>Ga0315277_10001377_pt1 | contig 35509 bp, 38 predicted proteins | sample YL17G05_15_MG_FD_203695 | JGI IMG/M metagenome (GOLD analysis project Ga0315277, IMG submission 203695) | Sediment microbial communities from Yellowstone Lake, YNP, Wyoming, USA - YL17G05_15 | ecosystem: Environmental > Aquatic > Freshwater > Lake > Sediment | place: USA: Wyoming | collected...
TGAAGCAGTGCATTTTTCGCGAAATTGCGGCCAGATCGGACCCGTTGGCCTTCGCGTACACGATCAAACCGCGTGGCGTCGAAGACGAACTCTTGTCGTTCATGACCGGGCACGAATTCCAGGATAATCCCTTCTCCAACCTCATATTCGACACAGAGATTCGGCGGTTTGTTGATGATGTGGTGATATCGTTCTTGAAATACCAGCCAGTTCGATTAAGAGTGGAAGAAACAGTAAGATATCGGTTCGGCAAAGACAAGGGGCTTGAGACCTCGCTGTTTCCCATCGAGCCTATCAGGGCATCTAGCAGCTGGTAGGCCCGTCGGTTCATTTTCGCAGGTTCCGAAGGTCTCGCCCGCACCCCGGGCACCTGATCATGCCCTTCAGCAGCCTCTGCCCGCAGCTGCACCGCCCGGCGATCATGACCCTCCTGACCTTGGCCGGGGTGACGACCACGACCTTGCGCGCTATGGAGGGAACGAGGGGGTGGAGGGTTATCGAGTTTGCGGTCATAGTGGCATGAATTAGCAGGAACCAGGCAGACTCAGTCGCTCTAGGTTGCTGTCCACATACGCGCCCTTCCCTTTCGCCTATGATCCGCTCTATGACGCGAGGATTCGCCAATAATGGGGGAGAAGGCCACCGATCTGCGGCCGGAAGAACCAGGCGAAGCTGGCTTATCATAGGGATCCATATACCGCTCGATCGTTTTCCAGCATTGGCCTACTCTGTAAGTGTTATGCCTTTCGAAACAACATCAATCCAGTCTGGTTTTGGGAGCCCCTCGACCTCATAACCAATAAGGGCTTCCTGCTCAAGTTTCTCAACAAACACAGCGGCGGTCCTTGTCGATGCTGGTATCACGCCTAGCCCGACATGATTCTTAGCAGCTGGCCGAGGAAGTAGGACTGTTTTTCCCTCGCAATTGAAGAGAATTGGCATCAGCACGATTTCCCCAGGATGGGGCCAGTCGCTGCTGGCAGTCGCAAGGAACGCGACGACCGTCTTCTTCCTGATACCTCTATCTCCTTCCGCTTTGGTAACGTCACCTATTGTCGCCATCTTGCATCAACTCCAAAGGTGTATTCGTTTTTCTCCGGATTCCTTGTTTCTCTTCAGCTTCTTGCAGGTCTTGTCGATAGTCCTGAAGAATGAGATTGTCTAGGACAATAAAAGTTGCCCCCTGACTGGCGCCTGGTTGGAGCTCGCTCCTTCATGAGGCGATCGTCTCCCTGGCTCTAGCGTCCTTTGAAGACCGCCTGTATCCGCTCATCCTCGCTCGGATGCACATCCCACCCCATCCACTCCAAGAAGATACTGTCAACGAAATCTCTCTTCTTGGGATGTATAGCCTTCAGCACGCTATCGAGCGACTCGGCGACCTCGTCCCGCGTGATTCCCGGGTACGCCCTGACCATCATCTCTGCCGCGAAGGCGTCCGCCCTGAACTCGTCCTTGACCAGCCACCATCTGAAAATCCTCGGAGAGAACATCGCGATTGCGATCGCTGACGAGTTGATTGCCAGTTCCGGAGAGCTAATCGGCGACCCAGAGAGCAGGTGCCAGAGGGCTAGCGACGCGACAATCGTGGCAAACGCCAAGACGACTGCAAAGAACCATCCTGAATTCTGCCTCCTTGTAAGGTGCCCCTCCTCGTGGAGCAGAGAGAAGGCGATTGAGCGCTCGGTGAGTTTGGACAGGTCCCCGAAGGCCTTGATCCTATGGCGCAGCCGGTCGGTGCGGAAATTGACCTGGCGGGAAGAAGGGCGCTTGTGGACTAGGGCTCTGGATGGAGCGATAAGGCCTTTCTGCTTGAGGGCGTCAAAGACGCCATTCGAGGGGTCCAGGGCTGCGACTATGCGGCTAAACATCGCGGTCTTTACCGATGATCATACTATTGTAGAGGGCTGCCCAAGCGGCATCCTCCTCTTCTTTTGATGTCGACACCAGAGTCTTCTCTACGGCAAGAAGGGCCAATGCCATGGTCAGGTAGATGAATGCCATAATCGAGCACGCGTAAAGCAGGATAGCGAAAGGCAGCATGTACGTGGGGTCTATTGGGCCTGCCAGGAATTCAAAACCAAAAAGCAGGAATGCAATCACGAACCACAGCGCAAAGCTAATGAGATATTGGTCCAACTTCTTTTCCAAAATTCCTTTATCAATTTGAGTCATCATCGAGCGCGACCTCCCTATAGCCTCTATCTGCACGAGAACATCAGATAGCCCCCCATCGTCATGGATGAGGACCATTCCCGGTCAAGTCCAAATCACTTTCGACACCCTTTGATGTCTAGATACTCCTGGCTACTCTTGAATGAACAGCCTAGACTTAGCCAGACAATCATCTCTAGGTCCTCTAGGCTATTTCTAGGAAGTGAGAAAAGAAGAAAGAAAGGGGTTTTGGGGAAGGTGTTTAAGGCACGGTCGTTCGGCGAGGCTTCGAGGGCAAACCCGAGATTCCGCCATTTCCATTTATCCGTTAAGACATATATTCAGGAGAGGATAGCATGGAAAAAGACGAGAGGCTGGTGCTTGATACGTCGGCGCTGTTCTCAATGGAGGACCTCCCCCCAGGATCGGAGGCCTTCGTCACCCCCTCGGTGGTGAGCGAGCTGGAGAAGTACAAAGACCGGCGCTTGGAGCGCTGGGGCGATCTGCTTCGGACCTCAGAACCCACCTCTGCCGCCATCAAGAAGGTGAAAGAGGCGGCGCAACGCACCGGCGACGCAGGCAGGATATCGTCCACGGACCTGGATGTGCTGGCCTTGGCCTTAGACATGGAAGCGGTGCTACTGACCGATGACTATTCTATCCAGAACCTGGCGGCGTACCTGGGCATCGTCTATCGCCCTGTCGGCATGAAGGGCATCAAGAGGGTGCTCAAGTGGAAGTACAAATGCATCGGTTGCGGGCGGATCTTCGACAAGGAGATCAAGGAATGCCCGATCTGCGGCAGCTCCCTGCGCACCGTGCGCTCACGGCAGAACTGACCGGCAACGGATTGCTTTGCCCATACGCCTAGGCCCGAGTAACCGCATGGCCCATTCCAATCGCCATTGGCTCCCGAAGGCCAGCATGGCTATTCGCTTCGTCCTCATGGCGGTGGCAAGAGGAGCTCCAACCTGCCGGCGCCATTCCTGCTCGTAGTCCATCAGCGGCCTCCGGCCCTGCGCCGCGTCCGCCGCCACCTCTCCCGCGATGCGACCGCAGATGATGGCGATCGGAACGCCGCCACCGCTGACGGGCATGACGTGTCCAGCCGCGTCCCCTACCACCAGGGCATTGCCGGAGACCGTCTTGGATATCGGTCCGGACATAGGGACCATCTTTCCCGAGGCCGGACCGGGGGAGAGCTTCCGGGAGGCGATGAAAAAATGGTAGTAGTCGAGCAGCTTGCCCTTGGCGTAGAGCCTGGAGACCCCCAACCCTACGTTGGCACCGTCCTTCTTGGGAATGACCCAGGCGTAGCCGCCGGGCGAGATGCTGCCGAAGTACATCTCTGGCACCGGCTCGAAATCACCCTTGGCGAAGGCGGCCATGGCCGGGCATAGGTCCCAAGAACGCTCTAGCTGAAGGGATTTGGCGATCACGGAGAGCGGCCCGTCGGCCCCGATTACCACCTTGGCCTCGACCCTCTCCTCGCCCAGCAGCACGGAGCTGGCCTCGAGTCCAGTGACCCTGGCTCCGGTGATCAGCCGTGCTCCCGCCTTCTCCGCTTTCCTCGCCAGATGCTGGTCGAAACGGTCTCGGTCGGTGGTGTAGCCCTGGAAAGGTATCTCAAAATGCCTCAGATGGGGGGAGTAGATGCGTATGCGGTCCATCTCCATCGATCGCAGATCGGCCGGGACATCGAACAAGGACGAAACGTCCTCCGCCTGAGGAAAGATCTTGCGGACTTCGTCCAGCTGAGGCATGAACTCCCCGCATCGGACCGGGACGCCCACCTCCTTCCTCCTCTCCAGAAGGATGACGGTTGCTCCGTTGCGTGCGGCATGCTCGGCGGCCGTGCAGCCGGCCGGTCCAGCTCCTACGACCACCACGTCCGCCTTCTCCCCGGCGACCAAGTCATCAACCCCTCAACGATCAGGTGCGGCGGCTCACCACCACGCGGGCGAGCTCCTTCAATGATTTCTTGTAGGGCGAGTCCGGAAGCACAGCAAGGGCGGCGTTAGCCTTCTCCGAATATCCCTGCGCCGCCCGCCTGGAGGTCTGGATGGCGTCGGTCCTCAGTATCAGGGACAAAGCCTCCTTCAATTCCTTCTGGGACTTCTCGCGCTTCACGAATATCTTGGAGATGCGCTTGCCCACCTCAGGATCGTTCATGGCCAATATCAGCGGCAGCGTGGACTTGCCGTCGGTGAGGTCGATGCCCTTAGGTTTCCCCAGCTCTTTCTCGTTGCCGTCGATGTCGAGGACGTCGTCGATGATCTGGAATGCAAGACCGAGGTTGAGGCCGTAGTCGCCCAGTGCCCGAGCCTGCTCTTCAGTCGCCTTGCCCAGGTACGCTCCCACCAGCGCGGCGGCCTCGATGGGCTTGGCGGTCTTGCCCTCGATGACCTTGATATACACCTTTCTGGAGGTCTTAACATCGAAATCGTGCGCGCTCTGCAGCATCTCGCTCTCGGCGGTGGCGGTGCAGGCATCGGAGATTATTTCCACCACCCGCTTGTCCCAGGCGCCACCGAGACGGAAGGAACGGACGAAGAGGAAATCACCTGCGACGAGGGCTTTCTGCACCCCGAACTTCTTGTAGGCGGCCACCTTCCCTCGGCGGATCTCGCCCGCATCGTTGATATCGTCGTGGATGAGGCTGGCGCTGTGGATGAGCTCGAAGGAGGCCGCGATGCCGATGAACTTGTCCATCTCCTTTCCGTTCACGGCCTTGTAAGCGAGGAGCGCGATCCCCGGCCGGATGCGTTTTCCCCCCGCGCTGATGACGTGCATGCAGATGTCGGTGAGGAGATGCTCCTCGGAGCATACGCTCTTGCGCAGCTCCTCTTCCACCTGCTTCATTTCTCTCTTGATGGGGGCATCCCAGGTCAACTTTATCGGCAACATAACGGTGCATCCCTACTTAACCCTAACTGGTATTGTTCGAGCGGGTTTGAGAGCGAGCCAGCTACCTCGCTCAGGGAGAGAATAAAGAGAGAAATGCGGCCCGGAGAAGGGCTTTGGACCTGGCCTAAGGGAACGCCAGGTCAGGGAAGGAAGAACGCCTTCGCCGCTTCCCCGGCCACCTTCAGCACCGGCTCCGGGTAGAGACCGATGAGGACCACGGCCAGGAAGCAGATCGCCACCGCCACGCTCATGGACATGGGCATCTTCAGCTTGTCTTCAGGTCCCTTGTCCACGTACATGTACTTCACGATGCGGGCGTAGTAGTACAGGGACAAAGCTGAGTTCAGTATGCCCGCTATGGCCAGCCACAGCATCCATTCGTTGCCGCTGATCTGCGAGGCATAGACCGGTCCGGAGAATAGCACGAACTTGGAGTCGAAGCCCGCCAGCGGAGGTATGCCCGCAAGCGAGAAGAGCATCACCGCCATGGCCAAAGCCATAAGAGGAGCGCGTTTGCTCAACCCTTTGTAGTCCGAGATCTGCTCGCCCAGCGCCACCACGCTCAGCGTGGCCACGATTATGAAGGCGCCGCCCTTCATGAAGGCGTGGGTGATGATGTGGAATATGCCCCCTTGCAGGCCGTAGTTCGCAAGCGACGGGTCGCTGACAACGGCAATGGGCAGCACTATCATGATGTACCCCGCCTGAGCGATGGATGAGTAGGCGAGCATGCGCTTGATGCTGGTCTGCTGCACGGCGATGAGGTTGCCCAAGGTCATGGTCGCTATGGCCAATATACCGGCCATGAGCTGCCAGTCCGCCCGGATGGCCACCATGCTCAACAGGAAGACCTTGAACAAGGCCACAAAACCCATCTTCTTGCTTCCCGCGGCCAGCATGGCGGTGATGGTGGTGGGCGCGCCCTCGTACACATCGGGCGCCCACATATGGAACGGGACGAATGCCACCTTGAAACCGAAGCCGGCGATGATGAGCACCACGCTCAGCAGCAGGACCGGCTGCATGGTCCCCGAGACCAAGGCGAGCTTGGCGCCGATCTCGTAGAAGTTGGTCACGCCCACAGCCCCATAGAGCAGGGAGATGCCGAACAGCGCCAGTGCGGACGAGAGGCCGCCGATGATGAAGTACTTCACCGCCGCCTCCGCACCCCTCTTGTCCTTCTTGCGGAAGGCCACCAAGGCGTAGGAGGATAGGCTCGTAAGCTCGATGCCAACGAACAACGTGATGAGGTCCACCGACGAGGCCACGACCATCATGCCGGTGGTCGCCAGCAGGATGAGGGCGTAGTATTCGCCGGTGTTCTTCTCCTTGTCCACGTACTTGATGGAAGCGATGACAACGTAGAGGGCGACCGACTGGAACACCAGCATGAACAGCGCCGAGAACGCGTCCAGGCGCAACAGGCCAGCGAACTCGCCTCTCGAGCTTCCGGAGATGAAGAAGTTCAGGGCGAAGTACATGGAGACGGCGATGCCGATGATCGCCCATCCCGCAGTGGCCCTATCCGATTTGCCGATGGCGCGCACCGCCGGCGCGGCGACGGCGAACACGGCCATGACGATCAGGGGGTAGAGCATCGAATAGTCGGTCACTTCAGATCACCCCGGGGAAGAGATGCGCGATGGCGCTCGCCGCCGGTCGTATGATGTCGAACATGGTCGACGGGAACAGCCCGAAGAGAATGACGAACGCGCACAGGACCGCCAGTGGTGCAGCCTCGTACCAGGAGACGTCGCGCAGATGCGAGGTATCGATCCGGTCGGTCAGGGGCCCGAAGATGGTCCGCTGCATGGCCCATATGTAGTAGGCGGCGGTGATCGCCACCGAGATGATGGGTATGAGCAGGATCCACTTGAACGCCTCCCAGGTGGCGAAGAAGATGCTGAACTCGGCCGCGAATCCCACTAGACCGGGGAGGCCTAGAGAGGCCATGAACCCGATCATTATGAAAGTGGCCAACCAAGGCACCTTCACCGCCAGCCCTCCCAGCTTGGAGATCTCCCTGGTGCCAGCCTTGTGCTGCACCACGCCGCACACCATGAAGAGGATGGCGGTGATCAGGCCGTGGGCGAACATCTGGAACGCTCCCGCGGCGATGCCTATCGTCCCCAGGGTGGCGATGCCCAGCAACACCAGGCCCATGTGCGAGATGGACGAGAAAGCCACCATCTTCTTCAGGTCGCGCTGCGCCAGAGAGGCGAACGCCCCGTACATGATGGAGAGGATGGCGATGGCGAGCAGCAGCCATTGCAGCTCATGCGCGCCCGTTGGCAAAGTGGGCAGCGCGATCCTCAGGATGCCGTAGGCGCCCATCTTCAGCAGCAGTCCGGCTAGGAGCACCGATCCAGCGGTCGGCGCTTCCACGTGCGCATCCGGCAGCCAGGTGTGGAACGGCACGATGGGCATCTTCACCCCGAAGCCGAAGAACAGCGCCGCGAAGATGGCGATCTGGAATTCGCGCCCGAAGAACGGGTTCTGCTGCTGTATGGCGATCATGTCGAAGCTGCCCAGGTGCGCCTGGAAGTAGAGCGCGAAGATCGCCAGGAGCATGACCAACGAGGCGATGTGGGTATAGATGAAGAACTTGATGGCGGCGTACTCGCGCCTCGGTCCTCCCCATATGCTGATGAGGAAGAACATGGGGATGAGCACTATCTCCCAGAAAACGTAGAACATGAAGTAGTCCAGGGACATGAAAACGCCCATGACGCCCACCTCGAGGACGAGCATGAGGCCCATGTACTCCTTGGTCCGGTTCTCGACGTCCCAGGAGAAGAGGATGGCCAGGAAGCAGAGCAGCGCGGTCAGCCAGACCATGGGCACGCTGATGCCGTCCACGCCCACGGCGAAGTTGACGCCCAACGCCTTGATCCACTCGAACTTCTCGTAGTACTGGTAGTCGTTGACGTTCATCTTGGCCAGGTCGGTGTAGAGCAGGAGCAGGGTGGCCAGGATGAGGGTGACCGCGGAGAACGCCAACGCCACGTACTTGGAGGCCTTGACGTGCTTCCCAGAGAGGAAGGTGACCAAGGCGCCGATGAGCGGTACCAGGATCAGCAGGGTCAGGATGTGCATGTCTTGTAGCAGTTGCATCATGGTATCACCACAGCCCTCCGATCAGGTACAGGAGCAGCAGTATCACCGAGAGCGCTGCCACCACCACGGTGGCGTAGGTCTGGACCATGCCGGTCTGCACCTTCCTCAGCCCTTGGCCGCTCCTCACGGCCACGAAGCTGATGCCGTTCACGATGCCGTCGATGACCTTCTGGTCGAACCAGTCGACCAGGCGCGAGAAGCCGTAGACCACCTTGACCCCGAAGGCGTTGTAGCCCTGGGGGAAGTAGTAGCGGTTCAGGAGCAGGTCGTAGAACCTCTTCGAGCCTCCGGTGGCGAAGCGGCTCAGGCTGAGGCTCTTCTTGTAGTAGGCTAGGTACGCCAGGCCGATGCCTAGCGCCGCGACCGCGATGGAGACGTAGGTCAGCGGGTCACCAAACGTGCCAACGAGCACGTCCATGGCGCTCTTGACCTCCGCCTCTTCGAAGAACACCACCCCGCCCAGGCCGAACAGCACCACCAGGCCAGAGCCGAAGGCGAAGCAGGCCAGTATCATGAGCGGAACGGTCATTGTCTTGGGAGCTTCGTGAGCATGGTGCGCCGCCTCCCCCTCATGTCCGGTGAAGGTCATGAACCAGAGCCGGAACATGTAGAAGGCGGTGAGGAACGCGGTCACCACTCCCATCGCGTACAGCAGCAGGAACACCCAGTTCTCGCTGCCCGCGGTGAAGGCCGTGGCCAGGATCTCGTCCTTGCTCCAGAAACCGCTCAGCGGAGGTATGCCAGAAATGGACAGGGCGCCGATGAGCATCACCAGTGAGGTGATCTTCATCCTCGAACGCAGCCCGCCCATCTTGTTCATGTCCTCGGTATGCACGGCATGGATGACCGCGCCGGCACCGAGGAAGAGCAGGGCCTTGAAGAAGGCGTGGTTGATGAGATGGAACATGCCGGCGGTGAACCCCGCGCTCCCTTCCGCCTTCATGCCCATGGCAATCATATATCCGCCCGCTCCCAGGGCCAGGAACATGTAGCCCAGCTGAGAGATGGTCGAGTAAGCGAGAACTCGTTTGATGTTGGGATTATTGAGCGCCATGGTGGCCGCGAAAATGGCGGTGAAACCGCCGATGCAGGCCACGAACAGCATCACGTCCGGCGTCTGCACCATCAAGGGGAACGATCTGGCTACCAAGTAAACGCCCGCCTTGACCATGGTCGCGGCATGGATCAACGCCGAGACGGTGGTCGGACCTTCCATGGCGTCCGGCAACCAGTCATGCAGCGGGAACTGCGCGCTCTTGCCTATCGCTCCGCCGAACACGCAGAACATGCCGAACGTGAGAAGATTCGTGTCCACGGCATGCGCCTCGAACAGCTCGCGGTAGTTGAGCGAACCGAAGGAGGCGAAGACCGTGATGATGCCGATCATGAACAGGATGTCGCCGATCCTGGTGACCAGGAACGCTTTCTTGGCCGCCGCTGCCGCCGACGGCTTGTGGTACCAGAAGCCGATGAGCAGGTACGAGCATAGGCCCATTATCTCCCAGAAGACGAACATCTGCAGGTAGTTGCTCGAGACCACCAGGCCCAGCATGCCTGTCACGAACAGGGAGATCTCCACGTAGTAGCGGCGCTTCCTCTCCCCCTCCTCGTGCATGTATCCCAGGGAGTAGACGAGGATGAGCGTGCAGAGGATCGAGACCACGATCAGCATGACCGCGGTCAGGTTGTCGACGTAGTAGCCCATGTCGAGCCTGAGCCCATTGCCCAGGTCGATCCAGATCATCTCGTTCGTGGCCACCGCCCGAGTGCCGGTGAGGAACTCGTAGGCCACCAGGAGCGAGAGCACCATGGCGGCGGCGATGCCACCGACGGCGAAGTAGCCGCCCCCTTCGGGCGTCTTCTTGCCCAGTGCCGCCACCAACAACAACCCGATGATGGGGAAGATCGGGATCAGCCAGGAGTACTCTACGAAGGTCATCTTACCACCTCAGCAGGTTGAGGTCCGACAGATCCACCGTGTCAGAGGCCCTCTGCAGATTGAGGAGGATCGCTAGACCCACGGCCACCTCGGCGGCGGCGATGGCGATCGAGAACAGCGCGAACACCTGTCCGGAGACATCGTGGTTGTAGACCGCGAAGGTCACGAAGTTGATGTTGGCCGCGTTTAGCATGAGCTCGATGGACATGAGCACGACGATGGCGTTCCTCCGGGTCAGCACCCCGAAGGCGCCGATGACGAAGAGGATCGCCGCGAGCACCAGGAAGTACTCTTGCGGGATCATTCCCTCTCCTCCTGTGCGATGTACACGCCACCAAGCATGGAAGCGAACATTAGCAGCCCTACGATAATCAGGGTCGGTCCCCAAGTCTCGAAGATGGCCTTGCCCACATCGTTGGTCGTGAACTCGGTGTAGGTGCCGGCCCAGGTGATGGTGATGATGCTCCCCAGCACCACCAGCAGAAGGGCGATGGCCGAGATGGCCGCGGCCCAGGTCTGCTTATTGCTCACACTTGCCACCTCCTGACAGACGACGTTTGGTCAGCATGATGCCGAAGAGGATGAGCACGCACACCGCGCCCACGTAAACCAGTATCTGGATGACCGCTATGTACTCGGCACCGAGGAAGATGAAGGTCATGGCCACGCCGATGAAAGTGATCGCCAGCCAGATCACGTTGCGCACGATATCCTTGGCGAAGAGCACCATCAGCGCCGCGAACACCGTGGCCGCGGAGAAGACGATGAAAAGTATCAGTTCCCAGTCCAAAGGCATGATCACACCTCCTTCATCGTGATGGCGTCTTTCGGGCAGTTATCGAGGCATTGCTCGCAGGCCACGCACTTCTCCCCGTCGAACTTGGGGCGCTTGATCGGTCGGCCTTTCTCGTTCTTGCCCACCTCGATCATGGTGACGGCGTCCGCCGGGCACACCTTCTCGCACTTGGAGCAGGAGATGCACTTCTTGTCCTCTACCTGGGGCAGGTCTCGCAATCCCGCGGTCGCTCCCTTGATGCTATGCCCCTTCGCTCCGGTCCCCAGCTCGGAAGGCTTGATCTCGATCAGATCGACCTCGCATCCAGGCCGGTCCTCGTACTGCAGTCTGAACGGGTCGTAGATGAGGTCTTGTCTGGAGTAAGTGGCGAGCTCATATTCCGGGGTCACGAGCATGGCGTTCTTCGGGCAGTATTCGGCGCAGTAGCCGCACATCATGCAGCGACCGAGGTTCACCTGGGGCCGCTTGACCTTGCCCTTGCCTTCCAGCTCCACTTCGACGAGCTCGATGCAGGTGGTCGGGCATATCTTCTCGCAGATGCCGCAGCCGATGCACTTGTCCATGACCAGGCCGGGTCTTCCGCGGTAGCCGTCCGCGATGATCAGCCGCTCCCATGGGTAAAGCACCGTCGCCGGCGAGTTCTTGGTCGTGCGCAACGTCACCCGGAGCGTCACGGCCAATGGCCGAAGCATGATGCCCTTCGGTTTCAGATTCCTCTTCGGTCTGGGCTTGGGCTCGGTCATCTAGAACACCCCCGTCACTCGCAACGTGACCGCCACGGCCAGATTCACCAGGGCCAGGGGCAGAAGGCGCGTCCAACCGAGGCCGAGTATCTGCTTGGTGGTCACCCGGACCAAAGCGCCCCTCACCCAGATCCACAGGGCGAAGAGCATGAGCACCTTGAGGATGAACCAGATCTCGGGCCAGATGAAGCTTGGTCCGTCCCATCCGCCCAGGAACAAGAGCACCGCCACGGAGCAGGCCGCGTATGCGCGGATGTACTCCGAGAGCATCATCAGTCCGAAACGCATGCCGCCGTACTCGGTCATCCATCCCTCTACCAGTTCCGCTTCCGCTTCAGGTAGGTCGAACGGGATGCGCTCCACCTCGGCCATGGCCGCTACGGTGAAGACGATGAAACCGATGATCTGCGGTATCACGAGCCAGGTGTGCGACTGTTGGAAATGCACGATGTCCGCAAAGGAGAAGGAACCGACCAGCACGACGACGCCCACCAGCGAGAGCAGCAGCGGCACCTCGTAGGAGATGAGCTGGGCCGCCGCCCGCATGCCCCCCATGACCGTATACTTGTTGTTCGAGGCCCAGCCACCGATGAGGATGGCGAAGGGCGCTATGGAGAAGATCGCGAACACCATCAGCAATCCAGCCGGCAGGTTGGAGAGCATCCAGGAATCGCTCATGGGGATGAGACCGATCATGAGCGCCGAGAAGCCGATGAGTATGACCGGCGCGGCATCGTACACCCACTTGTCCACCTCCGTGGGAATGATGATCTCCTTCACGAAGGCCTTCAGACCGTCAGCGAAGTTCTGGAAGAGCCCGAGGACGCCCACCTGCGTCCCGCGCCGGTCCATGAGACGGCCGAGCACCTTCCTCTCCTCCCAGATGAATGTGATCGAGACCAGGAAACCGACGATGAAGACCAGCAGAGCGACGATGAAGTTGGTGAGGAACCACACCACTCCGGAGCTGCGGAACCAGTCCGCCACCCCTTGCAGGGTGATGAAATCGAAGATCCAGCCGACTATGCCCATCAACCAGACCGATATGCCTTGGACGAATTCGTAGAGCCCGTACATTTCCTCACCGGTCCGTTTCTCCCAGGCACATGTCCACCGAACCCATGATGGACGGCACATCGGCCACCTTGTAACCCTTCAGCATGTACGGAGCGGCGGAAACGGTCACGAAGATGGGGCTGCGCACCTTCAGCCTATATGGTCGGTCGTCCCCGTTGCCAATGATGTACATCAACCCTTCGCCGCGCGGATCTTCCACGTGAGCGAAGCCGGTCTTTCCCTTGGGCGCGGTGCGCGGCGGTCTCACCCGAACCGGGCCGTCGGGCATCTTCTTGATCGCCTGGCGGATGATATCGACCGATTCGTACATCTCGTCCATGCGCACCCGGTAGCGGGCGTAGGCGTCGCAACCCTGCTGCACGCACACATTGAAATCGATGTCCGCGTACGCTTCATAGGGGTCATCGCGCCGGATGTCGTAGTCCACTCCGCTGCCACGAAGATTGGGACCCGTGACCCCCAGGTTCTTGGCCTGCTCGGCGGTGAGCTTGCCCACGTCCTCCGTTCGCATGCGGAAGATCGTGCTCTCGTCGCAAAGCGCTTCGTAGTCCGGGATCCGCTTCTCGAAATGATCGAGCACCTTCGTGAAATCGCGCTCGAAGTTGGGCGGCACGTCGTTCCTTACGCCTCCTATGCGCGGATAATTGTAGGTCATCCTCGCCCCGCACAGGTTCTGCATGAGATCGAGGAACAGCTCCCTTTCCCTCATCGGGTATAGAAAGATAGTATAGGAACCGAGGTCGGTGCCCAGCGCCGCGAGCCACATGAGGTGAGAGCCGATCCTCTGCGCCTCCAGGACGATGGTGCGGATGTACTTCGCCCTTTCCGGGATCTCGACGCCCATCATCTCCTCGGCGGCCATGCAGTACAGGTGGCTCCAGCTCATGGAGGCACCATAGCACAGGCGGTCCGCCATGGGAATGATCTGCGGGTACATGCGGTGCTCCGCCAGCTTCTCCCAGCCGCGGTGCAGGTAACCTATGACGGGCTCGGCCTCGGTGATGGTCTCGCCGTCGATCTTGACCCGAAGGTTCCACAGGCCGTGAGTCATGGGATGCTGTGGCCCCATGTTCAGCCACATCTCGGTCATGCTCACACCCTCCTTCCGGTGACGTAGTCCTTCCTGAAGGGGAACACCTCTGTGCCCTCCGGGTTGAGGATGCGCTCCAGACGAGGATGCCCTTTGAAGATGATCCCGAACATGTCATAGGTCTCGCGCTCGTGCCAGTTCGCCCCGCCCCAGAGAGGGGTGATGGAGTCGACCTCCGGCTTGTCCCTGGGCAGATCGACCACCATCTCCATGGTGACGCGGTTCGCATAAGAGGTGATGTGGTAGACGGTCTGCATCTTGTTCTCTGCCAGCCAATCCACTCCGCCCAAGCAGCTCACGTGCTCGAAGTCCAGCTCATCCTTGATGAAATGGCAGAGCTTCAGCAGCGAATCACTATCGACCTTGCTGTAGATCCGGTAGGGTTTCGCGGAGGTTATGCTCACTCCCGTTGGGAATCTCTCGGTGATGCGCTTTGCTATCTCTTCCGCTGTCAGTCCACCGCGCGCCAGTCCGCTTCGCTGCTCTTCCATTTTCCCACCTCAGTCCTCTAGGAAGGTGCCCTTCATTTCCTTGTGGATCTTCTTGTGCAGTTTCATGAAGCCGTCGATCATGGCCTCTGGCCGGGGCGGACATCCGGGGATGTACACGTCGACCGGGATGAAGGTGTCCACGCCCTGCACGGTGTTGTGCGAGTCGTACCACGGTCCGCCGGATATGGCACACTCGCCCATCGCCACCACCCACTTCGGTTCGGCCATCTGCTCGTAGAGCCTCCGAAGGTCAGGTCGCAGCTTGGCGGTGACCCATCCGTTGACCAGAAGAACGTCCGTCTGCCTGGGCGAGGAACGGTAGATCATGCCCAGGCGCTCCGCATCGAACCTCGGGGCGGAAGCCGCGGCCATTTCCAGGGCGCAGCATGCGACACCGAAATGCAAAGGATAATTAGCATTGCGCAAGGCCCAACTCCAGATAGGCGCGGATATCTTGTCCACCGCCTTCTTGCCACCGGACGCCCTCAGAAGTTGCTCCATGACGCTCGAGGACCAGGCTATGAACTCCTTGGCGCTCATGGCTATGGCGTTCGGCGCCAGCCTCAGATCCACAGCACATCCTCCTTCTTCAATGCGTATGTGACACCTATGAGAAGCAGAACCAGGAAGATGACCATGTAGAGCCGGGCGGTCTCGGAGAGGTCAGAGAAGACAAGGGCCCAGACCATGAGGAACACGGTCACGATATCGAAGATGACGAAGATGATGGCGTAAAGGTAGAATTGAACATGGAATTGAATCTGTCCGTGCCCGATAGGCTGCTCCCCGCACTCGTAGGTCTGTCGCTTAAGGGGCGCGAATCGGGTCGGACGGAAGAACCGCGATGCCCAGAACGCGAGAGCCGGGAACAGTATGGCTATCAGCGCAAAGACGGCTATAGGATAGTAGGCGTCTACGAGCATTATAGGGGCAATATACTACGGTTATTTAAACCTTCGAGTGCACTGCTGGATGTGCTGGAAGGAGGGCATTTTTCGCAATTCCTTAACAGGATTTAGGACTACCACTTCATCGCGAACGGAGATACCTCGGTAGCGTTCGTACGTAGATCCGATCGTCCAAGTGAGAAGCATCTCGCGAGATTCCTCTCGGCATATTGTGTAGGAAACGCCCCGGGAACGAATTGCCCCCGTTTCGAATGTTCGAACCGATTCGGTTTCCTATTCTCAGATTAGAAATACGCCTTCCTGAACCATCTGGTGCCTTCGCATACTGTTTAAATAGTTACTCGGAGATAGCACATTTCCGCTTGCCATTGCAGGCTGGATTGGTCGATGTCAATGAAGATCGGTTTCGTCGGTGCGGGCAACATGGCCGAGGCCCTAATGAAGGGAATAATCTCGGCCGGAGTGGCGGCCAAAGAGGACATTATCGCGGGCGAGATCATCAAGGACCGGCGCGAGTTCATCGGCCGAACCGCGGGGGTCAAGGTAACCGCTGACAACGTGGAAGTGGTCCGCGGCTCGAACGTCGTGGTGCTCGCAGTCAAGCCTCAGCACATGGCGACCGTGCTAGAGGAGCTCAAACCCTACCTGACCGCCGATCATTTGGTCATCTCCATCGCCGCGGGCATCCGCATCGGATTCATGGAATCACGCTTGAACCAGGGTGTTAGGATCGTCCGGGTAATGCCCAACCAGCCTTGCCTGGTCGGCGCCTCGGCGTCAGGATTCGCCATGGGCAAGAGCGCCAAGCCCGAGGACAAGGACACCGTGATGAAGATTCTGCAATCGGTCGGGGTGGCTTTCCTTTTGGAAGAGAAGCTTCTTGATGCGGTCACCGGGCTGAGCGGCAGCGGTCCGGCCTTCATCTATCTGGTCATAGAGGCCATGGCGGACGGAGGGGTCATGGCCGGTCTGCCCCGGGACGTGGCGATCAAGCTGGCCGCGCAGACGGTCGTGGGGGCAGGCAAGACCATCCTGGAGACGAAGATCCACCCTGGCGAAGCGAAGGACATGGTCGCTTCTCCAGCCGGGACAACCATCGAAGGGCTAAGAGTGCTGGAAAAGGCCGGAGTGCGCGGTGCGTTCATCGAGGCCGTGGACGCGGCGGCGAAGAAGAGCGTGCAGCTAGGCGAGAAAGGCTGATATCGCTTCTCCGATCGTTCCTTGATATGGATGACCCACGAGAGCGAACGCCGTCTAGATCAGGCAGAATTGAGAAGTAAGGCGTTTGAGCTGAAGGATTGGATCACAGGTTCTTGCAGACGCCAGCGCCCGTTCCACTCTGGCTTATCGTCTGAGCCTGGATCATCTGTCCCGTTCCGCTCTGGACACCGCAGTTCTGGCTCTGCAGTGAATTCTGGTTCACGGCGCAGGTGCCAGTGCAGTCCCCGGTGCAGCTCTGGTTCATGAGCCGGTCTTGAGTGCGCAGCTGGTCCTGAGTGCAGGTGCAGTCGGCGGTCTTGAGCATGGTCTTGTCTTGGACCCGATCCTGTGCCCGCGTCATCAGCCGGTCCCCATCTCCGTCGCACACCCCGGTGCCGTTCCCAGATGAATCGCTTCCAGCGATCGCCGGGATGGCAGCGGCGGCCGTGAGCGCCAAGAGGGAGACTATGGCCAACGATGCCAGGGCCACTCCCATTACGGTCTTTGCTTTGTTCGACATGATATCACTGTTCCCTGATTCCCATCTCACCCTCTATCCCCTTTATGGTGCATGCCTCGAACCCAGTTGTGCAAGTCTCGAACGATCAGGGACCGCTTCGCTTGAGGTAGCTCTCTGCAGACGAAGCGTATCTACTGCTAAAAGCAACACGCTGACGGAGCGGGAAGGGGAGAAGAAGGACGGCTGATCCCTTTCATCTCTTCCTGCGCTTCACCAGACCGACCATGGCCCTGGGCAGGCTCTTGAAGATGCCCCCGCTCTGCCATTCCAGGTCGCGCTTGACGCAAATGGTCGAGTCCATCAGTTCCTTGCACCTGTCTCGGAGCGATCCCATCTCCGATCTCCGCTTCGCTTCGTCCTTGATCTGCACGACGCGGTCCACTTCGTGCATGAGCTGCCGGGCCATGTCCGTTCGTTGGACGCGCTGTCCAAGTTCTTCATCGTCGATGAGGCCGCAGTCCCTGCGAGCTCGATTCAGAACGTCCGCTGCGTCATAGGACGTCTCAACGATCTCATCGCGCGTCATCCATTCCGTCTCATAGGAGAGCACGTACTTCCACGAGGGACTGGCGAGACGAACCCGGTGATCCTCCAAGGTCCGGGCGAAGAGCCTGTATCCAGACTTCTCCGGATGCTCGAAGGCGTAGCTGCCCGGGTCGATGAAAGGCGCCAGGGGAGACGTGTACACGAACAATCTGGGATCGTTGTCCACCAGCGAGTAAAGGTGGCGAGCATAGTCCGCGCTGTCCAAAGCGCTCTGCCTGGTCTGCTTTGGAAGTCCGATCATGAAGAACATGTCGAAGCGCTGACAGTCGTTCTTAAGGGCGTGGGAGACGGTCCGCTCCATCGGTTCGGTGTCGAAATTCTTACCCAGAGCGTAGCGCACCTCCTCCGAATGCGAATCGGGCGAGAACTCGATGGAGTAGGTGTTGACCGAGGAATCCACGAGCTTGAAGAACTCCTCCTCCGCCGGCGTGAAGAGCTCCAGCACCAGATGATTGTCCACCCCTAGCTCCTTGAGCTCGGAGAAGAAGCGCCGCATGTATGTCTTGCCCCCTCTTCGAACATCTCCCACGACGAAGGTAGGCGCTTTCAGATAGCTCTGGATGTTGTAGATGTCCCTGGCCACCTTCTCCGGGTTGCGGAACGCCGCCTCCCTGCGCCCGAGGAAACCGCGCATGGCCGTGCACGAACCTCCGCAGACCAGGCATTTCTGGTAGCAGCCCCGGACGGTGAAGACCGCCGTTAGCGGATAACGAGCCCAGTCCTTGAAAGGCTTGTGTCCTTCCAGGTCCCGGTGCCTGATGACCGATCTGATGATCCAGCCATAGTCCACATCGATGTAGTCCAGGTCCTCGGGGATGAAGGTCATGGGGTTGTGCGTCACCTTGCCTCCTTCCTTCCAGGAGAGGTTCTGGACCTTGCTTAGGTCGCCCTTCTTGTCAAGCGCTTCCAGAAGCTCTCCCATCGGTATCTCGGTGGAATCGCCGCGCATCACCAGGTCCACTTGCGGATAGCGGACCAGTTCATCGTGATAGTAAGTGGCCGAGTATCCGCCCATGAGAACCTTGCTCTCTGGGTGCTTGGCTCTGACGATCTTCGCCAGTTCGAGGGCGCCGTGGGCGTGTGGCAGCCAGTGCAGGTCGATGCCGAACACTTCCGCATCCAGTTTCTTGATGAGAGCGGGCACGTCCAGCTCCGGGTCGTTCAGCATCATGCTGGCCACGTTCACCACCCGCACCTTGTAGCCAAGCGAGTTCAAGTGGGCGGCGATGGTCATGAAGCCGAAAGGATACATCTCGAAGACCGGGGTCGAGGGAACGAGGTCGCTCACTGGCCCGTAGAACAGGAGCTCCTTGCGGAAATCGTACACGCTGGGCGCGTGCAACAGAACCAGGTCCTGCTTGGCCAAATGCTACCCTCCGGTCGCCAACGCAAGAACTGTTCTCACTATTTTAACCTTGATTGCGCCCCGTTTCTACTTGCCGAAACGACGCTGGCGCAGCTGGTAGGACCGGATGGCTCTCAGGAAATCCACTTTTCGGAAACCGGGCCAGTAGACATCGGTGAAGTACAGCTCGGCATAGGCAAGCTGCCAGAGCAGGAAGTTCGAGACCCGCTCCTCGCCGGACGTCCTCAAGATCAGGTCCGGGTCCGGAAATGGCGCGGTGTACAATGATCCGGAGACGACGCTCTCGTCGATATCGTCCACGCTCATCTCTCCATCCTTGACCTTCTGGGCGATGGTCTTGATGGCCTGGATTATCTCCTGCCTGGAGCCGTAAGCCATGGCGATGTTGTAGAAGTAGTTGCTATACGATGCCGACTTGGCCTCTGCATATTCGATGGCCTTCTGCAGCCTCTCCGGCAGCAGCTCCCTCTGCCCGAGCACGCTCACCTTGATGCCGTGCTTGTGGATGCGCTCCTCATCTCCCAGCTTGTAGAAGTTCTCCTCGAACATGCGCAATAGGTAATCAACCTCTTCAGGCTCCCGGTTCAGGTTCTCGGTGCTGAAGGCGTAGACGGTGAGGATGCGTATGTCCAGCTCCAGGCACCACTCCATGACCTCTTCCAGCTTGTCCTTGCCCTTGACATGCCCTTCGGTGGTGGAAAGGCCGATCTCCCGGGCGAAGCGGCGGTTACCGTCCATGATGATGGCCACGTGGTTGGGCACATGGCCCTCTCGCACCTCCTTCAACAGCGACTTCTCGTAGGTCTGGTAGGCGGTGCTGGCTATCATCCGCGAGATCTCGTTCTTGATGATACTCCCTCACTTGGTCGGTCGCTCAATAAAGGCTGCAGCGATATCTATTTTTCCTGCGGTCCCGTATGGGTTGCCCGCCTCGATCACGCACGTGGCTGGATGAGAGAAGATGGCGAACGGATACCGCTTCGATGGAGAGGACTACAAAGCGCACTCCAAGCCGCAGAAGGACTGGGGCATGGCGGTCATCGATTCGCTCCAGCTGAAAGGGGATGAGAGCATCGTCGACCTGGGTTGCGGGGACGGAGTGCTCTCGGCGGAACTGGCCCGTAGGGTCCCTCGGGGTCGAGTGCTGGGATTGGACAACTCGTCCTCGATGATCGAGACCGCAAGGGGCAACCGGGCTCCGAACCTGGACTTCCGCCTCCAGGACCTGACGCACATGGATTTCAACGAAGAATTCGACCTCGCCTTCTCGAATGCCGCCTTGCACTGGATCAAGGATCAAGATGCGTTTCTGCTCAGGCTGCACCGAGCGCTAAAGCCAGGAGGATGCCTTCGCTTCAACTTCGCTGGGGATGGCAATTGTCCCTCCATTTTTCGGGGAATGCGCGAGGCCATGTCCCATCCTAGGTTCACCTCGTACTTCGCCAGCTTCGAATGGCCCTGGCATATGCCGAGCGTCGGAGACTATGAGATCAAGCTGAGAGCGGCGGGCTTCGTGGATATCAAGGTCTGGATGCAGGATGCCGACCGAGTCTTTGAGAATGCGGAGGAGTTCTCCAAGTTCATCGTGAGCATGGGGCTGGTGCCGCTGCTGGAACGAGTGCCAGAAGGAAGAGAGCGTGCGGCGTTCGAGAAGCACGCGGTCACAAGCATCCTGGAACATAGCCACGTTGATGGAGGCTGTTTCGAGGTCTTCCGAAGGATCAATGTCAAAGCGAGGAAATGAAAGAGATCAGGCCCAATCCTCGGGCAGCATGGCCGCCCTCATGCCCATGTCGAAGCAGCCCACTCCCGCGACAGCGCCGATCATTCCCCGTCGGCCGGTGATCTCCACTATCTCCAGCCCCCCCTGCTCGGCCGCTTTCGCAGCGTCCTCGATCTTCAGGATGTGCTGCTTCGCCCTCAGCCCGTAGTCTTCCAGCACCTTCGGCACCTTCAGTCCGGAGAAGATGGCCACGGCCGTGTGCTGGGAGAGAGTGTTCTCGCGCACGAACTTGATGACGAAGTCCTTCAGCGCCGGCACGTCCTTCGGCTCCACGGCGAAGGATATGCCTACGGCCACGCACTGCGTGGTCCTGTCCGGGGCCTTCGGATTGAGCTGCACTATCTTGTGCTCCAGGAAGTGACCGATCGGGCAAGCGCGGGCGCACTTCAGCATAAGCACCCACGACGCTCCCTTCTCCTTCGTATCGGTGTCATCCACGCCAAAGACCATGCGGACCATCTTCGGCGTGGCGATGGTGACCTCGATGCGGTTCGCGCCGCCAACCTTGGCCTCCTCCGGATACTCCGCGGAAATAGTGCCAGGACCTTGCGGCAAGCAAGCTCCAATGCCCACGCTCGCTCCTGCCAGCCCGACCCAGGTGGTCTTGACCAGGTCCCCTTCGACCCTCAGGGCCTTGAGCCCCTGTCCTCCCACATCCTTGGAGGCCGGGCCGAAGTGCACCTGCCTCTCCCCGATGATGGTATCCATGATGAGGGTGGTTCCCTCCACCCTGATGTTGGTGATCGCTCCCCCCGCCCTCTTACGGTTGGTGGCATCCCATTCCACCGGTCCTTTGGCGCTGCATTCCTCGATGATCTGCGCGACGTCATTCTTCTCATCCACCAGCGTGAAGACGCCCCGGCAGAACAGCTTGCCATGTCTTGCGGTGACTTCATCCGGTCTGAGGGTGACGCTCATTTCATCATCGCTCCCTGGCCTAAGGGATGGTGCGATACCATTCCCGCTAGTTATCCCTTTTGTCCGGTCTCGATTAGCCTAGACGGCAGATCGGCCAGCTCTAGCATCTTGACCGCCCCTCTATCGTCCTCAAAGATCAGGAAGCGGCCTTTGATACCCAGCACCTTTCCCTGATGCGGACCGACGGTATCCACCCGGATCGGGGGTTCGTCAAGTGTGACGCGCATGGGATAGTCAGAGAGCAACTGCAGATCGGCGTTCATGACTGGATACTCTCCTTCCAGTGACCGGAGCAACGTCCGGTAGCGATCCTCCAGCCGCCCCTTGCTCTGCCTTACCAGCAGCGCTTTCGAGAAGTCCTGACCGGTGATGCCCTGCTTGGCCCGAAGCTTTCGGGTGATCTCCTTCTCCAGGGAACGGGCGTTCTTCCTTCCCTGCACTTGCACCAATGGCACGATCGCATCCGCCCCCTGCTCGATCGCCCTCTCCCTCAAGCGAGTGCCACCAGTCATGCCCACTTTGACCAGGTCGCCGTGGAAAGCGGCGTAGACGATGTGCGCCTTGCGGCAGAACCTCGCGTCCTTGTCCTGGCATAGCTCGCCATTGCATCTCGGCTCAAAGATGCACTCCTGCACCGGGATCCAGACCTCGGCGCAGGTGGGGCATTGGGCGAATCCCCCGGTCAACTTGGCGTGCTTCGGGCAAGGGACGTAGCCCTCATCGCTGTAAGAGCCAACGCATCTACAGGCGTCCGAGACGATCAGCTCCAGATGCTGGAGATCAAGTTCCTTGAGCTCTCGATCCTCCAGGTCGAAGTATTCCAGATGGGGAACGAACCCCTCCCAGTGGAAGCCTAGGACGTGCTTTGAGAACCAATCCGGCTCTTCGGACAACAGGCGGTCGGCCCGAACGAACATCGCCCACTACTCGCGCACGGTCAAAATGAATGTTTTGGTGGGCGGTACGAAAATGCTCATTCCGTGCTGGGCACGAGCTCTTCGGTCTGCTCCTCTGGCGTAGGCGCGCGCTTGAGGTATTGCGAGGAGATATCCTGCACCAGGAAGACGGTCTTCCCTGCGCGCTGGATGACGACGCCCTCGTCCACGGCCCGTTTCGCGTCCACCTCCAGAATGACGGGGTCTTCCACTCGCACCTTCCCCGCGTTCAGGGCGTCCTGGTAGGTCTTGGAAAGGTGCACCATCTTGCGGTCCGAGGGTTTCAGACCGGTCTCCAGGACGATGTCCGTTTCCTCCTTGGAGGTCGGGTAGTAGAGCGTCTCCGGGATATGGTCGGTGGGAAGATTGAGCTCGAGGGGGATGGAATGACCGTACGTGGCCCGGATGAGATCGTTGCTCACTTGGTAGCGGCCTTTGGGGTCCGTCTCGATGATAGCGATGACATGATGCGGCCGGACCCAATGCCATCTATCCCTTTGCTTCTTGAGCGCGTTGACGAAGTCGCGCATGGGCACGAAGCCCTGTGAGTCCATGGTCAGCTCGAACTTCTCCGGGAAGTGCCTGAGCGCTCCAGCCATGGTGCGGCCTATCTGCTCCAGCTCCTGGTCGTTCATCAGGAAGCGGCCGGCATCGCCGCATATCGGACACGTGTCACCTCGGAAATAGCCGTGATCTTGGCACTCGCGCAACATTCGCTCCGTCAATGTCCCGGTCCGTTTTAAACCTTTTCCGAAGAAGATGTCGACGTGCAGTTCTCAAGCGGCGTCCTGGAGTCAGAGCGAACGAGAATGAAGAGCAGAAGGTTTCAGCGTCTTGCTCAGCGCCGGCGCTTCCCGAACATGCTTTGCACCAACATCCCGCCCCTCGACCTTTGCGCGCTCTTGACCCTTCCCGTCAGGAGGATGTCCTTGCGGAACAACGACACGGCGATGAACATGGCCACCACCGCGAAGATGGCGTTGTAGGCGATGCCCGCTAGCACCAGGGCCGAGTTGCCGAACATCAGTTCGCGCATCGCTAGCATGGGATGCGTGAAGGGGATGGCGAACAGCCCTATCTGCATCGACGTGGGCAGGGTGTCGAAGTCCGTGAACATGGTGACGAACATGGGAATGAGCGCCAGCAGGGTGATGGGCAACGTCATGGTCTGCGCCGCCTTGTAGTTCTTGGTGAAGATGCCTAGGATCATGCACAGTGCCAGGGCCGAGACCAACGCCAAGAATAGCGAAACGCCCACCAGCACGTAGTCGAAGGCGCCCAAGGTCATGCCATACTTGGCCAGGTCGATTGGCGCACTGATCATGAGCGAGCTCATGTAGTAGCCCATGCCGACCATGTAGATGCCCGCCACCACCAGGCCGACGATGGCCGCGCCCACCAGCTTGCCCAGGACGATGGCCGTGCGACTGACGGGTAGAGTGAGCAGCGTCTCCAGGGTCTTGTTCTCTTTCTCCATGCCCATGGAGGAGATGACCATGCTCCCGGCCATGATGATGACCATGAGGACGATCAGCGGGACCACCAAGCCCTGCTGCGAGACCACCGAACTGATGATGTCCGGGCTGATGCCCACCATCATGCGACCTTTGAACTCGGTGTCCTCATGGCGCTTGAGGGGCTGCAGTATGACGCTTGAGTTCTCGGTGACGTGATGGTCGATGATGTATCGCGAGAGATTGGTGGTCATGACAGCAAGCACAGCCTGCACTGGCGCCATGGAGAAGGTATCAGCCATCCCCGCGCCTCTCATGATCCAGACGACCGTGATGCTCGCCGAGTGATTGCTGGTGATGTTCGACTGGAAGTCGCTCTGAAGCACGATGAGCGCCACGCCGTTCTTGGCGCTCACCTCCTTGATGCCAGCTTGCACGTCGCTCTGGTTGTAGACTATCTTGCTGTTCTTGTCGAGCTGGGAGTAGACGAACTGCGAAAGAACGGAATGGTCCTGGTCTATGACCCCTACTATAGGCTTCTCGCTAAGCTTGCTTGTCGCACCTCCGATCGCGCCTCCAAGTGAGCCAAAGATGAGAGCCATAATGATAATCGGGACCAAGGTCGCGGGCGTGAGAAGCTCCTTGACCTCTTTCTTGATGATATTGGACAGGCTGCTCATTTCGTCACCACTTTGACGAAGACCTCTTCGATGTTCGGGGCGTCGTACTGCTCCTTCAGCTCTCTCGGCGTGCCAGAAGCCACGATCATCCCGTCGTTGATGAGGGCGATGCGGTCGCACATGAGCTCCACCTCGAGCATGTTGTGCGAGGAAAGGAGCAGGGTCATTCCTTGCTGCGCCGATGTCTTGACGGTTCGGCGTATCTCCTGCGCGTTCAGGACGTCCAGGCCCGAAGTGAGCTCATCCAGGATGGCTAGGCGTGGTTTGATCATAAGCGCTCTGGCCACCAGCAGCCGGCGGGCCATGCCCTTGCTGTAGGTATCCACCTTGTCGTCGATGCGCTCGTCCAAGTGGGCGAACTTGAGCCCCCTCTCCAGCATATCCTTCCGCCCCTGGCCCTCGCCAAAGAAGGCGGAGATGAAGATCAAGTACTCCCGTCCGGTCATGTTCTTGTATGCGCCAGCGTCCTCCGGCAGATAGGAGATTATCTTGCGCACTTCGTTGGCTTCCTTGACCAGGTCGTGCCCGAAGATCTTCACTTCGCCGGACGTGACCTCCAAGAGCGTGCTCAGAACCCTCAGCGTGGTGGTCTTTCCCGCTCCATTGGGACCGATGAGACCGTAGACCTCGCCCTCCTTCACGCTGAACGAGATCTCCTTCAGGGCTAGGAACTGCCCGTACTTCTTGGTCAGTCTGTTGACTTCGATGGCGGCCATGTGCCAAATCTCCAAAGCAAGCCTATGGACGGAGCCAAGGCCGAGCTTCGAATGAGGTCGTGCTAGTAAAAACTATCGTCCCAGGGTGTGTCACATCCTCTCAGCGCTTGCGCTTCTGCACATGCCGGAAGTGCTCTTCCGCTGCCGCCACCGTATTGCTCATGAGCATGGCGATGGTCATTGGACCCACTCCACCAGGCACGGGCGTGATGGCCTTCGCCTTCCTTGAGACCGCCTCGAAGTCCACATCCCCCACCAGGCGGTACCCGTGCTTGGCGGAAGGATCGTCCACCCGGCTCGATCCCACATCGATGACCACGACGCCGTCCTTGACCATGTCCGCTTTGATGAAAGCGGGCCTGCCCATCGCAGCAACCAGGATATCTGCCTGCTTGGTTATCGATGCCAGGTTCTGCGTTCCCGAGTGACATACCGTCACCGTGGCGTTCGCCCCCTTGGCCTTCTGCATGAGTATGGCCGCGACGGGCTTGCCGACGATGTTGCTGCGGCCCACGACCACCACGTGCTTGCCCTCGGGGCTGTTACCGCTCCGTACCAGCAGCTCCTGGATCCCATGCGGCGTGCAGGGCAGCATTCCCGGCATGCCGATGAGCATCTTGCCCACGTTCACCGGGTGGAACGCATCCACGTCCTTCTCCGGGTCGATGTGCAAGGTGATCTTGTCGCTGTCGATGTGCTCTGGCAGCGGCGTCTGCACCAGAATGCCATGCACCCTCGGGTCGGCATGCAGATAGTCGATGTTCTTCAGCAGGTCCTCTTCGCTGACCGTTTCAGGCATGTTGACCGAGCGCGAATACATGCCCAGCTCCTCGCAGGCCTTGCCCTTCATGCGCACATAGACCTCGGAAGCGGGGTCGTTGCCCACCAGCACAACGGCCAGACCGGGGATCAGCCCGGTCGCCCTCAGGTTGGCGATCCTCGGCTTCAGCTCTTCCTTGATCTTGGAAGCGATGCCACTGCCATCGATGATCTGTGCTGCCACTGTCTCCACCGGATGAGAGAGGTGGATGGGTGGGTATGAATCTTGCCTTTGCGGCGCTCCATTGGCGCTGCAACCCGTTTAATACCACTTGCATCATAAGCGCCAACCGACGCAAAGCGGAGGAATGGCCACGAAGACGAACATCGAGATCGCCCAAGAAGCGAAATGCGCGCCGATCGAGAAGGTGGCGGAGAAGCTCTCCCTGACGAACGGTGACCTGCAGCTCTACGGCAAGTACATGGCCAAGGTGCCTTTGGACGTGCTCAGGCGCTTCGAAGGACAAGAGGATGGCAAGCTCATCGTCATGACCGCAATCACGCCCACGCCCGCTGGAGAAGGGAAGACCGTCTCAACCATCGGTCTGGTGCAGGGCCTGGGCAGGCTCAAGCTCAGCGTCATGGGGTGTTTGCGTCAGCCCTCCCTCGGTCCGGTGTTCGGCGTGAAAGGCGGTGCCACCGGAGGCGGCCGGTCCCAAGTGTACCCCATGTGGGACATCGACCTTCATTTCACCGGGGACATCCACGCGGTAGCGGCGGCCCACAACCTTCTCTCCGCCATAATCGAGAATCACATCCAGAGGAAGAACGAGCTGAACATCGATCCGACCAGGATAATCTGGAAGAAAGCCATCGACATGAACTGCCGCGAGCTACGGCAGATCATCGTCGGGCTCGGAGGACGAGGAGATGGAGGCGTCCCGCACGAAAGCGGCTTCATCATCACCGCCGCCTCGGAGATATCGGCCATACTCGCTCTGGCAACCTCGATGGAAGATCTGAAGAAACGGTTGGCGAAGATCGTGGTCGCCAGGACCTACGACAAGAAGCCGATCACCACCGGTCAGCTGGGCTGCGTCGGGGCCATGGCCCTGCTGTTGAAGGATGCCATGGAACCCAATCTGGTGCAGACGCTGGAAGGCGAGCCGATCTTCATCCACGGATTTCCTTTCGCGAACATCGCCCACGGCAACAATTCCATCCTGGCGACGAAATACGCCTTGAAGATGGTCGACTACGTGGTCACAGAGGCAGGATTCGCGACCGACCTGGGCATGGAGAAATGCTTCGACATCGTCTGCAGAGAGAGCGGCTTTCGTCCCGACTGCGTGGTAGTGGTAGTATCCATCAGAGCGTTGAAGATGCATGGCGGATGCCCGTTCGAGAAGTGCGACGTGAAGAACGTCGATGTCCTGGAAAAAGGCTTCGTCAATCTGGACAAGCACGTCTCCAACGTGCGTAAGTTCGGCGTGCCCGTGGTCGTGGCGGTGAACCACTTCTCCGCCGATACCGTGGAAGAGGTGGATGCGGTCATGGCCCACTGCAAGAAGACCGGAGTGCGGGCGGCCGTCTCTTACGTCTTCGATCAGGGCGGGGATGGAGGGGTCCTGCTTGCCAGGCAAGTGCTGGAAGCCATCGAGAATGACAACAATGACTTTCACTTCCTTTATGACGAGAAGCTGCCGGTGCGGGAGAAGATAGAGAAGATAGCCCGCGAGCTGTACGGCGCCAGAGCGGTCAAGTTCCATGCCGAGGCGGAGAAGGACATGAAGGAGATAGAGGCCATGGGCTTGGACAAGCTGCCGGTGTGCATAGCCAAGACCCAGCATTCGCTCTCCGATGATCCGAAGGTAAAAGGTGCGCCGACGGACTGGGTGTTGACCGTGCGCGATCTCAGCCCGTCCGCAGGAGCCGGTTTCATCGTGGCGATCTGCGGCGACATCATGCTCATCCCTGGTCTGCCGGCAGAACCAAGCGCGTTCAACATGGACGTGAAGGATGACGGCACGATAATCGGCCTGAACTGAACGCTCTATTTCGAGGTCGATTGCAGCCGCTGCAGGACGTGCGAGCCGAGCACGGCCAGGTCCTCCGTCGGAAGGATCGATGCTGTCAGCTCATCGAAGAGCATGCTTGCGTTGGCTGGAATCTCTTCATCTCCCTTCCAGACGATCGCGGTAACGGGCATCTTTGGAAAGACCAATAGTCTGATACCCGCGTCACCGAGCGGAACTCGTTCTCCGTGCAACACCTCTCCGGCCCGAAGCATTTTGCTTGGATCGCTCCCGAATGCCTCTGCCAGACGGTCGAGCACCCGTTTCTTGAACGCCTCCAAATAGACTGGACCGCCGGGAGCTTGGGCGAAGGACATCGGTCGCCCGGTCAGCGACCGATCATCGCACCCCAACAGATAGTGGAGGGCCAGGACCTGCAGATGCGGTTGGACCTGTGCTCCGTCCTCGAACATCGTCCTATCCGCTGGGCGTATCCTGAACGACGTGGATAGATGGCGGAGATCCAGCTCATCCTCTTGGAGGCCGCAAAGGGACGCTCTCGCGATATCCCTAAGGTCCGAACGGGACAATGAGCCCCAGGCGAGATCGAGCGCATCGTCGTACTTTCCTCCTCCGTCCTTTGCCTCAGGCATCGGGTTCAAGATCGATCCCTCACCATGATGTCCACGACCTCGTCAGCGGTGCGGAACTCCATGCCCAGTTCCGCTATGCCCTCAAGCACCCTACGCAGGTTCCACAGATTCATCTCCACCTGCATCTCGTCCAGGAGGCCGTGGCCGTAGGTCTCCACCATGTGCCAGCTGTGCGTGGCCAAGACCAAACACCCCGCTTTCAGCGATTCGGCCAAGGCCACATAGTCAGAAGGTGAGCGTTCCCCTTCATGCATGGGCCAGAGGTAGGAGACGATACGTTTTCGTTTGGCGTCCTTGCCTTCCGCTACCGGCAATTCCCAAAGACCTTCATCCAATCTCCACGGGTCGATCCTGCCCTTTTCCATGCGCTTGACCTTGGAGGAATCGTAGCGGAATCCTTCCTTGGCCAGTATGGCGAGGGTTTCGCTGCTCGCGTGCAGATAGGGAGCGCGGAACCCGGAAGGTCGGCGGCCAGAAATGTCCTCCACGATGGAAGCGCTCTCCCTCACGATCTCAGCGATCTCCGGTCCCGTCAGGCAAATGCCCGTGGTCTCGCCAGTGAGGTCCTCATGGCAGACGCCATGGCAGGCGACCTCGTGCTTCGACAGCAACGATCGCACGTCCGTGTGCTTGGCCAGAGCGCGCAGCGTGTCCCCTTCGAGGAAGAAGGTGGCATGGATCCCTAGCTCGTCCAGGACGTTGACCAGTAGTTCCAGCCCTCTTGCGGACGAGGTGTAGCGGGCCGCGGTCTCGCCCGTCTTGCCAGGAGAGGAAGCGGCGTCGTAGCGTCCCTCCTCGGCCACGTTCACATCCCTATCCACGTCCACGGTGAAGACCGCGTTGCGCACGTTCCTCCTATCCCCCTCCGAATATAATCCGCTTTCTGCGCTTCGATGGGACCAAGTCCAAAGCTGGCAACCTATAAGAATCCGGAAGGCGTGGCATCGCATGTAGATGAAAGAAACAGTGGAACCAGTGAAGGCCAGGTCACGGACCGTGGCCATCATCGGAGGGGGCGTCGCCGGGCTCTCGGCGGCGGTGCAGTTGGCGGAGAAGGGGATCAGGCCAGTCATAGTGGAGAGCGAGCCCGAGCTTGGTGGCAAGGTCAAGGCATACGGCTGCAAGGGCGTGCGGGAGTGCGTTCATTGCGACGTGTGCCTCGGTGTCAACCTAATCAAGGAAGTGAAACGCCTGGGCGTGGAACGGTTCAAGGACGCCAAGGTCCTTTCCCTGAGCGGCAGACCGGGCAGATACCGCCTGCGCCTCAGCGTCGGTGGGTCCTCTCCCACAAGAACGCTCAGCGCGGGGACGGTCATAGTCGCAACGGGTGCCGAGCCGTTCGATTCCTCGGTCGAGAAGCGCCTCTCCCACGGGCGGATCAAGGACGTCATCTCGGCGGTGGAGGCGGAGCACCAGATCCGTGCCTCGGGCAAGCTGCTCGTCCCTTCCACCGGCATAGCGCCAAAGAGCGTGGCCTTCGTGCAGTGCGTCGGCTCCCGGGACCTGAGCAAAGGGTCGGGGGCATGTTCCAAGGCCTGCTGCAAGTACTCGTGGAAGATGGCGCAACTGCTGAAGCGCATGGACCCGGAGACATCGATACTCTACCTCTTCATGGACTGGCGTCCGGTGGATGCGCAGGACGACATCCGTTCCTGGGCGGCGGGGCAGAAGAACGTCAGGCTGGTCCGCTCCCGACCATCGGAAGTGCTGCTTGGTGAAGATGATAGGCCGCTAGTGAGGTTCGCCACCGGCGACGATTCGATCATCGAGGAGGAGGCCGTGGACCTGGTCATCCTTTCCGTGGGAATGGTCCCTTCTGCAGGTTCGAAGGAGCTCAGCCATGCCCTGAGACTCGAGGAGGACGCCCAGGGCTTCATTCTCACCAGCGAGCTGGATAGGCATCAGACCTCAAGACCTGGTGTATTCGCGGCCGGCAGCTGCACCGGGTCGAAGGACATCCGGGAGAGCGCCAAGGACGGAGAGAGGGCCGCTGGAGCGGCCGCGAGATCGCTGGAGGAGATGCAATGAGCGAGAAGCGTATCGGCGTCTTCATCTGCGAGTCTGCGGGCGGAAGCGAGGGATCGCTGGACCTGCGCTCCCTGGGCAAGCACGTCTCATCCTTGCCAGAGGTCTCGTTCGTCCGCTTCATCGATCAGGTGTGCAAGGAGACCGGCCAGGCGCAGATGCTGCAGGCGTTGAATGAGGACGAGGTCGATCGTTTCGTCGTCGCCGCTTGCTCGCCTCTGAGCAAGGAGCGAATGCTGATGCGGTTGGCGGCCGAGGCCGGACTGAACCCTTTCATGTTCACCATCGCGAACGTCCGCGAGCAGAGCGCCTTCGTTCATTCGAAAGCAGGGGCCGACCTGAAGGCGAAGAGGTTGCTGAGGATGGCCGTGGAGAAGTGCCGCCTGCTCGCACCAGCGCCTTACGATGTCAGGACCCCTGATAGCAGGACGGTGCTCGTCATCGGGGACGGCCTGAGGGCGGCCTTGGCGGCGGAGGAGGTGAGTGCCCTCGGCCTCGAGGTCATGATACTGGTGGAAGAAGGCATGCTGCGATTGCCTCGCTTCCTCGATGACGCGCTGGCTGAGCCATTGAAGCGCAGCGAGGAGGGCTCTCCGATCATATCCGGGCAATTGGCATCATTGGATGGGGTTCCAGGAGCATTCGATGTGCTCATAGAAGGAAAGACCTCCGGAGCGCTCAGATGCGGTGCGGTGATCATAGCGTTCGATCCTTTGCCCGCGAAGCTCGAAGAAGGTATCAAGAGCCCGATGCATTTCGAGGAGTTCATGGCCAGCGGAGCGCCGCTGCCTCTTTCCCTGGTGATCGTGGTCGACGATTGGAAATCGGACTTCCATTCGCCTCAGGCCATGGAATGGGCCATGCGAACGGCGGTAGCGATTCGAACAAGGTCGCCCGAGTCCTCGGTGCGCATCCTTTGTAGGGACATCTCCTCGAGGGGCGAGCTGGAATCGGAACAGCTTCGAGCACAACGCCATGGAACGATCTTCGTGAGAACGGAACGAATGCCCACCATCACGCCAGGAGTAAGAGCAACCGTCAGAACGATCGACCCCGTCGTCGGAGAGCTAGCCCTGGATGCGGACGCAGTGGTTCTGGTTGGTTCAGATATGAACGCGGGAAGCGCGAGCACCTGTTTCGTTCTTGGATTGGCGATGCGTCCCGACGGCATGCCTCGAGAATCGAAGGTGAGGCTGCGCGCTGGGGAGAGCCTGCGGGCCGGGATCTACGTCATCGACCCATGGGGCGAGTGGAGCAGCGCGGACGTCCGATCGGATTGCGCGGCCGTTGCGGCCAGAGTGGCCGCCCTCCTGCTTTCTCCGGGGATCGAGGAGGGCGGTGCGGTGGCCCAGGTAGAGGCAGGCAAGTGCTCGGCCTGCCTGAGCTGCGTGCGCATCTGTCCTTATGGTGCACCATACGTCACGGAAGAGCGCAAGGCAGAGGTTAGATACGAGCTGTGCCAGGGCTGCGGGATGTGCGTGACCTCCTGCCCCAGCAAGGCCATCGACATGCATTGCTACTCCGACGCCCAGATAGCTGCGGAAGGGAAGGCGGCACTTAAGGAGCCACGTCCATGAAGATCATCGGCTACGTCTGCTCGCACGCCGGCTACGCAGCAGCGGACCTGGCCGGAGAAGAGCGACTGCAATATTCCCCGGACATCATTCTGATCCGACTGCCATGTGCCGGTCGGATCGACGTCGTACATTTGCTCAAGGCGTTCCGCGAAGGGGCCGACATGCTCTTCGTGGCGGGATGCTTGGAAGGCAACTGTCACCATCACTATGGCAATCACGAAGCCAGGAAGCGCATCGATCAGGCCAAGAGCATCCTGGAGGCATTGGGCATGGATGGACGGAGGATAGAGATGTTCTACCTTGCCTCCAACCAGGGCTGGAAGTTCAAGGAGATCGCGGATGAGATGATGAGAAGGGCGAGCGAGCTAGGGCCGAACCCGCTGGAGGTGAAGGAATGATAATCGGAGAACAGAAGCCGCTCCAGGAGATCTGCGCCATGCTCGAGGGACATCAGCGCATCCTAGTGACAGGGTGTCGTTCCTGCGTGGCCATTTGCCTCGCGGGCGGAGAGAAGGAGGTGGGCATCTTGGCGGAGAGCTTACGCCTGCACTCCGACCTTCGAGGGAGGAATTGGGAGGTGACCGAGTTCACCACGGAGAGGCAATGCGAGAAAGAGTGGGTGCGTGAGCTCTCCGACCTGGTGGCCAAGAGCGACGCGGTCGTCTCCATCGCCTGCGGGGTCGGGGCGCAGACCATCCAGGCGCTTTTCCCGGAAGTGAGGGTCCTTCCAGGGCTCAACACCTCGAACATGGGTGCGCTCGAAGAACCGGGCGTCTTCATAGAGAAATGCGGGGGCTGCGGTGACTGCGTTCTGCATCTGACCGGAGGGATATGTCCCATCGTCCGCTGCGCCAAGGGCATGCTCAACGGTCCCTGCGGAGGGAGCCAGAACGGCAAGTGCGAGATCGGTCACGATACGCCCTGTGCCTGGGAGGAGATCTACCACTCGCTCGAGCGCCTTGGTCGATTGGACCTGTTGGAGGAGCTGATACCTCCGAAGAACTGGCTGCCCAGCCGTAGCGGCGGACCGAGGAGGATCATCAGGCCGGAGGCGGTCCTGACCAGGGAAGAGAAGGAGATGAGAGGATGAAGGCGGGCAGCAAACTGGAGAAGGTGCTTTGCGACGGGAGGTTCGCCGTCACGGCGGAGATCGGGCCGCCCAAGTCCGCCAGCGCCGAGAGCGTCCGTCGGCACGCGGAGGAGATGCGAGGTTGTGCGGACGCCTTCAATGTCACCGACAACCAGACCGCCATGGCCAGGATGTCGTCCATCGCCTCTGCGGTCGTTCTCATCGAGGAAGGCCTGGAACCGGTCATCCAGATGACCTGTCGGGACAGGAACCGGATCGCCATGCAATCCGACATCCTGGGGGCATCGGCGTTGGGCATCAAGAACGTGCTTTGCATCAGCGGCGACCATCAGACCTTCGGCAACCAGAAGGAAGCGAAGAACGTGTACGACGTCGACTCCATCCAGGAACTGATGATCCTGCGCAAGATGAGGGACGAAGGCCGAGTGTGGAGCGGCGAGGAACTGGAAGTAGCTCCAAGACTATTCCTGGGCGCGGCGGCCAATCCTTTTGCCGATCCATTCGAGTTCCGGGTCGCCAGGCTGGCGAAGAAGGTGAGGGCGGGAGCAGATTTCGTGCAGACGCAGAGTATCTTCGACATGGAACGCTTCGAAAGGTGGATGGAGCTCGTTCGGGTCAGGGGGCTGCATGAGGACGTGCATATACTGGCGGGCGTCCTGCCGCTGAAATCGCACCGGGTGGCGCTCTACATGAAGAACAAGGTGTCAGGGATGCTCGTCCCCGATGCCATAGTCGAACGCATGAAGGCGGCCAAGGACCCGAAGGAGGAAGGCGTCCGCATCTGCGTGGAGCAGATCAAGCATCTGCGGAGCATCGAAGGAGTGCACGGCGTGCACATCATGGCGCCCATGTGGGAAGAGAGGGTGCCAGAGATCGTCCGCAGAGCGAAATTGCGTCCAGATGCTCGAATCGAGTGAGAGTCATGTGCACCGAGGCTTCAATGGAGACATGTTCTATCCTAGACGGTCTGGAATCATCACTGGTATACGGTCAGGGAGCGGGTCCTTCGATGGAGAGCTCCTGGCGCATGAGAAAGTACTTATCTGCTGGGAAACGAAGACATAGCAGGACAAGTGAGATCGATGTCGCAGGTCAACCTTGATTGCCGGGGACAGAACTGTCCCGTTCCTTTGGTGGAAGTGAGGAAGGCGCTGAAGAAAGCGGCCGTCGGGGATGTCATTGAGGTCGTTGGAACACATCCTTCGTCAAAGAAAGAGATTCCGATGGCAGTGGACGCGCTGGAGCAGCAGCTGTTGGAAGTGAAGGACAACGGTCCGGAGTGGATCATCCGCATCAAGAAGGTGAAGGGGTGATGGAGTGACCCAGAAGACGACCATAGTCGTGCACAGCGGCGACATGGACAAGATGTTCAGCGCATTCATCATCGCCAATGGCTCCATGGCCATGGGCATGGAGGCTTCGCTCTACTTCACTTTCTGGGGCCTCAATCGTCTCAAGAAGGGAGGATTGGACAAAGGCCCCCTCTCCAAGATGAACATGCTTGGCCTGGGAAGAAGGATGGTCAGGCAGCGGATGGAGAAGGCGAACGTGGCCAAGTTGGAGCAGATGGTCAAGGACTTCAAGGAGCTCGGGGGTAAGATCATCGCCTGTGAGATGACCATGGAGATCATGGGGATCAAGAAGGAGGACCTCCGGCTGGATTGGATCGATGAGTTCGGTGCCGTGGGCACATACGTGAACGAAGCGAGGAGATCGGACATCACGCTATTCATCTGAGGTGTTCTCATTGCCCGACAGGACGATCTACATGGACAACGCCGCCTCCACCAGGCTGGACGAGCGCGTGCTGGAGGCGATGAAGCCCTATTACTTCGATTCCTATGCGGTGGCGACATCGGAGTTCGGGCATTCCATGGGCATCGAGGCCAAGGAGACGCTGGAAGCAGCGCGAGCGAAGCTGGCCGAGGCGCTCAAAGCCTCTCCCGAGGAGGTGCTGCTCACTTCCGGGGATACGGAATCAAGCAACCTGGCCCTCAAAGGAGTGACCAATGCCCTTGCGGGCAAGAAGGGCAAGCACATCGTCGTATCG
>Ga0315277_10001378_pt1 | contig 35508 bp, 28 predicted proteins | sample YL17G05_15_MG_FD_203695 | JGI IMG/M metagenome (GOLD analysis project Ga0315277, IMG submission 203695) | Sediment microbial communities from Yellowstone Lake, YNP, Wyoming, USA - YL17G05_15 | ecosystem: Environmental > Aquatic > Freshwater > Lake > Sediment | place: USA: Wyoming | collected...
CGGTGATCGGTTTGCGGGGCGAACCGGAGGGGGTGAGCAGCACCTCGTCAGAGACAAGGAATCGAGCCAGAACGTCGGGAGTGATCCGGCGGACATCGGCGTCCGTGCCCAACCACCGGCCCAGCGCCGCCAAGTCCCGCCGGTACGCCGCCCTCGTGTGCCCAGACCGCCCGTCCGCCGCCTGTTGGCGCGCGAACCCGGTGATCGCAGCTTCGAGCTTCATCTCGACCCCTCCCCTGCCATCACTTCATCGATTGAACGGCGAAGAAGTCAAGTCGAAGAAGCGGCTCTCTTCGCAGAATCCTGTGGGAGGGAGCAAACCCGCATTCCCTTGACCACGTGACGGAAAGCGCTATCTTGCCTGCGTAGTCCGGTCGTCTGTCCTGAGACCACGAAAACCTGATTGACGTGGGAGGCGTCCATGCGTCGGCTTGCGGTGGTGCTCTTGGTGGAGGGCAACCATCACCTGAGGTGGCGCCAGTCCGTTGACGGCGGCTGACCCCGCGACCGCCTGTCTTCTGAGCTTGAAGTCAGTCGTCGGTTTTCCGGGATCGGGATATGGTAAGCTGATCGTGAAGTTCACCAGGAGGTAGAACCGGTCTCATAACCCACTGCGGTGGCTGCACAAACGGGCAAACAAGGGGGTTAAGCCCCTTGTTGATCCATCCGATTCTGGAACGTCACCTTGTTGAGGAGGTTATGCAGCCGCTTCCAGTTGCCGCGATGTGATCGGGACACGAAATGAGCCGTTGGTCCCCGAGATTGTGCCGGTGCAGGTGGTTGTCCCTGCTGTCTCCGGGCGCGATCGCCTGGGTGTTTCTGCTCACCGCTTCGTCCCCATATGCCGGGAATGACCGCTGGGATTGGGAGAATCTCCCCGTGATTCCCTTGTGGGCCAGACAGGGGGCGCCGGTTGTCGGCCGTGCCGCGGCGAGCACGACGACCGCCCCGTCGACCGACTGCCCGCCCATGGTTCAATTCCCGATGACCAGCTTCGACGTTGCCGTGCACTTCGATTCCGGGCAAGGGCTCACGCAGATCTACGTCGGTGACTTCGACAGCAACCGCGTCGTCCGCCATGACGTGACCATTGCTCTTGTGCACACCGCGACTCCACTCCCCATTCCCTATGGCGTCCCGTGGATTGCCGAGGATCTGGATGGCGATGGGCAAATCGAATTGGTGGTGCAGCGAGGGGACCTCGGCTTCGAGGGCGACGGGTACCTCGACATCCTCTCCACATCCGATTGGCACTTGCGTCAGCGATTCATCTTTCCCGAGATGAAGACCGTGATGTACGCCGTGTCGGTCAATGTTGATGCGGACCCCTTCCGGGAAGTCTACCTGACCCCCAGTGCCTTCTTCGGGACATCACTGGCGGTGATCATCAAGTACGATTCCTCGACCGACACGTTTCGGGAGGTCTGCGAGATTGCAGCACCGGCGTACACGGCCGGTCCCACCGCCATCGGGGATTTCGATCAGGACGAACGCCTGGAGTTTCTCACGGGGAGCGAGAGGGGTTATGGCTTGTTCGAGTGGCGTGAGAGCACCCTAGTGTACGTCGGCAAGGTTGGTGACACGTCCCTAGGGAATCACCTGGGTGCGGTCGCCTGCCGACCCAAACCGGGCGGTAAGCTGCACGCGCTGCTCGGGCATTCGTACGGTGGCTCAATTGGCAACCGGTACGAACTCCTGGCCGCCAGCGGTGACAATACGTTTGACCTGATCAAGGTGTTCGCCGACAGCGAAGCCTGGATTGGCATCACGCCTTGCGCGGCCGCCGACGTCGACTGTGACGGCCTTGACGAGATGGTCATGGGCTTCCATCCGTGGGATAGGGTCTGGGAATGGGACAACATCCTGCGCCAGTTCACACTAGGATGCGCTTGGACCGGTTACGGTTCCCTATTGTCATGGTACCCCGTCGACCTCGATCAGGACAGACGCACCGAATGGTGTGCGGTGAATCATTACAGCATCTTCTTGGTCTTCCAGAGTCCGGGTTGTGTCTACTGTGACAGTGTGGGGCATTGTGTTCCGCCGCCCCTCTGCTATTGCCCTTGCCACGCCGACCCGCAATGCGACGGAGTCCGCAACGTTCAGGACGTCGTGCAGACGGTGAACGTGGCGTTTCGCGGCGCGGCACCGGCGTACGATCCTCAGTGTGCACCCGAGCGAACGGATGTCGACTGCAGCGGGGCCACGGACGTGGTCGACGTGGTGGCCATGGTTGACGTGGCATTCCGGGCGGCGGCTCCCCTGAGCAAGTTCTGCCACCCCTGCCCCGACTGAGACGCCACCGGAGTGTCACGGTGGCACGGTTCGCGAACCGTCCGGCCCGGGGAGCCATAATCAGGACGCCGCTAACATCTACCGCGCCAACAAGATCAACTAACCCAAATCTGCCCATTATCCACCGCCGCAAACCGCCAAGCGTCGCGGAGTTACAGCAGGCGTCTACCGATCCCTCCGTCTCCCTTCAACCGAAGTCGGCAAAGCAGATCGCCCGTCCGGGCGCTTCACCGCTCGGAAGTCGTTCTCCCCCGCCGAATGATCTGGGATTCGGTGACCACAGGTTGTCCGCCCCAGCAGGAGAAAAGGAAAGCCCGTGAGACCATGACGGCCCCACGGGCTTCTCCAGAAAGCGTGAACGAACCACGCGGTTCTACTTCAGCAACGTCATCTTCCTCGATGCCGACCATTCCGGCGTCGTCACGCGGTAGAAGTAGATCCCACTCGGCACCGACACACCATTGTCCGCCGTGCCGTCCCAAGAGACACGCACGATCCCGGCGGCGGCCTGGTGACCCTTGAAACTGCGCACTACCTGCCCCATCACGTTGTAGATCGTCAGCGTCCAGTCGGAGGTGTTCTTCAGCATGAACGGCATCACCGTCCCGGCGTTGAACGGGTTCGGGTAGTTCTGCAACAGCGCGTACTCCTTCGGCGGACCGACCGTGGCGGCACCGGTGGACAACAGCGCGCCAGAGGCATCCGAGATCTGGACCTCGACCAACTCGATCGTCCCCTCACCCACCGTCGGAATCGAGACAATCTCGTGGGTGCCGGCGTTGATCGACGCCGTATTGGCCATGTCAGGATACACCAGGACCCGCAACTCACCATTGGCGGCGATCGACTTGATCCTCAGACCCGAGGCCGCCGCAGACAACACCGGCGTCCCCACATCCATCCCGGAGTACCGGAAGACAAACAGCGCGCCACCCACGGCCACCGGCGAGGCGGTCGAAAGATGGACAGCGTTGTTCTCCACCCGGAAATTGGCAGTCGCACTGTTGGCATACGGCGACAGCCTGGGATTCCCGCCCGGCGGGAACGGTTCCGCATCACCGGTGATCACACGGATCAGGTAGATCAGGTCGGCCACCGTGAGGACAATGCCATCGTCATTGACATCCGAAGCCAGAACCTGCGCGTCCTCGTAGACCAGATCCCAGACGGATTCGCCATAGATGAAGTAGTTCGTCAAGAGGACCGCGTCACCGACCTCGTGGGCAATGCCATTGAGGTTGATGTCGCCGCGATCATCCGGTGGCTCGTCGATACACACCCAACCATTGCAGAAATCTACGCGACGGATGGGCTTTGGTTTGCCTGGTCCCCCACCCGACAGACAGGTATCAGGGGCGCCCAGACCCCGGGGACGTGACGCCTCGGGGAACTGCACATCATCGTCCTCATCCCAGATCGAGTCGCCGAGCGGCCCATAGATCCGCCGGTCTAGGAACGTGGTGTCGCCCCGGAGGCTCGAGAAGGCGTTATCTCTGCAGTCGTTCCAGTAGAACTGCACAGGCGCGCACTGGCCGATCAGGTTGCGATTGCTGGAGATTTCGAATCTCAGTGTCGCCAGCGCGCCCGGCGCCGCCGACACGATCGGATGATTTGCGGGGCCATTGTCCAGATCCGCTATCGCTACCAATCGCACCAGGCCATCCGGACACCCGCCCGGGCAATTCCCGCCGACGCCGGTCCGGTAGGTGAAGTACTCCCAGTTAAGCGAATCCAGCAGCGACCCTATTGACGCGCCGAGAAAGGACAACGCCGAGGGGTCGTAGGCGAGGAGCAGATTGAATCCACCGACGAACAGGAAGCCACCGTGTCGGGTGATGGGGATGGTAACAACCTGCCCGTTAAGAGCGCGAACGGTATCGACGCAGACAGTGTCAGCCATCTCGTCCCGTTCAGACGAGAAGAAGCCATTGGACTGTTCTGCCACATACTTGAGGAAATCGAAATCCGGCGGGGTGACGGGAGACGAGGACGCAGTGGGTTCGGGGCCGGCGAACGGTTGTCCTCCGGCCTGCCGTTTTACCAGGCGGTCGTCCTCTCTTCCCGTCGCCGTCTTGCTACGGGTGATGATTTCGCCGAAGTATCTGACGTTGGTAATGCTGTTAGCAATGAGCCGGTCCGCCAGGCAGCACTGATAGGTATTGCAGGTTGCCGAAGGTCCGGGGCTGCAATCGGTGGGAATGCACAGGTCGGGCCAGTCAGGGGGGATTGCCCCACAGGGACCACAAACGGGGGAAGCTGGGTCGGAAACCGTGGAGTTCTCGTCCCCGTCCGTGTACACGTATAGGTTTCTCAATCCGGGGGTGGCGGACGTGATCAGTCTGTCGGCCGCCACGCACATGGCTTCGGCGAGCGGCGTGGCGCCGCTGGGTCCTGGGACGGCGCTGATGGCGGCCAACACCGTCGGCTCGTCGTTCGAAAGATCGAGCGCGAGCGTGGTTCGCCCTGGGGAGCTGGTGGAAAAGTACATCACCGCCACCCGAGCATCCGGATCGCTTGCGAACACCGCAGTCACGTCCGCGCTGGCCAGCTCCTTGGCCCGCTCCAGCCGATTTGTTGCAGAGCTTCCCGCAATGCTCACGCTCGCCCCCATCGAGCCTGTCCGATCCAGCAACACCACGTAGGCGTTTGTAGGCGGAGGGGGGACAGAGAAGTTGTCGTCTGAGATGTCGAAGAAGATGTTCCCGACGGCCTCGATCCTAATCCGACCCTGGTTCGTGGGAGTGAGGATCGCAACACTCTGGCTCCCATCGTTTGGCGTGTTGGCTGCGAGCGTAGAGTATGAACTCCCTCCGTCGGCGGAGAACAAGATGTTGACTGCTGCGGCGACACTGCCCCCACCAACATCCCACACGATGTTAGCAACAGAGGGCACGCTCTCACCTCCGTTCGGATAGGTAACAGCGAATGGCGCACCTAGTACACTGACAACCATCTGATCCGCATTCACGCCGCCACCGCCTGTCCGGTTGTCCCTGGCCGTGACCCGAAACGTCAGCGTTCGATCCACGGTTGGCAGAATCTCCCACGGTGTCGCGGCTCCGGAGAGAATGTCAGAGAGTTGCGGAATAGTGCGAGAGGCGCTCGTCGATGGCGACCGTGACCGAAACAGAGGACCGTTGGCATTGTTGGGAGGCGGTGAGGCATTTCCCAAGTCGAACTGCTCCCAGCAGTATGTGATCGCATCCCCGTTCGGATCGCTCGCTGTTGCGGTCAGAGTAAAGGCGGTCGCTCGGGGAATCGTGTAGCCCGGCCCCGCATCTACGCTGGGCGGCGTGTTGCCGTTGTTAACAGAGGTTCCACACGCGCCACCGCTTTCGCGGTAGTCCGTGATCTGGAGCAGACTTCTGATATGGAAGTAATCGTCGCTGTTCTGCTGCACATTCTCAGGGGCACATATGCCAGCATAGGCCATGATCGTCGTTCCACTCCCCGGTTCATAAGCCGATCCAGCGGCACGGTTGCCCCCGCCGCAGGAGCCGGATGTGCCATTGAATGTGTGGTCTCCTCCCATTTGATGACCTACCTCGTGCGCAACGTAATCGACGTCAAAGGCATCCCCCTGCGGGTTAGTTGTGCCGGTACCGCCTCTTGCTTTCCAGGCGCCGATGCAGACGACACTGAGGTAGGCCAGACCGCCCCCGGGGCCCTGAGTCAGGATGTGGCCGATATCATAGTTTGCCGACCCAAACGTCCCATCTATGTCCGTCTGGTGCTGCGCAAGGAGAGCAGCATCTACTGTGCCTCCATTTGGGTAGGGATCCGTCGCCGCATTGGGATAGGCCTGAATTCGTACAAGATTGAATCGAACGGCCACCTCGCGTTCATAGATGCCTGTAACCCTGTTGACAGTTGTCGTGACCTGTGCAATTGCCGCAGCGGGGCTGCCGAAGAACTGGGTATACTCACCGGTGGTAGTGACAGCCAGTCGATATGTCCGCAGTGCATTCCCGGACGGCAGAGCCGACGGCCCGTACATTGAATTGCGCCCGGATCCTGTCACGTTGCACACAAATGGCTCCTTGCTTGGTGGCAGGCTGCTCTTCCAGTAGCTGATGTAAGTCTTCGTGTCACCAAACTGGTAGGGATCGATCAAAACGGAGCCGGCAGCCCCGAGGATCATGGCGCGAAGACCATACATGGTCAGATCAAACCGGACGGTTGCGGTCGGGTCGTCTATTCCCTGCCCTGCGTAAGTCTCTATGTCTGGGTACTGGGCTTGGAGGGGCGGGGACAAGATCGGCGAATTGAACACGCTGAATCTGGCGAACTCGCCATCTGGCATCGGCAGCGTCAGCATGGCGCCCTCTCTTGGGGCCGTGGTGAATTCGAGCGGAGTGCTGCTCAGGACTACGTCGAGCGATGGGCGGTCAAGCTCGAACACAGAGAATGAGGAGGGAGCGACGCTCTTAGTCAAACTGGCTTGGGAAGGCAGTGAAGCCCTGTCAACCGCCTCCCAAACCCCGTCGGGTGAACGGTCCCCTGGTGCGGCGGTGGAGGGCACGGAAAGAAGAAATGCCGCAATCCATGTCCCCGCCGTCAATGCGAGCAAGTGCGATCGTCGGATGCAAGCGACGAGGAGGTACCGTGAGCCGCTCGCTGAGCGTTCTCTCGCTCGCCCGGTGCGATCGCAGCGCGGAACCTGACGACTGCCTCTCGATGATGGCATGATGGGTGTCTCCTTACTGTACTGCGGTTAAATTGGAGTGCTGGTGTGCGAACATGGCAGCACCACATCACCCGAGGTCCCTCCTCGGTTGCACTCCATCCAACTGGACCAGTTGTGACATTTCCACTACGGCATGTCACTGCATTTTGACCCGACAGAGCAGACTGTCGCCGGGTCGCGATCGGCATCCCGACGGGGACAGTTGGCGAACATGTTGGTGATCCTCTCGCAAGAGCTCCGGTGCACACTCCTTCTATCTGCTCTTGTCATGGCATCCTGCAAAACCGAATCGATCCGACAAGGACCGTCTGCGGCCGCAGACGCCTGAAGTTGATCACGCTTGAAGCCCTATCGGGCCTTCGTGCTTTGTCCGATCTGTTGGTACTCAGAACAGGGACAATAAGTCACTGTAACTTGCACAACCGTGCCGAACACCACCGCTGTAACGGCACTGTCAGTTACGAAATCTCTCCTGTCAAGCGATTTCTTGTTATTTCTGGCTTCGACACCGACTTTTTTCGCTTCGACTGGTCCGACAATCGCTTGCCGGGGTCAAGTCCCCAAACCGGTGTAATCTCGTTTGAGGTCGTTTCCCACCGGTGGTTGCCTTTTTGAGGGTTATGCCGCCAACAGTTTCTCGAACCCCTTGACCACGATCGGCTTGTGGCTGATGACCCAGACTGCGCCGTGCCGCCGAATGATCTGGGATTCGGTGACCAAAGAAGAAGCCCGTGGGGCCGACTCGATCCCACGGGCCTTACAACCTACGACTCTCCTCGTCACTCGATCAGTGACACGGGTCACAGAACTCGGTCGCCGGGTTCGCGCCGCGGAAGGCGACGTTCGCAACCTTAACGACGTCCTGCACTGTGGAGAAGCCGTCGCAGTTCACGTCCGTCCGCTGGCGCGGGCAGTTCGGATCAAAGACCGGCGCCGCCACGGAAGGCCACGTTCACCGTCTGGACTGCTTCCTGAACGTTAGTGATGCCGTCACATTGTGGGTGGCCATGGCAGGGGCAGGAACAGCCGCCACCATACCAGAAGCCAATGCCCATTTGATATGAGGTCGAGGTGGCCGCTCCCGCCGTCGACTGACCGGCCGACGATCCCAGCTTGTATGCAGGCGAGGCGGCGTCGATGGCTCCACCGCCGTTGACCGATTGCCATTCGACAGTGCTGCTGGTTGCGGATCCTGCGGGGGTGGCCAGCGCGGGAGTCTCCGTCGGTTCTGCGGTCCTGTCTGCTGTGGCGACATCACCTCCCGAGACTGATGCGGTCGACGACATGGGTTTGACAGCCGGCGACGGCGCAGCCGCTTGGCCCGTGGGCGTGTCCTTTGGCCCAGCCGCCGATGGTCCTTGCACGCTCGACAGCGTTACGCCCACAAGCGCAATGATGAAGAAGCCGAACTCAGTATGTCTGATATGACCTCCTCTGCTCAAAACCGCACACAATGTCCCCTTTCCGCTGGGGCACTGCTCCCTCCGATTGCCTCGATTCCCGAGTAGGGGCGTCCCTGTGCGCGGACCCAATGGCGGGCGGCAGCATGGGTCGCCAATCGTGCCGCAGAAGCACCCGCCAATCGAGTAACCCATCGATCGGCAAACCTGCCGCCGGTGGAATATTCCCCCGACACCTTCACTTCGTGGACCTGTCCCCGGCCGTCCGTGTACCTGTCACCAGTTGCTCCAGAGTTTCAAGCCGGGTCCTGAGGTTGGCATTCTCGGCCTTCATTAGCTCGTTTTCTCGCGTAAGAGTCTGAACCGCGATCATCAGGATCCCCGCCATGTCCCCGGAGTTGATGGTTGTCGGCGCTCCGCTGGTCCCCAGGCCATCGTGCCCAAAGGCGGCAAAGAACTCCTGGGCCACCGGACCGTAGTGACGGAACTGCTGAGGGTCCTGGCCGATCAGGTTCCAGCTCATGAGACTGAGTCCGCGGATCTTCCTCAGCACCTCATCTCCATCCACGGGCCGGAAATTCTCCTTCTGGGTCCTGTCCGATGTGAAAGTGTAGGCCACCTGGCCTTCGATGACCGTGACTGCAGTATTGCCCAGACGGATATTGTTACTCGCATTCACTACAGCCCCGTTGCCGATGGCCGTGGCATTGGTCAGGTCGCCCGCGGAGACATTCGCCCCGTATCCTATCGCGGTGTTGTAGGACCCGGTGGTGTTGCTGTAGAGCGCGCTCCTACCGCTGGCGGTGTTGTAAGATCCGCTGGTGTTGCTGTAGAGCGCTTCGACGCCGTTGGCGGTATTGTTCTGCCCGGAGGTGTCATTTAGGAGTGCGGAAACTCCGCAGGCGGTGTTGTCGTTGCCAGAGGTGTTGCTGGCGAGCGCACCCTGTCCACTGGCAGTGTTGCTGATGCCGGTGGTGTTGCTGTAGAGCGCCTGAAAACCGCCGGCGGTGTTGTAGTGGCCGGTGGTGTTGCTGTAGAGCGCCTGGAAGCCGCTGGCGGTGTTGTAGTGGCCGGTGGTGTTGCTGTAGAGCGCCTGGAAGCCGCTGGCGGTGTTGGAGGTACCAGTCATCGTTAGATTGCCCGCATCGGTACCGATGAAGGTGTTGTCAGTGCCGGAACTGTGAATGAAGAGAGCGCCGCCCTTCAGAATGTTCCCCGCCGTCGCGGTGGAAGGATCTAGATTGAGATTCCCGGCGGATACGGTCACATCTCCGCTGATGGCTCCACCAGCGGAACCGTCGACAGTTTCGACCCGAAACGAATAGGGCACAGTAACCAACGCCACGCGCGGCGTCATCTCCGGGTCGGGATTCACCGTGATCCCCAGGAATCGCTTCGGGCCGGAGAAGACCGATGACGGCAACGCCGTCACCGAACCAAGGAACGTGGTGAACAGCCCTCCGACCGTTGTGACGCTCTTCGTTTCAGTCCATAAAGGGGGATTTGGTCCGGAGGTGACGTCATAGATATTGAACGTCACGCTGTAACTCCCGTCGGGCACGGGCGATCCGACGGACGTCTTCAGGACCCCCTGGTAGTTGACCGAATCGGGCACACCGCCTCGGGCAGAGGCGGAACCGATGGTGATCAATGCGCCGAGCGCCACGACGGCGCTGAGGAACACCACGACACGGCTGCGCATGGCAGGCCTCCTTTGTGAGGAACTGCAGTGGTACTGCACAAAGACAGAATCCCACAGACAAACACCGGAACCTAAGCCAAACTCAATTGGGAATCACGTCCGGTCAAGCGAATTGTCACACGCGCTGGAGTAGCCTGCCCTCGGGCACCACCGAATTGGCGTTTTGCGCAAGCTGCCAGCTGTCGCACGGTTACGGCGGTCACTAACGGGCCGCCCTTCACAAGATCAATCCAGGCAGGACTCGCGGAGTCCCCTCGGGGCCGATCCGCCGCTCGAAAACCGCTCTACCCCGCCGGATGATCTGGGATTCGGTGACACAAGAGAGAAGCGGCAAGCAGCCATGCCTGCTACCCTCATAAGAGAGAACCCCGGAGGGGCAGGACCATCCCCCCGGGGTTCATCCGTCCATGACCCGGTTTGGCGTTACTTCAGTAGGATCATCTTCTTGGACTGCGAGATACCCTGTGCGGACAGACAGTAGAAATACACACCCGAAGCCACCGCATGGCCCCGATCATCTCTGCCATCCCAAGCCACCGTGTGCCGGCCCGCAACCCCGTCGTCATCGACGAGGGTAGCCACTCGCCGCCCGAGGATATCGAAGACCTCCAATGTCACATGGCCATCTTCTGGCAGGTCATATGTGATTACTGTTCCCGCATTGAACGGGTTGGGGAAGTTCTGGGCCAGACGGACGTCGCTGGGAACTGGACTCATCGGCCCTGAGAACTCCTGACCCCCCCGGCCAACTGGGTCATAGCGCCCCCAGAACCGCATGATGGCGAAGTCATACAGGTCACTGCGCGTAAACGGGAATTCAAGAACGATTTCCTGCCCCGGACTGAGTGTCGCCTTCTGCCCGTCTTCATTGAGCAGCGACTGAACCACTGATCCGGAAGAGCTGTGCCTGGCTCCGGACAGCGCCACCTCGCGCTGAGTAATCCCAGAGTCTGAAAACCGGTAGAAGCACAAGTCATCCGCCGAGAAACTCCACGTCCAGGAGATCTTGATCCACAGCTCGCCGCGCGCATCCACATATGGCAGAAGATCAACCAGCTCCGGCAGCCCGGCGCCACTGGAGGGCGCCAGCCGTGCGACCTCATCCCAGCGCACATGATCAGCCCAGTTCCCATCGGGTTCATCATCCCACTCGTCCTGGATCGGAGAGAATATGCTGACTGAAACGTAATTCGGTTCCGTGGGCTCGGCAGACGGAACAGCGATCTTGTACTGATTCTTCGGCGGATCCTCAAGTGAGGGGCCCCCGCCGCTTTCAGCCGAGAAGTCCACGATCTTGCGCAGGCCAGCGCCGGACAGGTCTGTGTATCCCACGACCAGATAACCGGGGCCAAATCCCGAATATCGTGTACCATCGCGCGCCGCAACCTCCCGCAGGTGATCAAATCCATGTTCGTCCGTACAAGCGACAGGCAAGACCGGCCGCACAGCTTTCAGAACCCGACCGTCAGTGCTAATCCCCACCCGATCGGCAGGATCACCGTTCACTTTGACAAGCGTCAAAGCGATCTTCTCCAAGCGGGTGACGTCATTCCCTTCTTCTCTCAAGGCCAACCTCACCACGTTACCAGCCGCGGTCGGCTTCGTCAGAACAGGGTGGGCGTCGCGGGCGACAGATGCGCTGTCGAAACGGGAACGGGTCAGAACGGCACCCTGGTCAACATACCCCCTCCCATCCCACACGAACAGATGCGGACAGGTCGGTGATCCATGGTTGATGATGACGATGGTCTTCATCGACGAGTCCACGTGTCCACCCTTGTCGTGAACAACTGCCTTGACCACCCCAGTCGCAGTGTCATCGGGCGCATGGTAGACAACGCTGAAGCCCGTATCGGGGGCGAAGTACCCCTTCGTCGCAGACCAGTGGACAGACAGCCCATCACCATCCAGCATGATGTCTCTGTCATCAGCGCAGATCGACGCATTAGGGGTGGCGTTCTTGTACATGTTCCCCGGCATCTGGATGGGGCCGACGTCCGGCGGTGCCCCCCAGGTCGCTGACAGCGCAATATCATCGAAGACGGAGTTGAAGTTCCCAGAGAAGTTCACCCCTTGGGCATCGTGACCGATCACAACCGCCCTCACATTGTTCCCAAAGGCCGGAGTGAGATCGAACGCATAGAGCATGTCTGACCCGATCGGGACACGACGCGCGGCCACAGCCAAGGGCATGCCGTATTGGTCCTTGACCTCTGCCCCCCAGTATTCCCCCAAGAGGACTTGTGTTCCTGGCAGCAGGTCAACGACAAGGTCCACGTTGAACCTGGCCGAGTCATTGAAGTGGTCAGCTACTTTCAAGCGATATGTGAGAAACCGCGACGTCGAGTTCAGATCTATGCCCAGGTCATCGTATAGCGTCCAATGCCATGTGGGGTTACCTGCCCCCCTATAGCATCCCTCCACGCGGTACGATCTTCTACCACGCAACTGCCCTTGCTTGATCACACCAGCCTTCGCGTAGGGGACACCACATTGAAGGGTATCACCCTCATACTGCCTCGGCGTAGCCGAGCTCTGTTCCATATCGGCATAGAATCCGGATTGATTATCCACGGCAGAACCCAAGTCAATGTCTACGCCTGGATCCCCGAGAACCGTCATCATATCATACGTGTCCCCAACACCCTCCACTCTTGCCGAAAGCGAGAGGCACGCAGCCACGGTGACGTTTCCCAGCTTTCTAACGCCACGCTTGAACAACCCGTCCCAGATCTCCTCGAGAAATGGAGTGTTTGATAGATCACTTGAGAATCCGGCTGGCCCGACCACTCCGACCGCACCACTGGCCGGGGCAAACAGGAGGTTCTCCGCCAATGACGTGTCCACATCGACTTGCCCCAGGTTACAGCTTACTGCAAGAAACACGGGATACATGTTACTATTCGTGAGGTCAGTCGCCGCGTTGAATGGTGGGCGCGTGATGATACCATCGAGCGCAGTGGCACTGGAATACGTGGAAAGGTATGCAATCAGCCCCTGTCCCCCGTTCACAGCATCTCTGAACATCTGCCTGCGATCATTGTCACTGGAATAGAGAGAATACCGGAGGATTGATCCAGTCATAGATGCAGGAAGTGAGTCGTACAGGGCGTCGATGCCGGAGTTCACTACGCCTGGCGGAGTGAAGTCAGGAAAACCACCACGATAGCGGTCTCCAGCGATCAGAAAGGCACGCCTCTTCCACACGGCATCTGCAGTATCAGACACGTACGCTGACAGTTTGTTGACGTAGCCCTGCAGCTCTGCGTCCGTACGTGCCGGGATGCGCCCCACGATGATTCTCGGAATCCGCCTGACATCATCGCCTGGCTCCAGGTAACCATACCACTGGTCGTACGCCGTCCGGTGGCCAAATGCGTCGTCAGCGTAGAAAGTGGGAATCAGGTTCTGTCTGTCAGAATTAGAGACAGCGTCGACCCCACCGCCGCGCCGCGCCGATCCTACAAGGAGCACATAGAGAGGAGCATAATCGGTGGAGTCATAGAGATTGCGAACGATGTTCCTGATGGAGTCACGGTGGACGCCGTTGCCGATAGCGAAATGTCGGTAGCAGATCCCTTGGCTCTTCTTCAGTGTGAGCAATTGACGGAGCGCGGAGCCCGGCCCGGACGGGAGAGCTGAATGGCTGATGACTATGTAATCCAAAGGGCCAAGTGAATCAGGGTCCTCGTCCGCCAGAGCTCGGTCCATAAGCAATATGAGAACGAGTGCCGCGGTTAGCGCGATCCGAATTGCAGTGCGCAATACTCCCCTTGTCGGCGACGCCGTTTGTCCTGTCTCCATCTCGTCTCTCCGTATCCGGGATCTCATTCACTTCAGGAGAACCATCTTCTTAGTGACAATGTGAGCAGAAGTCACGAGCCTATACAAGTACACGCCACTGGCCACCGGCCGCCCGTTCCCGTCACACCCGTCCCACTCCCACGAGTAGAAGCCCGCCGAAGCCGCATCGGTTCGAAACAGGGTCCTGACGCACCGCCCCAAGATGTCGAACACTTCAAGACTCACCTTGCCAGAGGATGTGGAATCAAGGGCAAGCCCAATCCGTGTCACGCCGTTAAATGGATTTGGCCAGTTCTGTGACAGCGCAAAGGACGTCGGGACAGCTGCTCGTCCACGTACCGAGTGTATTCGCACGACCTTCCCATCCAAGACTGTCTTCCCAGTTCTCAAGACGACAACAATGCGATATGTCACTTCTTCCGCACTAGGCGGGATCTCATTGTCGACAAAGCACATGGTGTCCTGGGAACCCGCCTCGGCTCCGAGCGGCAGCAATCCCTCGTGTATCGGCACTTCCTCGCCGTGATCGATAGCCCGCAGGATCTTGACTCCAGCGGCATCCGCTCCGGGTGTTACATCCCAGCACAGTTCAACTGTCCCGTCCGTCCGCCCCACACCATGGAACAGGCGCACGATGTCTCCACCCGTGCCGCCTACGACGTTACCAAGGCAACTGGGGCATAGACCCTGTCTAACACCGGCAGAGCTCGCTTCCCCTAACACGGTAGGTAGGTAAGACAACTTCCCCAACACATCCCAGACGCAGATTCGAAGAGTTTCATGGTCTTGTAGCCAATTGATGGACTGCTGCGGATTGACAAGGACCTCCAGGGCGTGAAAGGCCGAGTCCGGATACAACTTCCGCGGCTTCAACGTCACCGTTACCGGGTTACTCGTACTCTGAAGACGATAGACGTATCCACTGCTCGCAGCTTCCAGCTCCTCCCAGTCCCGCTCATAATCAATAGTGGCCGATTCCTCCGTGGAATCACTACCATTCACGACAAGGATATCGATCTGAATCTGCAGAAGGTCAAAGCGCTCACTCTTAGGCGACAATGCCACGACACTCACCCAATCCGCCTGTCCACGTGGCCCACCGCCATACTTCGCGCTGTCCGGAGGCAGCTCTACACATTCCAGATCGTCCTCTCTGTGCAGAAAGTTCAAAGGGTGAACGCGCAGATCTGCGTCATTATCGGGACATATCGTGAGATGAACGTGTGCCCCAGAGCCATACTTCCCACAAGGCCCCAGCGCGCTCTGAACGTCCTTATAGACCGTGTCATCCTCTCGAACGTCCCAGTCCGCCAGATGTTTATAGACTGCTAAGAAGTCTCGCTGTTGGCGAACCATATCCGACCCGTGTGAAGTCACTTCTACAATCCACCCAACGACCGGACTGAAGAAGTACACTCTCTTTACGACACCGGACTCTATTGCGTGGACCGTCTGACCCGAGTCCATTCGGATATCGATCCCATCATGGAAGTCATATTCGTACCCAGTCTCTGATTTGTTCCTTGGGCCAAAGGGCGACGTGATAACGTCAGAGCCTGGCACCGGATTCGCGCACCCACACTGTGGCCACCAGGAGCCACCGTAGCCGGTTAACTGGTCCCAACCCTCCAGAGAAGCTTCGAGGTGTGCGGCCACCGCTTGACCCACAAACCCTGGTCGCGAGGATTCGCCGAGATTTCCCGTCGCACTGCTCGATGGCTGCCCGAGGAATGGAACGACTTGTTGCTCCGTGGCTGGAGGTTCGATGGCGATTACGTCCACCAGAAGCCACGGCATCAGGACACAGCTAAGCGAAAGCACGCGCACGACGACGGTTTTGTGTCGCAACCGGTGCATCCGGTGAGTAAGCGACCGCATGGCGTGTCTCCTTCACGGTTTTCCGAGGGATAGAATGCTCACTACGCGTGGCTGCGTGATCTTGAGGTACTTCCCGGTGTCGCCGTTACTGCCGAGAGGTTGATAGAATCCCTCCCCATTGACCGGTTGACACAGTTCGGTCGAGCCCTGGTCCGCGACCTGATAGAACAACGTGCGCGGTGTGCTTGACGTAAGGAGACCAGAAAGGACCAACGAGGGGTCCCAGACGGTAATGACACCGCCTTGGAACCAGAAGTAATCGAATCCAAGACTCAGAAACGCTCGACCGAGAAGCGAAGTCCTCTCCGACGTCGCGTCGAAACCCTCAGGCGAAACCGAGTGTACTCTGACGTATCCGTACGGCTCGCGGAATGTGCGGAAAAGCATGGCAACTCGAGCGGTGCCCTCGTCCAGAGACACCTGGCAGAGTTCATCTCGGAACGTTTCGCGCCACAGCGGCTCGCCAGTTGGTGTCATAACGAGGATCTCCTTGTCACCGTGGATCGCCAAGTGTTTCCTGGTGCGTGATGACGTAATTTGGAGAGGGCCTCCGTCCTTTGAGAAGGCGAGGGCAACCGACCGCAGAACCTGACCAGATCGCACATCCACGATCCGCGCCGTATCCAGCTGGGCAATCAGCAGGCGCTCGTCGCTGATGAAGCTCGCGGCCCAGGTCCGGGGGGCCCACCCCAGACGGTCTGATCTATGCCCCAGACTGTCCCAAATCGTCAGGACAGCACGTTCAATGGTCGGATTGGAGTTGCAGAAGTACTTCCCGCGGGGGGAAGAAACGATATCCACTGGAGTGTCGATCTCAAAACGTCTCGTGCCGGACGTGTCCCAGATCTCCGCCCTGAACCAATCATTCCCCGCCGGCATCACGACGATCACGGTACTGCCATCTCCGCTCACTTCGTGAAGATAGCATGACACCGCACCCCGCGTCGGCACGGCAAAGCGGAAACACCGCATTCCGCCTGAGCGGTAACCCAAGACTATCGCGCTGTCCGTTTTTGGTGCCAAAAGAACCCCAAGATCCCCGACCACCCTGGATTCCCTGATGGTCAAGCCCTCCATGTTGAGTCGCCGCAAAACAGTTGCCTTCTCGATCCTCTCCTGCAGCGTCGCGCTTTCCGCAACGCAGATCGAGGCAAGGACGAGTAACCCAAGTCCCAGAGATATGTGACCAGCCCACCTGATACCGCCGGCGAATGACCACGAGCGCCAGTAGAGAGTCTTCACTACAGACCTGATCATATACGACACCTCCTGGTACCGAGCTGAACTCAAGTTGTCGGACTGCGCCAGCTCCGCTGGCTTGTGAGAGTATTCTCAATAATGAGCCGGACCTTGTCAAGGGGAATCTGCAGCGCGAGCACAGAAGATGCCGGATCCGAGACTGCGACAGTGGCTCCTGAGGGGGACATAGTTGGTCCGAACGCCCCGGTGGGAGCGGTCTACTGCCCAACGGCGCATCGATGAGCAGCGCAGTCAGTCATCGGTCACAGTCATGACGCCAAGGACCAAGCACACCACTGCTGCGAACGACCATCCTTTGGCCCGGAACTCGGGCCGACTTGATTGAGCGCTGATTGGCTGTCCGAATGAACGCTCCATGATCGGTGCCTCTCGTCAAGGTTCAGCACGAAGCAAAGCAACGGTCGCACCAATTCCCGCCCGAAGATAGTGCCGCAATTGACGTCCGTACGGGAGCTCAAAGTACAGTCCAGGCATCACAGTCGGTTCACTGAGAGAGCAGGTCGAGTCCTGAATCTGCATGAATAACGTCCAGCCCCCCCGGTCGGCGATTAACCGACGCAGCATGGAATTCGTGGGCCCGAGAATCGACAGCAGATCTCGCGAGAGTAGGACGCGATCAGTGGTTCCAAACGTCATAATCGTGGAGGGGTCGAGCGCTGCGGGCGCGGAGAGCGGCGCGCCGGTCCGCAGCGACACGACACGAACGAACCCCTCTTGGTTGCGACGGAACTGCAACGCCATATGTGAGGTCGCCTCATCGATCGCCACGGCGCACAGGAATTCCGGTGGTGTATACGTCGTGCGCCACAATTCCTGACCATCCAGGGTCAAGACCAGCAGATAACTGCCATCGTAAACAGCCACCAAAGAGTGAGTGGGAGAGGGTAGGATTACGGGAGCGCCGGGGTCGCGTTGCGCGCCCAACGACACGATCCACACGGTCGTCGCACGAGCATCGATCAGCTTCACCGTCTCGCCGTCCGCGACCAGCAACCGACTATCGTCCACAAACCTGCAATTCCAGTCACCCAGGTTGTTCGGGCAAGGGATGCTACCAGTTACGTTGCCGGCTGCGTCGTAGATCACCAGCGGGTCGCTCAGCGCCTCGATTCTTCTGCAGAAGCGCTTTCCATGAGGCGACAACGAAAGCCCTTGCTCCGCGCCAACGAAAAAGCGCTCCTTCCCATCAATGCCAAACACATGGGAATGGAAATACTCAATGTCGACCAGTTCGTCGACAATTACCGTGCTGCCATCGTCACTGAGGGCAAGCCCCTGTATCTGGCGATACTCACCGAGACCTTCCGGAATTCCGAAGCGGAACCGCTGGACTCCATTCAAGTCGTACACGACAGCAAGCGAACTATCTTTCCGGTGAAGGACAAAACCCACAAGATCCTTGGCCGCGACGACCTGCCACACTCTCGCCCCCTCGGTGTTGAACTGCTGCAGCACGGTGGCATTGGCCAGCCGTTCCTGGAGCGTCGCCGCACAGGCCTGAGGGGCTAGCAGAAGCAGCGCCCCCGCGGCAGCCGGGAGACGCATCACGGTCGCACGCCGTAACCTGCCGGCAGCCATAAGGAAGGCCGGACAGAGTGATCTCGCCGCGATCCTGATCATATACGATACCTCCTGGTACCGAGCGGAACTCAAGTTGTTGAACTGCGCCAGCTCCGCTGGCTTATGAGGGTATTCTCAACAACAAGCGCTACCTTGTCAAAGGGAATCGCGACGCGAGCACAAGATATGCCGGTTCCGAGACTGCGACAGTGGCTCCCGAGGCGAGAACAAACCAACCCGCCAGCGTGAGACAGCACTTGGCAGAATGGCTGCCCCGCCTCGAGTCCACGAGACGTTGAGTATGTGCTCTCATCCTATCTCTTTTCCTCTTGTCCGATTGAGAGCAAACTCGCCTTGTTGCGGTCGTCCACACGCATATAGCGATCGGCACCCGCTTGCTTTGTGAGCGCACGGTAGATCCCGGGGACGATCACCGGTTCACTCAACGACTGCGACTGGCCATCCCATTGCAGGAACATTGTCCAGTGCTGTTCGTCGCCAGTGAAGACACCCAAGCTGGAATTCGGCGGTCCCCACTGTGAGAGCACACCACCATAGAACCACGTGATGTCAGCGGTATGGCGGGCAGAACTCGACAGCGATGGAATTCTCCCAGACTCGCACAACCGCCGGCCATCCCGTAGGGAGACGATTCGGAAGAAGCCGTAGCCCGCTCTCCAGTCCGCGAATTGCATCGCCAACACATCGGCCCCTTCATCGATCGCCAGCGTGTACAGGTCCATATCAGACGAATCCCGCCACAGCTCGGTCAGGTCGGTGGTAGACAGAACGACAATCGTGTTGTAATTGCAGACCGCAACGACTGAATCCGTACGCGACATTGTGATTGTAGGGACTCGTCGATAGCCGCCCAAGCCCAGCGCTCGGGCATGGGTCGCCCCTGTCTGGACATCCACGATCCAAGCCGAGTCAGGGTCGGCGATGAACAGATGCTCGTCGTCGACAAAAGCACAGTTCCAGCCCGACAGCATGCCGTCCAAGCTGCGGACTTCCTTCCCTTGGCGATCGAAGATTGACAGCCGTTCCGTCGTGATCTCGTTGTACTGCTTGCTGAAGTACCGTCCGTGCGGCGAAGTGACAAGAAACGCCGCCGTGCCCAGCGTAAAGCACAGCGTGCTGTCGACCCCAAAGATGCGGTGCAGCAACCACTCGTCGCGGCATTCTGTCACAACTATGGTCCCGCCGTCGTCACTCAAATCGACCGAGCAAAGGGCGGAATCCACGGTGCAGTATGGCAGATCAAATCGGAACCGGAGCACGCCGTTCAGGTCGTACACCTCGATGGGTGAACTGCCGTCCTTCCGCAGCACGAAGGCCACAAGGTCCTTGGCCACTGCGAGTTGCCAGACGTGCGCCCCGCCGGTCTTGAACTCCTGCAACACCTGGGCATTCTGGATGCGTTCCTGGAGCGTCGCCGCACAGGCCTGAGGGGCCAGTAGAAGTAGCGCTGCCGCGGCAGCCGGGAGACACATCACGGTCGCACGCCGTAACCTGCCGGCAGCTATGAGGAAGGCCGCGCAGAGTGATCTTGCCGCGATCCTGATCATATACGATACCTCCTGGTACCGAGCGGAACTCAAGTTGTCGGACTGCGCCAACTCCGCTGGCTTATAAGGACATCTTCAACAACAAGCGCTACCTTGTCAGGTGAAATCGTGACGCGAGCCCACGTGACCTTCCCATCGGCAACGGCGTGGACATATTGGCCGTTGAAGTCAATGTCGATCGCCTCGTGGTAGTCGTAGGCGCTGTCTAGACGACGCGGTCCAAAGGGCGATGTGATCGTATCTGTGGTGCTATCCGGGTACGGACAACCGCACTGTGGCCACCACCCCCCGACAATACTCAAGCCGTCGAGGTCAGACACAGACCCTGGTTGTACTGAAAGCCCCACCCTGTCTGGGCGACCGCCCGCCCCTTCTGTGGACGAACCCTCACCGAGATTGGCTGCACTTTCCGCGCGTGCTGATAGCAGCTGGCCCGCCGACACGCCTATTGTCCCCACCTCACCCACTAGCATGACGATGCACACCACCGGCCAAATCACACCTGACGGAGATACGCGCAGCGGGAACACCGATCCACCATGGTGGACAGACAGCTCCTTGCAGCACCGCGTGACCCAAGAGGTCATTTCCCCTCCTCCTCTGCGGTCTGAACAAGAGTGGCCGTACGTTCGAATGCACGAAGATAGAGCTGGTGGGGACGCCTATCCCTCGAGGCTATTGTGAGGTACGTCCCGGGCAGTACGAACGGCTCGCCCCACTGCTGCGTGGCCGCATCAAACGCCGCGAACGCCGTCCAGCAAGACTCCCTGTCGTCATAAGGGCAGAAGCCTCCTGCCGGACCCGAAGCCGAAAGAATGCCATCGTGGAAGTGGACGACATCCAACGGCCGGGGTCGCCCAGGGGGCGCCGCCGGTGTGAGGATTGGACGGCCAACTGCTTTCCCAGTGCCAAGGGAGTAAGCCTCGAAGTATGGGCGTGTGTTCGCGTCGCCGAATTCCACCACAATCGTCCCCGTAGCATTATCTGTAGCAGCCGTGCAAAAGGACGTGGTCAGAGTCTTCCTCCAGAGGACCCGTCCGTCGAAGGACAGTGCCATCAATTCGTTGCCGCCACCGTGAACTACGGCGATGGAATCGGCACGAGACACCGACAGTGTCGGAGGGTACGGGAGGACTTCTCCCGCTGGCAGCGGGAAAGACTGGAGCGTGGCACCTGTCCGGGCTTCGACGACAAAAACAGTGTCCGAATAGGCCAGCAGAAGACGATCATCGTCAAGAAACGCACACACCCAGCCCCGGTTGCCTCCACGCGCTGGACGCACCCACGACTTCTTTCCGGTGCCATCAAAGTCTGAGAGCGGCTCATCTGAGTCCGTTTCCGTGCAAAATTGTTGGCCTCGAGGTGAGGCAACCAACCAAGACTTAGACTCAACGGCGAAGCGCTCGCGCCCGTTGATGTCGAAGACTCGGTGCCTATAATACTCGATCTCGATCACTTCCGTCGTCACCACGGTTGATCCATCCTCGGAGATCTGCAGGCCCTGAATCTGATGCTCCGTAGAATCCAGGGGAATGCCGAAGCGAAACCGCTGTGAGCCATCCAGTTCGTAGACGAGCGCCAGCGAGCTATCGGATTTGTGCAACACGAAACCGACGAGATCGTTGACTGCGACCACGCGCCAGATCCTCGCGCCCTCCGTGTGAAACTCCCGCAACACCTTCGCATTCCGGATGCGGTTCTGGAGCGTCATGCCTGGGACCCCACCGGCTAAGGAAAGGATGGCGATCATTCCGAGCCCCGCACACGCGCCGCCGAACAACCTGAGCCAGCCAGGCACACACAGGAATGGCCGGCAAAGGGACCTTGCCAAAGACCTGATCATGACCGATACCTCCTGGTACCGAGCGGAACTCAAGTTGTCGGACTGCGCCAGCTCCGCTGGCTTGTGAGAGTATTCTCAATAATGAGCCGGACCTTGTCAAGGGGAATCGCGACGCGAGCACGGAATATGCCGGTTCCGAGGCTAAGATAGTGGCTCCCGAAGGGGGCATAGTTGGTGCGAACGCCCCGGTGGGAGCGGTCTACTGCCCAACGGCGCATCGATGAGCAGCGCAGCCGGTCATCCGCCACTACAAGAACCGCGGCGATACACGGAACCCAGACACTCCTGCGACAAGATATGCCAAACGTGACTCTTAAGCGGGATTCTGTGCGACACTGGCAGCGGGATTGCTATGCTGCTGACTTAGTGTGACGGGCGCGGTGTTTCATCTTCTGCCCACCACCCAGACCAGCGGGTCAATTCGAGCCTGCCTTGCAGGCACAGGTAGCGGATTCGATAAGCTGGCCGACTATCAGTGCTCTCTCTCGCGGCCGCATCACCTCCCACATCTGGTCGAACTCGATTAGGGCGGCGGTGACGTGGGCGAGGTCGATGCGATTGTGGTCGAGAGCGGTCAGTTCGGAATCGATGTCCGCTGACCACTGCGCGATCCTGCCGATGACTCCCTCAAACTCCGCCAGCCGCCCGGTCACTGATCGTAGCAGACTCAGCGAAAGTCTGTCATCCACAGCTCCTGGCGTCCCGGCTCGAGCTCGACCCAGGCAATCAGTCCCATGGCAGAGACGTCAAAGAACGATGCGCCCGGGACCATCATCCCCAGGACCGCGACCCGCCGCTCATCGGTCCCCTCACGAGAGATTGACCAAATCTCGTAGGGCGGGAACAGCTGGCGCAAGAAATAGATCCGGGAATCGTCATATGACCAACGCGGCAGGAAACCCTTGGTCAGCCGGCGGACCTCACCGGTTTGCATGTCACATACTCCCAGGCCTTCCAGCGTGTCCGACGATCCTGCGAGATAGCGGCCATCGTGCGACCAGGCAGGAACGTAGAGCGCCGCCCCAAGCGGGGTTTCCTCACCTGTCCTCAGATCCCTGAGAATCGTTCCCTCACCCTTTCCCGCGGTGATCTTCCCGTAGGCAACGCGCCATCCAGCCGGATCGACATCGGCACAATGCTGTGTCTCGATCCGCCATCCCGGAACGACCTCGCGGCTGGGACCGCCGCCGGCGGGGATCTCGCGGAAAGATGGCGAGGGGCGGGTCCGGTAGTAGTAGAGATCCATCCCGTCGGCGGTCCAGCGAGGATGGACGGCATCCTCACCTGCTCCGGTCACGGCCAAGAGGTGAGTGCCATCGCAGTCGATCGTGAAGATCCTGATCCCCTCATCACCGGAGCCACGAAAGGCGATCCGGCCGCCATCGGGGGAGAATGCGGGGAACGCCATTACAAACCGATCTTCCTTCAGGACGCGCGACCCCCCGGTTGCCGGATCATTGATCCGTAGACGGTAGGCTTTGCGCGTGTTGGTGTAAACCAACTTGCGGCCATCACGGGAGATCTCAGGGTCGGTATCCTCTCCCGCGCCCCGAGTAATGGCCTCCGGTTCACCGCCAACGGCACGAACCCGCCATAGCGTCATCGTGCCGGGTCGATCTGAGGCAAAGACAATCTCGCGCCCGTCCGGAGTCCAGGTTAGCCCGCCACACGAGGCAGCATCGAAGGTCAGTTGCCGTGCTTCACCGCTGCCCAAGGCCAAGATCCAGATATCCCCTCGGGGGCCATCGCCGGCGATGAAATACGCCAACTGCTCACCGTCGGGAGAAAGGGCGGGAATCCGGGAGGAAACCGGGGAATAGACCACTGGCGCTATCTCCAGCTTCCGTTGATTGCTACCATCGGCGTCGGCCATCCACACTTGATCTTCGCGTTCAAACACCAGTTGCTTCCCATCCCACGACCATTTGGGATTGCGGCCATTCTCGATCAGTCGTCGTGGCGTGCCACCCAGCGGCGGTACTACCCAGACATCTCCCTTCCACCAGTCCAGATCCTCCGGAGAACGGCGCACGTAGGCGATAACATCGTTCTTCGGCGACCAGCGGGGGCAATCGGCATGGTCGGTGCCGGAGGTGATCTGCAGCGGCTCGCCTTGTGCCAGGTTCTTGACCCAGATCTGCGGCGTGTAGATAGCATCGCTGATGAACGCGATCATGCTGCCATCGGGGGAAAAGCTGGCGGCACCGTGTGAACCGGGGAACGTCGAGATATGCCGCTCCTGCGTCGGCGGCGGCGCCGCTGGTTTCCACGGCGCCCACCACATGACAGCAGCAACAACGACAACGACTACGCCGACTAGGGAAAGTGCAGGAGCCAGTTGTCGGCCGCGGCGTCCCGGCGCGACGCACGCCAATCTCCGCCCGCTATCCAGCTCAAGGCGCAGCCGCCTCAAGTCCGCGACCAGATCCTGCGCGCTCTGATAACGCGATCCTGAGTCTTTGGCGAGGCACTTCTCCACGATCCGCTGCAGCTCCGAAGGTACACCGCTCTTGTAGCGTGATAATGGCTCCGGCGTCTCGCTCGTGATCGCATACAGGAGGGCTGCCTCATGCTCACCGGCAAAAGGCGTTCGACCCGCCACCATCTCGTACAGCACCACGCCGAACGAGAAGATGTCCGAGCGATGATCGACCTTCTGCCCCTGGGCCTGCTCCGGGGACATGTAGTACGCGGTGCCGAGGCGCGTTCCCGACTTCGTCAGCGTCGAGGCGCCCTTCCACTTGGCCAGTCCAAAATCAGTGATCTTCACATGCCCGCGTGCGGTCACCAGCACATTGTCCGGCTTGATGTCGCGATGGACCACACCCCGCTCGTGGGCGGCCTGCAATCCCTCGCCGATCTGAATCGCCAGATCGAGGATCGCAGCCCATGAGAGCTTCTCGGATGACGTCACCGCCGAGAGTGAACGGCCCTCGATGTACTCTGTGACGATGAAGGCGGTGCCCTGCTCGTCGCCCGTGTCGAGCAGCGTGGCGACGTTGGGATGGCTCAGCATTGCCTGGGCCTGGGCCTCATGCAGGAACCGCTGCCGCGATTCCGCGTCGGCTGCCTTGTCCGGCGGCAGGAACTTGATCGCTACTTGACGGCCGAGCTTGGTGTCGGTGGCCAGATAGACTTCCCCCATGCCGCCCGAACCCAGCTTGGCGGTGATCTTGTAATGGGAGACTGTCCGGCCGATCATGGAACCGACCTCACGCGAATGTGCGCTCCGAGTTCAAGATAGAACCCGGGACCGATTGCGACCACAGCAAAGATCGCAGGGGCAAGTAACAAGGCCGGTCAGATCAGGAGACGATCCGGACCGCCCGCCTCAACTGCTCCTCCCCCACCCGCGCATAGATCCCCGTGGTCGTGACGTGCCTATGCCGCACCACGTGCGGCCGCTCGTCGCGCCCGCTCGATGAGCCGGTACACCCCCAGAAGAACCAACAGCGGAATGTCGGGCTGCGGTAACACCGGTGGCGTTACCTCTATGCGACCCCGCGTCCGGGATAACACCAACCGCGATCGACATTGCACTACCCCCACATCCTGCGCATCGGTGAATACCCACCATGGACGCCAGAGGCCCATTCGACGCCAGCGGTACCGGCGCCCAGCGCCGAGTTCCAAGACCCCATTGCCCCACCAGCCGCTCAGGAAGACGGCCGCCTCGGCCGGCCTCCCGTCCACTCGGACACACACGTTGCGCCGGAACAATCCGAAGCGCTGGAAAATCCAGCGCCCATCGGCGCTCTCCGCGATCGCCAGAGATGAGAACCGGCGCGGCCAGCGCAGAGTCCCCACCAGCTCGCCATTGGCGACGATGTGGTACTCGCGCCGCAACACCCGGGGGCGAACCCAGGTCATGGTAGACACACTGACATCCGCGATCCTCTTCATGGCAGTCCTCACCATACTAAAGTACATCGCACGACGCCCCGAAGCGATGACAAAGGTGATGTGCCGGTGGCCGAGGGCGCGCTGCGGCTGGCGTCAGCTACAGCGGAAGTGATTGACCCCTGCTGCCGCGGTCGGTATCGTGTCCATGGTCTTCAGAGGAGGTTGATCAATGCCTATGACCGAAGTCGGATTTCTCAGGCACGCAGTCGCCACCCTCGCCTACCGCGCGGCCAAGACGATGCGCGGCGCTCCCGGATCATTCGCCGCATTTCGGCCGGGACCTGCCGCCAGCACGCCCCTCCAGATCGTCGCTCATATGGGGGACTTGTTCGATTGGGCCTTGAGCATGGCGAAGGGTGATCCTAAGTGGAACGCCTCCGAGCCGCAAGAATGGAACTTGGAATGCGGGCGGTTCTTTCGTGCCCTGGGACGCTTCGATGAAGCTCTCGCTTCCGGGGCGCCGATTCAATATGAGCTTTCACGCCTTTTCCAAGGTCCGATTGCCGATGCACTGACGCATACGGGCCAACTGGCCATGCTGCGCCGACTCCACGGCGCACCCATGAAAGGTGAGAGTTACAACCGAGCTGACATTGTGATTGGACGTATCGGTCCGGAGCAGACTCCAGCCGATCCACGCAACGAATTTGCATAAGCGTCAGGGGCGCGGCGAAGGTGTGGTTCACCACGAGTGGCGGAGGGAGTGGACGGAGATAGGGCAATCATGGCATCGACTTCAGCGCGTAACCAGCAGAAAGACCCCCATGCCTCCGAACGATTTCACCCCGAGATTCCCGAACCCACCCATTCCGATTCCGATCATCCGCGGCCTCCGGCGGACAGCAACAAAAAAGCCGATCTCAACTGGAACCCCTACCGCGCTCGTGCTGGACCCGGCCGATTCCTCGAGCAACCGACCGCTGATGAGGGAGACACCGATATTGGCCTGTGCCTTCAAGAAACGCCAGCCATACTGCACACCGACAACGGGACCCACCTCGAACAGCTCTCGTGGTGTCTCTGAGTGACCCCAGTCGATCAAGTCCACTTCGGTGGCGTAGAGCAGGCGCCCACCGAGGCAGAGCCGGCCCATTCGATAGCCGAGTTCCCCCTGCACACCGGCGGCCAGCGCACCCTTCACCCCCATCCAATCAGCCCCGAGCAGCCCCCACACGCGGGAGCTGTCTTCCTGCTGGGCCACACAGCTTGCAGGTGGCAGAACTGACGTGACGACGGTCACTACGATTACCAGCAGCGACTGTCTCATGGAACACAACCGCAGGACCATTTTGGCTGCTCGCTTTCGTCAGACAGAGACCTCCGAAGCTCCCAAGCTCCACCCTGCCAAAGCTCGGTATGCTCCTTCACCACCTTGAACCCGTGCTTCCTGTAGAAATCAACCGTGGCCTTGTAGATCGGTTTTGACGTGGGCGGTACGGTAAACGCGACAATCTCCTCAAAGCCGAGTGCCGTGGCATGCACCGCAAGGCGTTCGATCAGGACCGACCCGTACCCTTGACCCTGGAACTCCGGAGTGGTGCCCATGAGCGCGATGCTGATGGCTCCGTCGTGGCTCGTGAACATGATAAACGCGCGAATTCGTCCATCCGCCCTCAAACAGAGCACGTCATGAAAGAGCAGATCCCGTTGCGTGGCGGGGGCCACATCCGCGGTGAACCACTCTCCGGTAAGATCCTCCACAATCGAGAGGATCTCGTCCGCTACGGGACCGGTCGGGCGCCTGTGGATCTCGAATTCCATGTCTCCGGATTGCCCTAGCCAACGCCGCGGTCAGCGGCGAGCGTCGATCCGTCAGCCCCCAACGTGGCGGTGATCTTGTAGCGGAAGATGGTCTGTCCGATCATTGCGCCGACCCCACAAGAATGTGCACTCCGAATTCAAGATAGAACCTGGGATCGGCTGCTACTACAACAATGATCGCAGGGTAAGGGACAAGACCGGTCAGATCAGGACACAGCCCCAACCGCATGCCGCAGTGTCCGGCGGACCACGACAGCCCCGTTCAACCCACTCCGCGTCGGCCCCTGGCCCCGCGGGATCGGGCCGTACTCCCTTGGCCAATGCGGGCCGCTGGTGCATATTGGCATAGGAGGTGGTCCCGGTGGCGGTGCGCGAAATCCTGCTTTTGGGGAACCCGATACTGTCGAGTCGGTCCGATCCCGTCGTCCTTGCGGAGACGGGCACCCTCCGGCAAGTGGTGACGGACCTGCAAGACACTCTGATGCATTTCCGGGCACGGTACGGGGCAGGGCGTGCCATCGCGGCACCGCAGATCGGCATCCTGAAGCGCCTCGTCTACATGCACATCGATTCTCCGACCGTACTCATCAACCCGCGTCTGGAAGACCTGAGCACCGAGATGTTCGAACTCTGGGATGACTGCATGTCGTTCCCGGATCTTCTGGTGAGGGTGAGACGGCACAGAACCTGTCGGATCGTGTACCGTGACCTGGACTGGAACGAGCAGACACTACGACTCGAGGATACCCTGTCGGAATTGCTGCAGCACGAGTGCGACCACCTCGACGGCGTACTCGCGATCGAACGGGCGATCGACCGCCGGTCCCTCGCCTACCGAAGCCAGCGAGCCCTGCTGACGTGCGTGGACCCGCGTTGACACGATCCCACACCGCCGGGCGCGCTTGTGGGAGTGATGGAACTGCCACGCCGACGACCTGATGTCAAAGTGAGTGCTCCGGCCCGAGCCATGACCTGCCTTAGCATCTCGTCGTTGGCCTCGGCATGAATCTGCGTCAACGCGATCTGCCGGTGGCCCGGTGCTCGTTGCGTCAAGTGCCGGCCGGCGGCGAGGGCGGCACCAGCGAGAATCCGAGCTGCTGCAGCAGGTCAAGCAGGTTGAAATACACCCATTCTTCGACGATTCTCCCGTTCGCGACCCGGTCAATCGCCAAGCCCGAGAAGCGAACCGCCTTCCCTGTGGGCGGCAGGCCCCGCAGAGGACCTGTGTGCGTCGCCGTGATCGTCCACCTGTAGATGAGGTTGTCCCCAGAAACGAGCACGTCGTCGACCGCGATCTTGAAATCCGGAAACCCGGCGTGACTCCCTGCGTAGTATGACTTCAGCGAGTCAAGACCACGGATATCCGCCGGGGCGCCGCAGTCGTGGACCACCACCACCGCGCCGTAGACCTGATCGAGAAGACCCAAGTTGGCAGTGTTCCGGGCCTGCAGATAGGTCGACACGATCCGGTCCACTTCTCCTTGTGACAGACCGGAAGTGCCACTCGGCCGGCACGAAAGCCCCGACACGACTACCACCAACAGCGCTCCCAATGGAAGCGCACGGCCGACGAGCGCATATGCTGGTCGCATGAGTCCCTCCTTCTCCCCCCCGATGGTCACAGTGCGCGTCGTGCTCGTTGGCATCCATGTCGTTGGCGCATCTGCATCATACGGCAACTAACCTGCGTGGGAGGCGTCAGTCAAGCGCTGGCCACCGCCCACCTTTGCTCATGGTCACGTAGCCGCGCATGAATCTCCGTCGCCGTAATTCGCAATGCCCCGGCGACCGGCGAACCACAGCCGCCCCCTACGACCCCGCTCGGCGTCGGCCTCCGGTCCGCGGGATCGAGCCATGCTCCCGTGGTCAATACGGGCCGCTGGTGCGTATCGGCGTAGGGGTTGGGTATGAACTCCACGTGGAGCAGTTGGTGGAGGTGAGCGGGCACGCAGGCGGCCGTGGTTCGGCTTTGCTCACTACAAACTGAAGCTCTCGACTAGAGGGATCTCCACCGGCTTCCCTGGGCGAGTGAAGCCCAAGTGCGCGCTGTTCTTGTGAACCCATTCTTCGTCGTTCGCCCCTCCTCCCGCGAGGGCTCGATCCCTTCGCCCCGAAGGGGTCGAGTGAAATCAAATCCTGAAGCTCGACTCGGTCCAGTCTGTAGGATCAGGGCAGTCACATCCATCGCACCATCGCCGGCAGGTTGGAAACCTGTCCTTAGGCAAAGCCCTTGACTGGGGAGATGATCAGACCCTACTTGCGCTTGAGCATCGAGCACCACAAGACCATAAGGTGAGGAGGGTTCCCACATGAAGACCGCGGTCAGTGTTCAACCTGTCCTGAATCGACCTATCGGCCTGCTGTTATGCATCGGACTCTGCCTAGGGTTGTCAGGGCTGTCTTCAGCACAGACGGCAGCTTCAACGGTCGACACGAGTCTAGTCATCATTCCCACGCGAACAACCGACGCGGTGCAAGCCGACATCGACAACGCCCGCAAGGCCAAGTCCGAGGCCGACGTTCGGCGTAGCGCGGCGCAGTCTCTCCGGGACGCGTATGATCCCAAGATCGCGCTGGCGAAGAAAGAGATCGAGGTCATCGACAAGAAGCGTGATCTGGCCAAGAAGGAGAAGCGGGACGCCGATTTGGTGACGCTGGAGGTTGAGAAGAAATCGGCGGAGCGTGTCAAGGACTTGCTGGAGCGCCAAAGGGATCTGCGCGATGCGGAGTTGGATGTGGCCAAAGGAGAGGTTGATCTCGCCTTGGCTGGGGAGACCGTCTACAGTCTGGAGCTGGAATTGATGAAGAAGCGCCTCGAACCGGCCAAGAGCACGGGTACCGGCGGTTCGGCGTTGTCCCTGGGTGCGACGCAGCAAGTGGTGCGAGAGTTGGAAGGGCGCACACTGACAGCGCAGAAGGAGATGGCGGACAAGCAGGAGACGGTGGCTCAGCGTCAGAAGAAGCTCGTTGAACGTCGCCTGCAACTGTTTGAGTCCCAGGGCAAGCTGACGAGCGGCAAGTAGCTGCTCCGTGCCCGGACGCTTTGTCCGGCCGGCGTCAGCCGCACGCCTCTACCTTACGACGGGCGACCTCCACGTGGTTCAGCGGGCGCTGGGGTACTGGCAGATCACGACGACGGAGAACTATGGGCCTGTTGAGAAACCCGCTCCGTGGCGGATTTCGCACGTAAGGCGATTGCTTCGTCGCTTACCCCGCTCTTCAAGCGGCTTCGCTCCTCGCAACGACATCAAGTCTGCGAAGGACTTACCATGTCTTTGCGAGGAGGTCGTCCGCTCCAGCGGGCGACCGACGAAGCAATCGCCCTGCGTGGGTGGCTTCTTCAACACGCCCCTATGCCAGGGTGTCAGACGAGACGCTGCGGCGGGCGGTGAAACTCATCTGGCGGTCGACAAACCTCTCGCGGTCTTGAACGGCAACTACGTAGAACAGGTAGACAGCGACGAGGTGGCGCAGGTACCGTGACCTCTGCGTCCGCGATCGCCGGACGTGGTCGGTTCTCCGGACGACCGCCCGTTGTCGGGTGGCGATTGGTGACGATCTGGCTCAGGAGAGGTCGCTGGACCGGATACCCGCCTTTCGATCGGCATCGCCGCCTTCACCGAAGGCTGGGATCGGAGAGGAATCCGACCCCAGCTTCGCATCTCCGTGGAGTGAGCCAGCGGGACCGGCCTCAATGCAGCGGGTGCTGTAACACCGGTGTCCTCTGCTAACGGAATGTCCATCTCTCCAGCGGCGGGCCTGCGACGATGATCTCCCGCACACCCGGCTGAAGATAGTACGACGTGTCGCTGACCTGCCACCCCGGGGGATTGTGCATCAGGATGATCCTCTCCGGCCAGACCTTCTCCTGCGCCTTCCCCTGGAGGAAGGCTATGTCAATCCGCGCGCTGTCCAAGCCGCATGAATGGTACATCTCCAATGCACTCAAAGGTGAATCTCCACAGTGAAAGAGCGTCCACCCGCCGATGGTGAACACATACTCCAGGTGCTGTACGAAGCGGTGGCGATCCACGGTCTTCCCTGTCTTCTCATCCTTCTCCCCGTACGGGCCGTGACGGGTCGGCAGTACGAGGAGATCGAGTCCCGAAAGCGACATGCTCACGGCCGAATCGCCTGGCGCTGGGACGGTCCGAATGCGGCCCTTGATGTCCGCATAGTGCGCCGTGGTCTCCAGTTTCTCGGCGGCCTGCGGCGGACATACCATGATGCCCTCGGGGTTGTGCTCCATGTGGGCGGCCGCAATGTCAGCGTCGAAGTGGTCCACGTGGGCATGCGTCACGGCTATGAGGTCGACGTGATCGAATGGCGGTTTCGCTCGGGTCATCATTTCGATCACGCTGTCGGGCGGCACGTAGCACCACGTGGACTTCCAGCCGCCGAACAGAGCATCCACGAGGATCTTCTTGCCCGCACACTCGATCAGGAACCCGTCGTTCGCGATGTGCGTGATAGTGAGCGGCGGTCTATCTCTGTGATCAACGCCGCACGACGCTGCCAGGGCTAATCCCAAAAAGAGCGCACCTATCGATCGTTTCATGCGTCCCCTCCTGTGAGGGTGAGTAGCGGGTGATTCGCTCCCGACGGCTGCACCGGTTGTTGGGTCTCCCCCGTGGCCATGCGACCTCACTGCACCAGCCGGTCCACCTCGAACATAGGGGATTCAGTCTTGTCAGATCGAGCCCAAAGTCCCCTTTCCGCGAATTCCGGGGGCCAAGTCCGCAGGAAGGCCGCTGCCGGGGCGTGATGGCTCCTGGACAGCCAGCCAGGCCGTCAGGACACTGCACCGGAGACGGCCCCACGTATGGCTCTCTGACGACTCATCTTGGTCGCTTACGCGCTTTCCCTTTGCGAATTCCTCTCGTATGGTTATGTGATGTGTGGTTCTCCTGCGACCTCGTCGAGCAGGGCAGAGAACTGGCGCCAAGCGACCACACGAGTCTCCACTGGGAGCACGACGAATCATGTCTGTCATGGAACTGGTGTGGCGGTGCTTGCGGTGCGGTGAGTTATGGCCGGACCGGGGGGAACCGTTGCCTGACGCGTGCCCCAATTGCGGGGCACCGAAGACCGAATTCGAACTACTTCAGGAGGATTGACTGAGTCGGTATTCCTCGAGTTGGTCCGAGAAGCGATCGGCTTGGTGGGCGACACATGCGCTCCTGCAAATGCCCCCGCCGTAGCGCGGTGACCTGATCCCCAGGAACTGGACCGGGAACCGGGGCAAGATCAGACTGATGCGGTAGGTCAAGCAGAGGGTCCCTCTGGTCACTCGACCGCCGATGGATTGAGGAGTAATCTTGAGACTGGCCTGCCTGATTTCCGCCGGCGCGACGTCCTGTTGCCTGCTCGTCCTCGCGGCGAGCTGCGGCAAGAAGTCAACCCCTCCGGGTCCCAAATCCTACACGTGGACAGTCGATGTCAGCGCGGGCATCGATGGGCACCCTCCGACGGGGACCTACGAAGTTACCGAGGGGATGATGGTCAACTACGGTTACCGTATCCTCGATGACTACACCGACTTCTGCGTCCAGCTGGACGGCGACACCGTGGCACCGACCGACTCCTTCGTGATGAACAGCGATCATACCCTCTCCGCAACCTGCCAACTGAAGGTGCTGTGGAAATTCCATTGCGATCAGGCGATCTACTATTCGTCGCCGGCGGTGGGTGACGATGGCACAATCTACTTTGGTTCGGGCATGTATCTCGGCCCACCGTACAGCCAATGGCGCCCCGGTACCCTCTATGCCCTCAATCCGGACGGGACGCTGCAGTGGTCGCACGATATCGGCAATGCGGTCTATTCGCCCGTCATCGGCAACGACGGAACCATCTTCGTGCAGGATCACCAGAACTACGTCTATGCGTTTGATCCCGGCGGTGGTCTCAAATGGACGTACAGCGATTGTAGCCGCTTTCACCGCGATATGGGCATGAGCACCCCGGCCATCGGCCCTGATGGCACTGTCTACATCGGCGCCGATGGCATCCATGCGGTCGACCCGCAGACCGGCCAGCGGTTGTGGCATTTCACACACAACAAGCCGGCGTGCGAGTGCATCGCCTCGCCGGTGATCGGTCCCGACGGCACGATCTATGCCACGATCTGTGAGGACTCGCTGTTCGCGGTCAATCCCGACGGCACCCGCCGGTGGGCGTTCGGATTCACGCGGGACTACGAGATGACATTCGACTCTCCGGCTATCGATGAGCAGGGCGTGTTGTACGTCGGCGTCGAGGGCGGGTGGGACGGCAGCACGCTGCAGTCGAACGTGTACGCCATCAATCCCAACGGCACGTTGCGCTGGAAGTATCCGGTCGACGGCGGCCGCTTCGTGCGAGCGTCGCCGGTCATCGGACCCACAGGCACGATCTATGTCGCCACGAAAGCGGGAGGTGCTGAGCTCGACGCGCGTCTGATCGCCCTGAGCCCCACCGGGATCAGACTCTGGTACTACAGTCTCGAGCGCGTCGGCGCTGACATCTACTGCACGCCGTCGATCGGGGCCGATGGTCTGATCTACTTCGGCGCCGAGTCGACCCTGCTGTACGCCCTGAATCCCGATGGGACCCTCAATTGGAAGTTCCAGACGTACGGCAACAACTGGTCGTCGCCGGCGATCCTTCCCACGGGCACTCTCCTTCTAGGCACGCTCTGGGGCGGCTTCTACGAGGGATATCTGGTTGCTTACAAGACCACCAGCCACGGCTACGCTGCCGCACCCTGGCCCCGCTTCCACCACGACAACAAGAACACCGGCCGGTACGGAGCGCATTGAGCGATGCACCGTGACCTGAGGGGCAGGGCGCAAGCCCGGCGAAGGAGCGCTGCGAGCCGTGCGGAGCTGTGAAGCAGTCAGTCGACAGAGTGAGGTCCGCAGCAATCCGATTGCCGGAGAGCTATTGCCATCATGCGGCGCGTGTCGTAGCTTGGAGTCCGAACGTGTCCGATGTGTCTGAAGACGCACAATGCTGACCTTCCTCGTCATTCTGCTGGTCGGGTTCGCTCTCAACAGCGCCAGCGCATTCACATCTGCCTTTTCTCGGCGGTGGGGCAGTCACCGGGGCCAACTCGTCACCTTTGTCCTGCGCAACATCCTGGGCATCCCTGTATGGGTCATCGGCCTCGGGCTCGCGGTCCGAACGCCATCTCCCCCATTGTTTCGCAGTACGACGCTGACCGAGGCAATCGGGTGGTTGCTGGTGACCGTGGGCAGCGTGATCATTCTGCTGGCGCTGGCGTCCCTGCGCTCGAAGGCCGCCATGCCCTCGGTCCGTGACTCCCTGGTCCAGAATGGAGCGTACGCTCATGTCCGTCATCCCATCTACGCGGCGATGTTTCTCGAATTCGCCGCCATGGTTCTGCTAAGACCGACACGAGCAGCGGCTCTAAGCTGCGCGCTTGGAGTGGGCTGGGTTGTCATTCAGGCGCGGCTGGAGGAATTGGACCTTCTTCAGAGAATTCCGGCCTATCGCGAGTACATGAAACGGGTTCCGCGGTTCTTCCCGCGAAGGCGGAAGCCGCTCCGCGCATGAGCATTGGTGAGTACAAGACATCCGCCCAGACTGACTGCACACGAGATGGTTTTACTATGAGCGATGGACTCGTCCCTGTCTAAGCGGTCAAGGAGGCGGGGGGCGAGGACCGCTTGGATCTTCGAGCGATGTAACGGGTCAGCCGAGACACGACCCGGTGACATAGCGCTTCAGCCATTTGTAGCCGATCCGGCGGCTGATGCCAAATCGCAGACACCATTCCGTCATCGTCTCCGAGCCCCCTACGCAGGCGGCAATGAACTGCAATCGTTGGTCGGTCACACAGGTCT
>Ga0315277_10001379_pt1 | contig 35496 bp, 43 predicted proteins | sample YL17G05_15_MG_FD_203695 | JGI IMG/M metagenome (GOLD analysis project Ga0315277, IMG submission 203695) | Sediment microbial communities from Yellowstone Lake, YNP, Wyoming, USA - YL17G05_15 | ecosystem: Environmental > Aquatic > Freshwater > Lake > Sediment | place: USA: Wyoming | collected...
ATCTTCTGGGTGCTGCCGTGCATCGAACTGTACGGGATCACAACCTCGTTTTTGACGGCATCGGACGTCCAGTCCGCGTACCCGTCGAGGATAAACTTCGGGTCCCGGTAGATCGGGCCGTGGCTGGGGGCGATCATGGCAACCGAAAGGGCGCTGATCTTCTCAAGGTATCCCCTGATGCTTGCACGGAACGGCATCATGATCTCGGCATAATACCGCTTTGCCGCAAGGTATGTGGTCCGCTCATCCTGCATGAACAGGTCGCTAGTGGCGATGTGCGAGCCAAAAAGGTCGCAGGGAAACAGGATGCGATCCTCCCGCAGGAAGGTGATCTGGGTCTCAGGCCAGTGCGTCCACGGGGTCAGGAGGAACTCCAGGGTCCGGTCGCCAAGGGAGAGGGTCTCGCGGTCCTTGATGATCCTGAACCGGTCGGGCGGCAGGTGGAGGAGCGCGATCAAAAGGTCGCGGCACTTCTCGTTCGTGACGATTTCAGCAAGAGGGAAGAACTCCAGCATCATCGGGAGGGAACCCGCATGGTCCTGTTCGGCATGGTTGACGATGATGTAATCGATCCGATCGATGCCGAGCCTGACAATATTGCTGATCAGCTCATATTCCTTGGTCGGATCAACCGTATCGATCAGCGCAATCTTTTCGCTCCCCTTCACAAGGTAGGCATTGTAGCTGGTACCGTTGGGGAGCGGGATCAGCTCATCAAAGAGCCGCCGGTCCCAGTCAATCGCGCCCACCCAGAATATGTCACGGCAGACCTCACGTGCAACCATAAAAAAACCTCAGATCTTATAGAAATCATCCTTGCACGCACAGCAGACCGGGCACTGCCAGTCCGCCGGGAGGCTCTCGAATGCAATCCCTGCCGGAAGATTTTGTAACAGTTCACCAAGTTCCGGGTCATAGACATGCCCGCAGATCGAACACTTGTACCGGTCCATACCAACCTTCCAAAGACTCTTTTACAGATTAGATGGGGGCAGAAAGATAATCGTTTCGATGGTACCCCAAAAATGCATTATATCGGCCAATGATCGATTCTCTACGAGAATGTGGGATTGCAGAAATAGTGATAATAAAACAGGTTCCGGATTTATTTGCCCTTCCTGAAATACCGGATCGCTTCGGAGAACGGGACGGGAAACCGTCGGCGTTCTGCCGGGAATACCCCTTCTGATACGGATTTTACATCCTCGACTGAATAGAATGCGCCCGGGTTGAATTCCCTGATCACATCGACCACGTCAGGCAGATTCTGCCGCCTGATGATGGAAAAGACCATCTTCACCTGCCCGGTCGCTCCCTGCCCGTCAACGCACGTGACCCCGTAGTTCTGCGAGCGCAGGTACTGTACCAGCTGGGCCGGGTCCCCGCTGGTGATGATCCTGATGCTGGTAAGCCCCAGCGAGATCTTTTCTTCGATCAGCATGCCAATGAATGTCCCGGCGGCAAAACCGCCTCCGTACGCGATGTAGGATGCGATGTTTGTCAAGTTGTTCATCACCTGCCCGATGGCAAGCAGCCAGATGATCACTTCAAAAAACCCGATCGCGGGGGCGAGATACTTGATTCCCTTGGAGATGAAGATCACGCGGATCGTCCCGAGGCTCACGTCGCAGATGCGGGCACAGAAGATGAGCAGTGGGAGGATGACCCATTCAAAAAGTCCTGATGAGACAAAGGGATCGGGCATTGCCTATAATTCTGGCGAATAGAAATAAAAAAAAGTTTGTGGTTGGTACGGGGACCGGAATCCTACGTGGCGTTATTGATGGTGAATTTGTTCGTTGCGGTCCCGTTTTGCTTGTCAGCCACATTCCGTACAGTGATACTCCAGAGACCGAGGGTTGTGCCCTTCGGGATTGTCAGTACACAGGTAATCTGCGTGGCAGAGTTGACCACGACATTTTCCGCTTCAATCTCCGCGCTGCCCTTGAAGAACAGAACCTTTGCAGGAACCTTGAAATTATTCCCGGTGATGAGCAGCGTGAGCGGATGCCCTCCAACCGTCCCTTCGCTGGGATCGATGGTGGTGACAACGGGGCCCGGTTCATTGACGGTGAAACCGTCGGTCAGGGTCGCAGACTGCCCGTCAGGATTCCTGACAACAATATCCCCTTTGCCGGCAGTCGCCCCGTTCAGGTCGAATACGCACGTGATCTTGCTGTCAGTCGCCAGAACATTGGTGGCGGTAATCGGGAAGCCCACGGCATCGTACAGCTTCACCGTTGCACCTGACTGGAAGTTCCTGCCTGCAATGCTCGAAATACTGACAAGGGTCCCAATCGTGCCATAATTCGGTGTGATGCTCGAAATTACCGGTCCGGGGCCTGACGTGGTCGTTGTGACCGTGACTGTCGGAGCCGGTGTGTTGATCGGGATTGCTGCTATGGAGTCTGCATGGAATATTTTGGCAGGATACAGCTTCTCGACAAGCGTGCGTTCGACCGTCTCGGTCCAATTGTCCCTGCGGAACCATGTCTGCTGCAGGCTCTTAAAGACCATTGCCCGCTCGTATTTGTCGGTCTTTGTATCAAATTTTACAATCAGCCAGAAGGTATCGGTCGATGCCGGGGTCTTTGCAATGATGTCACCTGCAACAAATTTCGGCTGGGTCGCTGCAGTCGTCTGAACCGGTGTGGCCGTGCCGGAACCGGACTGGTCAGAACAGCCGGCAATCAGCACTGCCATGATCAGGATACCGCAAAAAATGAGGGAATATCTCATTTCAGAACTCCTTGTAAACCATTCCTCTGTTCTCCATAATTATTTTGTGTTTGGATTACCGTACCGGAACCCCGTGCCGCCATCCCTGCCACTCGGAGTATGAACCGCGTGCCGGTCCGGTCAGCGCATGGTACGAAGGATCAGAATTATAATATTACGCAGCCTGGGAAAACGGAGTGAAACCATTGGTTTTGTAAAAAAGGCGCAATAATGTGTCTGACGCCACCTTTACATAGCTGGACGGGATCTGGTATGTGGTGAGCCATGAGAAAAGCAATGGGTGAAACTTACGCAAATGCCGGAATTTTAAAAAGGGCAGGCAGGGGGCTTGTGATGGACATTGCGGGCGCTGAATTTTTCCTCATTGAAGAAGATCTCCGCGCACTCATGAGCAACCAGATGGCAGATGTCGTGAACCATGTGGGTGAGATGCAGGGACTCTCCTGGCTCTCACCGCTGACGGCGCCAAAGAAGAACGGGATGACCTCCCTTGTCGACCGCCGCATCTATACCGTTGATTACCGGGGTTTTGACCGTGTCGTCAGCGGTGACCGGCAGTATACCGTCATAAAAGAGTACCGTCCGCATGGGCCCGCCATGAACTGATGGGTTCTTTGAATTTTTTTATCGTTCCCTTCTGTACTGCTCCACCATGACTGATCCCTGGATCAGGTGCGGTTGCCTACGGGAGACCGGATGTCTGCATGGGGATCCGGATCGTCCGGAAATTCCAAAAAAGGTAGAGGTGACAGCAGACAAGGCTTGCAAGCGAGAGCGCTGCGGCTCCATAAACGGATGGGACGGATTGTGCGGCAATAACCGGATCCACAGCCGAAAGCATCACGGGCAGGGTGGCACATGCAACAAATATCACCGATGCATAGACATCCCGCACCGCAAAGAAGAACAGCGCGGCTGCTGCTCCAATGATGCCTGTGGTGAGAAGGAAATCAGACTGGTTGAGCGGCGGACTATGGGCCGCAAAGGAGATCGCAAAGAGAAATGCCGTCACCACAACCCCGACGGTTATTGAGGCTGCGGCGCCGCCCTTCCTGAGATACGCCTGAACGTGGGTGCCGACAAGCACCCAGCAGGTCACCACCTCGGCAACCGCGAGCGGGAGGATGAACAGGAACATGCCAACCAGGGCAGTGCGCCGGGTGCCAAATGGGGTGAATGTGACAAGGTACAGGTACCCGGAGAGTGCGGTCAGGGATGAAAAAAGCACCGTTCGCCTCAGGGAACGAAACCCGATCTGGAACATGTTCACGGCACCGGACCGAAAGGCAGACCGCAGGAGCAGCACCGGTAGAATGATTCCCATAATACAATTGGCAAATACCGCATACAGGACAAATGGCAGGGGCTGGAAATGCGAAAAAAGGCCAATACTGCCCTCAAGCAGGTATGTTTCCAGCACCCAGACGACGTACAGGAGGAGCGGGATCACAAAGAGCCTCAGGAAGGCATGGTTGCCCTCTGCAAACAACAGGCTGGTGACAGAAGGGTCTGCCTCCCCTGAGGATCTCATTACCCGTGATTCACCGTTCCTGTACTGCCCGATGGCTCACGGTTTTATTCCCGTCAGTGATCATTGTTGTGCCCCAAGAAACGCGGAGATAACTGCCTTTCTGTCAGGCTTCTGTACAGGTTCTCGTACGACCCGGTCCTCGAATGTTGGGAATACCTGGCGGTAGAACAGCCCGAGCGCGATGGGCTTCTCGCTGTTGTAGTCCCACTCGCGGGCTTTTGTGCAGGCAACCAAAAAATCGCTCTTGTCATCGGCCGGCAGGTCGTAGATATGGGCGTTGTAGTACTCCGTCATGTTGAAAAACGTCGCACAGATCTGCAGGATATCGATGCACGCGAACCCCTTGTGGCCGATCCCGCCGGCAATGAGCTGTTTCAACTGGTCCATCTTTCTTGTATACCCCCGTGCGATGTACGTGGCGCCGCTGGCGAGCATGAGTTCAAGCGGATTGATGGGGAACTCCGCGGTTCCTGCCGGTGTCGAGCGCCCCCGGAACCCGAGGGGGGATGTTGGGGTGTACTGCCCCGTTGTCAGCCCGTAGACCCGGTTGTTGTGAACCAAAACTGTGATATCGATGTTGCGTTTTGCGGCAAAGATGAGGTGGTCGAGACCCTCGGCATAGGCGTCGCCATCCCCCACGCAGCAGATAACTGTCAGTTTCTTGTTTGCGAGTTTAATGCCGGTTGCAACCGGAAGCGCCCTTCCGTGAATGGCATAGAAACTATTGATATTCAGGTAATCGGCCATTTTTGCATGGCAACCAATGCCGGTGACAAGGACGACCTCGTCAAGGCTCGTTCCCGCCCGTTCCATGTCCGACAGCACCGCCTTGAGCGTGTGCTGGATGGTGAAGTTCCCGCAGCATGGGCACCACGTGTTCTGGGCATCGGTGATCAGCTGACGTCCGGTCATGCGATCACTTCCCTGAGACGGGGCAGGAGGGCATCCGGACTGAACGGGCGCCCGTCATACCGGAGGATTGTTGCATCGGGGGCGATCCCATGGAGGCGCAGCAGCGCCGCAAACTGCCCGGTGGCATTCTCTTCCACCACCACAAGGCGCGTCGCACCTTCCAGTGCATAGGTAAGTTGCACCTTCGGAAACGGTGACAGCACAACAGGCTGCACGGCCCGCAGCCCGATCTCTTCTGCCACCTCAAAACAGACCCCTTTTGCAGAGCCCCAGCAGGCGATTGCGGTTCCGTTGCCAGGTACGCCATTGGTACGGACGGTCTCACAGGTCTCCATCTCCGCTGCGAGACCGGCTGATTTCCGGGCCCGTTTGTCGCTCATCTGTCTGACGGCACCTGCCTCTTCGGTCGTGATGCCGGATTCATCGTGGGCATAGCTGTTCATTTTGACAACCGCCCCATGTGTACCGGGGAACGTGAGCGGGGAGATCCCCGCCGGGGTATCTGCATACCGCCGGTAGGGTTCCGTCCCGTCCCATGAGAGCGGTTCGTCGACCCTGATCGCCGGGATGCCTGAAGGGTCGATGCCGTAGACCCCTTCTGAGAGGGTCTTGTCGGCAAGGATGAACGCTGGGATCTGGAACTTCCATGCAATGTTCATCGCAACCGCAGACCAGAGATATGCATCCTGCGCATCGCCGGGCGCGACCACGAACCTTGGAAATTCCCCCTGCCCGGCATGCAGGATAAAGTGGAGATCGGACTGGGCGGTGTAGGTGGGAAGGCCGGTGGAAGGCCCTGTCCGCTGGGATACCAGCAGCACAACGGGGATCTCCGCCATCCCGGCGAGTGAGAGCCCTTCGGTCATCAGGCAGAACCCCCCGCCGGAAGTACCGACCGCAGTCCGCTGGCCTCCATAGGCCAACCCGAGCGCCATCAGCATGACCGCGATCTCGTTTTCAGGATGGATTACCGTGATCCCGAACCGTCCGGCGTTCTCAGCAAGGAAATGGAGGAGGCTGGAAGACGGGGTCATCGGGTAGGAGACATAGAACGACATGCCCCCGGCGACCATACCAAGGCCGATCGCCTCGTTTCCGGTGATAAGGGAGAGCCGTCGATTCCCGAGGCGGGGTATCGGCAGGACCGTCATGACATGGTCATACGCCCGCCGCGCCACGCGGAGGTTGAGATCGACACCCTTTGGCATATGTGCGGAGAAGACCGCATGGACCGTATCCCACGGGATGCCGGCTGCTTTTGCAAACGCCCCGATGACCGCAGAATTGCCCATGACCGCAGGTGCCTTTTCCTCTGACAGGATCCGCGAAACCGGCACTCCCTGCCCGTCGGCATGGACAGTGTCTTCGTTGAATACGATCACCGTATTTTTGTGGAACCTCTCCTGATGCCGGGTAACCGTCTCCCGGTTGAGTGCCAGCACAAAATCCACCGGATCGCGGTGAACCCCGATCGCTTTTTGAGCTCCGCGTATGATGGCGAAGTTGTGACCCCCGCGGATCAGGGACGGGTAATCGAAATACAGGTACGGTGCATAGCCAAGGTGGTTGAGGAACTGGGCGACCACTGCCCCGGCGCTGTTGATCCCGTCACCCGCCTTCCCGCCGACAAGGATCGAGACTTCCTGTTCTCTCATGTATTCCCCTCACATTCCTGTAGAGGACAAGAGCGGATATAGGTTGGCATAAGGGCGGTGGCAGGACCAATAAGACCATGAAAGAACCCCTCTTCCTGTCTCTGCCGAACCGACCTTATCCGCCTTATTCTATTCAGATAGTTATATTCAAATAGACCGGCGTCAACCATCATCATGAACGGAATTTTATATTCATCCGGGATCGTTTCCACCGGCGTAATGATACGGTGGGGACGAACCTGCAGATGTGTACCAGAACCAGCTCTGTGATGGGCAGCCCAAAAGGATACGGAATCGGTATGACCAGATCGATCGTTCCCGACGTAAAACTCTTCTCGTTCCACAGCAAGAGCGGCATGGACCTCCAGAGCCTCATCAAGGCATTGCGGCACAACAACCTCGGCATCCGCTGGCGTGCCGCACTCGCCCTCGGCGAGATCGGTGAACCGGCATTGAAACCCCTGGTCAGGGCGCTCAAGGATGAGGACAAAGACATCCAGTGGCTTGCAGGTATCGCCCTTGCACGAATGGGGGAACCCGCCATCCCGCACCTTATCCGTGCGATGGTGGAAAAAGACTTCGATGTCCGCTGGCGTGCAACACTCATCCTCTCAAAGTTTGGGGAAGCCGCAGTCGGGCCCCTCATCGACCTGCTCCGGGAGAGGGAGAGTGACCTGCGGTGGCACAGCGCTCTTGCACTGGCACTCATCGGGAAACCAGCAGTCGGGCCGCTCATCAGGGCCTTGAAAGACAAGGACTGGTTCGTCCGGGTGAGGGCCGCGTGGGCGCTCGGGGAGATCGGGGACAGCAGCGCGGTTGACCCCCTGATCCAGTCCGTGAACGATCAGGACTGGTACGTCCGCTGGAGCGCTGCTGATGCCCTCGGCAAGATCGGGGACAAAAATGCAATAACAACCCTGATCGCGGCGTTGAAGGAACCTGACTCATTCGTGCAGGTGCCGGCGACCTGGGCTCTGGGCAAGCTCGGTGACAGGAAGGCGGTCGATGCCCTGATCCAGTCACTCAAGAGTTCCGACTGGTATGTCCGCTGGGGTGCGATTGAAGCACTCGGGAAGATCGGGGACGCACGAGCCCTTGAGCACCTGAAAAAGGCACTCGACGACAAGGACGAATATGTCAGGACCGCAGCAGAAGAAGCAATCGCCCTGATCCTGACCTGATTTTTTTTAAAAAAGCGGGTTGGATGGAATGTTTTTTTCATTATCCATCGCAACCATAAACCTTTTTTTAGGTCTCAATGGTACGTAGTATAGATGTGTTCTTTTGAACATCATGGCTATTATAAACGTAATCCGTATGATATTGCTTCAAAAGTACTCCTGGTCATAATTTTTATCTGTATTGCCGGATGTATCAGGCCGGCTGTCAGGGTCTCTGAGGTTCCCGTCACGTATCAACCAACAGTCACAATGATCCCTCCGCCAATACAGACTCAACCGGTTTCAATCAGACCGGGTTCAATTTCGATCAGCACTTCCCCGGGCAATGCCCAGATCTTTGTCAATGGGGCCTATAAGGGTCAATCCCCGTTATTTATAGGGAATGCGAATCCCGGGACAAAGGTGATCCAGATTAAATTGACCGGGTATCGTTTTGAATGGGTGACGTTTGATCTCAAAAGTGGTGAGTCCTATGCGGTCAGCAGACAGTTAACCCGTTTCCCTCACCGGGATGAAGAATAATCCCTTACGCACTATTGATGATGATCAGGGATGGATCATACACAGTGACAGGGCACTATAAGTTTTTCTGGATCATTCTTTCGAGCAGTGCCTTGATATCGTTAATCCGGTAGGGTTTTGCGAGGATTCCGTCAAGCCCGAACTCTGCAAATTCGGCCATCATGGGGTCATCGGTGAACCCGCTCGAGATAACGACCTTGACCTTCGGGTCGACCATGCGGAGTTTTTCAAACGCCTCTTTTCCCCCCATCCCATCGGGTACTGTGAGATCGAGAATAACGAGATCAAACGGGCGCCCGTTTGTTCTTTCCCGGGAATAGATCTCGATGGCGGCAGCCCCGTCCCGGGCAAATGTTGCGTCATAACCAAGGAACTGCAGGACTTCATGGATGACATCGAGGATCACCTGCTCGTCATCCATCAACAGGATTTTTCCTTTACCACCCATGCTTGCCACACATTACGGTACCAAACATTCTTTTTGGCACTTATTAGAGATATCCATTCCCTGGCCCATCCGGTGTAAACTCCGCAGGCCGGAAGGATCTGCCCGTAATTCTCATGTCCGCTTCCGCAACCGGTCAGCTTCTGCACGGTCCTCCACCCGCAGAAGGAACGTCCCGTGACAGGGTTTTGTGAAGGGGAAGATCACAAAATCGCCGTCCAGCCCGATCGAGATCGGCGGCACGCCGATGATATGGGTGTCAAAGACCTTGAACCCGGGCTTTACCTCGATAGACTCTTTGAAATGGTTGCTGATGTAGTCCCGGCATTCCTTGAACGACCCGCCTCGCAGGAGCACCTCGTATGGCAGTGATTCTATGCAGCCCATGGGGCGACCTCGTCCAACAGTTTCTTGAGCGGCATCGGGTTGTGCACCGCCTTTGCAGCGATGGTCTTGCAGGGGAACTCGATAGATGCGGCAACCTGGTCGTAGTGTTCCCCGTAGATGAGAGCATACAGGCGGGCCTGTGAGATCGCGCCCATCGTTGCCGCATAGCTCACGCCTGCGTCATTGTGGATGAAGACAAAACAGAGATCGAAATCACGTTTCTTTTCGGTGATCTGGTCGATGGCCCGGTCGAGATCAAGCGCCTCGCCGAGGTACTGGCGCTTGGGGTCTGCGATAACGAGCAGGGTGATCGCGGACCGGTTCCCCGCCACCACTGGTGTAATCCCCGCCTGCCTGAGCCGGTGGATCAGGTAGAGGGCAATACTCGTCTGGACAGGCACCTGCGGGCACCCGAGGACGAGCAGTGCCGACCGTTGTGATCCCCCTTCCTCAGCCAGACCGATCAGACTCCTGTTTTTATGTACCTAGGTTCTCCGGTACAAAAGAATAAGGTTGTGCATGGGATTGTCCCCATAACGCCATTATCCACGCCCGGCCGGAACGATCCAGAAACCGCACACGTTTTGCCGCAGCACGGTTCAGGCACCGGGACCTGTCTCCTGCCGCACCCATTCGAGATACGGCATGTACCCTGCGATGAGCGGGAGCACAATGATCTCCGGGACTTCGTAGGGATGCATCCCTTTGATCTCCTGAATGACCGTTTCCACGGTATCCTGCGTCGTCTTTGCGATCAGCAGGTGCTCCTCTTCATCACAGAACTCCCCCTTCCAGCGGTAGAGCGACCGCACGGGGACCACGTTCACGCAGGCTACCAGCCGGTGGTCAAGCAGTGCCCGTGCGATCGCGGTGGACCCGTCAGGAGGTACTGTCGAGAGGATCACAACAACCTGCTTTGGTCTGCTCATCATGGTCCTCCTAGAACACCGGCTGGTCCTTTCTCTCCCATTTCGGATAGCTCCCCTTCAAAAACAGCCACGCCGGCAATAAGAGCAGGACCGAACCGGTCGCATAGTACGGGTTGACAAACGCAAGTGTGATCAGCACAAGCAACACCATGCCGACAATGACCAGGTAGGAGAGGAGCACCTTCGCATCATAGACCAGTACGCTCGGTGAGAGCCCGGTGAGCCAGACAGTGACGGAGAGCGCATAGAACGAGACCGAGAGGCAGAGCACCAGCGCAGGTACCAGGTATGCGGCACCGCCGGATGCGATGCTGACGAGCGCGATGAACACGGCGGGGATCAGCTGCAGGACGGTAAAACTGCAGATCTTGCTCTTCAGGAGTGTGCCAACGCTGACCGGCAGGCAGGTGTACGAACTGAATGCATCAAACATGGTCAGCCACGTGTACATCGTCGATGCGATCACGCCGGTGAGGATCGCAAAGAGCAACAGCACGTCGCCCGGGGGGATGAACCGTCCAAGCACCGACAGGAGAAACCAGAGGAGCCCAAGCGGGATAAGGAAGGAGAACAGGGTCTGCCCGATGAAGCTGCCGCTGCGCGAAAGGTCGAGCAGGTCCTTTGCAGCAAGCGGGGGGTAAGGAAAGAACGACAGCCTTTTTATCAGTGGAACAAGCGCGTTCCTGAACCGTTTTGTCGTGTCTGTATACTCTGCGGTAAAGAGCATGACAGCAAAGGCAGAGGGAAGAATCACGACGGCGCACGCGGCCAAGAGCGTGGCATACGAGAACGAGGAGAGGAGCTGCAGCGGGGGGAAGAGGGCAGCCGCGTTAATACCGGTCGAGAGGTAGAGTGCCGCCCATCCGGTGAGCAGGATAGCAAACAGAACCCAGAACACCCGCTTTGAGCGGGCGTAGACTGTGGAGAGGAAGAAGATGAGGGCAAGGCCGGTGAGGAACGAAAGGGTGAGGGTCAGGAGGAGGAGCAGGGGGAGGGAGAGCGGGACTGAAATGAACGGCGAGGCAAGGGCAAACCCGGCGACGAACGGCATGACCCAGAGGATGAGGTAATAGACGGTGTCTTTTACGACAAAAGTGCAGAAGATCTCCTGTTCGGAGATCGGCAGGCTCCGGGCAGAGTAGGAGAGCAGGCTTGCCTGCCCGAACCGCCGGTTCATCACCTCCATGCCAAGCAGGCCGAACCCCCCGACCATGATGCCGAGCAGCAGGAAGATGGCATGGATGATGATCGCAAGGTAGCCCGGCGGGACCTTTTCCCGGAAGAGCGGGAGGAGAAAGGATCCCATGAACGCGATGCCAAAGATCATCACCGGGAAGAGCGCAAACGAGATGCTCCCGAACATCGTGGAGTGGACCCGCCACTCCTCCTTTAACATGTATACAAACAGCTTAGCCATGTGCGCCCTTCCCCACGAGCGAGAGGAAGAATTCGCCGAGGTGCTGGTTCTTCCCCTGCAGATCCGCGACTGTCCCGGTATGGAGGAGTTTTCCCTTGTGCAGGATCGCAAATTTCGAACAGATCTCCTCTGCGATCTCGAGGATATGGGTCGAGATGAAGATGGTGTTGCCGGCTCTGACGTATTCTGTCAGGTACTCTTTCACCTTCCGCTGCATGATCGGGTCGAAGTTGATGAGCGGTTCGTCGATCAGTGCCAGCGCCGGGTTGTGGATGAACGCCTGGGTAAACATCAGTTTCTGGCGGGTGCCGCGGGAGAGATCCTTGCAGAGCACGTCCCGTTTGTCAGCAAAATCGAGAAAATCGAACCACCAGTCGGCCTTTTTCTGTATGTCCGGGATATGGCGCACCTCGCCGACAAAATCCAGGTATTCGGTTGCGGAAAGAAAACTGGGCGGCGTCTCCTGCTCCGGGATGATCCCCACGCGTTCCCGGACGCCGACGGGATTTTTTGTCACGTCAAGCCCGAGCACCGTCGCCGATCCTGCAGTGGGGCGGATCTGCCCGGTGAGCAGCTTGATCATGGTCGTCTTGCCCGACCCGTTCGGCCCGAGCAGCCCAAAAAGTTCCCCCTGCCCGACAAAGAGCGATATGTTGTTGACTGCGATCACGTCGCCGAACTCCCTGACAAGGTTGTGCGCCTCGATCATGCCCTGCGCCATCTCCATAAGCCTACGTTATGAGTCCGGGTTTATAAGGCTATGACACATCTTGGATCCGGGCACCACTACATTCCGGGCAACGTTAATTTCTAGAGAACAAAGCACACACAGGTAATGGATATGTACGCAGCACGCATGAGCGATCTCCCGCCGTACCTTTTTGCACGGATCGACGAGATGAAAGCACAACAACAGAAGAAAGGCACCGACATCATCGACCTTGGCGTGGGAGACCCGGACCTCCCTACCCCGGTCCATATCGTATCGTCCCTGTGCGAGGCGGCAAAAAATCCGGAGAACCACCACTATCCCTCCTACGCGGGCATGCCGGAGTACCGCAGCGCTGTTGCAGACTGGTACAAAAAGCGCTTTTCGGTATCGCTTGATACGAAAAAAGAGGTGATCGCCCTCATGGGGTCAAAAGACGGCATCGCCCACATCGCCGAAGCGTTTGTCGACCCGGGCGATTACGTGCTCGTACCGAGCCCGGGCTACCCGGTCTACCGGACCGGCACGCTCTTTGCCGAGGGAAGGGTGCACGAGATGCCCCTCACCCGCAGGAACAACTTTGTCCCATTGCTGGAGAACGTCCCGAAAAAAATCGCAAAGGCAGCAAAGCTCATGTTCATCAACTACCCGAACAACCCGACCGCGGCGGTTGCGCCCGCCGGCTTTTACCGGGAGGTCGTTGATTTTGCATCCGATCACGGCATTGTCGTGGTCTCGGACAATGCGTACTCCGAGATCGCGTATGACGGCTACCGCGCTCCCTCGTTCCTGGAGACACAAGGGGCAATGGAGGTGGGTGTGGAGATGCACTCGCTCTCCAAGACCTACAACATGACCGGCTGGCGGATCGGGATGGCAGTCGGCAACGAAGAAATCCTTGCCGGGCTCGGGCGGGTGAAGACCAACGTCGACTCCGGGGTCTTCAACGCCGTGCAGCGGGCAGCGATCACGGCGCTCTCCGGTCCGCAGGATTGCGTGAAAGACGCATGCGCCATCTACGAGGAGCGCAGGGACGTGCTGGTTGCCGGGCTCCGGAGCCTCGGCTTTGATCTGGCGGCGCCCGAAGCGACATTCTATGTCTGGCTGCCGGTGCAGGACTGCATGGCATTTGCTGCAAAACTGTTAAGCGAGGCGGGCATCGTCGCAACACCGGGCGTCGGTTTCGGTTCGAGCGGCGAAGGCTATGTGCGGTTTGCGCTCACGCGGCCAGTGACCCGAATCAACGAGGCGATCGAGCGCATGCGGGGGCTTGACCTGTGAAACTCCCCGGCCACCTCTTTATAAAAGACGGTCACCTGCACATCGAAGGGCATGACTGCTGCGACCTTGTAAAAAAATACGGGACGCCGCTCTACGTGACAAGCGAAGACAGGGTGTGCGGGCAGTACAGGAGTTACCAGAAAGCTCTTTCCAAACGCTATAATAAAGTTCAGGTACTCTTTGCGGCAAAAGCAAACGGCAACCTTGCGGTCCTGCGGGCACTTGCAGGACTGGGGGCTGGCGCGGATATCTTCTCGTCCGGGGAACTGCACCTCGCACTCGAAGCAGGGATGCCTGCAGAAAAACTGCTCTTCAACGGCAGTTCAAAGTCGCCGGGCGATCTTTCCCTTGCCGTCAGGAAAGGGGTGAAGGTCTCTGTTGACTCGCTGGATGAGCTCCGCCAGCTCGATGCGGCGGCTGAGGCTGCCGGAAAAGTGGCTGAAATTGCATTCCGCGTGAACCCGGCGCTCGATGTGCCGACGCACCCGAAGATCGCAACGGGGCTGGCAACGAGCAAATTCGGCATCCCCCACAAGGAGATCCCTGCTGCATACCGCGAGGCGCTTGCGTGCAAAAACATACGACCAGTCGGGCTCCACTGCCATATCGGCTCCCAGATCCTCGATTTCGAACCGTTCATCCGGGCCACCGGAGTGATGGTGCGGATCGCAAAGGACCTGACCGACATGGGCGTGAACCTCGAATTCATTGATCTCGGCGGGGGACTCGGCATCCCCTACCACCATGACACCGACCCGGCTCCGACACCAGAAGAGTATGCAGCACGGGTGGTGCCGGTCTTCAAAGCCGGGATCGAAGCATGCGGGATAACGCCGGAACTGTGGGTCGAGCCCGGGCGCTCCCTTGTCGCTGATTCCACAGTGCTCCTTACCCGTGTCAACTCGGTAAAAGCGGCGCACAAGCGCTTTGCCAATGTCGACGCCGGGTTCAACCTGCTCATCCGCCCGGCAATGTACGACGCCTACCATGAAGTCATCATCGCAAACAGGGCAGACACAAAAGAGACGACAGGGTACACAATCACCGGCCCCATCTGCGAGAGCGGGGATATCCTTGCCCATGACCGGAAACTCCCTCCGCTTGCCGCAGGGGATATCATCGCGGTGCTGGACGCCGGGGCGTACGGGTTTGCGATGTCCTCCCAGTACAACAGCCGCCCCCGCTGCGCCGAGGTGCTCGTCCGCGGCGACAGGGAATCGCTGATGCGGAGAGAAGAGACCATACACGATCTTTGTGCTACCATGGAACGCCCCCCGTGGCAGCGGTAACTGCAGGTGACAGGATATCGTGCTCTTCCACTACGCGCTGGTCGACGACCTCATAACAAAGGAGGAGTTCAGCCGGCGGGTTGAGGAGAAGATCGATGCATGCGGCGACTTGGTCGACGAACCGACCGCTGCCATGCTCGTGGTGGGTGAGCTGGGCAGGGCTCACGTGAAGATCAAAGACCTGTCCGGGAGATCCAGCCTATTCTCTTTTTTTGCAAAAGTGCTTGACAAGACAGATGTCAGGGAATTTGACCGTGCAGACGGTGAACGGGGTGCGGTCGCCACCCTGCTGGTGGGCGACGAGACCGGGACCGTCCGGGTAGTGCTCTGGGACGAACGGGCAGGAGCAGTCGAGGAGATCGCTCCCGGGGAGGTGCTGGAGATCATCGGGCGCCATGCCGGCAGGAAGACCCGCGAGATCTATGCGCTCGCCCTACGGAAGTCAACATCCGACATCACCTGCAACGTCACCAGCCAGGGTGCCGGGGCATTACGTCTCCTGAATGAGCCTGTTGACCTCGATGTGATCCTCGTTGCCCGGACCGGAACCCGTGCGTTCAGGAGAAAAGACGGGACAACGGGCGAGATGGCAGAAGCTGTGGTCTCCGATGCACACGGCACCGCCCGGCTCATCGCGTGGAAAACGGATATCCTTGCCGGCATCCCTGATAAAACCGCACTTCACATCAGCGGAGCAAGACCGGACGGGCGGAGTGAGGGGCGGGCATACAACCTTGACGAGAAGAGCACGGTCGAGGTCACGGACCGGCAGATCAGCGTGCCGTTCACCCCGCCCGGTTCTGTCAGCGACCAAGGCACCTATTCAGTCCAGGGGGACGTGAAGCAGGTGCACGAACCGCGGGCATTCACAACCCGGGACGGCAGGGCATCGTGGGTGAGAAACATCGTCGTTACGGACGGCAGTGACGATCTCAATGTCGTGCTCTGGGGGGATCACGCTCTCCTCTCCATATCGCCGGGCGATACGATTGAGGTGTACCATGCAACCGCAAAACCCGGGAGGTTCGGGAGGATCGAGCTCAGTGCCGGGCGGGGCAGTGCCGTCCTGCTCCCTGCGGTGCAGTCCGGCACGATCATCTTTGAGGGGACCGTGATTGCCAGTGGAGGAAACACCTTCATCGACAACGGGCAGGTAAGATACCTTCTCGATGGCGGTGACCTGCCGGGCTGGCGCGAGGTGCGGGTGCAGGGAACGGTCTCCGGCGACCGGATCAGACCGGATCACTGGGAACTGCTCCACCGTTCCCCGGATGAGATCGGGAAAAAAGCAAAAACAGTCCGGGACTCCCTCGTGCGATAGTGCAGGTCACTTTCACCCTGCACGCTCCGAGAGCATATATGTATGGGTTTAAAATGTTCCTGTGCCATAGGAGATGTTATACAAAATGGCTGAAAAACCACAGGAAATTGAGGATTTACCGGGTGTAGGCCCGAGTACGGCAGAAAAACTCCGCGAAGCCGGTTATATCACCATCGAGAGCGTCGCGACCACATCGGCTGCAGAGCTCGCCGAGATCACCGAGATCTCCGAAGCAACCGCAAAAAAGATCATCAAAGCAGCCCGCGAGAAAGCAGATATTGACGGATTCAGGACCGGAAAGGACATCTTTGAACAGAGAAAAGACGTAAAAAAGATCTCGTTCCGTGTCCCGGAGCTGGATGCCCTCATGGGAGGCGGACTGGAGACGCAGGCGATCACCGAGATGTACGGCGAGTTCGGTTCCGGAAAAAGCCAGATCGTCCACCAGATGGCGGTCAATGTCCAGCTGCCCGAGGATGACGGGGGCCTGAACGGAAGCGTCATCTATATCGATACGGAAAACACTTTCCGCCCCGAGCGTATCGAACAGATGGTGAACGGCCTTGACATGAAAGGGCTTGATGTGTCGGAGTTCTTAAACAACATCCACATCGCACGGGCGCATACCTCGGATCACCAGATGCTCCTTGTGGAGAACTCGCGTGAGCTGGCAAACGAACTGAAAACCAGCGATAAACCGTTCAAGCTCTTCGTCATCGATTCACTCACGGCACATTTCAGAGCGGAATATGCAGGGAGAGGGACGCTTGCGACACGCCAGCAGAAGCTGAACCGGCACATGCACGAGCTCTTCAAGCTCATCGATGAGCACAACGCGGTGGCGCTCGTCACCAACCAGGTGATGTCAAACCCCGCGGTCTTCTTCGGCGACCCGACAAAACCGATTGGCGGCAACATTGTCGGGCATACCGCCACGTTCCGGATCTACCTACGCAAGAGCAAGGGCGGCAAACGCATTGCACGCCTCGTGGACAGCCCCAACCTCCCGGAGGGCGAGGCACCCTTTATGGTTGAAGAGGCAGGTCTCAAGCCTTGTTAAGAGCACTCCTGACCGATGTGGACGGGACCCTGACCGATCCGTCCCGCCGCATCAACACCGCCGCAATCGGGGCGATCCGATCACTGCTGGATCAGGGTGTCGAGGTGGTCTTTGCAAGCGGGAACACCGCATGTTTCATGGATGCACTCTGCAAGATGCTGGGAACCCGCGGGAGCTTCATTGCCGAGAACGGGGGAGTGTTCCGGGTCGGCTACACCGGCACCCTGCATGTGAAAGGGGACCAGGCAGTCTGCAAAAAGGCACTGGAGATGGTCCAGTCCCATTACCGGAAAAGGGGGATTGAACTGGAACTCTACAGCCCTTCCTACCGGTTTGCCGACATTGCGTTTGCCCGGACAGTCCCGGTTTCGGAAGTAACAACACTCCTTACAGGTCATCCCATCCAGGTGCTTGATACCGGCTTTGCGATCCACCTGCAGTCACAGGGCGTGAACAAGGGGACCGCACTGGCAGCCCTTGCACCGGAGATGGGTCTGACCCCGTCTGATTTTCTTGCGATCGGTGACTCCGTCAATGATATCCCAATGCTTGCGACCGCCGGGATCGGAGTCACTGTCGCCAATGCACACCCCGAGGTCAAGGCTGCAGCCACCTATGTCACAGAAAAAGAGTATGGCGAGGGGTTTGTTGAAGCGGTTAAAAAATATGTACCTTATTTTCGTGCAATGAAGCGGTCGACCACGATATAGTCCTTGATGTCTTTTACCGCTTCAAACGGTATGATCAGAAGTTTGTCATCCTCAAGTGTGTAGCCGTCGGTGACAAAGGTCTGGTCCGGATGGATGATCAGCTCGACAACCTGGCCGGAATCAAAATCGACCCTGATATTTTTGAGCGTGCCGATAAGCTTTCCGTCATTGCTCATGATCTTTTTTCGTGAAAGGCTGCGGGCAAATACGCGTGTCATAAAAAAATTGACGACGTATAAATATTTAAAGTGTTCTGAAAACCGGGACTGAACCGGCCGATTTTAGGGGATTTTTTGAAATATGGTAAGGACTTATTCGTTATTTGAACATTTCGGCCGCCATTCTGACGTCAGAACCCCGCACGGTCTTCCTTCCCGCATGATCTGACATCTTTTTTGCCTCCTTTGCAAGAAACAAGCCGTGTTCTTCCATCAGGTCGGCAAGGGCTGCCGTGGCATCGGCACTGACACGCCCGGCACCGGCTTTTTTTAAGATGCGTTCCACCGCGGATTGGGATAGTTCATTCATAGACAATCTGTCCCTCACTTTTTTTCATCCTCATGGTATAAAAATAGCTCACCGGACAGGGATCACAGCGAGGGGAAGACCCGGATAATATCAGAATGGGTAAGAATGCCGACCGGCTTTTTGTCCTCGACCACGATCAGGCGGCCGATCTCTTTCTCCTTGAACCTCCGCACCACCTCAAACAGCTTGGTGCTGGACGGAACCTCCACCACATCGGTCGTCATCACGGCAGACACTTTTGTATTCAGCGGCAGTTCATCCTCGATTGCCTTGGTGATATCGCTCATCGTGATGATCCCCCTGAGTCTGCCCCCGTCGATCACCGGTGCACCGTGAATGTGGTTTGCGTTGAACAGGGCGACGGTGTCGCGGAGGGTGTCAGAACTCTGCAGGGTCTTTAATGGTGTGCTCATGTAATACCGGATCTCCTTTTTGGGGAGCGAGACCATCTCTGACGTGGAGATCATCAGAGACTGTTCCGCTTCATCCTTCCCGAAAACCTCCCCCTTGATGACCAGCTTGTTGACCGGGGTCGGGCCAATCGTGATCTGGTCGCCGATCTCGAAGAGCTTGGCGCTGCCGATCAACTTGATGACCGCATGGCAGATGTCGGGGTGGCAGAGCGTGGTGAAATCGATCTCTTTGACCTTTGCCCCTTTCACGACCTCCCCGTTCCGGCTGATCCTGACGTCATAGTCCCCGTCTGCAAGATTCAGGTTCAGCTCCTTGTATGCAAGAGCCGTCGGGATATACCCGCCTTTGGGGCCGGGCACACCGTCAACAAACCCGATCGTTTTTAATGCCTGCATCTGGTTGCGGACCGTGCCGGGGTTCCGCCGGATCACCTCCGCGATCTCCTCGCCCTTGATGGAGTGAGAGTGCTGGTAATAGAGGGTAATTAACGTGATGAGGATGTCTTTCTGGATGAGGGACAAGTCCATAACGATAAACCGTATTACGTTCCATAAATATATAGGTTGGAGATACGTGGAGTTCGAGCGGTTGCCGACGGTGCCGACAGCAGACGAGATCCTTGACCGGAGTTTTCGCCGTGCGGCAAAGAAGATGAAAGAGAAGCTGAACAAAGACCGGGCGAACGAGGAATTTGTCCGGGCGGTCAGCCACGCGATCCATGACCGTCTGGTGTCCATCATCCGGGGGTTTCCGGAATTTGAGCAGCTTCCGAAATTCTACCGTGAGCTGGTCGAGATCCTGTACGGTCTTGACCGTATAAAACAGGCGCTTGGCGCGGTTGGCTGGGCGGCAAAGCATACAAAAATGGTCGGCGGCGAGCTTGCCTTCCAGTCACGAAAATCTCCAGATTCACTGGCAGTGCGCAAGCGGGCGGTCGCCCGCCTCGCTTCCATGGTCCACCAGATCGATCACGACCTTATCTTCTTGAACGAGGTGCGCAATGTCCTGCGGACTCTCCCGCACATCGATGTCGCGTTCACGGTCGTTATTGCCGGTTACCCGAATGTCGGCAAGTCATCGTTCATCCGCCGGGTCTCCACCGCCACACCGGAGGTGGCATCGTACCCGTTCACCACCAAGGGGATCATCGTCGGCCACCGAACCGTCGGGCGTGAACGGGTTCAGTTTGTCGATACCCCGGGGATCCTCGACCGCCCGGACGAGGAGCGAAATGCGATCGAACGGCAGGCGCTCTCTGCCGTGATGAATGTCGCCGACGTGGTCCTCTTCATCCTCGATCCCTCGGGACACTGCGGGTATTCTTTTGAGGCGCAGCTGCACCTGCTTGACGAGCTGAAAGCGATGGTTGACATTCCGGTCGTGGTTGTCGCGAATAAATCCGATATCGGATCTGCCGGCGGCTATGTACCGATGTCCACGGAGCGCGGGGATGGCGTGGACGAAGTGCTCGATCAGCTCCTGTCCCACCGTGCCGTCCCTACAAAAAGGACGAGAGCGCCCACCCGAGAGCAAACCCGATAAGGGTGCCCCCGTTGAGCGGCGGGAGCCCCGCCTGGGGCCGTCCCGAGCTGACAAAATGGACGAGCACGACGAGCCCGGCAAGAGACCCGATGATCGCACCGATCGCCGGCAGGTTGATAAAACCCAGGACCCGGTAGCCTTTGACAAAAATATTGGCTGACACGACGAGGATGGACGGCATGATCAGGTCCCCCATTCCCATGATAAACGCCGCACGCTCTGTCCCTTCACCCAGCTTCCCGATGCCTTCGCGGATGAACGAGTAGTTCCGCTTCTTGGGGATGACAAAGAGGATCGGTGTCTTGAGATCGATGACGCCCTCGGCAAGCGTTATCATGTGCTTTGTCTTGTAGACCGAGATCGCGTCATACACGGCAAGGATGACAAGGAGGATAACGACCGGAAGGATGTCGAGCGAGCGCCCGAAGATGGATGCAACGCCTGCAGCAATCAGGATGCCGAGGGAATCGATCACGTACCATTCCGGATACCAGTAGAGGATCAGTGTTGCAAGGATTGACAGGGCCAGAATGAGCAGGAACGCAAGGTCCGTGACGCCGAATACAGGGGATACGAGGGCAAAAAAGATGTAGCCGAACGTAAAGAAGATGGAGCCCGCGATGACAATCGTGATGATCTTTTTGAACCCGAACCTGATGAGCAGGAGCAGGAACCCGGTGAACACGAGCAGGATCGCAATAAAGATGAACGGGTTTACGACCGACGTCGGGTCTTCGAATGCGCTGATCCCCGCTGCCTGTATCAGTGGCGACAGGGCGAGCGCCCCGAGCTCGACGATGACGAGCAGGAGGGGCATGACGAGGAACGGGATGATGCGGTTGAACTCCATGGATGTGTCTCTTTCTATCGTTAGCTTAATTACTCTATCTTCATCAACTAAAAGCATGGAGATTCGTGAATACTTAATCGATCTTGTTCTTACGGTGGTCATGATCATCTCCACCCTTGTGCTCATCCTCCGCTTCTGGCAGGACCTCACCATCGCAATCGCTGCCGTATTAATGATGCTCTCTCTCGGCGGGCTCTTCCTCTCCATGCAGGTGAAAGTGCGGCGGCTTGAGCGCAGCGTGATCTCGCGGGAACGCATGCTGCGGTTCAACCTTGAGGAGATCTCGAAACGGATGGCGGAGAAACATGATATGGCAATTACCCACCTTGATGAACTGATCGCCGAATATTCAAAACGGGTTTACCGGTAACGCTGCACCAGCATCAGGGCTCTCCATGGGCGTCGCACTGAGGGACATTATTCTCGAGTACAAGGCACCGGTCAGCTGGGACGCGCTTGCGGGGACCGCGGCGATCGATGCGAGCAATGCCCTGTACCAGTTTTTAACCATTATCCGCCAGCCGGACGGCACGCCGCTGATGGACCGTCACGGACGGGTGACCTCCCACCTGTCGGGAATCCTCTTTCGGATGATCAACTTCATGGAAAAAGGGATCAGACCGGTTTTCGTCTTTGATGGTGCGCCACCCAAAATCAAACAGGCGACCATCGAACAGCGCCGGCAGCTCCGAACTGAGGCAGGGGAGCGGTGGAAGGAGGCGGTCGCCCGCGGAGACGAGGCGGAAGCATACAAACAGGCAAGGGCATCCACCCGCGTGGATGCGGGGGTGATCCGGACATCACAGGATCTCCTCCGGCTCATGGGAATCCCGTACCTCCAGGCGCCGGGTGAGGGCGAGGCGCAGGCAGCGCACATGGCAGCAAAGGGGGATGTGCGCTACGTGGTCTCGCAGGATTACGACACGCTCCTTTTTGGCGCCCCCGCGCTTGTCAGGAACCTGACCGTGAGCGGGAAGCGCAAGATGCGCGGCAGGACGCTTTCTGTAAACCCCGAGCGGATCATCCTTGCCGATGTGCTGGAAAACCTCCATGTCACCCGGGAACAGCTGATCGAGATCGGCATCCTTGTCGGCACGGACTTCAATGAGGGTGTGACCGGGATCGGGGCAAAGACGGCTCTGAAGCTCGTGCAGAAGGGGGATTTTGCCGCAAAACTCAGGGAGAAGATGCCCGACTTTGACCCGGCACCGGTTGCCGACCTCTTCCTCCACCCCCCGGTGACCGATTCCTACGAGCTCGCGTGGGGGCGGCCGGATGTGGGGGGTATCGTTTCGTTCCTCTGCGGCACGTACGATTTTTCCGAGGAACGGGTGAGAAAGGCGCTGGAGGGCTTTTCCGTGCAGGCCGGGCAGAGGACGCTTTCGAGCTGGTTCTAATCCGTACCGAGAATCTGAAGGAGAAGGAAGGCAGGGGGTCATGCCCCTGCTGTTTCCTGCTTTTTATTCCGTTCTTTTGGTCCAGCTGAATCCGGGTACCAACACTAAAAAAAGAGGGACGTTTACGCCTTCGCAACGTCCTGCACGGTCTTTGCCATAAAGGAAGAAAAGATTGCCAGGATCCCGAACACGATGCAGAACCCGCCGGCAATAAACGGCAGGAGTTCGACCGTGAGGAGAGGGTAGACCAGCAGCAGGATCCCGAAGATCAGGCTGATGAGCCCCAGAACACCGTTGCCGGTGTCCTTGTTTTTGAATGCAGTATACAGGTGGCAGCACCCGATGAAGCAGGCAAAGAACCCGATGAAGATCACGAAGAACCCGAGGATAAACAGCGTGGAAAAGAACGGGTGAAGGAGGATCAGGGAACCTGCAAGGATGTTGATGACTGCAAGGAATATCTTTAACCCCATATTAGTGCGGTCAACGACAAGGCTGCCAAGGGAGAAGAGTCCGCCGACGAGCCAGAACGCACCCATGAGGGTGATCAGGATGACGGTCGTCAGCACAGGAGTTCTCAGAAACATCACGCCGATGATCAGGGTCAGGATCCCCCACAGGAACATGAGCCACCAGGGAAAGAGTCCTTTGCCAAACATTACACAGAAATCAGGGTTTGCTGCCGGGTCTGCCATGAAGTACACCAGTATAGAGAAGGTTTTTTACCGGGTTGGTATTTGTAACCTTCTTTTAAAAATTCTGCTGCACTATCCACCGCATTCTTTTTTACACCATCGCTATCAGAGCAGTTTTGTCTCTTCGGTCGGTTTTGGGACCTTTACGACAAGGACCCTGAAAACCGCCCTGCTCTCGTTGATCCAGCGATGCGGGATCCGTGCCGGGCTCTCGACCAGCATGTCCTTTGTGCAGGTCGCCCGTTCGGTCCCGATCTCGACGATGCCGGTGCCTTCCAGCACGTAGAAGAACACATCGACCGGCGTGATGTGCTTCTTTAACGATTCATTAGGCTGGAGCGTGATGACGACTGCCACCGCATAGGGGGACTCGTAGACCTTCCGGGCGTCCACGTGATGCGGGTTTGGGCCCGATGCGACTTTTGCCACTTCGGTAATTTTCATGGTCATTTCACCTTGTCAACGGGTATATAAGGGATAAATGTCAGCAGTTCAGATTTGAGGGTATCGATCCCGATCCGCTCCATGAACCGTGCCGTCCGCTCGTGGGGCTTGGCATGCTTCCGGTAATACTCGGCGAGCCGCTGTGTACAGTCCAGCGCTTCAGAGGATGAGATGTTCCGGGCGATGAGATCCCCGAACCTCGGCCGTGTGCCGCCGTTTCCGCCAAAGAAGACCGTCCAGCCCCGGTTTGTCCCCATGATCCCGATGTCACGGGTGTGGCTCTCGCCACAGCACCGGGGGCAGCCGGAGACCCCGATCTTGACCTTTGCCGGGAAGATCTGGTTTTTGAACTGTTCATCGGCTTTTCTGGCAAACCCGATCGAGTCCTGGTTCCCGTACTTGCACATATCCCTCCCCAGACATGCCTGCACGAACCTGACGCACGGCGCCGTCTCCGGTTTTGCAAGCGGACCGAGCCCGGCAATGATTCGGGGCACGTCATCCGGCTCGAGCCCGACCAGAGCGATCCGCTGGCCTGACGTGATCTTGAGGATCGGCACCCGGTACTTCCGTCCCACCCCTGCGATCTTCTCAAGGTCATCCGGTGTGACGATCCCTGCCGGGATCCGGGTAACGACCGCATATGTCCTCCCGTCACGCTGGAGGATTGCCCCCACTTCCTCTTCTGCCATTTCTCATTCTCCTGCGCAGAGTGCTGTGTTGTAAAGGGTTATCTTCATTGTGCCCGGATCGTCAGAGACATACCGATAAGCATGTATAAACCCCGGAAAAGCGCATTTTTTTGTACCAGCAATGGTAATCGTGACACATACCTGAAACACTACGGTGACCGTATGCAGCTGAAATCCTGCAAGAAGATCTACAGCTACGACACCCAGCGTGCCGTACCGCTCGATGAAACCCTCGCACGCATCGAACCGAAAGTCCCGGCAGTGGGGATCACCCGGGTCGCCGATATCACGAACCTCGACCGGGTCGGCATCCCTGTTTTTTCCTGCATCCGCCCGACCGCTGAGGACGGGGCGATCACGGTCTACAACGGCAAGGGGGCAACCGTCGAGGAATCGAGGATCTCGGCGATCATGGAGGGCATCGAGCGGTATTGCGCGGAAGTGCATGACCTCCGGATCGAACTGGGATACTATCATGAGCTGTTCGGGAGGGGGCGGATTCTCGACCCAAAGGATCTGATCCTCCCGCCGGAAACAAATTCCGACCAGATCCTCCCGTGGGTCGAGGGATTTGATATCGCAAACGATGAACCTGTCCTCGTCCCGGCACAGGCGGTCTTTCACCCGCTCCCCCCAAGATACCGCCAGCTCTTCCGCACGGGAACCAACGGCCTCGCATCGGGAAATACTTTGGAGGAGGCAGTCTTCCATGCCCTTGCTGAGGTGATCGAACGGGATGCCTGGTCGCTTGTCGAAGCGACCCGGGATTCCGGCCCGAAGGTGACAAACATCGACGACCCCCTTATCAACAGCATGCAGAAGAAGTTTGCCGATGCAAAGGTTGAGGTCACGATCCGCGATATCACCTCAGATATCGGCATCCCGACCATGGCGGCAGTCGCCGATGATGTGCTCCTCCGCGATCCGATGCTGCTCACCATGGGTATGGGTACGCATACGAGCGCACGGGTTGCGGTCATGCGGGCGCTCACCGAAGTGGCGCAGAGCAGGCTCACCCAGATCCACGGCGCCCGGGAGGACACGACGGTCGCCCAAGTGCGCAAACGGCTGGGGTACGACCGGACCAAACGAATGAACGCGTACTGGTTTAAGGATAACGGAACGGTCGACTACCACGCTATACCGTCATGCGACAGCGATGATTTTTTAAACGATATACACCGTATGATTAGTGCCCTGAAAAAACAAGGTCTTGACCGTGTGATCGTTGTCAACCTCACCCGGGATGAGATCGGTATCCCGGTCGTCCGGGTGATCGTACCCGGGCTTGAATCGTACGCGATGGACGGGGAACGCAGGGGGGCACGGGTGAAGCATGCAGAGGATCACGGTCTTTCTCGGGCCAAGCCTTGACAAAAAGGCTGCAGAGGAAATCCTCCCCGCCACCTACCTCCTGCCGGCAAAGCGCGGCGACCTTGCTGCCGCGGTGAGGGGTGGTTCGGATATCATCTGCCTCATTGACGGGGTGTTCCACCAAGAGTCCGCAGTCGCCCACCGGGAGATCCTCTTTGCGTTAAAAAGCGGCGTGCGGGTGATCGGTGCATCAAGCATGGGGGCCCTGCGTGCCGCTGAGATGGACACGCTTGGCATGGAAGGAGTCGGCGAGATCTACCGGTTGTACAAAACAGGAGAACTCGTCTCGGACGACGAGGTTGCGCTGGTCTTTGACCCGGCATCCGGTCTATCGCTCTCCGAACCGCTGATCAATATCAGGTGCACGCTCAAAAAGGCAGAACAGGTTGGGGTGATAACGCCGGATTCCCACACTGCCCTGCTCAATGCCGCCCGCTCCCTCTTCTATCCGCAGCGCACGTACCCCGCAATCGCATCGGCAGCGGGAAATACCCTGGATGAGAAGAGAAGGGAGCGGTTCCTTGCATGGGTGGAGAAACATTCCTGTGACCAGAAACGTGAGGATGCAATTGCGGCGCTCCAGTACACCCATGAATCTCTCAACCCTGCAACCTGAGTGGCAATGAGGTCAGAAGGACATTTGGTATACAAAGGTGTCCACAGATATTATTCGACTTTTCTCCAGACATAGGCAAACCGCTGGAACGCGGTGACATGCCCGAAGATCCCGAACAGGAGAAGGAGCCAGCCGAGCCACGTAAGCCCGTAGATTGTGACCGGAAAGAGCAGCGCAACAATGCCGACGATAAGGATCAGCACGAGCCGGTCTGCCCTGCCAAGCACGCCGCCGTAATACCGCCCGACACCGACCGCCTGTGCCTGCGTCCCGAGATAAGACGCCATCAGCACACCGGTCAGTGCAAAGACTCCGATCTGCCATGGCACGATTCCTCCCGCAAAGATGCCGGTGATGATGAAGATGTCGGCGTAGCGGTCGACCGCATGGTCGAGGAAATCCCCCCGCCTGCTCTGGATCTTCTGTTCCCGTGCAATCGCCCCGTCCATCGCATCACAGAACGCATTGAGTGCGACAGCAACGATCGCCCACACCTCCAGCCTGAGATAGAAGAGGAGACCGGCAGCGGCAGATGCGAGGAATGCGGCAAGGGTGAAGGTATTGGGGGTGAGCCCGAGCCGCATCGCAACGGAGACCAGCGGGTCGAAATAGACCTTAACATGGGGGCGGAACTGGTCGAGCGTCACACTTCCACCCCGATAAAAGCCGACCAGTCGACCGTGCCGAACGCCGACGGGATCTCATCATTCACAAACTGTTCGATCCGGTCGGCACAGTACGCAGGATCCCGGGCGGTGGTGTCCAGTTCAAGGATATGGGAGGGGTCGTGCAGTTCAACAGTCTCGATCAGGCAGACGTCCAGCGCCTCCGCCTCCACGTTCTCCCGGATCTTCTTTTCTCTGTATTTGCGCTTCATGAGCCGTTTTTTCAGTTCGTCGGGGCGGCAGCGGAGCACAACGATACGGTCACAGACAAGCCGGTGAGCGAAGTGCCCTTCCACAAACCCGTCGACTGGCACAAACTCCCGTGCCCAGCGGTCGACATCGATCACCTGCGTATCCCGCTCCTCGTCCTCCCCGATGATATACGGCCTGACCGTATCGACAAGGTGGACAACCGTGTGCCCGCGGCGGAAAAGCTCGTCTGCCACCATGGATTTTCCGGTACCGGGCGTGCCGGTGATACCGCACATCATATGCCGTTGATCGCCTTGATGAAGAGCTCGTTCTCCCAGTCCTTTCCGACGCTCACCCTGATATAATGGTCAGGAAGCCCGGCAAAACTCCTGCACGAGCGGACAACCACGCCGCGCTGCGCGAGGTTCTCCACCATCTGGTCCCCGGTGTACGGGGAAACGTCCACCAGCACGAAGTTTGCATCAGATGGTAAGACCGGAAACTTCACCTCGTTAACAAAGCGCGCCCGCCATCCTTTCACCTGCGTGATGTACCGCTTCGGGTGATCCGGATCGTCCAGTGCCCCTGCCGCTGCAGCGGCTGATACCGTGTTGACGGCAAACGGGGTGGAAGCCCGCTGGTAATAGGGCACAAGCCATGACGGGGCGAACGCGTACCCGATCCGCAGCCCGGCAAGGGAGTGCACCTTGGAAAACGTCCTGCCGATGACCAGGTTGTCGTATGTTTTCATCAGGCGCAGGTAGTCGTGGTCCGAGAATTCCACGTACGCGTTGTCGAGGAACAGGACACCCCCGATGACCTCGAGCACCTCCCTGACATCGTCAACCGGCGTCGCATTGCCCGTCGGGTTGTTGGGCGAGCAGAGCACAGTCACCTTGGCGGTCTTTCCTGCACGGGCAAGGTGCTCCGGATCGATGGAGAAGGTGTTCAGATCCCTTGGCACGGAAGTGACGTGCGCCCCCTGTGCCATCGCAGCAAGCCCGTAAAAGGAGAATGTCGGCGTGGCGACTGCCACGGTTTCACCGGACTCGACCAGCGTACGGATCAGCGTCTCGATGATCCCGTCCATACCGGCCCCGGTAAGGTAATGATAGTCGCCGTACCGGCTTTTGAGGGCTTTTATCAGGATGTCCACACGTTCGTCGGGATACCGGTTCGATACGGGAAGTGCTTTTTCTGCTGCCGTTACCGCCAGTACTGACGGGGGATCCGGGTTCTCATTGCTCGCAAGCTGGGCGATGCGGGCGCCCCCGTACTTCGCTGCGATCTCTTCTGCTTTTTGTGCGAATACGTACCCGCCCTGCCTAAAGCACGACCTGACCAAGCGCTCCATCGATCACCCCGACCACGCGATCGATCTCTGCATCCGATATGACCAGCGGGGGCACCAGCCGCAGGTTCCCGTCCGCCGCACAGTTGACAAGGACCCCCTGCTCTGCGCACTTTTTCTGGACCTCCGGGCACTTCTCCCCGATGCTGATCCCGATCATCAGCCCGCGGACACGGGGATTGTATTTCAAAAGCCCCTGCCGGAACCGTTCGCCTTTCCTGCCTACATCCGGCAGGATCTTCTCGATCACCCCGATGGTCGCCAGTGCCGCCGCACAGGCAAGCGGTCCGCCGGCAAACGTGCTCCCGTGCTCGCCTTTTTTAAACTCGAGCCCTTCGCGGGCGACAAGCGCCCCCATCGGAAACCCGCTCGCAATGCCCTTGGCGAGGGTTACAATATCAGGCACGGCTTTTGTGTACTGGATCGCAAGCCATTTGCCGGTCCGACCCATGCCGGTCTGCACCTCATCGGCGATCATGAGCGCCCCCGCCTGATCGCACACCTCCCGGATCCCTTCCAGGAAACCATCGGGGGGGATGATAATGCCCGCTTCGCCCTGGATCGGCTCGACAAGGACGGCCGCGGTGTCGCCGTCAACCGCTTTTTTCAGCCCATCAAGGTCTCCGAAACCGACAAAACTGCACGGGATACCCAGCGGTTCGAAGGGTTCGCGGATCGCAGGCTTGTGCGTCACAGCAAGAGACCCGATCGTCCTCCCGTGGAACCCGTGGGTGAACGCGACGAACTTCTTTTTTCCGGTCCGGACACGGGCGAGTTTCAGGGCGCCGTCAGTCGCCTCGGCACCGGAGTTCGAGAAGAACGCCTTATGCATGCCGGTAATTTCAACGATCTTCTGTGCCAGGTCTCCTTGGTGAGGCACGTAGTAGAGGTTCGAGCAGTGGATGAGCGTCTTTGCCTGTTTGCAGATCGCATTTGCCACCGCGGGGTGGCAGTGCCCGGTGCTGCAGACCGCAATCCCGGCAACACAATCGATGTACTCCCTGCCCTCCGCATCATACACCCTTGCACCCTTTCCTTTCACAAGTGCCATCTCGCGGGAGAATGCGGGCATGTAGTAGCGTTCATCAAGGTCTTTGAATACCTGGGTCTTTTCCATGTTCATCACGAAAGTTTGCTGGTATACTCTCTATTTTGTACCCTATTCATATTCGATGGTCGCCGGAGGTTTTGCCGTGACATCGTACACCACCCGTGCGACACGCGGTATGTCTGCGCAGATCCTTGACCCGATCCTAGTGAGTTCGGAGAACGGGATCTCCAGCGGGTCGGCGGTCATGCCGTCCCGCGAATTGACCGCACGGACCGCCACGATCCAGCCGTGGATCCGGTTGTCCCCCTTGACACCGGTCCCCAGCCCGACAAGTGCCGCAAAGCACTGCCATGGCTGGTAGCGTTCGACCAGTTCATCCTCCACGATCCAGTTCGCTTCGCGGATCACCTCGACTTTTTCCCGGGTCACTTCGCCCAGCACCCGGACAGCCAGCCCCGGGCCGGGAAACGGCATGCGGTGCTGGATCTCCTTGGGGAGACCCAGTGCGCCTGCGACCTCCCGTACCTCGTCCTTGTAGAGATCGCGGATGGGTTCGATGACCCGGTCAAATTCCATATGGAGTGGCATGCCCCCGACATTGTGGTGGCTTTTTATCCCGCCTTCACTCTCAATCCGGTCGGGGTAGATCGTCCCCTGAAGCAGGCACCGCGCCCCCTGCTTTTTTGCCTCGCGCTCGAACACCCGTATGAACCGCTCGCCAATTGCCCTGCGCTTTGCTTCGGGATCGGTGATACCCTTGAGCGACGCAAAGAACTCGTCCGCCGCGTCGACGACCTGCAGGCGGATGGCGCCAAATACCGTGCGGACACGGTCGGTCTCCCCCTTGCGCATCAGGCCGGTATCGATATAGATCGGGATGAGCCGGTCACCGATGGCACGGGCAGCAAGGGCGGCGCAGACGGAACTGTCAACGCCACCGGACAACGCCATCACCACCCTGTCATTGCCCGCGGCTGTCCTGATCTCGTCGATTGCCGTACCGATGAATGTATCCGTCCTGACCATGATCACTCCAAGGATTATTTTGTCCGCTTGTTTGCCCTGCACGCTTCAACAAACCCGAGATACGGTGGTGCGGGGTTCGTGGGGCGGGACTTGAATTCGGGGTGGAACTGCGTTGCAAGGAAGAACGGGTGGGTCGGGAGCTCGGCACACTCCATCCTGTTCTTGTTTTTTGCCGAGAAGACCAGCCCTGCTTCCTGGAACCTGCTGATAAACCGGGGGTTCACTTCATACCGGTGCCGGTGGCGCTCGGTGATGACCTTCCGGCCATACAGCTTCATCGCAAGGGTCCCGTCCTCTATCTCGGCAGGGTAATCCCCAAGGCGCATGGTACCCCCCAGTTCAGTGAGCCCTTCCTGCTCCGGCAGGAGCGCGATCACATGCGTCCCCTCACCCATCTCCTCGCTCGTCGCATCCCTGATGCCAAGGACATTCCGTGCATATTCGACCACGCAGAGCTGGAACCCGAGGCAGAGCCCTAAAAACGGCACCCGGTTCTCCCGGGCGTACCGGATCGCTTCGATCTTTCCCTCGATACCGCGTTTGCCAAACCCGCCCGGGATCAGGATACCGTCATAATCCTTGAGCTGGCACGTTTCAAAGCGTTCCGCGTCCAGCCATACAATCTTCACCTCGGTCGAGAGGGCCCTCCCTGCATGTTTGAGCGCCTCCTTGATGCTGATGTAGACATCCTCGATCCCGTACTTGCTCACGATTGCAATGGTGATGCGGTTTGTGTATTCCTTGGTGACCAGCCGGTACCAGCTGGAATCTGCCTCCCGCTTCTCAAGGTTCAGGTGGGTGGAGAGCACATTGGCGAGCCCCTCCTTCTCCATCTCCATGGGGACTGCGTAGATATCCGGCACCGTGGCCGCACTGATGACACCTGCCTGCGGGAGATCGCAGAACGCGGAGATCTTGCGCTTGGTATGGACACCGATGGGGCGATCGCTCCTCCCGACGATAATGTCCGCATGGAGCCCGAGTTCCCGCAGCGCCTTGACCGAGTGCTGCGTGGGCTTGGTCTTGAGGTCGCCCATCGTGTCTTCAGGGATCAGGGTGACGTGGATCAGGACGTAGTCATGCTCGGGCAGTTCGCCCCGCATCTGCCTGATTGCTTCCAGAAACGGCATGCTCTCAATATCGCCCACCGTGCCACCCACCTCGACCAGGCACACGTCCGCCCGTGTCCCGTCCGGGAACGCCTCTTCTGCTGCCTGCTGGATGCATGTCTTGATCTGGTCGGTGATATGCGGGATGATCTGCACGGTCTCTCCCAGGAAATCGCCGCGGCGTTCCTTCTCAATGACCGTGCGGTACACCTTGCCTGTGGTGATGTTGTGGGGGGAGGTGAGCTCGATATCGAGGAACCGCTCGTAGTTGCCAAGGTCAAGGTCGACCTCCCCTCCGTCCCGCAGCACAAAGACTTCGCCGTGCTGTGCGGGGTTCATCGTACCCGCATCAATGTTGAGGTACGGGTCGATCTTGACTGCCGTGACCCGGTAGCCGCGGTTTTTGAGGATCCGGCCGACAGATGCTGCCGTGATCCCCTTTCCCAGCCCGCTCATCACACCGCCGGTAATAATGATGTACTTCACGAAAGTCTCCCCGATTGTTCTATCATTCGCGTGCAATCCGTATTATTGTTATCATCCCGCCGTCAGGAGCACGGGCGGACGTCCCGCATGAGTCCTCTATGCGATGAGCATACACCATGATGCAGATGTGATGGGTTCCCGTATTCCGGGAAATGTTATCATCTTAATCAATGGGTTTATGGTGCAGACAATGATACATCATTCATGTGGTCGGAAGAATACCGGAAACCTTCATAAAGAACCTCGCAATTCTGGCCGGGTTCCTGTGTCTGTTCGTGATCATTCTTGCAATGATCGCAAGCTCCTACAACTTTGGAGAGATCCAGGAAATGATCGCCACCTCCATGTCGGGTTCGGTTATCCTCACGATCAATATCCTCGCCTTATGTTCCCTGTTACTGGTCTACTTTTTCTACTGGGCATTCTGGCGTAATATGTGATGCTGCCCCTCTCTGCAAGAGCGTTTTTTTAGAGCGGGGAGATCTATCCGCCCTTAACGAAAACAAATTAAAATTATCTGCACAATAACTGGGCATGCATTTTCGGCAATTTGTAATAGTGTGCGTAGTATCCGTTATCACCTGTATCATGATACAAACGGCAGGGGCGATCCTAATCAATGGAAATGAAACGGATGACGGGACATATTTTTATAATCTGGGGGCACGGTTGGTGGCCGGCGGTGAATTTGAACGTGCGATCAGTGCTTTTGACAATGCGCTTGCATCCGACACCACGATGATCCAACGGTCTGATGCCCTGTCATACCTCTACAGCGACAAGGCATTCGCGCTTATTCAGCTTGGCAGATTTAATGAGGCAGTCGATACGACGAATCAGGGTCTGACATTATACCCGCACGATGTCTCGCTCTGGAACAACAAAGGCTATGCACTTTTCAGACTGGGGCAATACAATGATGCGGTACATGCCTACGATCAGGCGCTTGGCATCGAAAAAGATACGACAAAGTTAAGCAAATACTGGACCAACAAAGGCGAAGCGCTGTTCTCTGCAGGAAAGTATCAGGAGGCCGCGGATGCTTTTTACAAAGGACTCCGGCTGAATCCTTCCAATACCGATGCAGCTGACGGACTCGTCCGTGCGCAGCAGAAAGCGTCCGAAGGCTTCCTGATGATGATCGGTGCGGTGATGGCAATTGTCGCCGGTGCGGGAGCGGTCGCTTACTTCCTTCATAGAAAAAAATCCAAGGGTACCCCCCGGAAACCAAAGGACGGATAAAGAGATAATTTGGCTGAATTTTTTTTCGTTTTTGTTTTAATCCGCTGCTGTCATGGTGACGGCAAATGCGGCTGATGAGCAGGAGAGCAGGGTCTTTTTCTGATCACCGGCCAAAACGCTGCCCTCCGCAAACGCGACGCGGCGCCCTTTTTTTATCACCCGCCCTTCTGCGATGAGTACCCCGTCCTTGACACCTTTGATAAAACTGGTCGATTCCGAGACGGTTGCGATCCCTTCATGGGGAGCCAACAGGGAATAGAGGGCAAGGGCCATTGCTTCATCGGCAAGTGCCGTGAATATCCCGCCCTGGAGCCACCCGGCGCCGTTGCACATGTCACGTCGCACCTCCATGCGCAGTACCGCTTTTCCGTCCCCGGCACTCACCACGTCGATCCCCATCAGGCAGAAGAACGGGTTTGCCTCCCTGCCTTGATCTTTGATCTTTTGAAAATATGACATTCTTGCCATCAATGATGAGGGGGCAGCAACGATGAAGGTTGCCATATCCGCGTTGCATCATTTAATACGCACGCCGGAGTATGTACGATCATGCAGAATGATGAGGTCAAGCAGATGCTTGCTGATCTGATCTGGCTCAATGCCCTGATCGCCACCGAACTGATCCAGGTGACCGAGAATACCTCGGCCATTCTCCGCAAATCCCCGCCACCGGAGAGCTGCCTTGTGGATCACAACGCCCTGCGTGCGACCGCTCTTGCGATTGCAGAAAAATACCGGACAGGTACCGCGCTTGCACGGCACCTTGGCACGCACCAGTAATGTTATTTTTATTGTCAGACCACAGGTACAGTATGAAAATCCTCGTCGCTATTGCACCGGAAGGGTACAGGGACGAAGAACTGGATGAACCTCTTGCGGCGTTCAGAAGGGCGGGAATCGGGTTTGATATCGCATCCACAAAAATTGGCACCTGTATCGGTATGCTTGGCGGGCGGGCACAGGCAACACTGACGTTTGAGCGGGCCGGTGCCGGCGATTATGCCGGTATTGTTATCATCGGGGGAGCCGGATCGCCTGCCCATCTCTGGGGGAACGGGGACTTAATCAGGCTGGTACAGGCGTTTCACGACTCCCGCAAGCTCGTTGCCGCGATCTGTCTTTCCCCGGCAATTCTTGCCCGTGCCGGCATCCTTAAGGGGTTACCGGCAACCGTCTTTTTAACACCCGAATCGGTCCTGGAGATGAAGGCAGGTGGTGCGACAATATCCGATAAGCCTGTCGTTGTTACCAGTACCGTGATTACCGCGAACGGGCCTGCTGCCGCACGGGCATTCGGGTCTGCCATTGTCGAAGCACTGAAACGGTGACACGTCCTCTGATCATGACCACACTCTCCCCGATCCAACAGAGCCTCGTAATCCCGGCATACAACGAGGAGGATCGGATTGCACGTCTGTTCGAGCGGATCGGGGATTTCGGGGGCGAACTCATCGTCGTGTGCGACGGGGACGACCGCACACCCGATGTTGTCGGCCAGATCGCTGCCTCGCGGCATGACCTGAACATCCGCTGCTTACGATTCCCCCAACGGTTGGGAAAAGGCGGAGGGGTGATCGAGGGCATGAAAGCGGCACGGGGCACATGGATCGGGTACATGGACGCTGACGGGTCGACCGGCATCGGTGAGATGACAAAGCTCTTCTCCCACTTGTCTGCCTGTGACGGTGCGATCGGGTCGCGCTGGGTGAATGGTGTGGTACTCGGGGTGCGGCA
>Ga0315277_10001382_pt1 | contig 35479 bp, 23 predicted proteins | sample YL17G05_15_MG_FD_203695 | JGI IMG/M metagenome (GOLD analysis project Ga0315277, IMG submission 203695) | Sediment microbial communities from Yellowstone Lake, YNP, Wyoming, USA - YL17G05_15 | ecosystem: Environmental > Aquatic > Freshwater > Lake > Sediment | place: USA: Wyoming | collected...
GCTGCTTGTCTTGATTCAGAGTTGTATCGGTCATTTATCTTCTCCTCATTGTTGAGAAGAGAATACCAATGGCTCACCTCCCGTGTCACGCACGCTTGCCGAAAGGGCACAGTAACTCGCCCAAACTCCACACATGATCCGCAATTCCCGCTTCCATCGCAGGTGTCAGCCGTAAGCTCTTGTGAACACGGCAGAAATTGTAATGCGCAAAATGCAGGGCGACGGCATGCTTCATTGCGGGATCCGGATTTCCGGTGATGACGGTTGGGACCGCTCCGATGCATTCTGAGGGGCTGTAGCGCTCCCGACCAGCTTCATCGCGCCGGCGTCATCTTGACCAGTGGTGACTCAATGCGCCGCGTGCAGCTCTACCTCTCGGGGCCGCCACCAGCACAGCACTACTCCAGCAGAGCACCGTTCGATATGGCGCCTGATCGGTCGTTGTGCTTAAACTGTGCTTGAACTAACGGGAAGGACCGCAAAAATAGCGATAACAACGAAGGTCAGAAAAGCCGCAAATCATTGATAAACAGCGAGATGATCGCCATTGGCAGCGATAGTCAGGGCTGCCGGGGCGGACTCAAAATCCCGCGGCCCTTGCGGCCATGAGGGTTCGACCCCCTCCTTCGGCACCACTTGATTCTATAGGGTTTATCCTTCATTTGTCTTCCTCGTCTTGCTTTTTTTCATTACTGGTTCCATTACAAAACCTTGTTTTTTGGGGGTGTTCGTGAGTTCGCCTGGTGCGGCTTTCTTTTGTTAGTAGAGTTTTGGTGTGAGCTCGTTGGCTCCGAGGCCGAACCATACCCATGAGCGCCTATGGCGCCAGATCCTCAACTTCCATGGGGGACCTGCTAGGATGGCCATGAGTGCTCGCGGTGCGCGCGCGTTTGGGTCGGTGGCGATGCGATGGAGGGTGTGTCGGTCTCGCCAACCAAGCATTGGGGTTTGTCGTCCGGGGTGGGTGTGCCAGTCGCCAAGGTAGGTTTCTTGCCTGCCGGTGTTGTGGTAGTGGCGGGCGATTTCTTCGATCTGATAGGTGCAATCCGGGATGAACGACTTGGTGTCATGCTGGGCCTTTGGGCCTGGGCCGATCGCTCGTGTAATGACGACTTGGGATTGATCTTCGGACCAGTATCCCATGAGGACGCCTCCGGTTTCGTGCGGGAGTGTTCGGTGTGCTTCCTCGACCAGAAACGAGCAGGTTGATGCTGCAATCCAGGCGCGTCGCGTTACGTGATTCGACACGTGCAGTTCTGGTGTCGCGAGAGTGGAAATGTCCGCCATGTCGGTGCCGTGGGTTCTCCCTTTGGGGTTCGCATAGCAATGATGGCCACGTCCCAGGGTACATCGGGATAGGCTTTTTCTCCTGTGGTGATGGTGCCGACTGCCAGCCGGACGCCTCCAAAAGCTATTGGGCCCAGGTCGAAGTTGGTGCCGGTAAAGGTGGGGTCCGCGCAGCCGGTGGGCTGCACATTTCCGTTTGGATCAGCTGGGGGGAGTGGGAGGTCTCCAGTGGTGAATGCATGCTGCGAGCATACCCAGCACCCCTCCGTTTTTCCTGGACGGATTCGCAGGAGCATTCCGCCCCAGGCTCCCGCGGTTGCGCTAATGCAGATGTACGGGATTCGGGCTTCGTGGGCGAGATCGGCCAGGAGGTGTTGGATACCCACCTCTGCGGTGGCGTCATAGATGAGATCGACGCCGTCAAGGAGTATTGCCAGCTCGTCACGGTCTGAAGCCATTCCTGGCATGCCGCCGAGTCGGTGGCAGTGTGCGGAGACTTTGACAGTCGGGTAATGTTTCCGAAGAAAATCCTTGATCACGTACACCTTTGGGAAGCCGGCTGCGGGGATTCCAAATGGCCAGCGCACCGCAATTTCGGGCTCAGCGATATCACCATCGAGGAGCCGCAGCTCGCCGATTCCTGCCCGCGCGAATTCGAGCGCGCTGGTCGCGCCAAGCGCTCCCACGCCGACGACTGCTACTCGGCGCTGTGCCAAGCTCGCCAATTCAGGCACACGCGCTGCGCCATTGTCGATATGTGCTGCCCGGACAAAATATTGTTCCGTGCTGCGCCGCCCTGGGTCCTTCATATTGGTTGCGGTCACGAGGAACACCCAGCCGTCTGCGTATTCATGCCATCGTACCTCCTCTGGAAAAACAACGCCAATCACGTCCAGCTTCCATCCGTTGCGTGTCTGCCAGTTCGGCTGCTTGAGTGCGGGGTACTGTGCCGCCAGGGAGGTAAAAAAATCACGATGCTTCATCTCCTGGATGGGTGCCGCTACTCTTACCCAGCGGCCCTTGATTTCTCCAGGGAACATGTGATTCAGTAGGCCGTCGTCGCGCCAGATCGTTTTGCCATCCTCGTCCATGATGCGGGCTATCGACCCGCGTAACTCTCGACCCAGCTCCTTCGGGACCCGGATCCTGAGTTTGCCACTCACCCTCGTGCCGGTTGTGCACGAGGATGATCGCAGCATGATCGTTTCGGAAAGGTACGGATAGTAGTCCGAGAAGGGTTCTCCTTGCGGTTCTTCCACGACATCTGCGCCGGCATCATCAGGGGCTTCTGCTGCCTGGAGGACGAGGGGAATCCGTTCCACGACATGCTGGGCAATGGTGTCCGGCTCATGCCAATTGATCGTTCCTCTGCCGATGAGACAGAGAATCTTCTGGAATGGATTCTGGTGACGGCGCAGATGGAGTCCTGGCGCCATGATTTCGAAGCGTGTGTACGGGAACGTGTCTGGATAGACGGCAACCAGTTCTTGATCGGTACCATCGATCTCGCGCCACAGGTGTAAGACAAGGGCACCCTTTTCCCAAACCGTTTCGTCACGCTTGTAGCGAATGCCCGCGGCATCCAGGGCGTCGAACTCTTTCTGTAGCCGACCTGGCCATCGCTCCCACCACCGCAGGATGTTCATCCGACCGGCCGGTGTCCCGGGGGCCTTGGCGGTTCATGCGGCCCTGGCTTGGGCGGCTTTGGTGGATGCTCCGGGTGTGGTGGGTGTTCTGGATGCGATGGGTGTTCGGGCTTTTCCTTATTGTCGGGCATATGGTGATTCTCCCTTCTGTCCAGTGGAATCTACAATAGCAGGGGCATGATGTCAACTCAAATGACTAATTATTATGTTTGTGTAGTATACAGTTTATGGGGTTGACATTAAGAGATGGACCATGGTATGCAATGCTTGCTGTGGATGATGCTGCGAAAAGGTTTTATCGGCAATTTGGGGATGCGTTGGCGCAGGTGCGAAAGGTCCGCAAGGTGACTCAGGAGGCCTTGGCGGACACCATCGGTTTGTCGCGGACCTCAATTACAAACATCGAGAAGGGGCGCCAACCGGTGCAACTGCACGTTGTCGTCAAGCTTGCCGACGTTCTCGGCGTCCGTATCGACCAATTATTGCCACAGAGTGAGTCGGCAGTGGGGGCGGTTGGCGAACGATTGCAGCAACTTGAGCCCAAACAGCGAGAATGGGTCGAACGAGTCATCGGTGCACGATCCTCACGACGGGAGTGAATCAGATGCCACCACGATACGGGCTATCAAAGCGGAAGGCACGCGAACTCCTCCACGACGCAAAGATCACAAAGGCCCCAGTCCCGGTCGAGAAACTCGCACAACTCGTTGGGGCGTCCCTCCGGTATGAGCCGTTCGAAGGGCAGATGTCAGGAATGGTGCACCGTCACAAACGCGGTTTTAGTGTCATCGGTGTCAATTCGTCGCACCCACGAACCAGAGGACGATTCACGATCGCGCATGAACTCGGGCATTTGCTCTTGCACACGGATGATGATCTTCACGTCGACGAACGATTCCCCATTGGGTTTCGAAGTGATGCGTCGAGCCTGGCAATCGATAATAAGGAAATCGAAGCAAACCAGTTTGCTGCTGAACTGCTCATGCCGTTAGCGCTCCTCCAATTGGAAGTAGAAAAACTGGCCTCGGAACTTGATGTCGACGAAGCAATCATGGTCTTGGCCAAGCGCTTCGACGTGAGTCTGCAGGCCATGACCGTGCGCCTGACTGCACTAGGCGCCCTCAAATAGTATTGCTTAAACCCTAAGTCCTGGCCCCCCATTGTTTGGTCAACAAACGCTGATTTCAGGTGCAACAAACAATGCGTCAAACCACGATTCCAGTAATTGACATCTTCGCCGGTCCCGGCGGACTGGGGGAGGGATTTTCTGCTTGCCTGACCGACCGCATCAGATTCGAGGTAGCACTCTCTGTTGAAAAAGAACTTGCGGCGTTCAGAACGTTGCTCTTGAGAACATTTTTCCGTCAATTCCAGCAGGCTGATGTTCCGGAGGAATACTATGGTTACCTTCGCGGTAAAATCCAGGTCGGAGAGTTGTTTGACGCCTTTCCCGACCAGGCTTTTGCCGCAGACGACAGGTGTCTCTTTCTGGAAATGGGTCCCGATACAGCCCGCGAAGTCTTTTCAAGGATCGAGCGCGCACTCAATGGTCGAAAGGACTGGGTGCTGATAGGCGGCCCTCCCTGTCAGGCGTATTCCGTGATCGGCCGTTCCCGTCTGGCGAGGGTTGAGCGGAAGAAGTTCGAGCAGGATGAGCGGCACACGCTTTACTGTGAGTATCTGCGGATTCTCGACCGATTCAATCCTCCGGTGTTTGTAATGGAGAATGTCGCTGGTCTGCTCTCTGCCACCTTTTCCGGTGCGCCGATTTTCGACAGAATCATCGCGGATCTTTCTGCTCCTTCGGCCGCATTGAGAGAACCGATGGCAATCCCAACCAGACGTATACGCCAATACTCGATTTATTCATTCGCACATGGCATCGACGGGACCGACGACATGTCTCCGCAGGACTACGTCATTGAGGCCGAAAAATTCGGGATTCCCCAAAACCGCCATCGGGTGATTCTGCTCGGTATCCGCTGCGACCTAGTGAAGCCCCGGGGATTTTGTCTTCACCCAAGCGGGGCGCCACGTGTCCGGGACATGATCTCCGACTTGCCGCGATTGAGAAGCCAACTCTCCGACAGGAGTGAGAACCCGCAGATGTGGGCTGATGCGATCGCTGTAGGGCTCTCCCATCTATCCCCGAAGCAGATTGATCCCCAGGTCTGGAATCAGATGCGAGCTGCGGCTGCGGCCATTGATGGTTCACTGGAAGCTGGTGGCCGGTCTGTGTCGATGAACGGTACAGCCAGGCCGCCCTCGCACACCCTGAGTAACTGGATCCGTGATCCAAGAATGGACTTTGTATGCAATCATGAGACTCGGAGACACATGCCGGAAGATCTGATGAGGTACCTTTTCGTTTCCAGCTATGCGAAGGTTCACAGACTGTCACCCAAGCTATACGATTTTCCGCCCGCGCTATTGCCCGACCACAAGAATGTCGGGACCACCATTAAGGGCCGGCACGGCAACTTCAATGACAGGTTCCGATCTCAAGTGGAGTGGGGACCTGCGACAACAGTAACCTCCCATATTGCCAAAGACGGACATTATTTTATCCATCACGATCCAACTCAATGCAGGAGCTGGACAGTACGAGAGGCGGCGCGGATCCAGACGTTTCCTGATAACTACTTTTTTGAAGGGATGAGAACAGACCAGTATCGCCAGGTCGGCAATGCGGTGCCTCCATATCTCGCATTTCAACTTGCCGGACTGGTGGCCCGTCTGCTGGCAGCTCAAGAATGACTGCCGCACATTCCGAAGGCGCATATGGACGTGCTGACCCCGCAGCAGCGCAGTCACTGTATGTCGAAGATTTCCGGCCGAAACACAAAGCCGGAACTTCTCGTCAGACAGGCCCTTTTTGCCCTCGGGCTCAGATATCGCCTTCACCGGCGCGACCTTCCTGGAACACCGGATCTTGTTTTCCCAAAATACCGAGCCGTCATTCTCATTCATGGCTGTTTCTGGCACGGTCATGGGTGCCGTCTTTTTGTGATTCCGGAAACCAACAGGGAATTCTGGATCAAAAAAATAACGGGTAACCAGCGGCGTGATACTGAGAAACATAACAGTCTGAAACGCCTCGGGTGGCGGGCACTCACAATATGGGAATGTGCACTGCGCGGGGCAGGAAGACAGCCGCTTGAATCGATCGCGCGCGAGATTCACTCCTGGCTGACAGGTTCCTCTTTAGCGGGCGAAATTCCGTTTTTGAAGCGCCTTAAACGAATCGGCGTGAAGCACCGCAACTGAATCAGATTTGCGCTTCATGCCAGCTCATACATCTCCTCAAGCAGGGCCGACATGAATCCGTGCCCACGGGCATCAGGCATTCCCACCACCATGGCACGGTCGAGTCCCTGATTGACGGTTTCGCAGGATGTCTCCGGCAGAAGCAGACAGGCGTGACAGGCGGCGATGTTGGCGAGTCTGGAGCCCTGCCCGCCGAGGTGTTCAGAACACACCGGATCCGCCGAACACCACGAAGCACGGCCCAGCGCGCGCTGCATGACCGGCTCGAGTCGTTCCGGACGCCCGAGTGTGACCAGCCCCCCCAATGTTCCCTCAGAATCTCCGGCAGCGGTGTAGAGGAGGAGGCCGGCCATCGGGGCAACCGGGTCGGTGGAGATGTAAAGACGCTCACGCAGTGAGGCAGTGCTGTAGCCGCATTCAAAGACGAGTTGGCTGATGAGGATATGGGCCAGGCTGTGAACAAGCAGGTACCGGGAGGCCCATTCGCGATCCGCTGCAGCAAGGGGCGGCAGCGTCTGGAACACACCGCCAAGGCGCACAAGGAAGGCGTCATCGAGGCGATCGGCCAGCCAAGCGGCATTTTCTGCCTGCCATGCAGAGAGACGATCCTCTCGCAGTTCCACATAGATGCCCTCACCGAAAACCTCGACTGCAGGTAGCCAGCGTTCCTGCGGCTGGACAGGCGGCACACGAAACAACTGCCGCAGCCCCAGATCGGGCATTCCGGCCAGTGGATTTTGGGTCTGTTCCAGACGGTCGAAACCATAGAACGCTCGCGTTTCGCGCAAGCGTTCGACCAGATTCACCTTCTGAATCCACGGGGCCAGAACATTTGGAACCGGAACGGGAATAACACGGAGGTCGCGGATATGCTCCGGATCATTGAGTTCTTGTCGGATGATATTGAACTCGGCGCGCCGGAACGCGAGGAATTCCGACTCAGGATTTGCAGGCAAAGCTGCGGTGGCCGTTGGAACGCTGCCAGCAGGATTGAACAGGCTCTCCAGTGCCTTCAGTATCACATTTTCCTGCGCATCGACCCCTCTCCTCGCAAGTTTTCTCTTCATATCAGCCGCGATATCAGAGTGTTCATCAGCATCTCCCATTCTCCATCGCGTCAGGGCAACACCTAAAGTGCCGGTCTCCAGTTCAATTTCGGCCTTTAGCTTTGTGATGGCATCATCCCTGAGCTGAACATCCGGCAGTGCGATGGCTGAAATGATGCGCGGAAAGTAAAGATTGGTCTGATTTATGAGGGCGCCGATGAGAGGTTGAGTGCAGTTCGGCTCGACCGCGCCTTCGCCAAGCCATGGTCGGTCACCCGGGCAATTAATGCCGGCGGTCTGGAACGCACTCTGCTCGCCATTCTGTATGTCAGGCATCACTGTCGTGACCGCGAGATTTCGTCCGCGACGCCCGGGTGAACCTGGGGCGCAGGTGGTACACTCTACTCTAATGCTTGACAGTTCGGAGCCGCCACGGTCGGTTAGAATGAGATTTCCATCCCCCGCGCATGTGCAACCTATCCATTCCTTCCAGGGAAACTCACAGAGATGTCCGGAAGCGCAGACCGCAACGAAGCGCACCGGCTGCCACCGCCCACCCCCTGTTGGATTTGAAATTCGCTCAGAATCGAGGTTGAAGCGGTGCATCTCCCCAGTTTTCGTGTGGCGATACCAACGGGGGAAGCGCAACGCCGGAACATGCAGACCTCCGTTCGGCGGCGCAGGACGGTCCCGTCTTATATGACGGTAATCCGGCGGGGAACAAAAGCGGTTTACATGTAACAGCGCAGACAAACGAGGCTCAAACCGCTCGAACTCCCCCCGGTTTGAACAGGGGAGCATCGTTCCGGAAGCCTGATCCCAGCGCATGAACCAATAGTCCAGACCGGCCACGACGTGTGGTACGCCACGGCGGTCAGTGTAGATACTCCCCGGCCCGAATGGGGCGATGAGCTGGCCGATTCGGATCTGTTTGTTTCCCATAATGTAGGCTCCGTTACGGTTTGGCTGGCGGATTCGCAGGAACTGGCACAGGCGCGTTCGGATCCGGAGCTGGCGGCGCAGCGTTGGCACCATACCCCTGCGTGATGTTCAGTTCGGCGCTGCGATCCACCTGCCTCATGCTGCTAGGCACCGCGACGCCGCGGCGCTTCTGGAGTGGGGTCGTGAATTGGTCGGGCCAGAGCATGAGATATTCACCATCGACCGCCTGGGGGAACTCCTCCCATTGCTGTGGATTCTGACTCCATTTCCATTCGAGGTCACCACGGACTCGAGCCATCTCTGAAAGTGAGCGGGCCTGATCCTCCGCTGTCTGGACACTCAGACAACGATCGCGAAGTAGTCGAAAACCGGTCTCTATAGCGTTCATATAGGCGGCCTGATTCTGGACTGGAGCCGAACTCTGCTGCCTTGCCCAGGCGAGCAGCGCACCAGACAGTCCGCGTTGGATAGCGGACAAAGCGAATGGAGTGGCCGTTGTCGGCTCGACGCGCTCGTACAGACGGCGATGATAGCTGTGGAACTGCTCGAAATGGGAACGGTCACGGCTCTTGGACGGATTGTAGATCATCAGGATCAGACCCGGACGATCCTGCCAGCGGCGGCCCACACGCCCGGTTACCTGAATGTAGGTGGCTGTGGTCTTTGGCTGGCCGACAACGCCCATCAGCGACAGCCGATCGATATCAACGCCGACTTCGATGATATTGGAAACGAGGCAGGCATCAAGAATCTCCGCCGTATTCGTAACCGAATAGGTCGCTGCCAAACGGTCCATCATATTTACAATTCCAGCCTGCGATAGGCGGCTGGTGAGTTCTTCAACGATCCGGAGGGTTCGCCGGTTGTCATGTGCGAAATCTTCGCGGTTGAACATGAACTTCAGCCGCGAACGGATGTCGGAGTCGAAGAGGGTCTTGGCACCGCCCAGTTCACGGATGCTGTTGTAAAATGCCAGCAAAGTCCACCAGGGATCGCGGCGATCTGTGCTGAATGAAAAGGGGCGGAACAGCGCGGAGGAGAAAGTGCGGACCTGTGTGGTCAGTACGGAACCATAGTCGTTTGCGTGAATGCCGAGGTAAAGGTGCCCTTCGAGAAGTTTTCCACCAGCATCACGCGCGTACCTGCCGAAGAAGGAATCTCCCATCAGGAGACCCGGGCTCGGGAATAACTGGATCTGCAACCGATCGTAAAGTGCCTTTACCTGGTCCGCAGCCCCGCGAATCGTAGCGGTTGAGGCAATGAGCTTGGGTTTGATCCTCTCATCTTCCAGCTGGAAAGAGCAAAGGCGTTCGAAGACACCCTCATACAGGGCATACATCGTTCCCAGCGGTCCTGAAATCAGGTGCAGCTCGTCTTGAATGATCAGACCGGGCGGCATGAATTCACGGCGTACACTGGCACCTTCAAAACGCCTGCCAAACAGTGCGCCGGCTCGCGGCCTGTAGGCGACCATGGCAAGCTTGTCAGCCGTTGCGATGACGAGCGAGGGCGGATATTTGTAAATCCGCTCGTCTATAACTTCGACCGGAAGCCAATGCTCGATATGTTCCTGCCCAAACTCGCAACTGCCGTCAGGGCAATGTAACAGGGGACCTTCGTTGGGATCTTCTGTAATTCCCCGCGTCCGGCGAGCATTCCAGGCCGCGTCCGTGAGCTTCGGCTTGAGTGACGGCTTCGATCCGTCATATCGACCGATTTCTGCACGGCACCAGGGGCACTCGGTAAGGATTAGTGGATTTCCCGCACCATCGCCGCGACGGAATGCGGCAATGTCGATAATAGCGTCCTTGATCTTGTTGGGTGATCCATCGCCACCGATCCACAAACCGAGGGAGAAGCGCCGGCCTGCAATGTCACCCAACCCATGATGTGCAGGATGTCGTCGAAGGTATTCCATCGCACACATCAGACTGGCTGCGCGCTGGAACTGCTGGGTCGTCAGCATTCTTAGCGTGTAGCGCATAAGAACGTTGGTCCCATCGCGCTTCAGTTTGGCACTGCCGCCCTCAATCAGCAGTCGTTCGTGAAAAATATAGAATGCTGTCACTGCAAGATAAGCCTCTGTCTTGCCACCGCCAGTGGGAAACCAGATCAGATCTACAATTTCGCGATCTGCCGAGTGTGCGTCATGAACACCATCCAGCGACATCAGCAGGAATGCAATCTGAAATGCCCTCCATGAGCCGAGCTTCGCGTCCTCCAGGTTTTGTTCGTAGATGCTCAATGGCGTCTGGCAATTTCCCCGTGGAAACACAAGCTGGAGGGCAGCATTCCACTCCAATTCGCGCCGGACCAGCTGCTTGGTCGAAATCTGCTGAAGCAGCATAGCGAGATTGGCGAGGCGGAACGCACGGCGAACCCGGGCGTCGCTCCTTAGCAGGGTGATTCCGGCGCTGATACGCTCAAGGCAGTTGGCACAGGCGTCAAGGTGACGGTCAGCAACCTCTTTAAGGTGCGGAGGCAGGCTGGTAGCTTCGGCCCGCCGGAGCTGTATCCAGGCTTCATATCCGGCGGCGAGGTCGTCGAGTGATTGCCATGCAGCGCCGCTGCCGTCCTCCGGAAGAGCGGCCAGCATGCGCATTGAGAGACGGATCGGGCTGCCGTCCACTTCAATTTCGGGCGTCATGCTCGGCAGCTGAACGGCGGGCATGACATCTGCAAAAAGTGCGGCAGGCGCTCCGCCGAGTTCGGCATCCCAGCCGGCGGCACAGCCATGACCTATTCCCCATGTGCAGGATTCACGATAAAGAAGAGCCAGGGACTGTTCCTCGGAATCGAGCTGGGAGAACGGACGGCGGCTTTCAGGGTACTTTTCAAGTTGGCCGCTGAGAACTTTCACCTCAAAGAACGTCTGGTAAAGAACCGACTCATGCGGTTCCCGGATGTTTGCAGGTCCAGTCGAATTGCGAAGTACAACGGTCAGAAGCCACAGATCCTGACTGTTCTTCAGCTGACGAGGAAAGACTTCAGCGCGGAGCGTGAGAGGAGAACCTTCGGGCATTGGGACATCCTTGCGCACAACATGTCCGGAGATGAGTTCAGAACGTTCGATAGTTACAGCGGCGTCAGGTAGCACAGCGGGGACTCTGCGCCATACCGGCGCGTCTTTTACGCGATTGTCCTTATCGGTCCACCGCCGCTTGCAGGATTCGTAGCGGCCGTTCAAGAGTATTGGCGGAGAGTCATCAGGCTGCCAGAAGAAATGCCGGCGCTGGGGCAGTCGTACAACAACCTCACCGGTTGCCTGCAATCGCACACAGAACGAAATTCCAATGGTCGAGGGGTGTCGGATGTCGGCGCTCGTGACCTCAAAATCCTCCGAAGCATCGGCTCGAGCGCTGCGATCAGAGGGACCCGTGCCTTCGGTATCCTCGTCGTCATCGGCAGTGATCTCTTCAGAGCCGTCGGGCTCCTCGACAGCTGCAGAATCGGCACCGACGGTGTCTGTAGCGTCAAGTGCGGCTTGGTCAGGAGCTGGCGCGGTCGTCGGAGCCGCCTGAGGGTGTAGAAGTCCCGCACCATATTTACGGTGCGGGGATTCGCGGTCGAAATACAGCACTTCCTGCAGGTCCGCATCTGGAAACGGTCGCCATGCGAGTGGACCGCGGCGCAGGGGAACGGGGTCAAGGAACTCCCGGTCGGTGAATTCAATTATGGTCGGCTCCGCGAGCGGCTGAGTCGGACCGACGAGTTCACCTCGAATCCATGCAATCATCTCGGATCTTTCCTTCATACATCAGCCTTTCCGGCAAGCCATCCGCAGAGAGTGCGCTGGGAATTTCTGTGGCACAGAACGCGAACGGACTCGGTTGCGCGAGTCATTCCTGTATAGAACAGGTCCCTGTGAAAATCCACATCATCCAGAATTACATCGGTGAGCAGAATGATCTCATTTTCCATCCCTTTGAAGGCATGAATGCTTGCATAGGATGTAAGGTCGCCGGCCTGCCACGCCGGATGTAGCCTGTATCCTGCATGTTTGAGGCGTTCGGCGGCGCTCAGATGATTGGGGCGGAACGAAAGGAGTGTTATCTCCGATGCTTTGTATCCCTCCGCCTTGAATTCCTTGAGCCAATCCCGCAGCCTATCCAACTGCGCACCCTCATCGTCATAGAAAAAGATGTCATAATTGTGCAGGCCGCCGCCCGAACGCAAGTAACCCGAATAGATATCATCGCTAAAACCCGCAAGCTGAACTGCGGTATCGCCTACAATGCGATAATTGCGGCAGTTCTCAGTGAGCTTCCAATACACCGGCCGGTTCGGCTTGTCCAGTGCCGCGAGCGCTTGCCGCATCGGTTCGCGCTGTGTAAGGATCTGGTTGTCGAAATCGCCGAAGAGTGCGAAGGCGCAGTTATTCGGACCCGATTTCAGAAACTGCGCGAGGCATTGCCACAGCCGGGGTCTTGCCAGTATGTCCTGTGCCTCATCAAGTACAAGGTATTCGAACACAGCTTCAGCCTTGAATTCCGGATCTGTGAGGCGTTCCTCGAGCTTTTGCGGCAACTCGGTTTCCCAGAAGTCCTTTGAAGGCTCGCCCGGCACCTCAATTCCTGTCATCTCCATCATTACGCGGATTGCCCGTCCGACGACCAGATTGGGCGACGGGCAGATCTGTGCAAACCTCTGTCTCATCCAGTTTCCAACAAGCTGGTTGAAACACAGCAGAGCCACCCGCCGTCCCTTTTCAGCCGCCCGCATTGCAACCTCCATCGCAATGAGGGTTTTGCCCGTGCCGGCACCGCCGCAGACGATCAGGCGGTCATTCCACGAAGCGAGCTGCAAAACGGGCTTCTGCTGTTCACGCAGCAGCTTTTCGATCTCGTTCTCCCGCCGTGCAATCTCCTGTCGGGCATCCGGTCGGAACTTCTGGACGGGTATGCAATATCTTACGATTGTGCCAATCTGATCTTGGGAAAGTCGGCGATCAGAGTGCATGAGACTCCGGTCTGCCGCAATGCTCTGATGCATTCTGGCCTTCAGGTTCAGGCAGAATGCGTCGCCGTTGCCGAACGTGCGGAAAATGCGTGAATCCATGAGCTCCCATGGCTGGACCGACAGGTTTGGCGCCAGATCAAAAATAGCCCGCGGGAAAATGCAGCAATGAACCACCGGAATCCCTTTGAACTGCGGCGCGAGTTCAGCCAGCCGCCGGTAAAAAGTGTGGCGTCCGTCGGAGGCCTGCTTGAACGGTGAGCGGCTGATCGTCTCGGGGTGCCACCGCTGGCCATCGAATCCGATGTTCTCGTGGGATTTCACCTCTACACAGAGAAAACCGGTGTCCGGGACGATAACAAGGAAATCTATTTCGGTGCGCAGACCCCGATTCCATGGGGCGAGGTCAAGCGAATGCAGCGCTACCCAATCATCAGGTCCGGCAGCGAGCATGTTGAAGACGTCACGCTCACCCGGGGGTGTATGATCATCCATGAAAGATGGAATCAGTCGCGCCATTGCTCAATCACGCTTATTGCCCGTAAGGCCTTGAGTTCTGTTTCTGGAGCACTGAATCCCTCTTCGATTCCTAATACCTTGAAGAAAAAGAAGCGCCCCTCTATGCCATAGCTGGCGGGGATCTCCTGAATGAATCCCTCGCTAACTACAGCTTTCTCCCTGATTTGCGGCATGATGCTGCTGAGTATCGCGAGCAGCTGCTCTTCGATGATCTCATGTTCCTGGAAGCCTGCGTGAATTGCCTCACCGCGTGACCGGCGAACTTCATTCCAGGCGAGATGCCAGAACGGGGCCATTTTCAGCCTGTCAGCTTCGTCCCCACCCAATCCCAGGACATCCAGAAGGATCCTGAAGTGCTTCAATTGCTGCGGAGCATGGATTACTGTGCTCGGCGGCCGGCGCCAGTGCTGGACTGCCGCTCCCAGATGCATAAGTCTGAGGCCTGCCGCTCGCAGGCGGCTGATCAGGCCGGCGGCGTCAGCTTGGTATTCATGTGCCAACCGTTCCTTCCAGATCTGACTGTAATGCCCCTGCTCGGCTCGAACTCCGCCAAGATCGACGTCCCCCAGTTGCTGCATAATCACGAACATGCCCTCAACAAGCGTCTGTCCGGGAATCCGGCGATCGATTGCCTCCCCGGATGCTACCTCGGCATCAAAACTGAAAACCTGAGAATGCGGAGGATAAAGAATTCCGTGTTCTCCCACGATCTGGACGAGGACGGCAGAGCGTTTCTCACGCGACTGATTCAACTCCCTGAAGATCCGCAATTCGTCTGCTTCAGCAACATATCCTGAAGTAGCGCCAGGATCTTCTCCGGAACGGATCACGCGCATGTTCCATTTCATCGGGCTGTGGCCAGTGGTCGCAGCCGCAACCATTCCTGCTCCATTGCCGGCCGCAGCATTCTCGGGCGGCGTGACCGGATCGTAGCCGAAATCCGGTTCGTCGCTGCAGCCGGACCAGACTATCTGTACGAGCGTGCGGAAGCGCGGTGCCGTAAGAAGGGCGTCGGGAGCCGAGCCCCAGCCGCGGGAACGCAACGGACCGACTTTTATCAGAACATCGAATAGTCCGGTTTCGCGATAGTCTTTCACTGAATGCAGGAACATGTCCTCCGAAAGGGGTAAGTCTACTGGCGGGATGAAGAGCGATTCAAAATGGGGTCGAGCCCGGCGATGACAGAATATTTTTATTGCGTGGGATTGAGATCGCAATTCCCGAATGACGGCCCGGAGTTTTTCCCTCACCGGGTTCTCAATTGACTTGAGCCCTTCTGCCGCATGGATGGCAGTATCATAAAGTGTGGCAATATCATTTCCCCAGCGAGTGTGGACGGCTTCGACCCCACCGAGCAGATCCCGCATCGCATCAACCATCGTGCTGTCGAAAGCCACAGGCACTGTAAGCCACTCGGACAGCAATGAACGGAGCTGGTCTGATGTTTCCAGAGCCTCCTGGTCCTCAGGTTCGCGGAGTTTTACCACAATTTGACGCAAACTCCGGCGCACTGCGCCGAAAGCGGCCAAGGCGATCTCATGGCGATCGACAGAACCGATCCCGTGTCGTTCAAGGAAATCGAAAACTTGTGAGGCAGCGATCGGCATCAGGGGATCCTCTTTCTGAGAATGGATATGCTGATCCCGCGCGGCGCGTGGGCTATCTGCCCAAGTGTTTCAGAATCCTCGGCATACCATTGGCGCAGACCGAGCATTCGGTTCCCGACAACCTCAAGATGGTCACGATCCATGGTCCGGTGAATGACGCCGATGACGTCGGACCGCTGAAACTCCGAACGGCCGAGAACCTTGAGGAAGCATGCGTCACCGTCAGCCACGATCATGGCAGGCGCCGAAGCCCGACGGTCAAGCTGTTCGTTTCGTGAGTTGAAAAATGTCATTCGTGAGATAACGTTTGATCCCGCCCATCCATGGATTGTTAACAGATTAGGGAGGCGATACTCGTCATTGCCATCCCGGAATTGAATCGATGCGCACGCCTTGAATGTCGCGGTTTCTCCTGCAGTCCGTCCCGCGAAGCAAAGGCCGGAATACGAGCTGCTGAGATTTTCTGATATGAACTGGGCACTGCCTACGATCTGCTGATATGCATGCACCGTCAAAACACCCTCGATGTGATTCAATTGAACGGGCGGCTCTCCGTCTATCCGCCAGTCTGTGGCTTTTTCGGGATCAGGCCACCAGGTCAGGCTTTTCCGCTCAAGACGGAGAGCAAGCCGCCTCGTTCTGAAATCCGTGCGATCGGAAATCTCATAGAGCCTGCCTCCCTTTTCCCGAACGCGTCCCGTAGCCTCGGCGGAATAGCCACAGCGTCCGACTTCGACGTCGCAGCGTTCTCTGCATTTTCGGCAGTTCTCAAGGTACTGGCGGGCAAATCTCAGCAGTGCATCATAATGGCCGGCTACATCGGTTGCATACGGATTTCCCAAATCTCTGATGAGGACGCCGAGCGCAATCAAGCCAGCCGCAGCTGAGTCTCCAGGCATGGATATTAGTGCGATTTTTCGCTGGCCGGAGGCGCAGCCAGGCCAATCAAAGCCAAGGCGGATCAGAAATTCGACCCATCCTGGAATTGGCCTCCATTCTTGATTCGCCTCAGAAAACAACAGCATACATTTCAGCCGTTTTGGTGCTCGTCCACTTCATTGTCGTCTCATGCCGCGCATTGCTGCTGAGATAGCGTGGGTCAAAAACCCTCTGGGGGTTGAGTAAGGATTGCCGATCACCATCATGCCTCATCGGTCATCTTCACAGGCCGGCCCCGACCGATTGTGTTGCAAATTGGCACCGCTGTCTGAGTGGCCTAGCGAATGAACGTGCTTTACAGCGTCGAAACGGGCCCAGAATAACACAGCCATCAGGCTGCAGGCGCACTCAAATCTTCCGCCAACAATTCGGCCCTATGTGTTGCACAAATTATTGATAGAGTCGAATCATGCCCAAGCCAAACCAGCAAGCATCACATTTTCCGTCGCGAATCCAGGGAAGCATTTGATCGTGACATCCGAGGTCACTCCCGAAAAATAGGGCGAATCACACTGATTCGCTGCTGAGGCGATGATCTCTAATGATTCCCCACGGTTTTTTTATCTGGGATCGCTTGATCCTGCCAGCCCAATCCAGCATTTGCAGCCCAAAGGCCAAGGAAGGCAAGAAATTATGCGGAGAGTGAGTATTGTGCAAGCCATTGGTCGACAGGGGCCACCGTGTACCAGGACACTCGCCGGTTGGATGCGGCCTTGAGTTCGGATCGGCACCAAAATCCGTCCCGGCCTCTGACAATCGAAAGGGTGGCGCGTTCCGGGTGAAGGACTTTATAGATTGCCGTGGATCCTGCCTTCACCCGGCGAAAGTAACTCCCGACGCAGTTATTCTGTAGCCGCCCTTCCGCCTGACATGTAACTGCTCTTTGGTGGTGAGAGGGATGATATCCTTCGTTCCCGGCAGCGGAGGCTGGATATTTTGCCCGTCCTTTCTTGCTCTCCTTTTCTTTCTCCTGCGTTCCTCCAGCACCCTCGTATACTCGACTTCCAGAGAATCGTGGAACTCCCGGATCGACTCGAGGGAAACAAAATGAGGGACGGCAAGGCGTGTGCGAATCATGAAAAGCATGTAAATCGCGTCGACAAGCAGGTTGGCGGCATGAGGATACGATTGTTCCTGGTCATCTCCGGCAACCTGGGACAGCAATCTGGGGGTAACGGCATTCAGCAGTTTGACGTTGGCGACGAGGGAGAGAACGCCGGCGTTGATCCTCTGCTGATGGGCGAGCAGCTTCTGAACCGCAGGTTCCGAATTTAGCGCCTGGCGGAGCAGCCGTGCTTCGTGGGGGCTGATCGCCTCGGGAACGATCTTTCTGAGCAATCTGGCCATGGCTTCCGTGGGAGGAAAGCCCAGCCAATTCAGGATCTCCCTTTGTTTTCGGGATACGAACACGCCTGCCTGAATCGCGGGAGTTCGACCCAGCAGCCGCCTGAATTCATCATTATTGGCGAGCAGGTATGCAAGCACGGGATTGCTCTGTGTGAGATCCAATACCTCACTATGCTGACTGATCAAATCGAGAAGATTCCACTGGTGGCTCTGAAACGACTCGATTGCAGCCGCAGATTCCGGCGCCAGCGAGGAGCGGAAGGCTTCGAATGCCTGCTTCTTGTGACTATTATCTTCAGGAAGGATTATGGTTGTGGATGCATCCCCATTTGATCGGGGCGCGGGTTCGACGACAGGTTTGACCAGGCGAAATTCCGGACGGAATTCCCGCCAGCAATCCGCTTGCGTTGCCTCCAGGGCACACGGCTGCGGCCAACCCCGGATCTTCATGATCCTGGAATTGGTCGTGACCAATAACTCACCATCTCTGAAGTCGAACCCGGGGATGAATGAATTCATAATCGCTGCATCTGCCGGTAGATTGCTTACGACGGTCGATGCTTACCCTTGGTGTGCCGGTCGCTGTGTTGCTGGATTTGGTTTTGAAGCTTCCGCTTACCTTGTGCGAATTCCTCCGTGGAGATGGCGCCATTAGCGTACAACGCTTCCAGCTGTTCGAGTTCATCCCACGGTCCGAGCTCATAGTATTCTTCACGCTGGCCTTTTGCTTGAAATCTGAGCACATCCGCTAGAGACATGGCGGCGTTTTCCTCCATATCGGTGAACTCTGCCCGCTTGAATTCAGACATGAAGATTTTGATCGAGGATGTTACAGGGAGATTGGCAATAACAGAGGTCATCCCGAAGGCAGACATAAGTTAGTTAACCGACGCAGGCAGCTGCCTGGCCTTGAGGTGGACGAGATAGATTTGGTCGAACGGAAACTCCTGTACGCTCGGCTCGTCTGCCGTTTCCCTGTTCATGAACAGCAGACGCTTCTTTGTGGCCACCAACGCCCCGCTGCAGTTTTCGAAAGTTCCCTTGGCGAGGGCGAGCAGGTTTTCATCCTCCAGAAGGACCTCCAGAAGCTTTGCAATTTCCTGGCGGGTTAGGACGTCGGCGCTTCCCTCGCCGCTGATGTCTTCAAGTTGCCGCCGAATGAGCTGTACCCGGGTCTCGAGAAATCCGAAGCGATCGGGGCACTTTCTCGGTCGGTCTCCACCTTGGACAATTTCTTGATATTTCAAACTGGAAAGGGAAGCTACGCTCGTGGGACCTGCTTAAATTCGGAGCGGACCCAAGGCGTTGAGCCTCGCCTTTTTCTCGCAGAGGTTCCAGGGTTTGAGGGAGTTTATGATTTAAAGGACCCATCCTGGTATGGAAAATGCTATAACATAGCGCTACGCAACCACCTAGGAATTGAGGCATGGAGCAGAAGCGCGTTTGGGGAGGCAACCATGAATAATGCAAATAGAGGCGGCAAGATTGTTTCAGTTTTCATTTCCATTATCGCGCTGCTCGGACTGGTTTCCTGGTCGGCGTGCCACAGATCGCAGGCACCGCCGGACACCTTCACAATCGGAGTCAACCAGTTCATGCAGCACCCACTGTTGGATTCGGTCTACAAGGGACTGGTGGACGGTCTTGGAGAAAAAGGGCTGTCAGAGCAGAATGGGACGAAAATCATCCTGAAAAACGCCAATGGCGACCAGAATACGGCTTTTCAAATAAACAAGCAGTTCGTCTCGCAAAACGTCAGCATGATTGTCCCAATTGCCACGCCCTCGGCACAGTCCGCCTGCAAAACCACGACGACCATTCCGATTGTTTTCGCTGCGATAACCGATCCTGTCGCTGCCGGGATTGTAGATTCCTTCAATGTCCCCGGAGGAAACAAGACCGGCACTTCCGATCTGTGGCCATACGCAAAGCAGGCAGCTCTTGTTAAGCGAATCATCCCGGGCGCCAAGACGGTGGGTATTATTCTGAACCCTGGCGAATCGAACACAGAAGCAAGCATGAAGCTGATTCGCCCGGCGCTCCAGGACCTCGGCCTTGCAAGGGTTGAGGTTTCTGTTTCCAGCACCGGCGAAGTCTATGCTGCCGCCAAAAGCTTGGTTGGTCGCTGTGATGTCATACTGGTACCTGCCGACAACACGGTTACCACGGCATTTGACTCTGTTTTCAGAGTCTGCAGAGACAATAGGCTACCCCTCTTCGCTGGTAGCATTGATCTCGTCAAAAGAGGTGCGATTGCGACGTACGGCGTCAACTACTATGAGATAGGGAAAGCCACGGGCTATCTGGCTGCCAGGATTCTTAAGGAAAAACTCGACCCTGGCAGAGTTCCGGTCGTTGTCGAGAGCAAGGCGGACCTGGTAGTAAACTCCAAGGCAGCAGAAATTCTAGGCGTTAGGCTTCCTGATTCTATCCTCAAGGAAGCGCAATCTGTCATAGGAGAAATCCAGTTCCGCTAGATACCACGGGTTTGCTGGCAAGGTCGGATGCCGCAGGCCCTGTGCGAAAAGCGTTTCATAGGCAGACTTTCGCAGTGGCGCTTCCATGTAGCAGCTTTCGCTTGCATTTAGCGTCGCGGCGATCCTATGATGGCCGGGATCAAACACGGTTTTACCCAAGTTCGTTAGTGCGGAGCTCACATGGACCTACTGGTTACAAGCCTCCAGATCGGTCTCATCTACGCGATCGCCGTTCTAGGCCTGACGATCGCCTTTCGCATTTCAGGATTTCCCGACCTGACGATGGAGGGCAGCTTTACGGCAGGTGCTGCCCTCTCCGCCGTTCTGATCACCCTCGGAGCCAACCCCCTTCTGGCCATCTTCATTAGCCCCTCAATCGGAATCCTGGCCGGTACCTGTACGGCGCTGCTTCACGTCAGAGCTAACGTAAGCAAACTCCTCGCCGGCATCATAATGATGACGGTTCTTTATACGATCAACCTTCGGATCATGGGGCGGTCCAATCTCTCTCTTTTACAGTATCGGACCGTCTTTGATTGGGCTACTGGAGACTGGATGAAGGCCGGCATCTCTGCACTTTTTGCCCTGGCTACCGTTATCTTGCTTACATTTTTTCTGAGGACTGAGTTCGGTTTTTGTCTTCGGGCTGCCGGAGAGAATCCTCGCGTCGTGACAGCTTCGGGTTTCTCCGTTGGCATGTTTACCCTGGTCGGATTGGCAATCGCGAACGGGTTGATTGCGCTGAGCGGCGCCTTGATGTCGCAGCTGCAGGGTTTTTCGGATATCGGAATGGGAACAGGCATCATCGTGATCGCGTTCGCGTCTCTCCTAATTGGCGAAACGATCCTCGCACCTCGCACAGTTTTTCGCCTGATTCTTGCCGCGGTTCTCGGTGCGTGGATATATAACGTTATCACCGCCTTTGCCCTCCGACTGGGAATACAACCTTCAGACCTAAAGCTTGCTACCGGAGTGTTTCTGGCTGCTGCCGTGGTTGCAAAGAACACCATCAGAAAAGGCAAGACTCAGGAGAATGTGGGCTGTACGACCATATGATCACGCTCGACAATGTGTCAGTCATATTCAATCCGGGTACTGACCGCGAGGTTCACGCCCTCCGGAATGTCTCACTGGTCCTCCAACAAGGTCAGTGGCTAACCGTCGTCGGCCCAAATGGTTCGGGCAAGTCCACTCTACTTCGTGTCCTATCTGGGGCCGTTCCCGCAACGGCCGGCACTATGAGTTTTGATGGCAGAGATTTCACCGACTGGCCTCAGTGGCGTCGTGCGGCCATCTTTCAGCACCTCGAGCAAGAGACAATTATCAACCTCGTTCCTTCTATGACCATAGAGGAAAACCTTGTCTTGGGCTTGTGCCGATCCGGATTTTCGTCGTTCCATAAGGCAATTAACAAGGAACGGCATACCCGAATATTGAACTGCCTATCAGAATTCGATATGGGACTGGAAGGTTGTATCCGAACGCAAGTCCGCTTCTTGTCTGGAGGTCAGCGTGCCGCAGTCGTTGTTGCCCGTGCTCTTCTTCAAAGTACCAAAGTTCTGCTGCTTGACGAGGTGACTGCATCTCTCGATCCCAACACTGCACCATTGTTACTCAAACATATCTTCAGACTCACTCGTAAGCGCAATCTTAGTGTGATAATGGTTACTCACGATATGGAAGAGGCCCTGGCCAGTCAGGGAGATGTTCTCTTCCTAGACCGGGGAAAGCCGGCGATCTTCTTAACACCTGATATGGTCTCAGCAGACCAGCTTAGGGACCTTTTTGCCAATGCTATCGTTCAAGGCAAGCCTTATATAATGCCCAACTGAGGCAAGACTATGAGTAATTCAGATCCGGCAGGCGACCGCCATAGCCTTCGGATTGAGATTCCGGGACATCCTGAGAATACTTTTGCAGATGCTGTGCTCGCGTCCGCCGCACCTGACGCTCTGTAGCATTCCGATCTGACACATGGCGGAGGAACCCAATGAGTGAGCAGGAGAGTCATATCACCGGCAAGAATTACAGCCTTTGGGTCGAAATTCCGGCTCTCTGCCCCCTGGAATGTAACTATTGCTTCGCGGAGACCAATAGACCGAACGGCGGCGCCAGTGCGCGCGGAAACGCCAATTTGGACTATGAGCAAATCATCAAAGACTTCGCGAGGATCACCAGGGATGCGGGCCAGACTCAGTTCGAGGTGGCTGTACCCGCTCGCGGAGAGCCTTTTTTCTCAACAAATGTAGAGGTGATTAAGAGCATCCTGGAGGTGGCAAAGAATATTGAAGGGGATAAGCACGAGTTTGACACCATCAAGCAAGTGCGCGTAATCATTTTCACCGCGGCCGATCTCCTTGAGGAGGACGCGACGAAGATCGCGCAGGAGTACGCCAAAGAAGACTATTGCGTTACGATCCTCGTAAAATGCAATTGCAATCTGATAATCACCGAACTTCCATTAGAAATCAAGGATATCTCGGATAATCGAAAGCCAGACGGTGTCTACTTGCAGGATATTTTGGCGGGGACAGCGAAGAACAGGCCTAAGCCAAGGATGGAGGGGGCTGCACGCAAGTATGACAATTTTCCTTATACAGAGAACCGGAATGCGGCTCTGAAGGCCTTCATTTACGAGTATCTCATCAAACCGAAGCAGAAGGATGACACTAGATCCCTCGACCGGCGTAGAGTGGGTATCGTCACCTCGCTTGTCGAGGAAAACGTCGCACTTATGAACGGCACCAAACGCCCCTGGGTGGCACAGTATCTGGCATTCGCCCGATCCTTAGGCGAGGCAATCTATGGCCCGGAGCCCGAATCCAAGAAGAAGTTTATTTTCGACTGCGATACGCTTCTGCATCACGGTAGCGCTGAGAAGACTAAGGAGGATCCCGCTCCTCACGTGAAGCGTGCTGTCTTTCGACTTCTACAAGACGAAGATCGCGAGCAGGGCATAAACTGGGCGATCACGCCGACCTATGTCGGCGGCGGGTGCCATCGGTTTGACCGGCACGTCTATGTCGAACTCAACGGCGTCGTCCGTCCGTGTGTGGGATCAAGGCGGATTACTTTTCGCCAGGAGCAATCAGGGGTCAAGTTCGACATACAAGTCGGGACGCCGGGTAGCGCTTCACTCTATGAATGGTGGAAAAGCGGGCTCGCCGAGTGCGGTGAGGCATCCCCCGCACCAGGGCAAGACCCGCTTTTTCCGATTATCCATGAACACAAGTATTTTGGCAGTTGCTCTACATGCCTGAATTTCCTGACGAGGAAGTGCTTCTCGTGCTTGGGCCGGGCCACGACCGACAGATACCGGGACGACGAAATACGCAAGCTGGGTTACGTCGAGACAAAGGGGTGTTGGAATCACCGTGACGATCCGTCGGAGTTGCTCGACCGTTGCTGCAATGTTCTGCGATCAGCGAACAACCTCGTGGCAGGTAAGTCCTCCAGCGAAGCTCCCTTTTGGCAGCCCCTGGTGAGGACCGGCCAGACGCAGGAACTGTGGTCGGGCTCCGCTACGTTTGCAAAGGATGTTTGCATGCTCGACCACCTGCAACGTACCATTCCGAGTTCCGGTGACGACAAGAAGATTGACCAAGCGGACCTTCTCGGCCACGCACTCTTCCACGCGGTGAAGCGGATCTTCGTAAAGGAGGAAATGCCTGATCCCGAGGTCTTCGGACTCGGCTTTGTAGACATCGCGGGTGAGCACCAATTGGCCAATGGTGACCTGATACACCTGAGCACCGAGGAACGCGAGGAATGCAAGACGAAAGTGCTCTGGGTGACCGCTTTCATCTATGACTATAGACCACCTCGCCGCGAACCCGCTTCTGATTACGCCCACGGCCCATCTTCTCTGGCGCCTGGATTGCCCTATTTCGTAAGGACGTTTTACCATCCGTTCCTCGAACGCGCAAAATACTACGATATTCCGCGTCGATCCTACGCCGTGGCGCTGCGACTGCTGATGCGTTGGTTTGATTTGCGACCGCACCTCAGAAAGGGAAAGTCGTGGCAGGAACAAGTCACAGACCTAAGCGACGAGATTCGCAGCAAGCAGCTCAGGCAAAACGCGGAGGTCGCGGATTACGCTTTGGTCAACGCTAACGACAGCGCTACCACTGCGGCTCTTCCTAAGTCCATTTACGTTCGTAACATCCTGCAAAACAAAGTGCTCCAGACAAGAATACGGGAGTCCATACGAAGGTATATGGACACTGGGCTTCCAGGCGTTGAGGAACCTCAGGAGGAAGTGGTCGACGCTCTCTCGAAGAACGGATACTCTGGGCTTGATTCTTCGCAACAGTCCGCGGTCACGCGCTTCTTCGAAGGCTTTCCGCTCTTTCCACTGGACGAAACTGCATTTCGCAAAGCAATTGTGGGGCTGGAATCGGATTATGCGGCTCTTCGAACGCACCTGAAGAAACTCACCGAGGACTTGGGGCTTTCTGAACTGGCTGATGCATGCGATGGGGAGTTCTCCACCGCCGTCGTGAAGCTAATGAATTACTTCTTGTGGCTCGGCGCGATCTATCGTCATCTGGGGTCGTACGAGGTCTTTTTCTCTCACCCCATTCACCATGTCCCCATTGGCGGCGCGCATGGCGAGGATGGCATGTTGGTCTCGGGACGGCAGTCATTTTTTGGTTTGGTTGTCGCAACTACCGGGAAACTAACCGATGCCACGATTTACTATATTCGCAATCTGCTTCATTATGTGTTCCATCCGTTGAAAGAATGCATTCAGGACACAACGATCGAGCAGGAAGCACGGGAGGCGATCACAGCCGAGAAGAATGCGCTCATTACCGGTATCCTGCGAGATATTAGGATGAAAATGGACCTGCCATTTCTGCCAGCCAGAAACCTATCAGCCGCCTACTCACGATGCTTCAACCTTGGCGCAACGAGGACGGTTACGCACAACGGTTTCTATACCATGGATACGGAGGACGGCGGCTGTGACTTTCCTTCTGATGGGGCACCGTTGGGGCGTGCCGTCCTGGGCCAACTGGATCTGTTGCGAGAGCAACTCGTGACCACCGGCCATGATGCAGACGTGTTTGGAAAAGCTTCCGAATGGTCCCGAATTGTCGACGCGCAGTTGACACAATTGGACGCAATGCGCCAGGCTGTAAGCCAGGATCTCGCCACGGTCGTGGCACGAGAGACGGAGGCGTCGCCGACGGTTTTGAAGGACGGAAGAAAAACGCAGTTTCAACGAACAAGTGCCGAACTGGTGAGAAAGCTTGGGATTGAGGAGTGCGGCTACCAACGGGAAGTCGATTTCGAGGTGTATTTTCCTCTGGAAACGGTTCTCAAGCGCGAGTTGGACGAGCTGCTTCCACATATGAAGAAGCATGGTGGCGATGTTTGTGTGCGAGCAGCCTGCTATCCACGGCGAGGCGATTGGAGCGATCCTGTGATCGCGGACTGGCAAACCAGCGGGAAGTGTACGCGCATGCACACCTTTGAGATTTGGCAGCGCGAGGCGTTCCGCCTTGACCAGCGCCACCCCGACGGAAAGGCTGACCACCTGACTGAGGCGCTTCGGCGCGCACACGACGACTATCTCTCCTTGTTGTTCGGGGACTTGGTCGCAGTGGAGCTTGCCAATGCGGGCAACGGTTATGGGCCGCGCATCTACGTCGTTCGGCGCTGGGAGGTGTATGAACAACACGAGTTCCACGCAAACATGGCGGGCCATGACAATCTGTTTGTAAATGCGGTCCTGGAACGGCTGAAAGAGATGGGAAGACACCAAATGTGCTTCGGAGTTATTTGGGCCTTCCGCGTTATCGAGGCATTAGACTCCGCCCAGTTCGAGAAACGAAGTGGCAAATTCTGCAGGAAGAGCGTTTACGAGGCCTGAGGTTCCGGTCCGACAGAGGGACAATTTGTGAGAACGGTGCTAATTATTGACTACAGGAAGGGGAGGGCCAACCGGATTGCCGATGCGTGTAATCTTGCCTGGCGATATGGGGATCCGAGACTTACGACCGTTTGGTGGGATGCGGTCGCGAGAACCGAAGCCAGCGCGTCCCACTATGATGAGGCCCGAGAAAGAGGCGAGCTTAGAGGCCGACCATCTGGTCTTCTTTTGGTTTGCGTGCATGCGAACCCGAACCAACTCTTCTACGCGGACTTCTCCGCGGAGTGTATTAGGGACAGCATTCCCGTTTTAGAGTACAGGGCAGAACCCGGCACCGGCGATGTATCAGAGAACGGCCTAACCTATAGCTTCCCGAAAAAGGTGGCAGTCGGCGACGAGTTCCATTTTGCCGAGTTCTTCACCGCATGGTGCGAACGCAACTGGGACCCGCTAAAGGTAGGCGAGTGTTGGCATTATCTTCTGGGAGGCCCCACCTCCACACTCATGACGCTCGATGTTCTTCTACAGGGCTACCTTCACTCTATTGTGGGACCCGGTGAAAACCTGGCGCATGAGTCCGACACGCAGCGGCGCTGGTTCGATCCGTGCCGGCCAGACATTACCGGGCGATCTTGGGACCAACTCGAACTGGCTTGCCCACGACTCCAGGACACTGATAGGTTTAAGAACCTGAAGGGCGTGTGGGAGCTGTTGCGCACAATCTTTGCTAATGATCAGCCGCGCATGTCTTGGCAGCAACAGGATATCGAGGGGCTATTCAGAAGTGCTCACTCCGAGTGCGTGATCTTCCTTGAAGAAGAAAGAAGAAAAGAAGAAGGGGCGTTCTCTTGCATCCGCGAGAAAGCGGAACTGGAGTTTTCATTCTCCGAAATGTCGGGCACTTACAAGAGCATACATGCCTGGCTGCGGAAGCAACGGTTCTGCATAACGCAAGAGCGACAGGTGACCAGGAGATACACGTACTTCGACACGCGAGACCGAGCGCTATTTGCGTCCGAGGTTTCCTATCGCCGGGTCGCGGGCGAGAAGGGGCCCTGGTTCCGCTACGACCTGAAGTTTCCTCCCTCCCCGGATGGGAAGCGGGTCGAATTGTCTCAGGAGGAGGTCCGGGAGCCGTGCGAGGCATTCAGGCTTTTCGTTGACTATCTTGCAGCGCGGCCATGCAGCCGGCCTGCTATCCTTCGTGTCGGTGCGCAACCTGAATTGCGCGAGCTGGTGGATTTTACTGGCAGGCATGACAAGTGCATTGTGAAGCGAGGCGAGCTAGCGGTAGGAATGTCTGCGGATCACATTCGGCTGCCGAGCGGTGAATTGATTGCGACAATCGAGTTAGAACTTCAGCAGGGGGACGAGGCGGAGTTCAAACAGGTAGTTGACGAAGTGACTGCGGCATGTAACCTGAGTCGTGAGTCTGAGACCAAGTTGCGGAAGGCTCTCCGGCTGGCTTGACCCGAGTATGTTTCCGGATGGAAGGGCGCCAATGTCTACCGAACAAACGGCCAATCAAGAGACCGATACGCTGAGACGCGCTCTGGAACAGGTGGCGGAACGTGTACCCGAGTTGAAGGACGGCTACGTGCCAGTAATTACGGTGGCGGAGGATGGGTTTGTCCGTGCGCATTTGCGGCAATCGCCTGAATTGCAGCAGGAACCGCTCGCAGCGCAATTAAGCCGCCGGCAGCTCTGCCTCTCAGCCAACGACCTTACCGACGTAGTATCGAAGATGCGCCAGCTTGCCGCGAATCAGGCATCCGTGTCTTACTTGATAAAGGCAGCAGCCGCCTGCGGATTGGTCGAGAAGGATGAGAATTGGGGACGAAAGGAGGTGGAACGGCAGTGGGCCTATCTCATCTCTGCGCCTGGGTTGCCTCACCTTCAACGATCACCCTACTCGGTGCTCACGGCCCTAATGGCTTTGGTCGAACTCACCGCCAAACCAGATGTTATCTTCTTCGACGATTTGCCGTACCTGGCGATGGAAGGGCAACATCCGAGGGCTTTGAAAGCGTGGCGGGGTTCGATTACTGCATACAAATCAATTTTCTCCGTTCATTATCCACCACTGCCTGTTCGGAAGGACGAATGCGCGAGGGAGCCACAGTACCTTTACCCATTCGTTGAATACGAGTTTCAGCGATTGGCGCGGCCTCTTGCCGCAGTGGTCGATATCCATTGGCTCTGGTCTGATAAGGCAGGAGGCGACGGACAACAGGGCCTTGAGAATGAGTACCTGGGCTTGGAACTGATTCGCATGATTCGTGCGATAAAGCCCAACCTCCCGATCTTCATCTGGTCCAACATAGGCGATCAGCGCACTCTGCAAAGCGCAATGCAGCTTGGCGCAACGTACTACTTCAACAAGGAAGAGCAGCTCGCCTTCGCGCATCAGGTTCTGTCAAAGGGGGATAAGAAAGAAGAGAACTACCTGAACCCCGGAAAGCTGTGGTTTCACATCTGGGAATGGGAACAGAATCGCTATACGCCCGGGAGTCGGGCACCGGTGCTTGGGCAGTTTGTTGTCGCTGAACGACCGGATTACCGGACGGACCACAAGAAGTTCAGGGAGATGTTCGGGCTGACGCGTGCGGACTTGGCGGGCGGCTCCCGGCACCCGGTTATCCGAATCCTCGAAAGCCTCCTCCCTGAGGCGGCGAGTATCGAAATCGTCAAGGTTTTCGGCGGCGGGCGATCCAGTGGGTCCGACCCATTTCTCGTCGAGGGCCGGACCTCTCAGAAGCAAGTGCTAAAGCCTGTACAATTGAAAATCTCTAAGGACTGGCGGGCTCTGGCTAGGGAGCGAAAGGGTTTTCGAGACGTGATCTATCCCATCCTCGGCCCCGGGGCGGCCCAGGTAATTACGGGACCCTACCGACTCGGCGACTGGTGTGGCATGGTTCAGAGCTTCGCTGCGCCCGAGGAAGCATACGAGGCTCCTGCATCACGGGGTACGCTCAGCCTCAAGGATTTCCTTCGCGAGAACCTGGACAAACCAGATCGCTGCGAGGCGGCGGTAGATGCTGTGTTTCGCGGGATCTTGCAGCCATTGTACGGAAGACGAACCATGAAGAACCGGTTCTCTTGTCATCGCGCATTCCTAGAGGTCAGCCCCAGCCATCTTGAGTGTGAATTTCATCCGCCTAGCCATCATGCGGAAATAAAGCCATGGGACTTCACGCCCGAGGAACTGTCCCGAAAGAACGAGAACGCGCGGTGCGAAGCAGCCGGCCGGAGGTGGCGGCAGTTTCTGCCCGCAGACAAGACCGTTATCATCAAGGGCCTGATCGTTGATACACTTGAGTACGACTCCGCTGACCCACTCCACTCCCGGTTGCGCCTATACGACCCAATGCTGGGCATCAAAGTGGATCTCCGTCCCGGCAATCTGCAGACCGCTGAACGTTGGCGGGTGCTTCAAGAAAGCCCGGTAAAACTCCGCGATCTTCCGATAACGTTCGCCCTGAGCAATCCAAAAACCGTTCCAATCGGTGATAACCAGCGCATCGATTTGGCCTGGAATTGGCGATCGATGCTCGACGAGAAAATGGCTCAATTCGGTATCGCGCCCGCTCGATCCCTTCTCGCGCTCGGTGAGGAAGGCTGGGGTAGGGGAAGGGACGAAGATGAAGCTCCGGAAGCGAAGGACCCAGCAGCCGAGCCGCAATGGTTACCGGCAGTCGACTACTTAATGACTTTCCATCCGGTGGACCTCGCGGAGGACTTTCACGTCGGACCCGTTCATGGCGACCTGAACCTGGGTAACATCCTGCTTCATCAGAGGAACGGCACCATTTTGCCGTGGCTCATAGACTTTGACAAGACACAATATGGGCTGCCCATCGTCTTCGATCTTGTGAAACTGGAGGTCGAGGCGTATCACCAAGTGGGTTACGAACTTTTCCTTGAACTCTGCACGAGCTGCGGGCTCCCGCACGGCGATCAAACGGAAGACGCCGAATACTGTCTTCCCCAGTTCGTCAACGATTTTGAGCGGGCCTTGGAGAATCCGGAAACTAAGGGTGTGGACCACCTTTGGACACGTTTCTCCGACGATCGTTCGTCCCAAAATCTTGTACGTCCGTCCACGTCGCTCCAAAGAAGGTTCGCCGGCTTCTTCCGCTACCTCAGAGCCGTGCGACGCAATATTGACGAATTGGAAGTGGGGCAACGGGAATATCTGATCTCACGCGTCATTTATTGCCTATCGTGCCTCAAATTCAAGAACCTTTATTCCGCGTCGGATTGCGATGCCGCGCCATTCCCCGCTCAGTTGATGCTTTACAAGCTCCAGGTCAGTATCTTGCTGCTCGACGAGTGCAATGGGATCGAGAGACGACCGCAAAGTGGTGAAGGAGCAAGAACCGGTGGGGCATCCGAAGCGCAGGACGCCCCGCCTCCGGAAAGCGAGCAGGAAATCGCGCTGGCGGCGGCGATCTCTCCTTGGCAAGACTACAAGATAATCAGCGACCTGGTGCGCCTTGTGCGCCGGGAACGCCGCCATGCGCTGAGCGGGAAGCCACCACGGCCATTTGGAGAGTTGGTGGCGGACCCGAAGTTGGAGATCGACACAAGAGCTATGGGACAGGCTGGCCGCGAGATACAAAACGATCTCGCGTGTGATCTAGCGACCTTTGACCAAGCGCGCGATGAACTTCGCCAACGACTGCAACCTGAGATCAGGAAGTATGAGCAAGTCTTTAGCGTTCTGAGGAACGGCTCCATCCGAGGAGAGCGTGCGTGGTTTCGGGAGATTCTTTGGTACATACGGGATTATGGCATTGGAGCGTCCGAACAGATTGCAGAATTCACGCTGGGCATGGTGTTTGCCTCTCTTGACCCTTCGATCCTTAAGGATGTTTTGGGACGTAAGTCGAGGGACGCAGATCCCGATTACAGTGCCGATTTACCCACCTTAAGCCCGAATCGAAGGGACTTCGCGTCGACAGGGCGCGTTTCGAATACATACCCTATCAACAAGATGCTGCAACACATGGAGACTTCCCCCGGCCAGATCGTGAAAATGTCCTCTCGTGGCGAATCGGGCGGGACCATTGATATCCTGGAGCAGGCTGGAGTGCGCATCTGTCAGAGCCTTGCGGCCATAAGGGATGAGCTTAATCTGCACAATTTCGCTGTTGCTGAACCTGGGGAACGGCTTTGCGTACTGGACAAAATCATGATGGAACTCCGAAAATCATGCGGCTGCATGAAGGTTGGGGATCTGGTGATTGCCTCCATCTCGGCAAAGAAAATAGCGGCGGGAATCGGGACGTTTGACGTTCAAGTTGTCACCGGCTACGATGCCAAGTTCGAATCACTCATCGAGCCTGGGGCAGATACGAGTGCGCGCTTAGAAAAAATTTGCGCGACATGGAAAGAGGTCTGGAAGACCGTCTGCGGTTACTTTGGGGCGACAGGGCAGGTGATGGTTGAGGAGCCATTCCTCTCTGAGGAGTTCGAGAAAGAGATGAATCCGGTAATCCTTGGCACCGCTCTCCTCGCTGCCAGGATCTTCGCGAAGCACCCCAAAGCCTTGGGGCAGTTTCCAGCTGGCGTTCGACGGCGAGTCGAAGAGCTGAACGAAGCGGTTGAACAACTAGGTACTGGCCTCTACAGCCTCGTTTCGGCTTCCGTTGATTTTCTTGGCGGGGAGGGATCTGGAGAAACACGGAAATGCGAGCGGATTGTCAAGGAATGCCCGCTCCAGGAGGCAACGTGGTTTCTGGTCAAAGATTTGCAGTACCTGAGCAACAAGCTGAAGTGCTTCGATGGGCTGTCGGCGATCTGCATAGAGGGCAAGAAATTGACCCCAGATGCGATCTCCGTGGAGTATTTCGACTGTCTTTATGGCCGATTAGCGAAATCACGCCACTCGCTTGCCAGCGTTCTCTATTGGCCGAGCGGTCCCAAGAGCAACGGCGAAGCGTGTTTATGTATCCTCGTTCCACAGGAGGAACTCCCAGACAATGTCGATCTGTTCTGCTGGAAGTTATTTCGAGATGGCTTCAGATGGCCCGCTACTGAGGAATTATCTAATGAAAAAGAACGTCACAGAGTCATTCGCATAGGTCCCTGATACTGTATACCTCAAAGATGCGATGCCGGCACGGCGGCGCTTGTCAGGGTCGCACATTCGCGCGACCGGATGCCGGGATTTGGAGATACAAAAGAACCTCATGGAATGGCGCGGCTCAAAGTTCGATATCCTCCCTTAGGATGGTATCCCGCCGGTGCTGGACCGCATTAAATATAGCTTTTGCCAAGCAGTCTTCGAGCTCACGGAAATTGCCCGGAAAGGAATAGAGCTCGAGCTTTTTGAGTGCGGAAACTGAGATAGCATTTACTTCGCGGTGGCCTTTGGTGCCGCGATTGATCGAAGGATCCTGGAGAACAAAATCGACAAGTAAACGGAAATCTGACTTGCGCTCCCGCAAGGGGGGAATTTCCAATCTGAACTTAAATCTCCGGTACAGGTCGTGGCGGAAGGTACCGCGGCGGGAGCACTCCTCAAGATCCATGTTCGTGGCCGCTACTACCAGGGCGGGAGAGAAGAGTTCCTTCTCGAGCGGCCATCCCTGCGGCCTGACCAGGAAGTTGTCAAGATAATGGAGGAGTTTGGCCTGGGCATCAAGGCTCATGGTCCCGATTTCGTCTAGGAAAACGATACCGCCGCGCGCTGTCAACAGCCTGCCGGGACGATCAACTGCATCCGTCCACGCACCTTCCAGGGTGCCGAAAAGCTCAATGTCGATCAATTCGTTTGAGAGATTGGCGGTTGAGACTTCCTCAAATGGGATTTTTTCGGGGCGCTGATCCTTGATCCATTTTGCGACCAGAGTTTTACCGGTTCCAGTTTCGCCTTGTAGGAGAATATGATGGGCGCGGAGCGTGGCCGGTTTATCCCTCTCGAGAAACTTGCCCAGGGCTTTCTCCAGGTACGCATGCACCCCTGGTTTTTGCCGGGTGTCCTTTAGTTTATAAAATACTTCCCAGAAATTCGTTTCGGTCCTCTCTCGTTCAAGTGCTGCGAAATCGGTACGCTCCAGATAAAAACTTAATCTACTCATGAAATTCTGCATCCCTCTATCCACGAGAAAGGAAACGAAGCGGCGTTCTGAAAAATCCTCAGTATCCGTTCGGATCTTCCAGCCGAGATGCTTCACGTTGAATTCGCAGTCCTCGCCATATTTCTCGATTAGCACCTCGCGTATCAGATCCTTGATCGCGCCGGCCAACAGGCCTTCCTCCTCAGCATCCCCAAGAATAGATCTTTCAAGAAAAAATGCTTTTAGCGGATAACGGTCTCGATACAAAGTGAGCACTTGATTCGGCCTATATTCCTCGGCGATAAGGATAAAATGTGGCAAAGGATCATCATGATGGTCCTTTGCCCAGTGTTTCTCTATTTGAACGACGGAGGAGTAATTAGAAATAGCGAATGAGGCTATGTCTGTGCCAGGATGGCTGTCAGCGCTATCAAGGACATTGAATTCGATGTCGCGGAATTTGGGTCTCAATCTTTCAAAGACGTCGCGGACTTTTTTTTGTACAGAATCTGATAAAAGTAGGAGAATTTCCATTGTGATTTTTGCGCTCATGACCTTCTCCGCTCAAATTGCTTTCGAATACTATCCCGGAACCTTGCCTTTCCCTCAATGTCCTTTGGTAAGAATTGAGGATATTTATTTATAAAAATCCCAGCCAAAAGGGTTGCGGATTTTCCCGGATTTGTTTCGCGAATTGATTGGAGCTTCGCCGCCACATCCGGGGATAGCTGCTTGCCTCGGCTGTCTCTAAAAAAATCACGGAGGCAGAATATTCGGTTTCCTAATACGAGAGACCGGGCACGGACCAGCTTGCTGAGGGTTGCAGATGATACCCCTAATCGGCTGGCGGTTGTCTTTTGAATCAGTGACGGTGAAAGTCGTTGATTCGCTCCCTGCAGAATCTGAAGAAAAAAGCTGTGATATTCCTCCAGGAGTGACATCGCCAGGTCCCGGAGCCAAATCATACTTTTCGCCATGTGATCTGAGGCGTTTGGGTAATGGCGGACAGCATAGAAGTCGATCTTGAGAACCGCGCGCAACAATTCCCCATCAAAGAAAATCTCCAAGGCCGGACGGGGCTTTGCTTGCCTATCCTCCTCCTCGCTCGTAATTTGATCGGGGGGAGCATCATCATGACCCTCCGCACGATCTTCATCTTGAACTTGCTCGACGTCGATTTGTGGGCTCTCTTGTGGATCCAAGAATGCCTCTTGGGGAGTGGCTGTCCTTTCTTCGAGAAAAGATTCAGGTTCTTCTACGGAGAATGTTGTTGGATGCCTTCTGGAAGGACGCGCCTTCGATTTTGGTTTTCCTTTGCCTTTCCCCTTTGTCTTGCTCGCGAGCCTTTTCATCATCATGGTCTATCATGCCCCCGATCGAGCATGAGGGATGTTTTCTGGCTTGCCGCCGTATCCGGGATCGCTTTCAGTACGGCCTTCCTTAAAACAGAAGCGGTCCTCCCGTAAGACGTTACTGCCAGGAATCCACGGCGGCTTGTGTCGCTCGCCCGTCGTTTTAGACCGAAAGAGACTCCCTTCTCCAGGTGCAGGGCAGCAAGGAGGAGTTCGAAGTGCTTGAGATTAACATCTTTACGATAAGCTTCAACACTTAGTATTAAATCCCAGAACGCACTCGAAAAGTCGACCTCACCCATGGTTTTGGCACGGGCTTGCTCGGCGAGCTGGCCAAGAAGGAGGGCGCGAGCATCTTCCGGATTGCAGACGTTCAGGATTAGAGTCCGGATGTCTTCGAGATCGATCTCTCTCTCGCCTGTATGAAAACCTCTCATAGAAAGCTGAGTGCCCCGTTCGCCGATCGACTGGGCCGCGAGGATACCAACTGGATAGCCGGCAGGCAATTGTGCTGAATCTGTAGGAGAAAGGCCGTAGCAATCCGCGCAGACACCACCATTCTTCGGCAGCGACTTACATGAAAGTGGCGACATTATTTGGCGGGGTTTGATGCGGCAGGACCGGATCCGCTCAAGTAGATCTCTCGTTACCGCCGTGCCGGCAGGAGCAACGAAGTTAGTGGCCAGGACGGTATCTTGGGCGAGAATGCGGCCAAGCAGCCAGTCAACACCCACTTTGTCATAGATGAAATGTGGAACTTCCCAACCCGTAGTCTTCTCGGAATCGGCGCAACAACCTTCAACGATACGGATTTCATACAGGCCCTCAACCAGGTGTCTGGTCAAGTCACCGGCGCTCGCGACACCGATCTTCTTGTCTACCATTACACTGCGAGTGCCGTTACTGCATAGAAAGTAATCTCTTGGGCTTAGGCTGGTGAGGAAATTTGAGGAAACGAAACTGTGTGAGTCGATTCCCATCGGTGGGTTCACGATTCCGCGAATGCCCACCAACTGCCGTACCCTACGGCGTCAAACGTCGGTTGGAAATCATAGGAAATATGATTCAACCTTGATTTCACATGCCTGCTGCAGCCAGGATTCTCTGCTCCATTCCTTCATCTCTCACCAGGCGGCGATCGCTGCGGTT
>Ga0315277_10001383_pt1 | contig 35468 bp, 28 predicted proteins | sample YL17G05_15_MG_FD_203695 | JGI IMG/M metagenome (GOLD analysis project Ga0315277, IMG submission 203695) | Sediment microbial communities from Yellowstone Lake, YNP, Wyoming, USA - YL17G05_15 | ecosystem: Environmental > Aquatic > Freshwater > Lake > Sediment | place: USA: Wyoming | collected...
TTCTCGGTGCTTACGGTCCGGTGGCCGGCGCGGGCGGTGGCATCTGTGTTTCCAACGGCTACGCGTATGTCAGTTTGGACGGCTTTCGGATCTTTGACGTCAGGGACCCTTCCACACCCACGGTTCGCGGTTTCTATCCCACATGGGGTTGGAGTGTCTTCGTATGCGGCAATCTGGTGTATGTCAGCGAGAACTATAGCAATCCCCCCCTGATCCTCCAGTTCACGGGCCGTCCAGCTCAGGCAGGCAGCTCCTGGAACCTCTACCGTTGAGGAAAGATATGCCGCTGTGCCCGTTGTCCATTTCTCGATCAAGGCAGTGTCGAGCTTCCTCGGTCCTCGTCATCACTCAGACACCGCAGCGTTTCGCCTCCTGGTCGGGTCTCGCCCGGCTTCTACTCCGTCGGGCTTCCCTCTTGGCGGCTGTATCCGTAATGCGAGAAGAAGTGCTGAGCGATGAGGGAGTGAAGAGCAGTTTTGAGTTTTGAATTTTGAGTGATGAGTGATAGAGAAACAGTGCTGAGCGATGAGCGATGAGTGCTGAGTGCGGAGTGCCGGGTTTCAGATAAGGCGGCAGGAGGGTTTGAGCTGGGAACGAACAACCAGCAACTCGCAACTGTTTCTTGAATGTGCGCTAACAGGCCATTTTTTTCTGGACAATTTCGATCCGGTTTCCACTGTGAGGACAGTGTTTTCCGGTCGCAGCCGGCCTTGGTGCCTGCGAATTTCTCGTTCGGGGGCGCAGGGAAAAGCAGAAGCGGGGTGAGACGGTGGGAACTGCGGCCCTTCTGAGTCAGAGCGTTTTGGTCCTCAATCGCAACTGGATCGCGGTCCACATTTGCGATGCCCGTCGCGCTTTGGTTATGCTTTACGAAGACCTGGCGCGGGTCGTCACGGAAACGTATGAGACGCTGAATTTCGAGAGTTGGCGCGATCTTTCGCGGTTTGCCAAAGACGGTTCGTTCGTCAGCACCCCCTGCTACCAGCTGATGATTCCCCAGGTCATCAAGTTGGTTTATTACAACGATTTTCCACCGCTTCACGTGCGGTTTTCGCGACGGAACATCTACCTGCGCGACCACAACCAGTGCCAGTATTGCGGTGGCCGCCCGCCGCGCGAAGAGATGACGATTGACCATGTCGTGCCGCGCAGTCGCGGCGGCCGAACCGTCTGGGAAAACGTCGTGTTGTGCTGCAGCAAATGCAACACCCGCAAAGGCAATCGTCAGCTGAACGAGTGCGGGTTGAGCTTGATCCGCAAGGCCCGCAAGCCCCATTGGCTTTTGGGGTCGCGCCTGGATTTCAACCCCGACAATCGTCCCCTCTGGCAGAGATTCATTGACGAAGCCTATTGGAACGTCGCGTTGCTGGAAGAATAATCATTCATGGCAGAAGGTTCTCTCGACCCGGCGCTCGAGCTCGACCGCGAGGCGTTGCTGGAGCTCAACCGTCAGCTCCAGGAGCGTGTTTCGGGATTGGCGGCGCTTCATCGCATTATTCTAGCCCTGGGTTCGACGCGCAATCCCAACGGGCTGCTGCGTTTAGTGGTCGAAGAAGCGATCAATCTGCTTCAGGCGACCAGCGGGGTCGTCTATCTGGTCGAACCCTCCACGCAACGGCTCGTGCCGCGGGTGGCCGTGGGTGCCGACATCCGGCAGTTTCCCGCCCTCTCGCTCGAGACGGATGAAGACCTCGTGGTCGAAGCGGCCCAGAGCCGGTATCACCGCGTGGGCTACGCGGTCGAGCGCGAAGACCGCGATGGCCGTGAAGTCGCCAGTCTCCGCCTGGCCGCTCCCCTGATTGCCGAGGGTCGAACCCTCGGGGTCGTGGTGCTGCGTCGGGTCGGGACCAGCGATCTGCGGCCCGTCGAAGAGGAACTTCTGTGGATGTTGGCCGGCCACGCCGCTCAGGTTTTGCACAATGCCCATCTCTATGGAGAGCTCGAGCAGAGCTATCGCGAGCTGAGTTTGCTTTACGAGGTTCAGCAGGAAATCGTTTCGGCGCTGGACTATCAGCGCGTTCTGCGACAGATCGTGCAGAAACTCAAAGATGTCTTTCGGGCCAAGGATTGTGTAATTCGCCTGGTGGATCGCAGCGGTCCCGAACCGATCATGCGCGTGGTCGCTTTTGCCGGACGCGATCCCCACGAGGTCGTGGATCGCCCGTTGTCGAGCAGCCAGATTGACCAAAAGGTCATGGCCGGCGGAGTGGTCGTGATCCGCGACCTCGCAAGCGACCCGCAATTTTCGAACAAACAAGCGGCGCAGGAGCATGGTTTCGTCAGCATGATCAGCGCGCCGTTGCGCTCGCGCGACAAGATCATCGGAACGATCCGCATTTACACGGGCGAGCCGCGCGATTTTACGGTCGAGGACCAAAAGCTGCTTGCCGCCGTAGCCGCCCAGGCCGCCGTGGCCATCGAAAACGCCAGTCTCTACCGGCAGATTGAAGAAGCCAACCGCCAGTTGAGCGAGTCGTATGAGCGATTGCGCCAGACGCAGCGGCAGTTGGTCGCCAAGGAGAAGCTCGCCTTGCTCGGCGAAATGGCGGCCACGGTGGCCCATGAAATCCGCAACCCTTTGACGGCCGTTCGCGGATTCGCCCAGCGCATTTCGCGCAAAGCCGGCGCGGACGAGCGCCTGTGCGAATATTGTCGCCTCATCGTCGAGGAAGTGGATCGTTTGAACCGGGTCATCAAGGACGTGCTCGATTTTGCCCGACCGCTCAGTCCGGCGCTCGAACCCGGCGATCTCAATGCCCTCATCAGCGACATTGTTCATCTGCTTCAGGAAGAGCTGGTTCAGAATGAAATCACCACCGTTCCGCTTCTCGATCTTTCGTTGCCCCCAATCCCTCTTGACGCCACGCAGATCAAGCAGGTGCTGGTCAATCTGATTCAGAATGCCCGCCAGGCGATGGGCCGCGAGGGAACCCTGACATTGGCGACCGAACGGGTGGGCGATTGGGCCGTCCTGAGCGTGTCGGACACGGGTGGGGGAATTCCGCCGGGGATTCTCGACCGGATGTGGGAACCCTTTTTCACGACGCGCACCCATGGCTCGGGGTTAGGCCTGGCGCTGGTGCGTCGCGTGGTTGAGGATCATGGCGGGCGGGTGGAAGTCGAAACCCGCGTTGGGGAAGGAACGACGTTTCGCATTTTCCTGCCGATTCATGCCGAGGGATCAGGAGCCGAAAAAACCTAACCACCGATTTCACCGATTCCGCGGACTTCTGATGGGAAGTTCGGTTCGGAGTCCCGGCTTACGGTTATCAACCGTTTGTCTCTACAGGGTGCGATTCCTCAATCCCGTGGGGATGGTTGGAAATAGCCCAGCAATTCATTCCAGTAGCGTTCAATGGGTTTCGGGCCATGAGTTTCTTTTTTGCCAGGATGATCCGGATGGAGAGAAAAGAAGAATCCTGATCAATCGGAAGGTTGGAACTTCTCCGGTGAATCGGATCGAAATCGGAACAGGCGATGTTTCGTCCCCCGACATTTCGGTGCTGGCAGTGTTTCGTCCGCCGGCTTACGTCGGCGGCTACATCACATTGCGCGCCGCCTCGTCTTCCGGCAACCGCAAAAACCGCTCCCAATCCTTCACCCGGTCGAGCCCTACGAGAATTCCGAGCGCGCCCGCGTGCTGCCGGTCAAGAAAGCATCGTGTCCCCGAAATTGGAATTGCAATTCCGCTTGAAAAGCGCCCGGTACATTGCTAATCAAGTACAGACAGCGAAAGGATGCGGATATTATGCGCTATCGAATTCTGATTGAACAGGACGAAGACGGTGTGTTTGTGGCCGAATGTCCCGCATTGCCGGGGTGTGTTTCCCAGGGCAAAACGCGACAGGAGGCTCTGGACAACATCCAGGATGCTATCCAAGGGTATCTCGAAAGCCTCCGGAAACACCGCGAGCCAATTCCTCCGTCCATTGAAGAGGAGATCGTGGAGGTCGTGATTTGAGCAAACTTCCTGTGCTGTCCGGAAAAGAAGTCTGCCGGTTGCCAGCGAAGCGGGGCTACCGGATAGACCATCAGACAGGAAGCCACGTGATTCTCAGGAATCAGAGGCCACCGCACCGCCGGCTGACGGTTCCCAATCACAGGGAGATTGCGAAGGGCACTCTGAGATCCATTCTGCGCCAGGCAGGCCTGACGCCCGAAGAGTTCGAAAAGCTGCGATAGCGGCAAGGTGGAGCGGTGGCTCAGGAGTTCAGGAGACCACGCTGCGCGCCAGCCTTGCCATACGACGATTCCGAACGCGACCGCCTGCTCCCGGTCAAGAATTACGTATGGTGTCCCCGGAATTCGGGGGATTTCTCAATTGACAGGAAAACCGCCAATGTTAGAGCTAACGTATATTCGGGCGGATGGCGGAGATCGCCTCTGGGAAGTAGGTCGCGGGCCGTCTATCTCGCCGGGAGGAGAGCCAGACACGTTGACCTACAAGATTGAATACTCTCCCGTTGCTGAAGAGCACCTCCGCACACTGACGGCCCGGCAACGGCCGATTGTTCTGGACGCGATCGAGGAACAACTGATGCACCGGCCTGGACTTGAGACACGAAACCGCAAACCCATGCGACCCAATCCTGTGGCTCCGTGGGAACTCCGCATCGGCAATCTTCGCGTGTATGATGTGGAAGAGGCGCCCGAACGGCTGGTTTCCATCCGCGCTGTTGGTATCAAGGAACGTAACCGAGTCCGCATCGGAAAAGAGGTGTTGGAGTTATGAAGACTCTTGAAATGGCCAAAGCCACCGCTCCTCTGGCAAAATACGCACAAGAAGCGAAACGGGAGCCGGTAATTGTAACCAGGGATGGGAAACCCATCGCCGCGCTCGTGCACATTGAAAACGCCGATTTGGAGACGGTGACTTTGAGCACCAATCCCCAGTTTATTGCGCTGATCGAGCGATCGCGGGCACGACAGAAAGCCGAGGGCGGAATTCCTAGCACCGAGATGCGCCGTCGGCTCGGCGCAAGATGATAGCCCAATGCGAAAAGTGAGTGGCCCATCCCCTCATTCCCCATGGTAATTCTGGGGACACCATACTCCATTCGGCGGTTCTGGGGAACACGCGGTGCTGCCACTCCCGCCAGCCTTGTCATACGACGATTCCGAGCGCGACCGCGTGCTCTTGGTCACAAATCAACTGTGGTGTCTCCTGAATTCAAATTGTCTCATGCACGAGAGCGAGACGTCCTCTGCTAGAGGGAACAAAGCCAGTTAGTGATGGCGGTGATTTGGTCGTCTTCTGTCAGATTCGCTGCATTGTCCAGCTCACCGCCCTGCAGCATCGCCCAGATTTCTGTTGCCATCTTGGCTTCGATCGCCGCACCGATGAAAAAGGTCTTGGGCTTGAGATTGTGCTTTGCGAAGGCCGAATGGATTCGGCCCAGCGCGGTGCGGGCGGTCTTCCAGTGCTCGTCGGCACCTGCGGGATCGATGCCGCCCTTCAGTTCTCCGACCGCAATATAGGAGGAGGCGGACTTGTATGTGTCCTTGGAGAGTGCTTCGGTGGCGCAGTTGAAAAGACACATATCCACATTGTTGCGGAGGAATGGAACAGTGAGATTATAAATCAGCGTTCTTGAATTGCTGCCGACTCGCCAGTTGAGTCCGCGTAGGTGCAATTCGATATCGGCGTCGTCCTCGGGCATGGACGCCCACTCGGTGGCGTCGGAGGGGAGCCAGCGGTAGCTCTTCCCAGCATTCCGCAAGTGGGCAATGAGGGAGCGCGTGAGTTTGCACTGAGCCATGAAGCCGCCTATGTTCCGCATTGAGCCGCCCAAGGTGTCCCCACGAGTCAGGAGAAAACGAAAGACGAGTTCCTCAACGAAGTTTGTGCCCGCTGGTTCCAGAAAGTTGCGGATGAGTCCGAGGATGGCCTCCTGCCTGTCGGAGTCCTGCAAATGGTTTGCGGCCTTATCGGAAACTCCCGCGGCGGTTACTTTCAGTGCACGCGCTTGGGCGACGAACGGCGTGGCTCGCCGATTTTTCTCCAGCGCGAGCGCCACGAATCCGGCCCGAATGGCTTCGTAGGTGGTTTCGAGGTCCTTACTGGACGCGAGATGTTGGAGGTAAACCTTCTTCATTGTCTATCGCTTGCGCCATACGTAAACGCACTTGCGTAAGGGATCGCGGCCATGCGCTCCCATTTGCTGGCTACTGTTCCCCTTGCCGTTTGGGAGAACCAGGATGCTTTCGACCTCGAAACCGAGTTCTCGTGCCAGTTCCGACAGGATGATGTCCACAGAGACGCTGGCACCGGCGTAGCGCACGTTGTCGTTCACCATGATGAGCGGCGCATGGCGCTTGAGCACTCTTGCGCATTCGGCAATAACGCAAGCCATCTCGTAGAAATAGCCGCGTACCATACGTGCGATACCGTTGTTGTTGAGGAAACCCATCTGCCGCTGCCTGTCAAGATACGAGAGAATCTCCTGAAGCAACTGTTGGCGGTCGGCAGCAGCGACAGCTGGCTGCCACCTTGGATTCATTTCGAGCAGGTTTTTGGCGCGATTCTCCACAGTGCAACTCAACATCTCTTGCCGCAGCTTCACAATCCCCCCTTCGTCCACTCCCAGTAGTGCCAGCTCGAGGGCGTACGTCCGCGTGTAGTCATACCGGTTGCAGTAGGGGGGCGACGTCAGGATGCAGTCGTAGGTGTCGCTGGCGAGCTTCGGCAAAATCTCAAGGCACGAGCCACTATGTAAAACGATATCCGCACGTGACCGCGCCGGGGTGAAAAGGTCCTCGGGTTCCTCGGCTGTGCAGAGGTCAGTGACAATCTCCTGCAGCTTCTCGCGAATGGCCTTGTCGAAGGGCAGAATCTCACCTTTGTCGAAGATCTTCTTCCCTTGCTGCCTGCCTGAGCGGTAATCCCAACGCAAATACTGCCCGTCCTTGCGAGTGAAGCTGATGCTCCCGAGCACACACAGGAGCGCCAACAGCAACACGTTACGCAACCGGTCATTTTCTTTTTCCAAGGCGGCGAGATACCGGCTCATCTCCTCGACGGTCTCTGCGGGGTATGCGCCCTTCGTGATGCGAAGCTCGTTAATGCGCCGCACATCGTGTGACTTCTTCCATGGGTGCTTGGTCGCCCACTGCGTAAGCGTCTTGATGTCGCTCGGCTGAACGTCCCCGTCGATCATCTGCCTGGTGACGATCACGCGCTTGCCGATGGGAAGAAGTTCAATACCCTCTGCACGCATACCAATACTACATGCGGCGAATAGTGCGGTGCCTATGCCTGCAAACGGGTCGAGCAGCACGCCGTGTGAAATCTGATATTTGCTTAGGAGAAAGTCAACCAGCCCCGCCGAGAACGCTTCCTTGTACTTGAACCAGCGATAAAAAGGCTCGTTCTTGTTTCCCTGGAAGCTGACAAGCCAGCGGCTGAGCGTGTTCTGAGGCAGAAGTCTGTCTTTGTAACGCCGCACGAACTCGTCATTGAGTTCGTAGATTCGCTCCAGCGCGCGAGAGTCACACCATTCCTCGACAGCAGACTCGCCTCTGATATCGCATTCGAGTCCTAGATCAGTGTCTGTTCTTAGACGTTGCATAATAGTCACGATCCATCTCACCACTCGTTATTCGAGTTTTGCAGAGAATCGCTACGCTTGGCAAGCGAATTCGTCAAGCGGTCACATCCCCCGATTTGCTTTGTGGGCGCGATGAGCAGTTTGCCTCTTGCCCAGTCAAACCGTGACCTGAATTCTTGGGACACCATACTCAATTCGGCGGTTCTGGCGGGCTTGGAACTGGCTTCCTGCGGTGGAGAAGGCGCGCGAGGATTCGTTCGAGCCGGGTGACGAAGCCTTCGCTTCCCAGCGGACAGCCCGTGCCGGCGTGGGGTCGCATCGCATTGGTCCGCCGGCTTACGTCGGCGGCTACATCACATTGCGCACCGCTTCGTCTTCCGGCGACCGCGGAAATCGCTTCCAATCCTTCGCCCGGTCGAGCCCTACGAGGATTCCGAGCGCGACCACCTGCTCCCGGTCAAGAATCAAGTATGGTGTCCGCGGAATTCACTTATGGAAAGCTACCCAAGCCGCGTTCAAACAAAACACATCTTCCTCCCAGACCTGACTTTCCGAGTGGCGATTCAAAACTTCCTCTTTGGCTCGCTCGTAAAGACCTTCCAAATTGTTTTGGCCTTCGACACTCCTCTGATTTTCCTTGGCCTGGGCTGTGCAGGCAAGTGCGGCTTCAGCGGCCTCATTATTCACAATGCCGTCGCTTTGGACAAACACGGGAGCCAGCTCGAAGAAGACATTTTCGCCGCTGGCGGTCGTCGCCGCTTTGGTGATCTTCACCACGAAGATGAACAACACACCCGAAATCCCCGCGAGAGCTTGGTTCTCGACAGACCAGCAGCCGGCAAAGCCGCCGAAGTCCACGGAACCACAGCGCTGAATCACCGCGTCCGTAAAGGGATGCCCAAGCGCCATGAATTCCGTTTCGGAATGCCGAATGGCCACCGCCCGGTCAAAAGTCACCTTCGTATAACGCTTTTCCAGTCCTTGCACGCCTTTGAGACACTCAGGCAACAAGAACTCCACTGTCCCGGCTTCCGACGGCGTGATCTTTCGCCCTTCGCCCTTCACGAACTCCAAAACAAACGTTTCGATGTCCTTCATGGAGAGCGGACTCTGTATCTCGTGCTTGAACCGTTCGGGGTTGAAAGGTGCAATGTCCTTGCTGAACAAACTGGCGTAAGCGACCTCGTAGGCCTGCTCTGCTCTCTTGATTCCCTCGTCTATTTCCTTCTGTGAAGGCTTGATGTTCCCCTTGGCCAGCCCTTCACGGTATATCTTCTCATAATCAAGGTATTCCTCGAAAAGACCGAGCAAGCCCTCTTGAATCTCCTCGACGGTCTCGCCTGTCACCCCAGACAGCCGGCTTGCCGCTGAGCGTGTTTTTTCTTCCAGGTATTCACGAACACGCTCCTCGATTGTCCCCGAGTTCTGAAAGTTGAACGCCTGAACACGCTTGTCCTGCCCGTAGCGGTAAAGGCGGCCATATCTCTGAGCTAGGCGGAAGGGATTCCAGGGCAAGTCGTAGTTAATCATGACATGCGCGAATTGTAAGTTAATGCCATATTCGCCGGCTTCCGTCGAGACCAGAAAACGGACTTTCGGGTTATCCCGAAACGCCTCCATGCTTTTCTTTTTCTCCCAAAGCGACATTCCCCCGCGAATGATAGTTGCACAACCTTCGGTATAGGTCTTTTCCAGCAGTTCGATGAGGAAATCCTGTGTCGCCAAATACTCCGTGAAGATTAGAATCCGTTGCCGGGGATCGTCCTTGCTCACGCACTCAATCACTTTGAAGAGTTCGGCCTGCTTGGCGTCCTCGTGCACGGCCATTGCCAGAAGCCCTTCTAGCATTTCCACTTCCGTCTCGACGAACGCATCCCTGACGCTGTCCGCCTTCCGCGCTATGAACTCTCCCTCGTGCCGGGCGTCGTATTCCGCTTCCGCCTCGATCCGCGCCGCTTCGGCTTTCGCTTTCAGGTTGGTCATGCGCCGCTGCAGCGCTGCCTTGATTGCGCGTGTGCTGCTGGCAGCCAGTTTTTGGAAGGTTGTCATCACGAATCCGATGGCCTTGTGCTGCTTGTCGCCCGGGTCTTGATCCGCGTAGCCGTATCCCTCGCGGAGGTAGGTTTCCAGCGCCTTGTGGAACCGTTTCTCCCCGCTGTCCAGCAACTCCACGCGCACCGGATGAATGTCCATCCCCTTGAAGATCGGGTTTCCGTCCGCGTCGGTCACCTTGCTCTTGCGGTTCCGAAGTATCATGTCCGTATAGGGAATTGGGCCGTCCGGGCTGCCCCCGCCGGCGAGCCCGTCAAACGTGATGTTCGGGTGAAGGAGCGACATCAGGTTCTGGAACTTCGATTCGTCGCCCTGGTGCGGCGTGCCGGTCAGCAGGATCAGGGCCCGGCAGCGTTCCTGCAAATCTTCGGCCAGACGGTAGTTCAGCGTCTTTTCGGTCTTTTGCTCCGACCACGTCTTCGCCGACAGCTTGTGCGCCTCATCGAAGATGACCACGTCCCAGTCGCGCGAGCCGAGCACCAGTGTCTTGTGTCCCTCGCGCCGGCCGCCCTTTAGCTTGCGGTCCAGTTTCAGCGTATCCACCGATGCGATCAGGTAGTCCATCTGGTCGAAAGCTAGCGGCCCGTCCACGTCCTCGCGATAGACGGCGAACTTCAGGCCGAACTTGTCCTCCATTTCCTCCTGCCATTGCAGCGTCAGGCCCGCCGGCGGAACGATCAGCACGCGCCTCGCCTGGCCGCGCTGCCGCAGCGCATAGAGGATCATCCCCGCCTCGATCGTTTTGCCGAGACCCATTTCGTCGGCGATCAGGAAGCGACGGCGCGGGCTGGTGACCACCCGATGCGCCACGCTGATCTGGTGGGGCAGAAGGTCGGTCCGCGCGTCGCCGAGTTGCCCGTCGCGATTGCAGACGAGCAATTGCGCCGCCCGCGTGCGCAGAGCGAACCGCCACGGCTCATCGAATTCACCGTCGCGCAACCGTTCCAGCGGCGTCTTGACCACGCGCAACTCATTGACGTTCAGGATGCGCGATTGGATGAGATACGGCGGCCTGGAGAAGACCGTAGGCCGAAACTCCACCTTGGCCTGGTCGCCGCGAATCTGTTGAACCACGCCGATGCCGCTGCCGGCATGAAGGGGATTCGTGCTGACGAGCCATGTTCCCGGGTTGATGGCGTTCATCGCGTCCCCCCTTCGGTCTTTCTACTCATTCTCGTCCTTGTGCTCAATGCGGCGCGCGGCCTGGCGCAGTTCCTCATCCGCCTCGTCCATCTCGATGGCGTCTTGTTGTTTTCGGAACTTCGCGTATTCGCGATGGGCCAGTTCTTTGGCGATCTTCGCGGAAATTCGCCCCGCACCTTCGAGGATGTCCTGTTCGTTGAGCGTCAGGAAGTCGTGGAGCCGGGTTTGCCAGTCGGCCATGCGCATGGGTCGGCGGCGGCGGGCCTGGAGTTCGGCGAAATCGAGATACTGCGTCACAAGCAGGTTGAGCGTGGCGATTTCCTCGGCGTTCAGGTAGTTCTTGGCCGCTTCCGTGTCGGCTTTGGTGGGCCGCCGTCCGCGCGCCGCGCCCTTCCACGTTGTCAGGCCCATGTGCGGCTTTTCGGCGTCGGCGCGATCGTGGACGATCTCGGCGGCGGTCCGCCCCGTAACGGCATAGAGCATCATGTTTTGGACGGCCGCGAAGAACTCGAGCGTCATCGGATGGCGCGGATCGTAGTCAACGCTGGTGGCGTAAATGTCGCGCACCTTCTGGTAGAACCGCTTCTCCGAGGCGCGGATGGCCCGGATGCGCTCGAGCAGTTCGTCGAAATAGTCGAGGCCGCCCGGCTCCTGGAGCCGCTCGTCGTCGAGGGCGAAGCCCTTGACGATATACTCGCGCAGGCGTTCGGTGGCCCATTGGCGGAATTGCGTGCCGCGATGGGACCGCACACGGTAGCCAACGGCCAGGATCATGTCGAGGTTGTAATGCTTGAGCCGCCGTTGGACGTGCCGGTTTCCCTCCCGGCGAACTTGTAAGTATTCCTTACAAGTTGCCTCCTCGAGCAGCTCGCCTTCCTGGTAGATCGAGCGGGTATGGAGAGTGATGTTCTGGGGCGTGGTCTGATACAGCTCGGCCAGTCCCGCCTGGGTCAGCCACACCGTCTCGCCCTCCAGCCTCACCTGAATCCGGCTTCGGCCGTCTTCCGTCTGATACAGGACGATCTCGGACCCCGGTCCTGTTTTCTCAGGCAGGTTTTGCATCACTCGTCTTCGCTTTCGTCCTGCGCTTGCGATGCGGTTCCGCGCGGCGACATTTCGGCGAGGGCGTCCTGAATGGCGCGGAGTTCGTCGTCCGTGATGCCCCAAATCTTCGCCGCCGCGCGGTCTATCTCGGCCTCCAGAGCGGCTACGGCGTCCGCGTCGCCCTTTGCCGCTGCTGTGTGGCATGCTGCCGACTTTTGGACGACCAATTCATGAAATGCGTTTTCATTGTTATACCTGGGAATGCCGATGTTTTCCATGATGTGCGGCGAAGGATGCAAAACAACATAAGCAGCCGCAGCGACCTGAGCTGGTGACGAGTTCAGGAGACCGGCAATGTAACAAGCTTCGTCCGAAGAATCGCACGAGACTGCAATGATCGTATGGTCAGGTAAGGAAGGTTTTGCCTTCTCCACTTTATTGGGTCCGCAAACCGCAGCGCGAACAGTATGCCCGACTTCTGGCCAGAGAACCTTCCACTTCGCCATTGTGTATGGCCCGACGTTATACATGGAGTAGAAGGGATCGGTCGGCTTGAAGTATTGGCGGTAGCCGGAGCGGCCGCGGAGCGTGCCGCGTTGGGGTCGCTCCGGGTTGCCTTCGAACTGTTTCAAATAGGCGTAGGTTTTTGGATACTGCTGTTTCATGGTCGCTTCAGGAATGCCGCGGCGCGTCTCCGGGTCCTGAGCGAGAATAATGTGCGCCGAAGGCTCGGCGTGCCAGCGGCGAACGTCGCGGCCTCGAAGCAACGGATAGACGAGATCGGGTTCGATGACGTTCTGAACGGGCTTCACTTTGATTTTGCCCACGTCATGAAGGTTCTCGATGAGCAAATCGCCGTTCGGCCTCTTGTCAATGACCCGAATCCAGTAAACGCCATTCAGCCATGTGCAGCATCCCGCGTATGCCTGATAGTCGCTTTTCCCGATGACTTTTTGAATTCCCGACAGTGCGCGTTTCGGGGCGGTAAGCCAGGGCGATGTCGGCTTGTTCGGGTCAACCGGCATCGCGCCCATTTGCGCTTCCGTGACGAGTGAGCGCGCTTCGGCAAGCGACACATCCTGATCCAAGCGCGAGGGGCCACGCCAAACGGCGTATCTCACCGGATAGGAGAATGCGCGCGACCGCTTTTCGCAAACAAAGACGGCCGTGCGATTCGTGGCGCCCTCGAAGACCTGCATGGCGCTGAGGTCCTTGACTTCCAGGGGCTTCAGATAAAAAGTGTTCCGCCCCTTGCTGAATTGCAGTTGTCGGAAGCCGTCGCCCGCCCCTTGAGTCTTAAATACGCTTTGCGTGATGAGGAACCCAAGCCGCCCGCCCTCGTCCAGATAGTTGTCCACGGCGGAATAGACGAAGAGCATGGAAAGGTCCTTCTTGCCGCCGCCCAAGCGTCCGGCGGAACCGGAGAGCGTGAAGAGACCATACTCTTGCCACAAGGGCTTCATGCCGTCGCGATAGTCCTCGGGCAGATTTTCCCAATTCACCCATGGCGGATTGCCGGCGACGTAGTCCACCTTGCCGACAAAGAGCGGGGCGAAGGCATTCTTGATGATCCACGGCCAGACGCGGTTCCTGTTGTCGGCGTCGAGTTGCTGAAGCTGGCGATACAGCCCCTTGTGGAGTTCGGCCTCGGTAGCGGGGATGCCTTCGGCTTGGCAGCGTTCGAGGAATTCTTCCGGCGAATAGCGGTTGCGGACGCAGAATTCGAGCGTATCGGCGTAGCGCCCGATCTGGTCGCGGTTCTCGGCGATCTCGTTGGGGATGATGAAGTCGCCGGCGCTGGTCTTGATCCGGCGCACCTTGCCGAGGCCGCCGGTGAAAATGTCGCCGTATTCCGACGGTGTCATGATCGAGTCGCAGAGATAGACGGGGAGTTCGACGTCGCCGGCGTGGCGCAGCAAATCGCGGATGGCCATCAGGTAGTTGGTGCGCGCGGCCATGACCGCCAGGGGGTTGAGGTCGAAGCCGATGATATTGCGCAGGACCTTGCGCAGGAGTTCGTCCTCGCCGAAGCCGCACTGGTGTCGATGTTCCGCGAACCACGTCTTGACGCGATTGAGCGCCATGACGAGAAACGTGCCGGAACCGCAGGCGGGGTCGAGTAGGCGCTTGTCTGGATTGCCGTCGTAGCCGAGTTCGTTGAGGACGAGTTCGGCGAGCCAGTCGGGCGTGTAGTATTCGCCGAGGTCGTGGCGGACCGATTTCGGGAAAAGTTGCTGGTAGAGTTGCTTGAGCAAGTCGCGCGATTCGGCGGGGTCCACGCTGAGCGTCGTCGGGTCGAACTCATCGAGCGAGCGCGTCATGGAGCGGATGGCTTCGGCGCAGCGGTCGTCCCAGGCGTCGAGATACCAGGAAAAGAGGTCGCCTTCGAGGAAGTTGCGGATGCCCAGTTGCGACCAGATGCCGCCCTGTTCGAGGGCGCGGAGTTCGTCGCGCAGTTTGGCCGCGGTGGGCGCGGCGACGAGTTTTTTGAGGGGCGAGGTCCCAAGTGGCGAAAACGAGGCGACAATCTCGGCGGCCAGAAGCTTGATGAAAAGGGCATAGTAGGTGTGGACGGCGAAGAGAAGTTCGGCGGGATTGGGGTCGGCCACCAGATAGTGCGCGGCCAGTTTACAGACTTTCGCGTTCTGGCCGTGGATGTCGTAGCCGCAGACCTCGCCGAAGAGAATCTGCCATTGGCGGAAGAAGGTCTGGGCCTTGGGATTGTTGGTTTCGCGGATGACTTCATGGAGGCGGCGGACCCCTTCCTGGGCGGAATTGCTTCCGGAGCCGAAATGGGCAGCAAGGTTCTCGGGCGTGAAAGAAACCCCGCGCGCGCCCAACGACACGATGGCGCGGAGCAACCGCTCGACGGTGTGGGGCGTGACGGGTTGCGGGTCTTCGACGTCAATCTTGTTCCCTCGCATACGGACGAAGACAAACGTCCGGCCGTCGCAACCCACGCCGAATATGCGCTCCATTCCGACGTGTTCTTTGGCCTGAAGGTCGCGGAAGCGTTGCTCGATCTGCTGGACAACGGCCTTGACGCCCGGCGCATTCTTCTCCTGTGTGAGCTGTCCAGCGCCCTTGGGAGCTTTGTATTCAATGACCACGCCGCCATATTTCGAGTCAATTCGCCCGCCGGCCAGTCCATACTCATGACGTCCTTTGACGGTGAGACCTGCTTTCTTCACGAATTCGTCTATAAGTTTATTGCACTCATGCCGAATATCCTCTTCCGAGCCAGCCCATTCGACGGCCTTCCCCATCTGGTCCGCCATGATCTTGGCGTGGCCTTCGATCAGCGCTTCCACGTTAATGTTCATACTGCATCCTCACGTGGCGCCCGCGAATAGATAGAGGTTTGTCGCGCGTCAACTGCATTCCTAATTACCCGGGACACCCCACTCAATTCAACAGTTCTTTTGGTCTTGGACTTGGCTTCCTGGGGTGGGGAATGCGCGCGAGGATATCTTCGAGCTGGGTAACTGAGCCGTCGCTGCCCAGCGGACGGTATTCGCCCCTATTTTGCAGTGATCGCCGGTTCAGCGGTCGGGGTTGAGTCGCGAGTCGCTTCCACGATCAAGACGGCATCTTCCCATTCATCGGGTGTCGAGAACGATTGCACGCTTGTGTTGGAGAAACTGCCAATCGCAGCCCGCTCGCCCGTCTTTGGATCAATCCAGAATGCGTTCGCTCGGTTTCCCGCCGTGATTTTGTCCATGTTGATGGAGACCGAGCTTTTGCTGCCCAGGTAGGCCATGATCCATTGGCCGTCTTTGTGACGGGCGGCCAGGTTCAACACCTTTCCTTCCGTGTTGCCGCCGCTTGCGAAGATGGTTTGGTCGGGAACGAGATACCACCACTCTTTTCGGTCCAGGAAGATTTTCTTCAGGATGCCCAATTGAACGGCGCCGGGTGCGTCCAGCGCCTTTTTCCACGTCGGAAGCACTCGCCAACTGTCATTGTGACCGTAGGTATGATGGCCGCCGGTCAGGTAGGAATAATAGGCCTGTCGGCGAATCCACAGCGGAGTGACATCGAATCCATATTCGGAGCCTTGTTCGTAGGCGCCTTCGGCCATCAACACGGGCTTTACAGGCTTGAGGTTATAATCCTTGGTCACAAACGGATAAATCAGATCAACGCGGTTCCACGTTTGCATGGCGTCGAAATCCAGCCAGCTTTCGCCGTGAATGAAACTGGAGGAAAATGGGGAGGGATCGGGTTTGAAGGTGATCAGATGATACCCTCCATCGCCTTCCTTGAGACCCGCCGCCAGCTCCCGAAGAACGGGGACAAACTCCTGTTTCGCCTCCGGCGTCATGGACCAGACGATGGTGGGCACGTCTTTGTATCGCAGGGCCAGCCATTTCGCCCAAGCGCGGGCATTCTCCACCGTGATGTATTTGCGGTAACGTTGGTGGTACAGTGTCATGGAGATATTCACGTTGTTCTCGCGGGCGATCCGGACGACAGCATCCACGTTCTTGAAATAGGCCTCGTTGGGTGTGAGGGGATTGTCGGCGATCCAGGGTTTGTCACCATAGACGTTCGGCTTCGTGCCGTCGCCAACGCCCATGAGCATGACTTGCGCGAAAACAAAGCCCTTGTCTTTGGTTTTTTCGAGAATCGTCCGGGCGTCTTCCAGTTTATACTCGCGGAAGAGTTGCCATTGGGTCGTGCCCAACCAGAAGACGGGGGCGCCTTTCTGGTCAACGAAATACCTCCCATTCTCGCTCACTTTGACGGGGTAGGCCGGTTCCTCAGCCGCGACGCTTGCCGCAACAAACAGCGCTGATGCGATTAGAAAGACAATGACTGTGATCGTGGTCTTCATGTTCCTTTCCCCCTTGGAGATGTTGATCTGTGGCAACCAAGTACAGCACAACACAATCATTGGTCCAAAATCAAGCGCGCTCTTTTCCCGGCGGTCCTGATTTCGCCGCCGCTTTTCCAGGCGAACTTGGCCGTGAGCGGTGAGGCGCTGCCGGCCTCATAAACAAGATGGGCCTCGGCTCGCATGAACGTGTGGCCGCCTAACGAAAAGGTCAGCGACAGGAGCCAGCCGCCGATGACGTTCGATTTGTCTCTGAGCGAATCGGCTGGCTCCCGTTCGTTGCACCGTCTGGTGGGGCGCTTTTGGTTCACCACAATCGCGGAATGAGTTTGCGTGTTGTCGTACGATACCGCTGATACTCTTCAGGAAACCATCTTTGGAGCCCAGCCTCTTCGATTCGTATGCGGTAGATGAGAGCCGGTATGCCTGATACGATCGTACATGCGAATCCCCCAATGCTTCCAAAACATACGGGGAATCCAAGGAGCAGGCAAAGGTAGCCAAGATACGCGGGATGCCGGATTGAACTGTAGATGCCCGTGGTAACGAGTCTATGCCCTTCTGTCGTCTGAACATGACCGCTGAAATGTTCGCCGAGCGTCAGCCGGGAGACGACGCGGACTGCGAATCCTGCCAAAACAAAGGGAATGCCCGCGTAACGCTAGGGATGAAAGACTGGAACCGACCGTCGTCCAGTGGAATACCGTCGCGTCGAGAAAGGAGAAGAAAACCGCCCCATAGAGCCCGAAGAAAGAGAACATGTGCAAATAGAATGACAAGGTCTCCCGCCGAGACACCTTGGGCTGGCGGAGTCCAAGAAGCTGTAACAGCCGTTCACTGGAGAGCCAGAGCAAGAGCGCGGCGGCCCCGATCAGAACAGGCGGCTCATCAATACGGAATGAGATTCCTTGCTCTGGCATCGCTGTCAATTCGTTCGCAGCGGGCACAAACCCTTCACCCTTGCGCTCCAACGCCTGAGCTAACCGGGCAACGGCCGGCGACTTTCCCGTTCTGAACACGCGCCCAACCGCCGCTCCGGTTGAGCGATTTGTTATGCGTTTCTCTGACCGGGTTCAACCACGGCCACCGGTTAGTCCTTTTTCCGTTCTCCGTTCTTGAGGTATTCGGCAATCGGGATCGCGTGAAAATACCACCCTGAAACCTCGGTCTCCCATGTTTCCGTCGTCTTCTTGCCATCGAGACTCAAAGTCTTGAGGTGAATCTCTGCTCGCTCGGCCAATTCTCTTTTCAAATGAACCCGCGCCAACAGTTTTCCGTCAACTTTCCCTGTGGCTAATGACAGATCGAGGTCAACAAAGCTGGTCCCATCTTTGCTTGGGATGACTAAATCCACAGAGTCCAGTGGCTTCAACTTGCCCTGGTCAACGATTGTCAAAGTGACGGTGACACGGCCGGTGCCGTGGTCCACCGACGATACGTCGTATTTCAACTTGAGTTGCTCTTTCGTTTCGCCAAGTCGAAAGCCCTCGGCCCAAGCAAGATTGGCAGCTTTCCGTTCTCCGTTCTTCATGTATTTGGCAATCGGGATCGCGTGATAATACCACGTTAACGCCTCCCGCTTGCCATCGAGACTGCCAGTCTTGAGGTGAATCTCTGCTTGCTCGGCCAATTCTCTTTTCAAATGAACCGACACCAACAGTTTTCCATCGACTTTCTTTGTGGCTAGTGACAGCCAGAGGTCAGCCATGTAACCCCCATCTTTGTGTTTGTCTTTGCTTGGGAAGTCTAAATCCACAGAGCGCAGCGGCTTCAACCTGCCCTCGTCAGCGATCGTCAAAGTGACGGTGACACGGCCGGTGCCGTGGTCCACGACCGACACCTCGTAATCCAGTTTCAACTGCTCTTTCGTTTCACCAAGTCGAAAGCCCAAGGCCCAAGCACGATTGGCAGCCAAGACAATGGCGGCGAACACCATCGACGACAAACGTAGCGTTCGCATAAACATTACAGGTCTCCTTTCTGTGCGGAGTGTCATTAACGCATAACGACCAAGCTCACCTGCACCGGCCGCGTGAGGTGGCTATGAACTCCCAGAACCCGAAGTCGCGGCGGGCGTCAGGTGCAGCGCCGGGTTAGGCGGTTCAGCCACGACGCGGTCGCGCCAGGACAAGTTCGCGGCTCCGTATCGCCACACCAGCCCGACCGCGATGACCACGAAGAGCAGCCCCGTGATCACGCCCCGTGGCAGTGAGCCTCCAGCGTCGCCGCCGGCGAACAGCTTCCCCGAGGCAATAGTCGCCCCGTGTAGCACCACGACGGCGAACAGGCTTCCGCCAGTCGAATTGTAAACCCAGGTATAGATGACGGATATCACGATTCCCATGGGGACGAATATCGCGAGCTTCGTTGGCGTAAAGAAGAAGAAGTTCGGGAAGTGCCAGAACGACCACACCAACCCGATGATGAGGCTGCTGACGAGGGCCGAGTAACGGCGCTGGAGGTGAGGCAGGGCGAACCCGCGCCAGCCGATTTCCTCGAACAGCCCCGGCCCGATCATGCCTGCGCCGATCACCGCGCTGTAAAGGTAATTCGGCCACCCTTCCCACCGCAGGTGTGGAACAGCGACACCGAGCGCGGCCAGGATTTTGACCGGCAGGACGACGACTCCGAGGGGGAGGAGCAAGCAGACGGCCAGCACCGGCCATCCCTGACCAAGCAGCCAGGGGCGCAATCGAGAGGCCAGCCGTCGGATGCCCGCGACGCCCTGCAGGCACAGGACGATCAGGAGGCCGACGAGACTCGCCAGGACGACGACATCGAGCTGCGGCAGCAAGCAGACGACCAGCACCAGCCACGCCCCCCCGACCGACCAGGGCGCGAGTCGGAAAACCAGCCGACGGACGCCCGGGAGGCCATACAGGAAGAGGGTCATGAGCAGGCTGGCGAGACACGGCCCCGCCCAGAGGACGTAGGAGGCATAGGGCAGCCAGGGCATTGTCTGTGAGTTTATGTCCGTGGCGCCCGGAAGGGGTCGAAGTGCGTAGAAATTGACGCACATCCCGGCGCCCGTGATCACATAGGCGAGCACGAAAAACCACAGCACTGAAGAACATGACCGCCGCATACTCGCTCCTCCGCCTAACAATGATCAGGCTGATCCGCATCAGATTTGGTTCCTGTCGGTATAAGACGCCTTCCGGTTTCTTGCAGAAGACGCGACAAAACCCATCCTTTCAACGACTTGCTGCCCGTCCAGCCATTTATTCTGGCACTTTATGCGGATCGGCATAAGAACCTCCTTCTCAAAGCTCGTCCACAGGGCTGCGGACGCCCGAAGCTCCGCGGTTCAGCACGTGAGTATAGATCATCGTGGTTTTGACATCGCTATGGCCCAAGAGTTCCTGGACCGTTCGAATATCGTAGCCGCCTTCCAATAGATGAGTTGCAAACGAATGCCGGAGGGTATGGCAGCCGACGTGGTTGCCCCAATGACAATAGGCCTGCTTCGTCCGGCCCGCCTGAGGCGGGTAATGACACGACCGCAAAGATTGGCGGAGCTGATCGAGCAGCTTCGGTCGGGCAGCGCACGGTGGCACCGAGACCGCTATGGGGTCGGCTATCTCGTCACGCAAAGTCCTCGCAACGATCCCTGCCACCTCGCTTCTCCCTCATGGGAATCAGTTGCAGTTTCCCGAAAGCCTTGCAGCGCGTCAAGGGAATTGCGAAGCGCGATAGCCAATGCTTTTTCCTGCCTCGTCGCGATAGTGCGATCAGGCGGTGGTCATCGCCGACCGGCGAAAGCGTGCTGTGGACAAATCCAGAACGGCCGATGGGACCAGCACAACTGAGGCGGCGGGTTTTCCTTCTTGCGAACAGCCATCTGCCGGCGCAATGCTAGTGGTGCGTCGGACGGTATTTGATGGAAGGAGGGCGTGTCATTGCGAGCCGCCACGGACGGCGGCGAAGCAATCCGGTTCCCCCCGCGTCGCTCAACGAGATTGTTTCGTCGCGGCCCGCCACCCGCCACGCTTCGCTCGCGGTCGCGGCTTCGGCTCCTCGCAATGACGCGCGAGGGCTGGGATGGCTTCCATCAAATAGCATCTGACAGACCACCAGGCACTCGAAGACAAGATCGGCCACCCGCGGAGAACCGCGAAGCGGCCTAAAGTTCATGAGGAGAATAGGAAACTTGATAGCTTCAAGAACCGCTTTCTGCCGCCGGGTGGGCTCGAAGGGCCCGGTCCAGGCCCCATTCCGCCGCCCCCGCCTCCACCTCCGCCACGAGAGTTCGGAGAGACACCGGATACTGTTGAGATTTCTTGGAACCCATCCGAGACGTTACGGGTAGGCAAGGGTGTGTTGTTAAACCTCGCGCCTATTCTCCGGCCTCATGTGCGAGATGCCATGGGGCGTCTTGTTCCCAACGTTGAACTCGAGTGGTGCTCAGCTGACCGGCACGTGGTCGCGTTTGAAGGTGGGAGTCATATCCGGGCCACAGGCAAGGGGAAAACGGAAATATACGCGCAAATCTCAGACAGCCATATACAGACTGTAAGGATCACGCTTGAAGTATGGGAATTTGACCACGTCTTGTTGACTCCCCGCACGTTGGAGATTCCCCTCGGGGAGAGAAGCCAAATCATTGCGGAGGTGACAAACGATGCGGGACAGCGTGCAACCAATGTGTTCCTCAACTGGAAACATGACGCCGATGACCAGCTGATCGTCCGCATTCATCCGACAGGGTGGGTAACCGGCAACCGCCTCGGCCGCACGAGTATCCCGCCGGTGCGGGCGACCCTGCGGAAGGCGGCGCTTGGGCACGGATATGTGCTGAAGTAACCGTCATTCCCAATCCCAACAAGCTCAAACGTGGAGGCGGTTTCCCCCAACTCAAGCTTACGGGGCGTGATGAAGATCCTGCCACGGGAGGAATCCGGCCCGGCAATCCAGAGCAGCCAGCGTTGTGGCAAGAGACGTCAGACTACCAAAACAACATCTGGTGGCTGAATCTTGATGCGCCAGACGCAGCATTCGTCTTCAAAGAGAGGACCGACAACCCGATGTTGTGGCGCTCCTTTCATGCTCAGAAGGTTGTGGAGATGGTGATACAGGTTCACATGCAGGAGGAATTCACCAGATTGGGCGAAGCGGAGAGGAGAGACATCTGGGTGAGCCACAAACTCGCCCTTGAGCGTTACCAAATCCGGCTTTCGGAACCAATGTGGCAGATCCTGGAAACCTATGTGCTGACCGGAAGAGGCCTGGATTGACAATGGACGTTAAAGGGCTTGGGCTTGGGCAACAAATTCTGCTTGCAGCCGCAGAGCTTTCGGACGGCGATGTCCAGAGGACTTTCACTGCGGAAGAACTACTGGTTCATGCGTGGAAGAAGGACAAACAAGCCTGGGGACTGCGAGGGTTTGAAGACACCTTCCCAGATTCCTCCAAACTTTTCAAGGAACTGGACGTTCACGCTGGCAAGCAGGGAATTGTGGGAGGCGGACTGCTCGAGAAAGTGCATCGTCGCGTTTACCGTCTGACACCCTCTGGCCTGGCCGAGGTAAGCACGCTTCGCCCAACTGACGCCATCGCTCGTGAAAAGGCAGACAGACAGTTGGAACAGGCTGTCAAGCAAATCATCGAACATCCGGTCTTCAAGGACTGGCTTAGAGATCCCATGCGACCAAAGTACTTTCGTGAGGCCGGTCATTTTTGGGGTATTGCACCTGGGACACCACCAAAGACCGTGCTTGAGCGGGTATTGTCGGTAGAACGAACTCTCATGGCAGCCTTGAGAGTATTGAATGAACGAGCCGTAAATGAGATTGTTGAGCAGAGAGGGAAGGTCCTCTTCGACCGAATGGACATCGAGCGCTGTCTTGAGTTCCAGCGCATCCTCATCGAGCGTTTCAGGCGCGACCTTAAATTCCTGGCACCCGAGTTTGCAGCCTGACTCTCTGGTGCTCCCATTGTGCTGCTTCTTCGCAATATGAAGAAGTGAGGGGACAGGTGGTCCATTTCCCGGTTCTGACACTCGCTTTCTTCTGCTATCTGTGCACGAAGGCAACGGCGCAGCTGTATCAATGGGCGGTGGCGGCGCGGCCGATGTGGTGGGACTGACGTGGGCGTTGGAGATTGAGGCCGGCAGGTTCGATCCAAACTCACTCTTCGGCGACGGCCCCGCAAGGAGTCCGATGCAGCACATGAATGTCTGGTCGCGCGTCGGCAGACTGCGGCGAGCTCAGTCGAGTCGTCGAGTCGCGTCGGCCCAACGAACGAGTCCAAAAGCGCGGAGAGCAAACGCGGCGAGTAGGCAACAGCGACGCAGATCGCCGGAATGCGACGCCGCCGGGATAACTCCTTTTATCCTTGCGATATCCTTATCATGAATGTCCCCGAATTCGCGCGAATTCACGAATTCAAAGGGGATACCCCACGGTCTGAGCGAAGAGCACACGCTGTTCCGGCCGCAACTTAAACTCCTTGGCTGTGTTCTGCTTATCGCAATTGTGGAAATGAGCCGCCAGACCTTGCGAGGCCGCGAATAAGTAAACGTTTTGGGCAATGAGACCTACGGCGCAGTAATAGTAAGATTTCTGGACCTCCGGATTGTTTATACTTCGGTCCGGGTTCCCTTCAAGAACATATCGCGTGAGATCCACGACGTAGAAGATATGAACCGGAGCCGTAGCCCCGCCGCGCCTGCTGGATCTCGCGCGAAAGTCCCCGGCGACAACGGGAGTCAGACGGTGAGGAACCGCTTCATAGAGATAGACTCCTTCGGGCATGGCAACGTAAAGATCAATTTCCTGCGAGTTACTGGCCGATGCGGCTGTTCTTCCCGGTTTTCCGAATGACGCCTTCTCGCGGTTCACCCCGAAGGCCGCCCACAGAAGATTCGACAGCGCTTGCGGGGGAAGTTTCTCCGCACTAATGTTGCGGGTAGTCCTTCTTTCCCACAGGGCCGCCAGCACCGACTTGCCGCCGTCCTTCTCCGGTTTCGGAAGCGTGATCGCTTGCAGGTTCTGGGCGACGCCGGACGCTTCCTGGGCGACGCTGGACGTTGTGCTCGCCAGCGCAGCAGTCGCCGCCGGCAAAGCCTTCACGAACATTCTGCGATTCATCTGATCCTCCAGTCCAATTGACGTGATCTTTCCATGGTGAACCTTTTGACCAGAACTTCTATTGTGGAATTCTCGGTGGCTGCAAGAGTGAACTATCCCCTCTTTGCGTGGGCCGATCCAATCTGGGTCGCTGCCTGGACTGCTGGACGAATGGGTGAACGGCGTCGGGACGGCTTCTTACGAATGCGGCGAGCACTATTCGGATGACGACCCGGTGCGCGCCCGCTTCTTTGCATCTTTCGCTATTGGCTTTTTGCGTTTGCCTTTTCTCACTTCCAACCTCTTGCATCTAACCTCGGCTCTGTTGGAATGCGCCACTTGCGGTGACAATCTCTGGGAAGAAGACCTTGAAAGCGTTGAAGCACTGTGGTTCGACCAGCCTTCCATGGTTTTGCTCTGCGAAGATTGCAGGGGCGAGTCTGACGAATCTGAGGAAATCTGCGAGGACTTCGGTGCAGGCGCCGCACTACCGGGCCAGATGGAAATTCACGTGGCCAGGGTCTAACATGGCCTTCAGCGGCGGCGCAATATGCGGGGTCCGCGAGAAGGCATAGTTCTGCGTCTCCAATGTCAATTGCCTTTCACGATCCTCTTTATTGCTTCAATCTCGCTCTGCCGATACGGCGTCCCGTCGGGATGGAAGATGTTGTGGAACCATCCGGTGGGGTGGAGCTTGCCCTCGGCTTTGCCCGGCCAGTCCAGGTGTGGCCACGGATAGATGAACGTGCCTCTTCCGTCGTGCACCAATCCGAAGAAGTAGTTGCCGACGTTGTGGCGTTTGAAGACCGGCAGGTCGTTTTCGAAACTGCTTCCCAGAGCACGCGCAAACCACTCCGTGCACACAAGCGGATACCCTTCACCTTGAAGGCTGCGTATGACTGTCTCCAGTCTGCGGCTATTGGAGTACAGGTGGAATGTTACGACATCGGAATTGGCGAAAGCAACGCGGCCGCACTCGTCCGGCCGGCGATAGCGTTTCCACACACCGGCCGTCAGCGGCTGCGTGGGACGCGCCTCCCGGGCCCACGTGAAAATGTGCTCGAGAAGACACCGTCCGTCGTCTCCTCGGCAGCGCGCAAGATGAAGCGTGTTGTCAGGCTCGTTGTAGAGGTCCCACATGACGATTCGCCTGTCGGCGCGGTGCTTGTCCATGACGTCGCGGACATACGCTCGCAGACGAGGCCAGCGTACGGGGTCCGCGCAAATCTCGCGCATCGCGATCTCGTCGGGACTTCGCTGCGTCCGCTTCACGTTGGGAATGAAAATCACAGCGGCGCCGGCACAGTCGTTGAACAGGACCGGCATCACGGAAATCCCATGCTTGTCCGCCACGGCGAGAAAGGCCTCGAAATCCCTCATGAACCGCTCTGGATCGTGTTCCCATGCCAGGTAGGAAAAGAAGGTTCGGATACTGTTCACGCCGATGGCTTCGGCCCACCCCAGTTCTCGATCGTCGGTCGCTTCATCGGTGGGACCGTAATTGACTCCGAATAACCAGGGCCTGGCTTTATACCAGGCCCAGGCTTTCTCTTTGGACCAACGCGCCGTTGGCGGAGAAGTCTCCTCCGCCGCTCCAGCAGCGAGCAGGGGGGCTAGGAAGAAACACGCAAGCGCCCAGCAGGCTGGGATCAGCAAACGGCACCCTCGACACGCGAATAGGTTATGGGAAACGCGGGACGAGGTCTTCCGGTTGCCGGCCAGCAAGTGCCGTCCAAGACCAAGCAACCTGCTCACGAATGTCGAGTTTCGTATCCTCACTTTTCACTCCTCAAAAGTGTCGGTGGTTTCCGACCGATTCCTGCCTTCAACCACGCAGAACATTGCTTGTATGGATCGGTATAACCCCCACCCCCCCTTCCAGTGCCGCATAAGACACCTGCACGAGGAGCCTTTTCCCGACCATGATCGTTGAAATACAAGACTGCTGCATCGAGGCGCTGTTCTCATCAAGTAATTCGGTAATTCGGGGACAAGATGGAATGGCACTAACTTAAGCCTGATCGGCGCCGGATCCTGCACAGCCGTGTCAGTCCGACGTTTCGCAACCTCCGGCTTTGTGTTAGTCCCGTAAGGACGGTCGAGATTACCCCGGCACGTATGGTTTTCAACCATTTATTCTTACAAACGGCCATTCTTCAATGCCGTAGGGACGACCGATAACGTGAGCTGGCCCCGATTTCAGCCGTCCCTACCGGACTTCAGGGAGTCGGGGTGTGGACGAAGTGGACACGTGAACCTCACCTTTCAGGGCTTCTATGAACAGGAAGTGGGACAGCCCAAGGTGATCGCTGTCGTCAAATGAAGTTCACCCTTTCGTCTTCTTGAGTTCCGCAAGGATGAATTCCCGGCGGAATTTGAGTTGGCTGCGGAAAGACTGGATGTGGTCGTGGAAGAGTCTCAGCGACTGTTCCACGTTTTGGCCCATCGCCTGGGCGCGCATCGCGACCTCCGGCTCCAACCGTTTTTCCAGCGCATCTATCACCGGCAGGAAGCGCTCTTCGGTGAAGATACTTTTGCATACTTCATCGAGCCGGGCGAGAAATCGCTGCCGAAACTCCGGATTGGCCAACAACGGCCCGGAAAACCAACCAGCCGGACGCCACCAGCTGACCCCGCCAAAGTAGCCGAGCCGGTTGTTGGTCTTTGAGAAGCGGTCAACCCGCGGCGGCGTGTCGCCTTTCATGCCGAAGGTCAGCGGCATTTCATACCAATCATACTGAGGCGAGGCGCCGTCGTAATCCCCCCAGGTTTTGTCTTCGTCCCAGGGATAGATCTGCCATTTGCCGGTGCGACCTGTTTCGTGATAGGTGAAGTAGTTGTTGAAGAATCCATCCCAGTTCTGAATGCACATGTTCACCGCGTAGTAATTGATGAATTCCTCGACGTTGAAGTTCTTCTGGATGAACTCCCACTGTTGGGTGCCGGTCGTGCCGTTCAAGCCCTCAATCACTTGAACCAAGTCATCGTGACCGTTCGAGAGGTTGGTCTTCTTCTCGTGCTGTCCGATCACGCCGCGTCCATACCAGAGCAGTTTATAGAGATTGCCGGTATCGTCGCCGGCGTGTCGGGCGAGAAAGGATTTGTTCGTCTGCTCAAACAAGAGATGGTAGCCGAGGAGACGTCCGTCTTGCCAGACACGGAAATGTTCAGTCGCCACTGCGGGTACACCGGCCGTGCGGTAAAGCTCGTATGACAACCACTCGGCGAGAACCCACCGCGGTGGGCCGTCGAAGATGACGTTGATGCCCGTCATGCCCTTGAAGGCGCGGTCCCGTTGAAAGTGAACTTTGAAACCGCCGCCGCGTGGCCGGACCTCGACGTGGTCGAACGTTTGGACCTCGCCGCCGTCGGGCGGAATATAGATGAACGCGCCATTGCCACGGGCCGGCGAGGGAACCGGAGGTCCCCACGGAGATCGGACTTCTTGTCCGGCTGGGGGCCCGCCGAACAGTCGAGCCAGCAGCGAGGTTTGTGCGGGAGGCTGAGCTTCGCGTGGCGGTTGTGTCACGTTGATGATGTGAGCGAAAGCAATGCGGGCCGTGTTGGTGTTGACGAACGTGGAGCAGGAATAGGTCGGGCGCGGTTCGTTGGGCGAGGGTTGAAGGCGAACTGTGCCGGTCGAATCCACGGCCCGGATCCGAAAACGCACCAGCGTGCCTTCGGGTTGGCCTTCGATGGCCGCCTGATAGGTGCCTTTCTTCTCATCGCCGGCGATGCGTTGCATCGAAATTGCGGTCTCTGAGGTCTCGCCGCCGGTCTTGGCCACGCGACAGAGCAACGTCACCGTCTTGACTCCGTCTGTGTCTGCCACTTCGGCGGTCACGGGGACTTTTTGGTTCGGCGAAGGAGTGTTGAACTCGACCTTGGAAATGGTCGGCGGGAGGTTGGCCGAAAAACTGTCATTTTTTCGGCCGGGGGTTCCCGCCGGAGTTTCCATCACGGGCATTTGCGAGGCGGCCCAGTTGTCCGGCTCATTGCCCGAAGCGAACGGACAAATCCGCTCTAGCGAAGGCGAATAGCCATCCGCACCGATCGGCCAAGGCTCACCGTCTGAATACTTCACCACATCAGCGACTTTCCCGCTCGCATTGGAGATCTCGATGTTCTCGCCGCCGTGGCTTAACTTCCCGGAGAAATCGCCAAGAACGGTAACGCTTGTGCCGTATTGTTTAGCAAACGCCGCTCGGTTGCGACAGATGACCAGGTATGAACCCGGAGCCATAGTCGTCTTCTCTGGAAAGACGAATTTGAGTCCCTTGGTGAACGCCCACCTTGAAAGATCCACGGCAGACTGCCCGCGGTTGAGCAACTCGACATACTGGAGATCGTCGCGATCCTGGGGCGGATGATACATGATCTCGTTGATGATGATGTCGCTGTCGGCGGCGCGACCCGCCACCGCTGCGCCCATCACGATAACCATGGCCGCCGCCACGGAACACGGCGCGATCCGACGCATCAATCTTCGGTTTCGCTCTGACATGGCTTCTCCTTTGCCGACTTTCCATTGTGAATGAATCTGAGTATTTTCTGGCCGTTTCGAAGTTTTCGCTGGACAGAAAAGCTGGTTAGATAAGGTAAACTGGGCCGTGCGTCAATGGCAGATTTTCGCGCCCCAAGCAAACCTCAGCCGGCATGCTGCCGCCAACGGCGCCCGGAGCCGATTCCCCTCTCATTCCTCTTTGTTCGATTTCCCAGGTGTGGGCGGCAGTGCCTTAAAGGCCCCTTTCCCGTCTGGAAATCTGCCCAGCGCCACGTCCGCTTTTTGCTCGCCAAACACGACGGAATCGAGCAGGGCGTTTCCTCGCTCGTCCGTGTCAACCAGCAGCACGGTCTCGCCACTCTTGGACATCTTGAAATTCGCGTGAAGACCCGGCTGGGCCTTTCCCTGTTCATCCATCCAGACGATCAAGTGGGCGCCGGGCGCAAGTGTCGTACCCTTGGGGAAGCGCCACTTGCGCGGGTTTTCCTTGCGATCGCTCAGGTACATCCCCGACAGGTCAATCTCGCGCTCGCTGACATTGAGCAGTTCGATCCAGTCGTTGTAGTCCCCTTGCGGGTCGCGTTTTGTTTTCACGTTGGCGGCCATCAACTCGTTGATGACAATGGGCGAAGTGCCGGCGACCGGAGTTGCCACCCGGTAGGTCGCCGCGCCGAATTCGGCTCTCGGCGGGAAGAACGCGGTCGTTCCGACGGAAGAAGATGCCCGCGCTTCCACATAGTAACGAACCTGTGTGCCGGCAGGGAAAGGAGGAATGTCCGCCGCATACAGGCCGTCGCCGGTTTCGCCATCGTTGTGTTTGCCGTCATCGTTCATGGCGATCTGCTTGAAAGGCGCCTCCCGCGCCTCGGCGTAATACAGGAACACGGAATCCGCTTTCACTTCGCCGCCCACGCGTGCCTGAACATGCACGGAGTCCGTCGGCAGCGGCTCGGTTGTGCCTTGCCCAGCGGGTTCTTGCCTCAGCGCGCGATATGCGACGTCCTGAATCACGGGCCGCGGTTTGCTCAGCTCCGGATCTTTGAGAAGAAACGCTCGACGCTCTTCCACGAAGCGCTTCAGACTGGGAACCACACCAGGCCCGCCCGGACCACCAGCGGGAAAGTTCTTCCCAAACTCCTCTTTCGTGATGACCCCGTCGCCGTTCGCGTCATCGCGCAGCATAAACGGCCGGGCCGGCTCAGGCATCTCGCCGCTCGTGATGCGCCCGTCGCCGTTGGTGTCCATCCGCTGGAACATGTCTTCGGGCCTGAACGGCCCTCGTCCCATGGGAGGACCGCCGTCTCGGCCCCCCGGGCCACCGCCGAACATCGGGGGCCCGCCTCCGAACGGTCCGGTTGTCTTGACATCCTGGATATGACCCTGGGCGAACGCCTCGTAGGTGTAGATCTTCTTGGTGTCGGCCTTCACTTCCGCGTCAAGCAGGCCTTGGTATTCCGCGACAATCGGCGCCAGCGCATCCCAATTGAGCCACTCATTTACGATGGTCCGCACGTGAGCCAGGTAGCGGGCGCGCAGGTGGGGAACGGAAAGCAGCCGGCTGATAAGCGGCCGCGATTTGTCGTCTGCGGAAGCGAGGGGGCTCATCTCCGCTCCCGATGTTCCCATACGGAAACCCGGCCCGCCTGCGTACCGGAACGTCTCGTTGTTGTCAATTGACACCAAGTGAAAACGCCCATAGCGGCCGTCTCGATAGAGACCATAGTCGGCGCCTCGCGTCACATAGCCTTCGTCAATGAATATATTCTCAAGGGCGATGAGCCACAAGGCCTGATCTACGTTGAAGATTGGCTTCAGAGAATCCTCAAGTCGGTCGGTGGGTGTTTCATTGAGGTTCTTGCAGAGATTGATCAGGGCGGTCCAGTTGCCCGGATCGTCTTTCGATTTCAGTTCATAAGCTCGTTTGTAGGCGGAAGGATCGTCGCCCTCGTAGGTTAACGCGCCGCGGCCTCCGCCCGGCCCCATCATCGAGATTTTCCACCGGGCGCCACGGTCGGTGCCAAACCAGTCCTTGAGAAAATCCCTGTTGAATTGCTGCGCGTTCGTGTAAACGCCCCAGTTCTCGCCGTTGATTACCAGCTTAACGAAGTTTGCCTTGAGCGCCGGTGTATAGTCGCGGCTAATCCGTGAAAAAAGCACCTCGCGGAGGAATGTGGGATCGTCGCTGCCGTTGAGAAGGTTGAGGGTCCTGTAGCCATAGAGGCGTTGATCTTTGTCGGCGTAGTCTATCGTGATGTTAAAGGGTTTCTTCTCCGAATTCCCCGCGAACATGTAGGACGTATTGCCCCGAAAACGAACGCCAACGGAAGGGTACGTAGTACCATCCACGATCAGATCGGCCGGCACTTCCACGTCGGTTCGATAAAAGTCGCCGAGCTGCTCATACCAATCCGGGTCGGCGAACCGGAGATAGAACGTGCGAAGCGTCTTGTCATCGTAGAGGTCGGTGCCGGGCGCCGCCACTTTGGCCTGGGAGGGTGTCAAGAGCGGCGTTGTGCCGGAGGTTGCCGCTCGGCGCGTGGCCTGTTGGGAACCGGGGAAACCAGGTCCCCCGCGCCTCCCACGGCCTTCTTTCCGGATGTACTCGCGTGCGGCGGCCCGTTCGTCGCGATTGAGTCTGCCGTCCTTGTCGGCGTCAAACTTGGCCACGAGCTCCGTGGTTTGATCTCCGGGACCACCGCGCGGACCGAAGCCTCCCGGTCCACGACCCCCACCGAAACCTCCCGGACCAACCCCCCCCAGAATATCCGGCCGACCGAATCCTCCCATATCCGGAGGGGGACCGAAATCTCCCGGCCCATCGGGGGGACCGAATCCTTCCGGTCCATCGGGCGGCCCAAATCCCTCGGGGCGATCCCGCTGACCTCTATCTCCAGGGTTGCCGACCTGCGGGCGCGACGCCTCGCGGCTTGGTGTGCTGACGCCATTCTTGTCAGCAAGTTGGTCGCGGGACACCATCGGTTCTTGTCCGGATTGGCTGTTCTTGGAGCCCTCTGCTGCGAAAAGAGCAGCCGGCTGAGCCAAACATGTTACGGTCAGAACCAGAAGTAACGTCTGCAATCTTGTCATCTCTTTACTCTCCTCTTATCCATCTCGCTATCGCACCGCCGGTTCCATTCCCCGCGCCCGCCTATTGCTCTTCAACAGGGTCGCTCACGGGATCGGCGCCTGGCGGCGTTCCGTCATATTGACATCGGGCCTCGTTCCTTAATGTGTTCATCTGATCCGGCATCGAAAACGGAAGCGGGGATTCGTTCGGCATCATCTCCGCCCTGATGCCAAACCGTTTGAGATAAACCAGGAAGATTTCGTTCAGACCCCCGACGGTGAGACGATCGCCCTCGTTGACCAGACGGCGATACTCGGTTGGGAAATACGTGCCAACCCAGATTTCTTTGCCATCGGTGATCTGGAGGGTTGGTCCACCGAGCCGGGCGGTATCGCCTGACTTCTCAACGCCCGCGCGAAACACGACTAGGCAAACGGTCAAAACGAGCATTCCGTAAACGAGAGCACTGAAGGCGAAGACAGCCGGCCAATTCCGCCTGCCCTTGATCACCATCGCATCGAATTCGTCAATCATCATACCCAACTCCTTTTTTCGAAGGCCCGCCAAAGGCTACTGCCGGAGTCCCCTCTCCGACGGCATCGGCCATTGATTTCCGCACATCGCCAAGCCGCTTCTCAAGAACGCGTGCCAGAATCGCGATTTCTCTAGACCGTCGGGCGTCGAGGGTTCCCGCGAATTGCTGCTCCGTCCCGCCTATGGCTGTAAGAAGCGATGCCCCAAACACCGCTGCAAGCAGAGCAGTACCGCGCTCAAGTTCACGACTCATTTTGCCTCGCCTCCTACCTTAAATTGTCCTTCGTCGCTGGGTTTTTCACTACTGTAATTCGGTATTTTTGTGACACATCTCAGGCCGAACAGACACAGAGACCGCAGGATTTGTGCCAAGGAGTAAGTCCAACAATATGAGGATGATAGGCTGGCAGCCTGCGCAATCTTTTCACACGCGACTTCAACGCAGCGAGCAAAAAGTGCATTCAGGGCTTCCCTGCAAGCTCAGGCGTAATGTCAAGAGTTCAACCTGTTTGTCCGAACTGTTGACGGCGCCATTGGAGGGCGAGCCAGTCTTCATTTGCGCTTCGGCTGAAACGTGGGGACAGCCACTTCATTTCCATAGAGACTACCCGACAAGGAGCTGCTGACGCAGGAGATCGTTTGCCAGCTTGGAGGCCGGCATGTCTTGCGACCGGGCGCGTCTCTCGAGCGCGATGATGATATCCTCATCCACTTCAATCTCAAAACGTCGCTGCTCAAGACGCGCGTCCACTTCCACGGGAGTCATCTGCTCCAAATAGTGCGTGGAATCATGACTATCCCAGAATTCCCCGGCCTCCTCGTATGACGAAAAGCTCTCCGGTATCTCGTCTTTTTTACCTTCTGTGTTTTTCATAACATTGTGTTTGAGGAGTATCTTCTCGATGAAGGATAGTTTCTAGATGACGCCTCTGAGTTTCACGAGGCCCTCTTGTCAAGGTGACGAATAGCGCGGCAACCTTGCTGATGCAAGCTTAATAGGGGGAATTCTTGCGCTTCGGCGGCTTGGCCCAGTCTGTCCAACTTGGGTATGTGCTCTCCGGGGAAAGCCGGAGTTTCCCCGGCTGACGCGGCGCGAAGCCATCGTTGAGAAAGACGTATAACCCGCTTTTTCCGGTCACGATGACATCATTGTCCCCGTCCTTGTCCAGATCGGCGATGTTCATCTTCATGCCCACACCGATCGCGTAGTTCGGCGGCGGATTCTGGTTCTCCATACCCGAATACCACGGCAGGTGGTTGAAGGACAGAGTGTGCCGCACGAATTTGCCGCCCTGAATATCATACCAAAAAACAAACAAAGGATCGTAGCAGCTGATGTCGCGGCCATGATGAGCGAACAGTCGTTTGCCGGTGACGAGGTCGGGCTGACCGTCGCCGTTCAGATCGCCCAGGGCCATCGTGTGGAACTGGCCGAAGTCGGTTTCGATCCAGTGAGTGATGAAAGTCCGTTTGCCGTCGCTGTCGCGTTTCTGCTCCAGCCACGCTAGGCCGTATTCGTGCGACGCGCCCACGACAATGTCGTTCAGCCCATCCTTGTTGACGTCATAGACGAGCATGGGGTGAGAGGCGGGGATGGGTTGGTCCGGTTTGTCAACGCGGTGGACCCGATAGTCCGCATGGAATGTCCACGGCTGCGAGGCGGGCTTTTCGGGTGCCTCATACCAGCCGGACGGCGTAACGATGTCGGTTCGCCCGTCGCCGTTGATGTCGCCCAGCCCGTTGCCATGCAACTCACCTTCGGTTCCAATCACGTGCTCCGCGAGCCACGGTTCCTTATCAATGTGCTCCAGCCATGTCATTCCCTGGCCCGCGACCGGCGCCCAGTGGTTGCAGAGTATGTCGTCATCGCCGTCGCCGTCCATATCGCCGTGGATGATGCCTTCCATGTTTTCGGCGGAGTGAATTCGGTGGGACTTCCACTTCACGTCCGGCTTACCCGGATTCTCGTACCAGAAGGCGCCTCGGATGAACATCCAGCCCGAGCTAACGATGTCGGTGCGACCGTCACGGTTGACGTCCATGGCAAACTCGCTGTTGTCGTCGGTCTCCGGTCCGTTGGTCTCGGCGCCGTCGCGAAAATCCGCGTGCTTCTTCCAGTCAGGCGCTTCATACCAGTCGCGTCCGCAGGCGATGTCGAGATCTCCGTCGCCATCAACATCCAACACGGATGCGCATTCGCTGAACGGTCCGAACCAGTAGGTGTGGTTGGCCGGGTCATGAACCGGGCCGGCGACCTTGATCGGCACAAAGACCGGTTCCGCGGCGGGGATGGCCATCGTTATGGTCATGAACCCTGCGACCCCGAGACCAAGTATTTGCCGAATCATTGGACTGCTCCCTTCGGTCGTATCTATCTGTCGTTCAGGCAGGTTCTTAGCTCCGGCAGCCGGCGTTTCATGCCTCAGGACATTTCTACGGTGCCCGATCTACGCGCCGCAACAGTTTATTGGCCTCCGGGTTCGTCGTTCTTTTCTTTCGTGAGCCGCTGGGCATGCTGACAGGCGAACTACTCTCCCCCTGCGATTTCGTTTTCGCAGGCATTGACACAAGCCAACATGGGCGCTACAAGCCCGCAAGAGGATCGCGAATGGCGCCTCGCACTTTGTTTGTGCTGAGCTTCGGGAGGCCGTGATGTCCGGCGATCATCCATCGCATGCCACAGAGGTGGCCTTGCGCGAGCGGGTCAAGGAGCTGACCTGTCTCTATGGGATTGCACAATCGGCCGGAAAACCCGGCATCTCGCAGGAAGAGATGCTCCAAGGCATTGTGGATCTTCTTCCTCCCGCGTGGCAGTATCCCGAAATCACCTGCGCGCGAATCATTCTGGACGGGCGGTCTTACTGCACAGCGGGTTTCCGTGAGGGCCGTCAGAAACAAGCGGCCGACATTTTTGTGAGTGGGAGCGTTCGGGGTGTCCTTGAAGTGGTCTATATGGAAGAAGAACCCGAATTGGACGAGGGCCCGTTTTTTCAAGAGGAACGGAGTCTGATCAATGCCGTGGCCAGACAGATATCTTTAATCATCGAGCGCAGGCAGGCCGAAGAGGAAAGGACGAGGCTCTATGATCAGCTCCGCCAGACAGACCGGCTGGCCACCATTGGATTGCTCGCCGCAGGCGTAGCTCACGAATTGAACGAGCCGTTGGGCGCCATCCTGGGATTCGCCCAATTGGCAAAGAAATGCCCTGGGCTGCCGGAACAGGCCAAACAGGACATCGAGAAAATTGAGGCCGCCTCGCTGGACGCACGGGAAGTGATTAAGAATCTCCTGGTATTCGCACGGCAAATGCCCGCGGAGAAGACACGTGTTGCACTTAACCAAGTGGTCGAAAAGGGACTTTCTTTTCTCGAAAAACGGTGCGCCGAGGCGGGAATCGAACTTGTCTGCTCGCTTTCGCCCGACTTGCCCGAAATCCTGGCTGCACCGGCGCAGCTCAACCAGGTTCTCGTGAATCTGGTTGTCAATGCCTTGCAGGCTATGCCGGATGGCGGCACCCTCACGGTGCGAACGCAAGCCGGCGATCAGGACGTCTCACTGGTTGTGCAGGATAGCGGGATTGGCATGAGCGAGGAAGCGCTGAAGCAGATTTTCGTTCCGTTCTTTACGACAAAAGATGTCGGCCAGGGAACGGGGTTGGGACTGCCTGTGGTTC
>Ga0315277_10001384_pt1 | contig 35464 bp, 34 predicted proteins | sample YL17G05_15_MG_FD_203695 | JGI IMG/M metagenome (GOLD analysis project Ga0315277, IMG submission 203695) | Sediment microbial communities from Yellowstone Lake, YNP, Wyoming, USA - YL17G05_15 | ecosystem: Environmental > Aquatic > Freshwater > Lake > Sediment | place: USA: Wyoming | collected...
GTCCAGGAGACTACCGGCGCGGGAGCGGTTGTCGGAACCCCGGACCGTGTGGGTCTCAGCGTGAAAGCCGGCATCGCGGCGGTGGCCGATGTGGCTCGATCCATTGGCGACGAAATCGTCGAGGTCTCTTGCGGACAGACAAGCCCGAGCCCACAAGGGCTTGCGAGGCATCCTTTTGATGCAATGGCAAGGGCAATGAGGAACTGAGGAACCATGCGGCCAGATATCGCGCTCACGGGGTCCTGCCCTCCAGGCGACGGTTTATAGCGTCGAATATCCAATCTGGAACCCTTGAGGACATAAGATCAGCGCGAGCTTGGCCAAGTTCAGTCCAACCAGAGCCGGTCGAGTTCATTTCCCATTGATTGTAAACCCAGCCAATGAACATGTCGGCGAAGATTTCCCCGCGACCGTCTGTGTTGTCCTCAAGGTTCAGGGGACCATCCTGCCTACTCCATTGCCAATCCCAGAGTCCTCCCGCGAAGCCACTGGTCCCCTGTCCGTTCCGAGACCAAAGATATTCGGTGTCGATGTATTCCCGGCCCAGCCTCTGTCGCGGCAAGGCCTCCCTCAAGGCCTTCTCGAACGCATGCCCTGTTTCATGGACGACAAACCTCGGATTCTCCGCGACGGCCGCTGCCGAGGCATTTGAGTATATGTAAATCAACCTTGCAGTGCTTGTCATCCCCCAACATTTCTCGGGGCATGGTGCGGCCCTCCGCTCAAACGTGATTGGGCCGTTGTGCAGCGTGAGGAAAGCAGTCAGAGGGCCCATCGCGAAAGGCGGAGAGTCGGACGCCACAGCTTGATTGCACTGAGACAGCAGTCTGGTCCATCCTTCCTGCATGTATGCTCTGCTGTAGGCGACCGAGACTTCCCAGAGTGCGCGTGACACCGTCCATTGTTCTGCATCGCTCCACTGGACGAGCTTGGAGCCTACCGGCTTGAATCTGACCATGGCACCCAGAGGCCAGAGGCCAAGTGGGTCGGTGTGCATAATGGGATTGTCGTCGGCGTACGGCCAACGGTTGTAAGAGATCGGAACTTGCGGTTCTCCGGACCACTGGTCATGGGACGAATATCTCCCTGTGTTCGTGTGCAGGTACCTCGCTCTGAGGAAGACCAGGTCGCCTGTTTCCGACTGCTCACCCGTAAACCCGAACGATGGTGTCGCGCCCTCCGCGACCAGTACTCGCCCGAATGGCTCGTATGTTGTGGCGCCAGACAGAACGCCGTTGACGTCCACCATCTGCCTCACGCTGCCGATCATATCCACCAAATGAAACTGCCAGCCTGCGACGCGTTGCTCGCCAAGCCGGGCAGTGCCGTAGAGGTAGGTATTCGTACCCTGGCTGAGGACTTGGGTGATCCCCGTGTTCAGGTCAAGGGTGAACTCTGTCGGTTCTCGGAGAACGGTTCGGATGAGTCGGGCCCCCAATCCATTGTAGGAGAAGCCAACGTCGTCAACCCCCTGCACTGCTGAGGCGAGCCGATTGGCACGATCGTAGGCGTAGGCGGAGGTCCCGTCGCTCAGGAGGTTGCCGTTGGCGTCCCACACATATGGAACTCCGTCAACACTCGTGAGCCGGTTGGCGTCGTCATAGGTGTAGGTGTTTGTCCCCGCCTGCGTCACCTGCGTCAGCCTGTTGCCGACCGCATCGTAGGTGTAGTGGAAGAATGGCCCGCTGTCGTAGTCGGCGGCGGTGAGCTTGCGGAGTGGATCGTACTCGTATTCGATGGTCACTGGTGTTGCGGGAGGGGTGCCGCCGGGTTCCAGGACGGCCTCTACCACTTGCACCCGATTGCCCACAGGGTTGTAGGTGTACGTGTAGGAGGCCAGGGTCACACCGCCCCCGACGTGGACGATGCTGAGGAGCTGGCCGGCAATATCGAAGCCGAAGGTCGACACGACTCCATTCGGCAGAGATGTCCCGACGATGTGATTGGTAACGTCATAGGTGTAGCCTGTGACGCCCATTGCCCAATCGACCACCTGGGTGAGTGGCTCGGCGAAGGGTGCCCAGTCCGAGACGTAGAGCGCGGTGTTGTCGTTGATGAGCGCCTGCATTCCGTAAGTGCCGAAGGCTGCCGCGGCGGTGCTGGCGCTCAGGTCTCCGCCCCCGGTCGTCTGCGCCGACCAGGCCAGGAGTCCCCCGCTCTCAAAGCCATCGGTGAAGATCTCCTCCGGCGGAACAGGTGGCGGAGGCGGCGGGGGCGCATCCGGATCGGGGCCGATGTAGGTCTCGCGCCGCGACTCGAAGGCATCGAAGTAGTATGTGCCTCGCGTCCCCGTGTCGATCCCCGCGACTGCGCCGAGCCTGGCGAAATCCACCCTGCGGGTGTCATTGTCAATGGTCGAGAGGCTTGCTTTCTGCACTCCGTCGATCCACAGCGTGAGCCCGCCGTCGTTGGAACCGGCCGCGGAAGCGGCCCTCCAGTCGAACTCGAAGTAGTGCATCTGGTCGAGGATGGTAACCCAGGGAGTGTAAGTCCAGGAGGTGCCATCGCCGATCGCACTGCATGCGGCTGGCAACAGACCGTGTGGCAAATTCAGAACGAGGCAAGCTCAACCCGTACCGCGAGAGGGACGTAGCGGTTTGGGCAGAGGGGTCATGCGAACGCGGTCATCCTCAATGACGGAGAAATGGCCAGCCCAGTCAGTGCGGCGCGAGAGGGCTGACACGATCGCCAGGGACATGGCATCTGGAGACGGCGCGGAGATGCGCAAGAGCACGATGCCTGTTGCGGACGGAAGGTGCGCGCGAAACGCCAATTCGCCAAAGTCCTTGTCAAAAGTGATGAGAATGCGCTCTTCGCTCTGCGCGCGGGCGAGCACATCTTCGTCTCGGCTACCAGGCGCCTCGGTTCGCATCCAGACAACGTCGTGGCCTGCCTGTTGCAGGGCGGCAATGGTCTGTGCGGGGAGGTTTTCGTTTGCTAGCAGCCGCATGGCTCCGGCCATGGAAAGCTAAAGGGGATAGACCTTTTCGGCCTTGAGCAGGCTGCTGGCGTAGGCCAGGCAGGCAGCGATATCTTCGTGCGTGAGGCCGGGGTAGTTGCGAAGGATGTCCTCCTGGCTCCACCCCTGCGCCAGCAGGTCGACGATGAACTCCACCGCCAGGCGGCTGCCTCTCACCACTGGCTTGCCAACCAGAATGGCAGGGTCAATCACCACACGGTCTTGCCAATTCATGGAAAAGCCTCCTCTTCGTCCTACCAGTGCTTGCTATCAGGCCTCTATTGTACCGTGTGCGAGCCGAAAACCTCGGACGGGGTCTTCGGCTCGCACAGGCTTGAACCACGTGCAGTCGCGGTGGGTCTTGGTCAGGACCGCAGCCACGCATCGAGCCCGTGATCGGCATGTTCCGCAACTAGGTCCTCCGTCACCAGCCGGATGTACCTGGCAGTCATGCCTGGGTCAGAGTGGCCCATCAGTCTCTGCAGCGTAATCAAATCCATGCCATTCCTGAGGGAATGTCGCGCGAACGTCCGTCGAAGGATATGCGGGGTAATGAGGAACCCGACCCGGGCTGACAGCCGCGGAAAGATGCTTCGTAACCCGGGGCCCAACATCCTTCTTCCAAGCCTTGTCTGGAACATGGGCGAGTCATTTTGAGTGCAGGAAAGGCTGCGTCGGTACGCAAGCAGAGCGCGCCTGGTTGTCGCGCCGACAGCGGCAACCCGGGCCTTGCCTCCCTTCCCCCGCTGGACGATGACCGCCCCGGTCGAGAAATCGACGTCTCCCCAGTTCAAGGCAAGCACTTCTGCCCGGCGAATCCCGCTGTCGGCGAGTAGCAAGACCAGCGCCCGGTTTCGGAGAGTCTGGCAGGCTTTGATGACCCGGCGCAATTCGTCGATGGTCAGGGATGGAAGCTGCTTCTGGTCGAGGCGCGGCAGCTTCAGGTCGACAGGGGAATGCAAGTACCCTTCCGAGTACCAGAACCTGAGCAGTGTCTTGGCGCCTCGGGCTTTGGCATGGAGGGTCGTGTCCTTGACGCCCTTCTCGGCGATTTCAGCCAGCCAGGCCCTTGGGTGCGAGGGGCGGACTTCTGAGGGCAGCCGAAGTTGGCGGGATTGAAGCCAAGCAACGAACTCCCCGGCCGTGTATTGGTAGTGCCTCATAGTCGCGGGGGTGCGCCGTTGCGCTTGGCGGGAGAGGTAGAAGTCCTCGAGCGCGGCGCGCAGATCGGCGGATGCGGTGACGCCAAATGGGGCTACTTGAATTTCCGGAATAAAGTGACTCTCGCGCATGATGCACGCTCCTGGAAGTGGCGTCACACGCGAGTCTGAGGTCAAAACAAGGCGGAGGGGCGGGTGACAGGGTTCGCATCCTCGGATGCTTGCCTGCAAGGCAAGTGAGTTTCAAGCTGTCCGGCCTCCCATCGGAGGCCGGACGGTCTTGTTTTTGGCTGTTTGAGCGGGTGACGGGATTCGAACCCGCGAATCCTTGCTTGGGAATAGGGCGACTCTCAGATCACCCACACCCCTTGCTTTTCCCTAGATTTCCGCGATGACGCCGTCGTTGATTCGACGAATAAAGCGACTCTTCTTGCTCAAGATTTCTGTTGTGCGGTTGGCGGCGCACCTCTCGAGAGGCGCCGATGCCTCCTCGTGCGGCTCAGCCCCTTCGGCTCACTTGCGCTTGCGGCCACCAAGATCACGGTAAAGGTCGCCGCCGGTCGCACTTGTCCATGTTACCCCATCGCGTGTCTGATGAGAAGGATATGGTTCATTTGATTCGAGGCGCAATCCGTCATCGCGAAGTCGGGCTGCGCAAGGACGAGCTTCCAGGCGACATGGAAGTGGGTCACGCGTGCACAAAACTAGCCTCGAGGACCGGATCAGCGGAGATTGGATCTAACCGACGAACGCCACACCATTAATAAGCCTGCGGCGGGGGAAGCAGCTCTTTTAATGAAGGACGGATCTCTGAGGCGCGGTGACAAGCCGACAATTCAGGAGTTCTTGCGAGAGATGGTCGTCTTGTGGGGGGGCCTCCAGAACAGCCGGAAGCCTTGGCGATGCCAGCGAAGCAGCGTATCGGGCTTGAAGATGAGGAGGGCTTCCTTCCACCTCCGGACCCTGCTGGCGAGGAGGACGAGCCAGAGGCGATCGGCTGGGGTGAACCGTGGCTTGTTGACCTGGCGGTGGAGGACGATGAGTTGCTGGCGGAGGAGCGCGTCCTCGGCAACGAGTTCGGCATTGCTGCGAGTGAAATCGAGGGCGGAGCCGAGAAGGACAGTTTAGTGAGAAGGCCGGGGGAGTTGGAGGGAAGCGCGTTCCAGCGACAACAATGCGGAGCGTATGGGTCGGATAAACCGGTCGACTAAGCAAGACATGCAGAAAAGGCCCTCGATGGACAATCTGCAACCCATCGGTGGACTGAATTGCAGGTCCGATCGAGGTCCGCTGTCGGGCGGATGGGGTTTTCGGCCAGGACACGGGTGAGCTAGAGGGAAGCGGGTTCCAAAGAAACCAATGCGTAGTGCATGCATCGGATGAAGAGGTCGACTAAGGACGACATGCAGAAAAGGAGCCTCGACGGACAGTCAAAACCCGCCAATTGGCATAGTGCAGGTGTGATCGAGGTTCGTTCTCTGGCAGATGGGGTTTTCGGCCAGGACAGGGGGAGCTGGAGGGAAGCCCGTTCCGAAGAGACCGATGCGGAGTGTGTGCGTCAAATAACCGGTCGATCAGGGAAAACGTGCAGAAATGGCCCTCGACCGACTCTCAAAACCAATCAATGGAGTATATTGCAGGTCCGATCGATGCTTGTTGTCGGGCGGATGAACTTTTCGGCCAGGACAGGATTCTTTTCCTGCATTGGCTTCAAGCCAACCAGTCGGGCGGAAGTATCGGCAGCTGCACAGCAATCCGTCGAGTTCACTAACACCTGCCCTGTAAGCGCCCAGGCGATGGTGCTGTCCCTGAAAGAGGGGCCTGCTTCCTCGTGAAGCTTCTCAGGCACTTTTCGAAAGCCTACTGGGCAGCCTGGATTGCGACGCTGCTGTTCTTCGGCGCGTTCTACATCCTGCTGGTGCCCTTGCCGCTCTATCTCGCAAAGGTCGGCCTGCCCGAGTGGCAGATCGGCATCATTCTGGGTGCCTTTGGCGTAGCCTCCCTCTTCCTCCGTCCGCTGGCCGGAGTGCTGGCAGACCGATGGGGCTATCGCCGCGTCATGCTTGCTGGCACAGTGGCCTTCATCGTCGGGGTTGTAGGCACAAGCTTGGCCACCAGCCCGATCCTACTCTTCGGATTGCGCGTTTTACAGACGGCAGGTTATGTCGCCTTCACCACTGCGGCCACAGCACTCGTCGCCGACCTAGCCAGCCCCGACAGGAGGGGCGCTGCCCTAGCCGTGTTCGGGATCGCCGCGAACGTTGCCATGACGCTGACGCCCGCCGCCGTTGAGGCCGGGTTGGCTGCTCTCACCCTACGGGGAGCTTTCTGGCTCGCTGGAGCACTCTCCGCCCTGGCAGCGGTTCTGGCGATGGGAGCCTACCACAATGCCGAGGCGAGTATGCGGGGACTGAGATTGCGCTCCCTGCTTCGAGTTCCGTCCGACCTCTATAGCCCGATGGTAGCCGCCGGGCTGTTCGGGGTGGCCTTTGGCGCATTCCTGCTCTTCCTTCCCATGCTCTCGACCAGCCGGGCGCTAGGAACGTCCGGCCTGGCTTACGCGGTGTACGGCATCTCGATCATTGGCACACGCATGGCGACAGGCCGCCTCCTTGACAGAGGCAATCGCAGCCAGTTCGTCGCATTGGCCTTCGTGGCCATGGCGCTCGGCCTGGTCGGGTATGCATTCGCCCGCTCGCAGTTGGTGCTGATCCCGTCCACGGTTCTGATCGCCATCGGGTCGGGCATCCTGCATCCGCTCCTGATCACGGTGCACATGGAGCGTTTACCTGAAAGCGACAAGGGGCGGGCCTCTGCTGCCTTCTATCTCAGCTTCGACCTGGGCATTGGGTTGGGCACGTGGTTGCTCTCACCGGCTCTGGTGTGGTGGTCGCTGCGGGAGGTCTTTCTGATCGCCGGGCTCGCCGCGCTGGTCGGAGTCACCCTGGCACGACCGGTCGCCGCTCGGCTCAGGGCAGTCGATCGAGCAGGCTGAGATGGAAGAGACTGAATGCCTATGGTTTGAAGTCCGCTGAGCTGCCGTCAATAGTATCCAGCGAGGTGGAACATGAAGATCGCAATAGGCAACCCGAGCGGGATCTTGGGCTATCTTGTATCAAACTCGGGCCGAGTCGAGTTCAGCCTCTTCTCGAACGAACGCCTCAGCGTCTAGCTGCCCCTCGATAGGCTGCGCGAGCATCTGGGAACCACGCTCGCGGCGCGGATGGACGACCAGATCGTCGGCTGCACAGCGCTGGAGCTGTGCGGCGACCTCGCCCCGAGATATCAATTGGCTACCAGATATCGGCATGGTCAAACCAACCACTTCCAAACCGCCTGGCCCGTGCGCTTTCCGAAGTAGACGATTCATTCATCGCCCTCCTGGCCAGGGCCGTTTCCTCGAACCTTCATGCTGTTGTTTCCGAGGTTCAGGTCCTCGAAATAGAGACTAGAGAGTTCTGACGCGCGGACAGCCGTGTCGAGCAACGACATGATGATGGCCCGATCCCGAGCGGCAGTCGGCCATCCGGGCCAGACATGAGACGCCAGCAGGTTTCACCCGGTCGTTGCATCACGTTGACACCGACAAATCCGCGTTTGTCAAACTTCTCTCCACGCCCCGCCACTTCTAAGCCCCCGTGGCGGCCCTGGGCGCGGTCGAATCGGTGCACAGCCCTGCGATTCTCCGCACAATGGTCCGATTAGGCGGATCGAGAAGGCTGAGCGGCGGCGGAAATCATGCCCGGATGCCGTCTATCGACATCAAGGGAAGGTCATGAAAACAGTTGACCAGGGGTCGATTCTGTGCTAGGCTAATAATTGTGAACGGCGTTCATGATCCTGAACAAACCTCGAGACAGGATCATCCAGTCCGATCAGTTCATCGGGCGCTTGTTCTGCTCGAGATCCTCGCAGAAAGCCCACGAAGCCTCCCTCTAAGTGAACTGGGGCGCCAAACCGGTTGGCCAAAGAGCAGCGTATTTAACATCCTCACCACCCTGGCTATGGATGGATATGTAGCTCAGGACCCAGAAACCGGACGCTACCGCGTGACGATTAAGCCCTTCTTGGTTGGCGGCGCAGTTGTCGAACGAATGGACATCCGCGGTCTGGCGCGTCCTTTGATGGCCGAACTAATGGAGAAAACTGGCGAAACGGTCAACCTCGGCATCATGGATGGCACCGAGGCGATATACCTCGAGACAATCGCCGGCCCGGGCGCAATTCGGGTCGGCACCTGGCCGGGTAAGCGGCTTCCCATCCACCGCACTGCTCTCGGCAAGGCACTGGCAGCTAATCTGACAGGGGAAGAACTCGCAGCCATCATCGGCAAGACGGGGCTTCCTCCCGGCACTCCCAACACTCATTCCACTTTCGAGTCCCTCTTGGCGGACCTAGAACTGGCGCGTCTGCGAGGCTACGCAATAGACGATGAAGAGGATGAAATAGGCATGCGTTGCATCGGTGCGCCGATTCGCGATCATCGGGGGAGGACCATAGCAGCAATCAGCTTGGCTGGCCTAGCTCATCGAATGCCATCCGAAGACATGCCGGAGTTGATCGGGTTAGTGGTGCGCGCGGCCGGCCAGATTTCCGAGCTCTTCGGCCACAAAGAGAAGGGCCTAGGATCCGTTAGATCGAAGACACCAAGTGCGGCATGAGGAAGTCTCCCCGGGATTCTGAGACATGACTCCTTCCCCAGCCGATCTTCGCCGCTGGCAACCCTCGCGTCCACTCTCGAACGCTTACAGAGGGAATTGGTGGGCCGATCACCAGAAGTGGCTGTGCAGACAAGAGAAGAACTGGCCTCTTCATCGAGCGCGACGAAAGTGACTGTTTGTCTTGTGGCCTCCAACTGCCATGGCCGTCATTTTCCCTGATCAACGGTCCGCGGCTATCGCAAGAACGCCCAACAGGGCAGCCGGGGGCGCTGCGCGGACATTGTCGTTTGATATGCTCGCACCTGGCGCGCTTGTCGCTAAGGGTCGTTTCTGGGATGCCCCGGTTCCAACGCCGCTACCGAGATTGAGGAGAGGTTGGCAGCAGTGGGGAGCTCGACGCAGGCCACTTTCAATCGCCGATGGTTAGGAGAACCGCTCTTTGTCAATGTGCTGTGGTAGGGAGATGGCGGGGAAGACAAGCATCATTGGGTAAAACCGCTCAACGTTATGCGGATAGGTGACGAGTCGAGAGTCAAGCAAGTGCGGGTCGTTTCTCTTCTTTCCATTGGATGGAGCTTTCGCCGGAGTATTGCTAATGCAAGTGTTCTCCGTCCTGGGAGAGGCAATTGGGATGACCAGCAATAACGAGTAGGGCCACCCATTGGGCACTTAGGCGCGTGATATGCGCCGGGCCGTTCGCATGGCCGAAGAATTCAAAACCAGAATCTCCAACATGAACGATGTCGACGCTTACTGGCAAGTCCATGGGCCTCTCGGCGGTCACAACTGCATTCGAAGGGGCGTCGACCACCTGGGCGGCAAGTGCTCCATCATAGAAATGTTGGGGCTGAAGAGGGTGATTCTAGTAGCCAAAGCTACTGAATAAGAGGGTTGGCCAGATGCGAGTTGCGATTGGCGGCATCCTGCACGAGTCCAACACGTTCAACCCTGCTCCAACGGGCTTAGCGGCATTCTGTGTTCAGAGAGATGCCGACATCATCACATCTTGGCGGGGGACGCACAACGAATTGGGTGGCTTCATCGAAGGTGGGGCGCGTTTCGGGTACGAAACCATCCCGACTTTGGTGGCGGAGGCGACGCCGTCAGGCAGGGTGACCTCTGATGCGTTCGAGGCATTGACACGAGAACTCGTCGACCGCGTGATCGCTGCGCGACCGCTGGACGGATTGCTTCTAGCGCTTCATGGCGCGATGGTTTCGGAAGTCTATCCTGACGCCGACGGCGAAGTGGTCCGTCGCTTCCGGGAGGTCCTCGGCAAGGGTTTCCCGATCGTCGTCACGCACGACTTCCATGCCAACGTCTCCGAGGAGGTCGTCAGAGAGACTACCGCGCTCGTGATCTACAAGACCAATCCGCATCTGGATCAGCGTGAGCGGGGATTGCAGGCGGCCGAGATCGCCTCGCGGATCATCCGCGGCGAGGTCAAACCTGTGCAGTCGCTTGCGAAACCGCCAATGCTGCTGAACATCGTCCACCAATGCACCACAGTCCAACCCATGAAGACCATCATGCAAGCAGTCCGAAGTGCCGAGGAGAACTCGCGGGTGCTGGCCGCAAGCGTAGCAGCAGGTTATCAGTACGGCGATGTTTGGGAGATGGGACCTTCGGCTGTCGTCGTGGCCGATGATGATGATGACCTCGCCCGAAGCGAGGCCATGCGGATATCCGACATGCTTTGGGGTATCCGCAACCAGCTCGGGTTTGATCTCCTCGGCGCAGCCGAAGCGGTGCGGCAGGCAAAGGGTGCCGAACGAACTCCTGTTGTCCTAGTCGAAATGGGAGACAACATTGGTGGAGGGTCGGCGGGGGACAGTACGTTCGTCCTTGGCGAGCTGCTGCGTCAGAATGCTGAGGGCTGGGTGGTCGTGCTGGCCGATCCCAAATCTGTGCAGGAGTGCGCCGCTGCCAACATAGGAGCGGCCATTACTTTGCGGGTTGGCGGAAATGAGGACAATCTGCACGGCGGTCCTGTCGAAGTCAATGGGCGAGTCAAGTGTCTCCATGATGGGCAGTTTCAGGAGACTGAACCACGTCATGGGGGTAGGCGTTATCACGACCAGGGACTTACAGCTGTTCTTGATATGGGCCATTCCGAATCAGGGGTCCCGAGCCTGCTGGTCTTGACTACGCATCGAGAGGCTCCCATGAGTCTGCATCAACTGCTGAGCGTCGGGATACAGCCGGAACGACAGAAGATACTGGTCGTCAAAGCGGCGATTGCCTACCGTGCTGCCTACGAAGCGATCGCCGGACACATCATCCAGGTTGACACGCCTGGCCTGACGGCGGTGAACCCGGCACGGTTCGTTTATCGAAATGTGCGCCGCCCAATGTGGGGACTGGACGCCGAGTCTTGATCGAGAGAAGGAATCCAGAAGGGAGAATACATTATGGGATAGACAACTCACCAACAATGTGACAACTCCGGTTCCAAACCACGAAGGACTCGGAATACGGCTTTCAGGTTCTAAGGAAGAGGTGAGGCAATGGACGACAAAATGCATGCTAGGCGGCTCGGGCGCCGGGACTTTCTCAAGGTTGCCGGGCTAACGGGGATAAGTCTATCCGGTGCCAGACTTCTCGCTGCTTGCGCTCCAGCGCCGACAGCGGCGCCCACGGCAATGGCAGGGACCTCGCAGATCGGCGGAAGTCTCACCGCCACTTACATGGCTTCTGGCACGTACGACGCCGCCGCAAAGGACCTAATAGCGGCCTTTGAAGCGAAATACGGGACGAAGGTTACAGTCGCTGCCTTCCCGTGGATGGGACTGGTCGGCAATAACGCCAAGGACCTCATTACGGGCGCAGGGAACTACGACGTCATGTCCGGCGCGGGGGCAAATCTCTGGGCATTTCTCGAGCCTCTAGACCCCTACATCCAGAGGGACGGCTACGAGGAGCCTTTTGTCCCGGGACTGCTAGACAAGATGCCGCATTTCCAAGGCGCGCTTCTCGGGCTCCCATACGGATGCGACTCGTATGGGATGGCGATTCGCACCGATCTCTTTGAGGAGGCTGGCATCAAAGTCCCTCAAGAGGCATGGACCTGGGACGAGTTCGACAAGAACGTCGCCGAACTGCACGCCAAGTTCAAAGATCGAGGGATCAGCGGCTTCGTCCTAGCTGGCGGGGCGGTTGACCAACTTGGTCCGTTCTTCTGGGGTCGCTACGACGGCTACCATTGGAGCAAAGACGGAGCATTGAAGCACGATGAAGCCTTGAGCGTAGCTGCCCTTGAGCGACTTAAACTAGAGTTTCAGTACTGTCCAACCAACGTACTCGGACTGAGCATCGACGAGGCCAACGCCGTGTTCCTGGCTGGGAATGCCTGCGTTCTGGAGTGCTGGCCCAGCTTCATCCGGGGCGTCTTGGATGACCCCAACCAGTCGAAGATCGCCGGCAAGTGGGCTTTCATGCCCTACCCGACCCCGGGGTTCGACTATCTGTCTGTGTGGCCGCTGGTGATCAACAAAGCCTCCAAGAACAAGGAGGCCGCATGGCAGTGGCTGAAGGCCTACGTGAGTAGGGAAGCCGACAAGACGTTCTTCGAAAAGTATGGCTTTGGTCTGGCCATGACCTCGACCTATGAGGATCCCGGACTCAAAGCCAAACACTCGGGTGACTTCCCAGCGTCACTGGCCAACTTGTCTCGGGCCAAGCAGCCCGTAGTGCCTGACGAGGCGGAGTTCTTCCTGGGTCAGGTCGTCTCTGAGGCTGTGAATGGCACCACATCATTCAAGGACGCGATCGCTAAGCTCAACGAGAAGTGGGCTAGCATACAAGGTGCACAGCCAGAATACGAACTGGCGGTCACAGAGGGACTCGTGCAGAAGTAGATTGCATGGCTGCAGAGGGCGCGGAGGTGCTGTGCCTCCTCGCCCTCTGCCTCGACAAGATTGTTCGGAATGGACTTCACAGCGCATGACTGGTAGTTGCTCCGACTCGAACCAGATGACGCAATTTCAGATGAGGGCAAGGGATGAAGCTCAAGCAACCACTCCTAAGCGAAACGATGATGTTGGCCATCTTCTTGATACCGCTGGTCGCGGTGTTGCTGGTGACCGACATCATCCCCTTGGGTTTCTCGACTTATCTCGCCACTTCCTCATGGCAATTGATTGATCGTGGGGCCAGCGCCACATGGGTCGGGATCGAGAATTTCCGCAAGGTCATAGCGGATCCCGTTTTCAGGGACTCCTTCAGGGTCAGCATTGAATTTGCGTTGGGGTCAACACTGGTCGAGTTGCTGCTGGGCCTTGTTGTGGCTTATATGGTGGTAGGTGAGAGCTGGACCATGCGGGCGGCCAGGACGATCATGATCGTCCCCATGTTCATCCCTGGTGTCGTCGTGGGGACAATCTGGCGCATGATGCTGAACGTGAATTCTGGCATTGTGAACTACGCTTTGGGTCTGATCGGCATACCTCCCCAAACTTGGTTCAGCGCAGCCAACACAGCGATGCCATCCATCATCTTGGTGGATGTCTGGTATTCAACCTCCTTCGTCATCGTGCTGTTGGTGGCGGGCATCTCAACTCTGCCCCCGGATCCGGTTCGCGCAGCGATGGTGGACGGGGCATCGCGTTGGCAAGTTTTCAGGTACATCATGTTGCCTATGCTGACTCCCGTACTAAGTGTGGCTGCACTGTTCCGGTTTATCGGGTCGTTCTTCGTTCTAGACCACGTCTACACCACTACCTACGGTGGCCCTGGTTTCGCCACCAATGCAATGAGTTTTCACCTCTACAGGCAGGGTCTGCAATTCTTTAACCTGTCATACACGGCGGCCGCCTCGTGGCTGATGATAGGTTTCGCCTTGCTCGTGATCTTAGTTCTGAGTTGGCTGCGCAGGGTTCTCGAGCGCCATGCCGGCCCTTAGCAGCTGCCCACTGTCTCGGAGTGATGCGACCATGGAGACCGTCTACCGTCGCGCGCAAATGGAGGAGCTCATCTTCAGCATGGTGCGAGCGGCTACTATCGTGCTCTTTGCTGTGTTCACCTTGATACCTCTCATCTGGCTCTTTATCAACAGCATCAAGCAGCCTATCGAGTATCTAGCGACACCGCCGGTGATCTTGCCCAGCCGACCTACCTCCCAAAACTATGTTGACCTTTTTAAGGATCCGAACTCCGAGGCACCGCTGGCGTTGAAGAACTCGCTCATTGTCACGGTTGTGGCTACGGTATTCTCGGTTCTTATAGGGTCTCTGGCAGCCTATGCCTTCACGCACCTTAAGTGGAGACTCGCGCCACTGCTGGCGGGTCTGGTGCTACTGCTTGGTTTCTATCCCAAGATCACCGCAGTGATACCTTACTTTGTGATCATGAACAACATAGGCTTGAGAGACACTCTGCTTGCGATCATTATCGCCTTTGTGGGGTTAAACCTTCCCCGGACAGTCTGGTTGATGATGACTTTCTTCAATGACATTCCCAAGGAGCTGGAGCAATCGGCGATGCTCGACGGGTGTGGCCCGTGGTCCCGGTTCGTCAAGATAATAGTTCCCTTGGCAGCCCCGGGGTTAGCTGTCGCGGCCATCATGAGTGCCCTGCTTTGCTGGATCGAGTTCATGATCGCTTCTAGTCTAGCCGTCGTGAAGGCCACAACCCTGCCCATCGCCGTTTCCGTCTACTTGACGGACAAAGGAATGCATTGGGGACCGATGTCTGCCCTGGGGGTGGTCACGGTCGTCCCGGTCATCATCTTCTGCCTGTTTGTCCAAAGATACCTTGTCCGGGGATTGACCCTAGGGGCGCTGAAAGGCTAGGTACTCGTGGCCAACATTCGCATCGTAGGTGTCAGCAAGCGTTTTGGAAATGTGGTGGCAGTTAGAGACATCCATCTATCGGTGGATGACCGATCCTTCGTGACCCTCCTAGGGCCGAGCGGCTGCGGCAAGAGTACCCTCCTCAATATGATCGCGGGTCTTGAAGACCCCTCGAATGGAGAGATCTACATCGACGATCTGCTCATTAACAAGGTGCCGCCGAGCTTTCGAAACGTTGCCATGGTTTTCCAGAGTTATGCGCTGTATCCACACATGAGCCTTAGGGACAATCTCTCCTTCGCCCTGAAGATACGTGGGGTCGCTAAGCAGGACATCGAGTCGAAAGTGGAGCGAGTCTCATGGATGCTGGGAATCCACGAACTCCTTGATCGTAAGCCCAAGGAATTGAGTGGGGGCCAGCGACAGCGGGTGGCGCTGGGTAGGGCTATCGTCAGGGATCCGAAGGTATTCCTACTGGACGAGCCCCTCAGCAACCTGGACGCCGCCCTGCGACTCCAGATGAGAGCCGAGCTCAAGCTACTGTTCGATACGCTGAAAGCCACTGTTATCTACGTGACCCACGACCAGGCTGAGGCCATGACAATGAGCGACAAGATCGCCGTACTCAAGGACGGCGAGTTGCAGCAGGTAGGCACACCGCTGGAGATCTATTTCAAGCCGGTCAATCGATTTGTGGCGGGATTTGTAGGCAGTCCAACCATGAATCTCTCACCATGCCGCGTGGCGGTAGATGGGCCGCGGTTTCACTTGCGAACCACTGACTTTGAGCTGACCTTGCCGGCATCCCCGACCTCGAGGAGCTGGGCACCTTTCGCCGGTCGCGAACTGATTATGGGCATCCGACCGGAACACCTTGCCCTGGCTCCGGATGCCGGGGAAGGCGATGTGCGGGGAACCTGCATGGTGGTCGAACGCCTAGGATCTGACACTCAACTGCTGGTGAAGACCGGAGCGAATGTCTACACTCTGGATCTTCCTGGATCGGCTACTGTTAGGACAGGGCAGAACCTTCGGATTAGGTTCGATCTCGATGCCTTGTATCTGTTCGATGCGGAAAGTGAAAGAGCCTTGTCTACCCCAGAACATCTCGCGTCGGCAGGAGGAATTTGTCCATGAGACTCGATGGCAAAGTTTCCATCGTGACCGGCGGCGCGAAGGGCATTGGCCAAGGAATATCTCTTCGACTCGCTCGGGAAGGGAGCAGAGTGGTCATTGCGCAACGAGATCCCCGAACGGGCAAGGACACGGTCCGGCACATCGAAGAAGAGGGGGGTGCTGCGCTGTTTGTGCCGACCGACGTGAGCGTCAAATCCCAGGTGGATCGGCTAGTCGAGGAGACGCTGACCTGCTTCAGTCAAATTGACGTTCTGGTCAACAACGCCGCCGTGACCGCGTGCTACGAGCCATTTCTGTCACTAACGCCGGAGAACTGGCAGCGGGTGATCGATGTCAACCTTACAGGTGTGTTCTTTTGTTCCCAGGCAGTCGCTAAGCATATGATCAAACGCGGATCAGGCCGGATCATCAATATCGGATCGGTGGGGGGACTAGTGCCGGAGAAGGACGCAGTACATTACTGTGCCACGAAGGGCGGGCTAGTCATGTTGACCAAGGCAATGGCGCTGGACCTTTCGCCATACGGCATCCTGGTAAACGCGGTACACCCTGGTGCGATACGCACCGCTCAAGTCGACGAGCTGATGAAGGGACAGACTGCAGAGGAGCACCTGACCGCCACAGGAAGAATACCGCTTGGCCGCTTTGGCGAGGTGGACGAAGTTGCAAGCATTGTGGCCTTCCTGGCCTCGGACGAGGCTTCTTATTTCCAAGGCGGATCCATCGTCGTCGACGGCGGATACCTCTTGACCTGAGGAGGGAAGGAGAAACCCATGGCCCACGCCGTAATTGACACCGTAACTCTGAAGGGAAGGATCGAGAAGATACCCACGGTCAAGTTGGCAGTGCTGCCCACGCCTCTTCATGAATGCGTGAACTTCTCCAGAATGTTGGGAGGTCCCCGGGTTTTCGTCAAGAGAGACGACCTCACAGGCTTAGCCTTCGGAGGCAACAAGGTAAGAAAACTCGAATTCTTTATGGCCGATCTGATGAACAAGGGCGCCAAGGTCGTCATTACTGGTGCAGCCAAGCAGTCAAACTTCTGCCGCCAGACCGCGGCGGCGGCGGCCAAGTTGGGCATGAAGGCAATTCTGATGTTGATGGGGGACCCCCAGACGGAAAGACAGGGCAACTTGCTGATTGACGATCTTGTGGGAGCGGACATCAGACTTCACAACTTCGAGAGTATGACAAAGATGCACGAGGCCATATACGGGCTGGTTGATGATCTCAGGAAGGAGGGAATAGAGGCCCAGCCTCTAACTGGCTTTGAACCACTAGGGACGATCGCCTATGTGGATTGCATGCTAGAAATGGTGACACAATTCGAGGAACTTGAGATCACTCCCGATTATGTCTTTGTTAGCTCAGGCACCGGGACGCAAGCAGGTCTGGAACTAGGAGCCAGGGCTCTTGGGTTGGAGTGCAAGATCGTTGGTGTCTCCCCGATCCCTAGTTTGGAGGGATATTCCTCGATCAGCAGACGCCTGTCAGATGTTGCAAATGCCGTGGCGAATCTCTTGGACCTCGACCTTTCCTTCAAGCCTGAGGACATATTCAACACCTCAGCCTACGTGGGAGAGGGCTACGCCAAGCTTACGCCGGGTGCATTGGAAGCGATACGGCTAATGGCCAGCACCGAGGGGATATTACTGGACCCGTCCTATACCGGCAAGGCTGTGGCGGGGCTCATAGACTTCATACGGAGAGGGCAGATCGGGCCAACTCAGACCGTGGTGTTCGTGCACACTGGCGGTACACCCGCCCTCTTCGCGTACAACAAGGAACTTACGGCGGAAGTCAAGGCCGGGTAGCAGGTACGAGGCTTGAGACTAGGACAACGATTGGGTTGCCCATTATGAGATTATCAGACGTGGTTTGCATGGCTGGGAGCGGTCTGTGGGGATTTGGCTCCAGCGACGATCTGGACTGCAACGTCTATTTGATCGATGGGGGGGAGGAGCTAGCCCTGGTGGATGCTGGCGCAGGCCGGAATCCGCAGACCCTCATCGAGAACGTGATCGCCGACGGTCTGTCGCCGGATCGCCTTCGATACCTGCTGTTGACACACGGCCACGGCGATCACGCTGGAGGCGCCGCCTCTCTGCGGGAGAGATTCAATCTGGAGGTGATGGCATCGCGCGAGATTGCCGACGCCATCCGCAAGGGCGACGAGAAAGCAATCAGCGTGGAAGCTGCGCGAAGCGCCGGAGGCTACCCGCCAGATTATTGCTTCCGACCCTGCCCGGTTGATCGAGAACTGAGCGAAGGTGACAGCATCAGAATCGGCGCATGCACGGTATCGGTTATTGAGACCCCGGGCCACTCGCGGGGTTGCGTCAGCTTCTATATGGAAGCTGGCGGACTCAGATACCTCTTCTGTGGAGACACCATCTTCTATGGAGGCAGGCTTGCCCTGCAGAACGTACCGGACTGTGATCTGCAAGCCTCCCTGCGGTCGATTCGGAGGTTGGGAACGCTGTCGGTAGATGCCCTTTTGCCGGGCCATCTCTCTTTTTCTCTGAGTTCCGGCCAGAGGCACATCAAGGCCGCCCTCGACGTGATAGATCGGCTCGGAATCCCGACGAGCATCACCTGATGGAAGCCAGCTATGCCTGAGAAACAAGAAGATGCACTATTGCAGTACCTCGAGGAGCGGCGGGAGGAAATAGTCGAGTTCGCAGCTGAGTTGATCCGCACGCCGAGCCCCAATCCACCCGGTGACGAGCGGCAAGTGGCGCAATTGCTCAAGAGGCGGTTGGGCGAGCACGGGTTGAAGGCGGAATTGCTAGCAAAGAAACCCGAACGACCCAATGTGTTACTCCGGTTGCCCGGGGAGACCAGCGGAGACAGACTGATTATCAATGGACATATCGATACCAAACCTCCCGGCGACCTCGAGAAGTGGAGAACTGACCCGTATTCGCCTGCCATGATCGAAGGGAAGATGTACGGGCTCGGTTCGTGCGATATGAAAGGGCAGATCGCAGCCATTGTCTACGCGGCCATCGCCCTAGCTACGACTCGGGTCCCCTTCAAGGGCGAGTTGATCCTGGCCCTGTCCGCCGATGAGGAATGCGGTTCCGAGTATGGCGCTCATTACCTTGTGGAAGAAATAGGCTTGAGAGCAGAGGCCGCGCTCGTCGCCGAGCCGAGCAACATTGGGAAGGATTGGGAGTACCTGGCTATCCTATCGCGGGGCTTCTGTGGTTTCCGGGTCAAGGTGCATGGCACTCAAATGCACAGCAGCATCTCTAACTTGCTGCCCTCGGTCAATGCCAGCACCAAGATGGCCCACGTTCTCTGGCGCATGGAGAGGGACTTGAGAATCAACTTCCCACCGCATCCTCTTTGCCCGGGGGGTGTGACCTTGAACCCCGGGGTCTTTTTGAGCGGGGGCGTCAGTTACGGTGTCTTCCCGGGTTACGCCGAGTTTGCAGTGGACGTGCGCACCTTGCCGGGTATGACCAAAGAGGGACTGAGATGCGACGTGGAAATGTTCCTGGACATATTGCGCCGGGAAGACCCCTCTCTGCAAGTGGAAATGGCATTCGAGGATGGGCCGTTGGGTTGGAACGAGGGCACGGAAATATCGCCCCAAGCTCGCATCGTCCAGGCGGCTCTGCGAGCTTCGAGGCGTGTGCTAGGCTTTCGACCCGAGCTAGGAGCTTTTCCGGGAGGGACAGACGCCGGGATCTTTCAGGGCAAAGGCGGCATCCCCACCATTCCAGCCTTGGGCCCTGGCCTCTTGCCTCTGGCTCATAGCCCTAACGAACACATCTCCGTCGAAGGAATCGTTCAGGCAGCAAAGATCTATGCATTGACCGCCAAGTTCTATCTTAACCACTCACACGAGGAGCAGGGAATGTGAACGTATACGAGAAGTTGGGAGTGCGTCGAGTTATCAACGCCTATGGGAATCTGACACCGCTGGGCGGTTCGCTCATGAACCCCGAGGTCCTCAAAGCCATGGCTGCCGGGAGCCAATGCTTCGTAGACTTGAACGACTTGCTGAAGAGGGCAGGGCAGCGAATTGCGACCTTGGTTGGTGTTGAGGCTGCCTACATAACTTCGGGGGCTTCGGCTGGGCTTGCCATCGCCACAGCGGCGTGCGTCGCAGGGAAGGATCCGGAGAACATAGCACGCCTCCCTGACACCACGGGCATGAAGTCCGAGGTCTTGACACACAGATGCCAGCGAAACGTGTGGGATCAGGCTGTGAGAGTTGCAGGAGCGAAATTAGTCGAGTTTGGGCACACGCCCAAGGCACAGGCCTCGGATTTTGAAAGCGCGTTGACCGATCGCACTGCAGCAGTCCTGTACTTCGTTGACCACAACGAAAGCCAGTCCCTGCCCCTCGCGGACCTAATCGCCAAAGCCAAAGCCCACGAGGTGCCGGTCATCGTCGACGCAGCATCGGCGTTACCGCCGGTAGAGAATCTCCATCGCTTCAACCATATGGGAGCCGATTTGGTGATCTTCAGCGGCGGGAAGATGATTGGCGGGCCGCAGTCCACGGGACTCATCCTGGGCAACCAGGAGCTGATCGAGGCCTGCGCATTGAACGCTAGCCCCAATTTCAGCATCGGTCGATCCATGAAGGTGTGCAAAGAAGAGATCGCCGGTTTGATCAGGGCGGTTGAGCTGTTCCTAGACCATGACTTCGATGTCGACATGCAGCGCTGGGAAAGGCAGGTTACCCACATCCTGAATGCTATACAGGGTATCGACGGTGTGACGGCCAGACGGGTTTTCCCTGGAGAGGATCAGGTATTGCCTCGACAAGTGCCACGGGTGCATCTGAGTTGGGACCAGCATGCACTGGGCTTCACCCAACTCGAACTCCAGCGGGTACTCTTGGACGGCGTCCCCTCGATCGCGGTCGGGAGGATGGACGAGTGGATTACGGTCAACCCCATCACGCTATTGGAGGGAGAAGAGAAGATCGTGGCTCGACGCCTTGGGGAGGCGTTGATGGCTGCTTGATCCTGTCCCTCGATGCGGTTGCCGATTCGGGGCAACGCATCGGACGGCTCTAGGATGGACAGATTGGGCCGAGCGCGCAGGCCCCTGGCGGAGAGATGCGACTTGGGCGCCGGGGCTGGAGGATTGCCGCCTCCACGCCCAACTGATTAACCAGGTCCAAGATGAATAATCGGGAGATCACATCAAGGAGAGGGCCAGGCAGCAAACGCGGAATGAACGGGGACGCTGCCACTCCTTCCCAAGCATCTGACATAGGTCATCGAGGAGACGTCATGAGAAGGTGTCGAAGCACATCGAAGCAGATGTGGGAACGGGCTCAGGAGTCTCTGGCCGGAGGTGTAAGTAGCAACGTCAGAGCGGCCGATGGAGAACCTTTGTTCTTCGAACGCGCTGATGGGGCCTACCTATTTGATGTTGACGGCAATCGGTACATAGATCATGTGCTTGGGCAGGGGCCGATGATCTTGGGCCATCGCCCCCAGGCGGTTCTCCGAGCGGTCCAGCGGGCCTCCGATCAAGGCCAGCTTTACGCCGGGCAGCACAAGCTGGAGACTGAACTGGCCGAAAAGATACAAGGGCTTGTTCCCTGTGCTGAACTGGTTCGCTTCGGTAATTCGGGCTCCGAGGCTGTTCAGGCAGCATTGAGGCTCGCCCGGGCCTACACCGGGCGTGAGAAGATCCTGAAGTTTGAGGGGCACTACCATGGGTGGTTCGACAACGTCCTAATCAGCATCCACCCTCCCGTCGAAAAAGCCGGACCACGAGACCGCCCGCACTCAGTACCGGCTTCATTGGGGCAGACCAAGAGCTCGCTGGAGGACGTGGTCGTCCTTCCATGGAATGACCTGCAGATCTTCACCAAGTGCGTGGAAGAGCGCGGCAACGAGATCGCAGCCGTGATCATGGAACCTATCATGTGCAACACGTGCTGCATCCTTCCGGAGCCGGGCTACCTCGAGGGTGTGCGAGCCGCCTGTCAACAAGCGGGGATCGTGCTCATCTTCGACGAGATCATTACAGGCTTCCGCGTCGGCATGGGCGGAGCCCAGACCCTCTTCGGTGTAACGCCGGACATCGCCACCTTCGGAAAGGCCATGGCATCCGGTTACCCGATCAGCTGCTTGGCGGGCAAGAGGGAGCTGATGGGCCTGATTTCTCGGGGCGCGGTGAACCATTCGGGAACTTTCAACAGCAATGTGACAGTGATGGCGGCCGCATTGGCCACCATCTCGGAGTTGGAGAAGGACGACACGTGTACAAGGCTCCGTCAATCGGGCGAGGCACTGATGCTGCGCCTGAGGGAGCTGATGGCGGAATTCGGCGTGACCTCGCGAGTGGGCGGTCCTGGCCCCATGTTTCACCTGGGTTTCACCGACGGTCAGCCCATCCATGACTACCGCTCCTTCGTGTCACATTGTCACATGGAGAAGGTTCACGCACTGGCCGATCTGCTTCTGGATGAAGGTGTACGTATCATTTCTAGAGGCTTGTGGTACGTGTCTACCGCTCACACGCAAGAGGACATGGGGCTGACGTTGAAGGCCGTGGATGCGGCGATGCACAAGCTTCTGGCAGGCAGAGAAGGAGCGGAGGCATAGCCTTGCCACCCAGGGGCTTCCCGCCGGCGGAGTGGACTAGGCCTAGGAGGTTGGTTTGAAGAGGAAAGTCGTCAACTTGTCGGAGACACCAGAGGCTGCCCAGGATCTCCCCCTGTCTCATGCGGTCGTCGTCGGCGATCTGGTCTTCACATCCGGCTGGGTCGGCTACGAGCTCGATACCAGTGACGTCCCCGAAGGCATCCAGGCCCAGACCGAGCAAACCCTGGAGAACCTGAAGGCTGTGCTCGAGGTTGCGGGAACCACCCTCGACCGGGTTGTCAAGGTGACTGTGTACCTCAAGAACGTCGGAGATTTCCGAGCCATGAACCAGGTGTATCGCCGCTACTTTCCCAAAGACCCGCCCGCGCGCACAACAATTGGTGCAGGAGCTTTGGTCGATCCGGCTCTGTTGGTTGAGATCGAGATGGTGGCTGCGCTGCCCGATTTCCACGTAGCCTAGCCCGGCTTCCGGCCGCTTTCGCGGTCGGCCATGGTCGCAAGTCGTGATGCTGGATCAACGTGAGTCAGTCCGACAATTCGAATGCCTTCCGCGAGTGCCGGCGGCGAATGCTCGGCCCGCATCTGTCCTAGACTTGCGAACGCGGGCGGCCCCTGCAGAGAAACTCACACGGCCGACGAGCATCATCCTACCGGGACAGAATATGCGCGTCACGCTTGGAGGTATCTCTCACGAAACGCATACATCCTCCACAGTGCGCACAACGTTTGCCTCCTTCCAGGAGCAACGCCAGCTTCGGGGTGAGGATGTACTGACTCTCCAGGGTACCGAGACTCCGGCGGGAGGAGCCATTGATGGTGCCAGGGAACAGGCCATGCTCCACAGTCCCGCGCTCTACGCGGAGGCGATGCCCGGCGGGATTATCGCGGCTCACGCCTACGCTGATCTCCTAAGCCAGCTTCTCCAGGAAATCGAGCTCGCAAACCCTCTGGATGGCATTCTCCTGCTGCTCCATGGAGCAATGGTCATCGAGGGGATCGACGACGGAGAAGGCGACCTTCTGCAGAAGGTCCGATCAATGGTCGGGCAAGAGGTGCCTATCGTGGCTACGCTCGACTTCCACGCCAACATCAGATCGCTCATGGTGGAACAGGCAGATGTCTTGGTGGGGTATGACACCTACCCGCGCTCTTGCCGGTTCCACAAGGCATGTACACGGATCGGTCCCCCGCGAGGGAGATCATCGCCCTGGCCCATCATGTGGAGCAAGAGCGCGAGGTCATCACCATCACCGTCGCTGGTGACTTCCCCTACGCCGACATTCGAGATGCAGAAGTGAGCATCGTGGTCACCACGGACGCCAACCCCGGCCTTGCCCAAGCGAAAGTCCGGCAGATGGCCGATCAGATGTGGCGGCGCCGGCTCGAATTCCTGATCTCGGCTGTTCCCGTGGACAAAGCTGTGCGAAAAGCCATCCGGTCCCATGGGCCGGTGGTTCCGGTGGATGGCGCCTATAACATCGGTGGAGGCACCCCCGGCGACGGCACGGCCTTGCTCAGAGAAACTCCTGGCGCAGGGTGCACGAGGAGCAATTGTGGTCATTGCTGACCGGGAAGCGGTGACGGCGACGAGTTCGCTCCCTTTCGCGGGCCTACTGGCGTGAGGGCACCTACATGAGAGGGGAGCGCGTGGAGAAGGGGAGAACCGTGGTTCTTGATTGCGCGGGGATCACCCTGATGCTCACCGAGGGGAAAACGCCTCCCTTCGATCTAGAGCATCTCCGCTCCCAGGGCATCGAGCCCACGACCGCGCACATCGTCCGCGTCGAATCGGGGATCGCTTGGCGGCCGGCATTCGAACCCTTTACCCAGCAAGTGATAGAGGTTGAGACTCCTGGACTGTACAGCCTGCACCCGGAGGACTTCGACTGCCATAAAGATCTGTCGACCGATCTTCCCCCCTTGACCAGATCTGGGTTAGCTTCCGTGTCGGTCACGGCGGAGAGCCGAGTCTCCATGTCCTCGACTGCCTCGGGAACAGCGGAAGACCAAGTTGCGGTTCTCATCCCAGTCGTAAGGAGTTGGTGGGACAACCCCGCATTGGCGGTGCGCCGCCTTCGGAACATGTCACATCCGGGCGCCGGCGTTCCCAGCTAGGCGCGCAGGGGAGAGACCGATGAACCTCCAGGACTATGGTTTCGCTGCCCCGATCAGCAAGATGGCCGCAAGCGCAGAGGAGGCCTCGTGCGCGGCGGCGAGCATGGGCTTCCCCGTCGCCTTGAAGGTCGTCTCTCCCGACATCCTCCATAAGACTGACGTAGGGGGGGTCGAGCTGAATCTGCACTCCGAGAGCAACGTGGCCTCCGCCTTCCACCGCATCATGAGAAGCGTTGCAGAAAAGGCACCCGATGCCCACATCGAGGGCATCGAGGTCCAAGAGATGTGCACGGAGGGCGCCGAGATCATCATTGGCCTCCACAACGAGGCGCAGTTCGGCCCCGTCATCATGTTTGGGCTGGGCGGGACGCTGACCGAGTGGATGAACGACGTGAGCTTCCGTGTGTTGCCCATCTCACGTGATGATGCCGCCAGCATGCTCCAGGAGATCCGCGGGCGTAGCATCCTTGATGGGTTCAGGGGGCAGACCGCCGTTTCCAAGCCCATGTTGATCGACATGTTGATGCAGGCCAGCCGAATGGGCATGGACCTGGCAGACAGGCTGGAAGCCGCCGACTTCAACCCCATTCGGGTGTGGGATGGCCAGCATCGGGTCATAGACTTCAAGCTTCTGATCAGGTCCCAGCCCATCCAGGTTCCAGAAAACGAACCCGACCTCTCCCATCTGGACTTGTTCTTCCGGCCCAAGACAGTGGCTGTCGTGGGGGCATCTTCCACCCCCGGCAAGATCGGCAACTCGGTCTTGGATAGCCTGGTCAATCACCAATACGAGGGGCACGTCTACCCTGTGAACCCTGGCAGGGACGAGGTTATGGGCCTGAAGGCCTACCCTTCTCTCTCCAAGATCCCTGAACCCATTGACTTGGTGGTGGTGACCGTTCCATTGACTTTGGTTCCCGACCTGATCCAGGAAGCCGCGGCACAAGGCATCCACAACATGGTGATCATCTCCGGTGGAGGCAAGGAGCTGGGTGGCGAGAGCCAAGAGATCGAAGCCGCCATCAAGCGCCTGGCTGCCGAGAAGGGTGTGCGCATCATTGGCTGCAACTGCATCGGTGTCTTCGATGGAAAGACCCGCCTTGACACCTTCTTCCAAATCCACGAGCGGATGTTGCGCCCCAAGTTGGGTCCCGTAGCCATGATCACCCAGTCGGGGACAGTCGGCGCCGCCTTCCTGGAGAATGCCGACGCGATGGGAATTAGCAAGTTCGTGAGCTATGGCAACCGCATCGACGTGGACGAAGGCGATCTGATCGCCTATCTGGGTGAGGATCCGGGTACGTCTGTAATCGTCTCCTACATCGAAGGTCTGAGCGATGGCCGCAAATTCCTTGCCACGGCCAGGCGTGTGTCTAAGAAGAAGCCCATTGTGGTCTACAAGGCCGGCCGATCCCAGCAGGCAGCCACAATGGCGATGTCGCACACCGGCTTCTTCGGAGGCACACAGGCAGTAATCCTCGGAGCGCTTCGCCAGGCGGGCGTGATCGCGGTGGATGACTTCGAGGAGATGCTGGCCGTGGCAGGAGCCCTGGCGCTGCAGCCACGCGCCCACGGCAACCGGATCGCCATGATCAGCAACGGCGCGGGGACCATGGTGCAGGCCATGGATCTGCTGGGAGCTTACGGATTGGAGATGGGCGCTCTCTCCACCCAGTCCATCGAGAAGCTGAGGCAAACCTACCCGCCCTTCTACTTGGTACAGAACCCCATCGACGTCACCGGTTCAGCGGTCAGCAAGGACTACGAGATCGGTGTCCAGACCTTGCTTGAGGACCCTGGAGTAGACATCATCATGCCCTGGTTCGTCTTCCAGGACACTCCTCTGGAGGAGACTATCGTGGATGTCCTGCGTCGACTTTCGGAGCGATTTGAGAAACCCATCCTTTGCGGTGCTACGGGGGGTCCCTACACGGAGAAGATGTCTATGGCCCTATGGGAATCGGGCATACCGGTTTACTCCAGCGTGCGAACCTGGATGGCGGCTGCAAAGGGCCTGGCCGGTTGACGTTCCAGCACACCGCTGACGATTGGCACCAACCGTAATGGAGGATTGCATGATGTCGCAGCCTTGGAAGACGGACAAATGGTTTACCAGCCCTTGGAACTTCCTGGAAGAAGTAAGGGCCGGCTTCCATTTCCCGAGCGGGATTGAGATCCATGATGTGACGCTCAGAGACGGGGAACAGCAAGCCGGGGTGGAATTGCGTAAGGACGAGAAGATCCGCATCGCCGAGAAGCTGGCGGAGACGGGCGTCCACCGGATCGAAGCTGGGATGCCCGCTGTGTCGAGCCAGGACAAAGAGGCGATCCAGGAGATCGTGAAGCGCAATCTGGGTCCCAAGATCTTCGCCTTCAGTCGATGCATCATCGATGACGTCAAGATGGCGGTGGACTGCGGGGTGGATGGGGTGGTGATCGAGATTCCCAGTAGCCGGCATCTGATCCAACACGCCTATCAGTGGCCGCTGGAGAGAGCCATCGAGCAGTCGGTGAAGGCGACTAGTTACGCGGGAGAGCAAGGTCTGCACACTGCCTTCTTCACCATCGACTCCTCTCGCGAGGATCTCGACTGGGTGCTCGATTTGATCGAGAAGGTTGCGACCGAGGGCCACATGGACTCCCTCGTGCTTGTGGATACCATGGGCGTATGCACGCCGCAGGCCGTGGAGTATTACGCCCGTCGGGTCAAAGAGAAGATCGATAAGCCGCTGGAAGCCCACTTTCACAATGATCTCGGCTTGGGCGTGGCCAACACCATCGCCGCCCTGGCCAACGGTGTCTCCGTGGCACATACCACGGTATGTGGCACGGGCGAGCGCTCAGGAAACGCCTCCATGGAGGAGCTGGCCGTTGCACTGCTCACACTGTACGGAGTCGATCTGGGATTGAGATACGAGAAGTTGACCGAGCTGGCACGCCTGGTGGTGGACCTCACAGGCCACAGACTGCCGCAAAATAAGGCCATCGTTGGCGAGCGGCTGTATCAGATAGAGTCGGGAATCGTCTCGGCGTGGATCGAGCGCTGCCAGGGGCCGCTGGCTACCGAGGTATTCCCGCTGCACTGGGAACTCATCGGCCAGGCACCACCCACGGTGGTGCTGGGTAAAGGAAGCGGCAAGCCTTCCATCCTTGCGTGGCTGCAGAAGACAGGGCTGAGCGCCACTGACGCGCAAGTGGATGACCTGCTCACTCTGGTAAAGGAAAGGGCCATGGAGAAGAAGGAGCTGCTCACGGAAGCGGACTTCCGCCAACTGGCCAGCCAGGTCATTCAGAAGAAATAGTCGTGTAGCAGTTGCCAAGGTTCCATGCCGAAGCGCGGTGGGCACACGTGCAGAATCGCCGGTCTGCGCAGGCACGCACTGAGTTGAAGCCGCACTGCACAGATCATGGGTGGCGCGGGAGGTTCTTGCGTCGCAGGAGTAGTCATCATGACCGGTGAGAACGGGGTGGATCTATTGGTGAGGTTGGTAGGGAAAGATCGCGTGTTGACCTCGGCCGAGGACCTGACGGTCTATGCTTATGACTCGAGCGCCCCCGCTCAGGACGTGCTGCCCATGGCCGTCGTGCTGCCCGAGAGCCGAGACCAGGTAGCTACCATCATGCAGCTGGCGAACGAACGCCGCATCCCGGTGATCCCCCGAGGCTCCGGAACCGGCCTGGCGGGGGGGACCATACCTGTGCCTGGTTCCATCGTGCTGCTCACAACGAGGCTGAACCGCATCGTGGACATCGACAGCGCCAACCTAACCGCCTCGGTCGAGCCAGGGGTGTTGACCGCCGCCTTGGTGGCTGAAGTGGAGAAGCATGGCCTGTTCTACCCCCCTGATCCGGGAAGCATGGCCATCTCGACCATGGGGGGAAATGTGGCTCTCAATTCGGGAGGCCTGCGGGGCCTGAAGTACGGCGTAACGCGAGACTACGTGATGGGTCTGGAGATAATACTGGCCAATGGCCAAATCCTTAAGACGGGTGGCAAGTGCAAGAAGGACGTAGCAGGCTACAATCTCACCTCCTTGTTCATCGGCTCCGAGGGAACGCTGGGGGTCATCACCCAGATCCTAGTCCGGCTTATCCCGCTGCCGGAGGCCAGGCGAACCGCGGTGGCCTTCTTTGATGACGTTCAGGCTGCCGCCGAGGTTGTGGCCGACACCATCGCCGCCAGGATCGTTCCGGTCACTTTGGAACTCCTGGATGGCATGTCAATCCGCTGTGTGGAAGACCATGCCGGCCTCGGACTGCCCACGGATGCAAACGCCATGCTGCTCATCGAGGTCGACGGTCTAGACCAGGTGGTCGATGGCGAAATGCAGCAGATCTTGACGATCTGCCAGAAGCACAACGCTAGGCAGGTCGAGACCGCACGTTCGGCTTCGGAGGCTGAGAACCTGCGGGCTGCCCGCCGGTCCACTCTCGCTGCGCTTGCCCGCCGACGTCCCACTACCATTCTCGAAGACGTAACCGTCCCTCGGGACATGATCCCCGAAATGGTCGTCCGCATACGCCAGATAGCCGACCGGAACAACGTGGAGATCGCCATCTTCGGTCATGCGGGCGACGGCAATCTGCACCCCACGGGTATGACGGATGCACGCGATGCGAACGAACTCGGACGCATGGAAGCGGCCTTCAGGGAGATCTTCGAGGCGGCGCTTGCGTTGGGAGGCACGATCACCGGGGAACACGGTATTGGTTTGAAGAAGCGCCACTTCCTGCCGATGCAGGTGGGTGAGACCGGCATGGCAACCATGAGGGCCATCAAGAAGGCTCTGGATCCCAACGGGATCCTCAACCCCGGGAAAGTGCTGGCGGCATGACCTCCGCTGCCCCCCATCCCGTTCAGACCGGCTACTTCGATCCATCGGATGCGCCTAGCTACGATCAGTTGGTGCACTGCATGCGCTGTGGGCTCTGTCTGCCGACGTGTCCGACTTACTCGCTCTACCATCTCGAGAAGGCCTCCCCACGAGGCCGCCTAGCGCTGATGCGGGCAGTCAGCGAAGGACGGCTTGGTGTGACCCCCGGTTTCGGCGAGGCCATGACGCTGTGCTTGGGATGTCTGGCATGCCAGACCGCATGCCCTGCCGGCGTGCCCTTCGGGGAATTGCTGGAGATGGCCCGCCATCAAGCGGAGGCCAGGCAGAAGCGGAAGAGGTTCATTTGCGCGGAGCGTCTTCGGAACTGGTTGCTCTCCAGAGTGGTATATGGCCCACGCGGCCTGGAACGCTTGATGCCCCTGCTCCGGTTCTATCAGAACGCGGGTCTGCAGAGGATGAACCTGGCACGGGCCTTGCCGGGTAAGATCGGCACCTGGGAACGGATGGTACCCCGGCTACAGCCCAAGTCAGCCCATCAGGCGCTCGGGGATGTCGTGCCCGCGGCGCCACCCTTCCGGGGTCGCGTGGGACTGCTCACCGGCTGTCTTGAGAACAGTCTGTTGGCGGGGATGTGCATCGCTACTGCCAAGGTTCTGGCTCACAACGGCTTCGAAGTGGTCATCCCGGCTGAGCAGGTCTGCTGTGGCGCCCTTCCGGCTCATCTGGGCGAGCTCGAGCTGGCCCGCAACCAGGCGCGCCGCAATATCGATGTCTTCCAGGCCGCGGGGGTGCGGACCGTGATCAGCGACGCCGCCGGATGCAGTGGACATCTAAAGGAGTACGGCCGCTTACTCTCAGATGATCCCAACTACGCTTTCAGAGCGGCTCGCTTTTCGGAGAACTCCAGGGATTCAACGGAGTTCCTGGCCGAACAGCTCCCCCTGCGGGGACCAATGCGCCGGTTGGAGTTGCGGGTTACCTACGATGATCCCTGTCACTTGATCCATGGGCAAGGAATCAGCCTCCAGCCCCGTGAACTTCTGACGAGCATTCCCGGAGTGCATCTCATTGAGCTTCCTGAGGCCTCGTGGTGCTGCGGCAGCGCGGGGACCTACAACCTGACCCACGCAGAAGAGTCCAACGCGCTTCTCATGCGCAAGCTGGCCCACGTGAAGGCGATCCGCCCTGACGTGCTGGCAACGGCCAACTCCGGATGCTATATTCAGTTGGCGGCCGGTGTGCGAGAGGCCGGGATCCAAGTCGAGGTGCTGCACGTCAATGAACTCCTGGCTCGTGCCTACGGACTGATCCAGTAAGTCGCCCTACATCTCGGCTGTGCTAGCCGAAAACCTCGTCCTAGATTGTTCGGGGGAATCCGGGCGCACACAGCACGACGGTAGGCGTGGTGCAATCCGTTGAGGACGGAAACCGTGATGAGCCTTCCTCGCCTTGGCCAGGCTGGCAATGAAACGGTCCCCCCTGGAATCCTCTGTCCAATTGCGTATTCCGATTAATTCGGCCACCGATTCCGATGGAATCCGGCCTCCCCTCAGCAGACCCGGCATCATCGGCGATGAGATTGTACCTTAGGAGCCGGGGAGGTTTCGCGACCCACGCAGCTTGCGTTGCGATTCCCCTTCCAGCGTGATCCGGATGGTATTGTGTACCAGCCGGTCCAGAATGGCATCGGCAAGAGTCGGGTCCGGGATGCGCAGATGCCTGTGCTAGCCGAAGACCCCGTCTGAGCTTAGTCGGCGGCGTGTGGTTGCCGAAAACTCCATTTCAGCAAGCCGGCTATGGAAGAACCACTCGGAGCGGAACGGGTACGAGCCCGGTCGGGGGTTGCGGTACGCCGGGGTAAGCGCCCTGGAGTGGAACGGCGGACCTCCAGGCTACCAGCCCGGAGGTCCACGGTTCAATAAGCAAGTCCCAGATCCTCTCGATCTGCGACTTTGACTCTCTCCTGCAGTGCCCCCGCACGTGGAATATGAGTTCGCCGAGTGATTCGGATGATATTGGGCCGCCGGCTCCAAGAGAGGAGGCCGGCGGTTGTAAGTGTGGGGTTGGGCACGAGCGGCGCCAGCCCGCGTCTGACAGGCTATCCCGGTCTTGATGAGAGATAGGAACGCGCCGGGGCATCGAGCGATTGGGTGAGCCGGATGGGTGTAAGCGAAAGGGCCAGAGCGTGTCCTCTGACCCTTCAGAGCAAGGATGCACTTCCAGTGTTGGCCTCCCAGTCGAAGGCCGGGCGTGCCTCTTTTTTTGGCTGTGAGAGCGGGTGACGGGATTCGAACCCGCGAATGCTTGCTTGGGAATAGGGCGACTCTCAGATCACCCGGAGGCCTTGTTTTTCCATAATTCTCTGCGATGACGCCGTCGGTGTTTCGACGAATAAAGCGTGCCACTTGTGCTTGAGTTGCACGGTGTGCGCTTACCGAAAACTTCCCGCCCCATCGCGCCCTTTGCTGGTTGACCGCTGTCTGCAACACTCGCCGTTTCCAGTATCCAAATTGAGAGAGGAGAATTCGGCCAAACGCAGTTGCCAATGCTACCGCATCGAATGTCGCAAGGGAAGGGCATGAGGCGGCGTGGGATGCAGAAAGTGTTAGGAGACAGAAGTCAGCCCGTTTCCATCTTGGGATTCTACTCTCGTATCTCTTGGTGTTGCTCGTGCCATAGTCGCGATGTATGGTTCCTCGTCAGCCGTAGTGGGAACGCTCAAGCGGACCTCTTGCAGCATGACCTTGTCCCATCAGAAGCAGCCAGAGCAACAGTGCCGGGACTTGCGTGCGCCCCAGTCTGTCGCCCCAGACCAGGCCGGAGGCAGACCGTGGAACTAGAGATACTCAGGTCACGAGTCTCGAGCCGTAACCGCAGGTATCGGAGGGCACGTCGGTCGTGGAGAGCCTGCCCGCTCTTTCACGGCTCCGAACCCATACAGTGCATTGACAGGGCACATGGTATGGGTGTAAAGTGCAGCCACATGCGAAGGTGAAAACCTGTGGACCAGACAACCGAAGTCGAGTCCGATCCTAGTCACAGACGCAAGCCTGTTCGAGCCAGTGAGCGGACGTCAGAGATGACATCCTGAGCCTCGCAACTACGGCCCTGCCTGTCGTCCCCACGTCCTCTCTGGCCGCGGGGATTTTTGTTTCCGGAGGGATGCAGACATGGGCCACGTTGCATATCGCCTCCATTGCTTTCAGGGCCCAGCCCCGCAATTTGGGGGTGCGCGATACGTGACCCTCGCTTTGCCCACCCGGCTGTTTGCGGGTGGAACCTCCTGTACGAAGCCTCCGCATCGCCCGCGCGACCACGTGCCCCTAGGCTAACCTGCAACAAGGTGCCGTGGTAACCGGCGGCATGCCTGGGGCTCCCCCGGAGCGACCCCTGGCACTCCGCATCCCAGCATTGGTCCCTTGAAGGGAGGCTTAGGATGGGCTTCCTGATCACAATCCTTGGATCGCCAACCCACGCAATTGGTTCCGCACATCGCAATGGCACTCGCAGCTCAACCAGACTGCTGGAATGTGCGCGACAAGGCGCCTCCGAAGTGCTGGCGGAGTTGGGCGTTTCCCCTGACGGCCTCAACAAGGAAGAAGCACAAGCGCGTCTAGAACAGTACGGACCCAACGAGGTCGCTAAGGAAAAGAAGCAGACGTGGCTCATGCGTTTGTGGGGCAACGTCAAGAACCCGCTGGTGATTCTGTTGGTTGTATTGGGATCGATCTCCTATCTGACGGGAGATCTGCGGGCAACGTTGATGATCTTCATCATGGTGCTGCTCGGCATCGTGCTCCGCTACTTCCAGGAGGCTCGGGCCGACTCCGCCGCCGAGAAGCTGGAGGCCATGGTCAGCACGACCGTAACTGTGATCCGTTCGTCAAAGCGGCAGGAGGTGCCCCTCCAGGAGTTGGTCCCCGGTGACGTCGTAGCTCTTTCCGCGGGAGACATGGTTCCGGCGGATGTGCGCCTGGTGTCGGCCAAGGATCTCTTCTTGAACCAGGCGGCCCTCACAGGCGAATCCCTCCCTGTGGAGAAGATCCCAATCGCGGTGGAGGTTGCTACCAGTAACCCGCTCGAACTTCCCAATCTCTGCTTCCTGGGATCCAACGTGGAAAGCGGCACCGGCACAGCCGTTGTCATCAACACCGGCGGCGGGACTTACTTCGGTTCGCTCGCCTCCAGTATCACCGGTCGAAGGCAACTGACGAGCTTCGACAAGGGAGTTACCAGCTTCACCTGGCTGATGATCAGCTTCATGCTTGTGATGGTCCCGTTGGTATTCCTGTTCAACGGGATTAGCAAGGGGAACTGGTTGGAAGCCTTCTTGTTTGCCTTAGCTGTGGCGGTAGGCCTGACCCCCGAGATGCTGCCGATGATTGTCACTGTCAACTTGTCAAAGGGCGCAATTCAGATGTCTCGCAAGAAAGTCATCGTCAAGCGTCTGAACGCCATCCAGAACTTCGGGGCGATGGATGTCCTGTGCACCGACAAGACCGGGACAATCACCGAAGGCAGGATCGTCCTGGAAAAGCATCTGGACGTGCGCGGGCGTGAAAGCGAGCGGGTGCTTCACTTGGCCTACATTAACAGCTACTATCAGACGGGCCTGAAGAACCTAATGGATGTGGCCATCCTGAAGCACGAGAGTCTGAATGAGGAACTTCAGGTTGATGAGGAATTCCGGAAGATCGACGAGATTCCTTTCGACTTCCGACGCCGGCGCATGTCGGTGATTGTGGTGGACAGCCAGAACCGCCACATCTTGGTGTGTAAGGGAGCAGTCGAGGAGATCTCGCGCCTCTCCACCCATGTCGAGATCGACGGCGAGATCTTGGAAGTGCTGCCGGAACACGATGAACATCGCAAGAGACGTGTCAGGGAACTGAATTCTGAGGGTTTTCGCGTCATCGCCGTGGCCTACCGCGTGTTTCCCGCCGACGTCGATGAACCGCATTACACCATCCAAGACGAGTCCGAGCTGACGCTGCTGGGCTACCTGGCCTTCTTGGACCCTCCGAAGATGACAGCTCTTGAGGCTCTGGGTCGACTGAAGGAACACAGCGTCGCAGTCAAGATCCTCACCGGCGACAACGACGCCGTCACCAGCAGCATCTGCAAACAGGTCGGATTGCCGGTCGACCGCATCCTGCTCGGCGGCGAGGTGGAGGAGATGACCGAGGCGCAATTGGCTGACGCCTCCGAGACCGTCTCGGTGTTTGCCAAGTTGTCCCCATCCCACAAAGAGCGCATCATCCGCGCCCTGCAGAGTCGTGGGCATGTGGTTGGATTCCTGGGCGACGGCATAAATGACGCTCCAGCCTTGAAGGCCGCCGACGTAGGCATCTCGGTGGACACGGCGGTGGACATTGCGAAGGAGTCGTCGGACATCATCCTGCTGGAAAACAGCTTGCTGGTGCTCGAGCAGGGGGTGATGGAAGGCCGGCGCGTATTCGGCAACATCATCAAGTACATCAAGATGGCCGCTAGCTCCAACTTTGGCAACATGTTCAGCGTGCTGGGCGGCAGCCTCTTCTTGCCTTTTGTGCCGATGCTGCCGATCCAAGTGCTTACCAACAATCTGCTGTACGACTTCTCCCAAACCGCCATTCCCACCGACCAGGTGGATCCCGAATGGCTCGACAAGCCCCGCAAGTGGGCCATCAGCGACATCCGCCGGTTCATCCTATTCATCGGCCCGATCAGCTCGATCTTCGACTATCTAACGTACTTCATCATGCTGTACGTCTTCAACAGCTGGGCGAACCCCGAACTGTTCCACACCGGTTGGTTCGTTGAGTCGTTGTTCACGCAGACCCTGATCATCCACGTCATACGCACCAACAGGATACCCTTCATCCAGAGCCGAGCGAGCAAGGCGCTGCTCTTCACGTCCTTGGCGATCGTCGCGGTCGGGGCCTGCCTGCCGTTTTCACCGTTGGCAGGTGCACTCGGGTTGGTTGCGCTGCCACCTCTGTACTGGCTGCTGCTTGCAGGGATGCTGGTATGCTACCTGGCCCTGACTCAAACGATCAAGACTTGGTTCATACGTCGGTTTGGCGACTAGATCGGAGAACGACCGATAATGTCTCATGAGGTGGTGTAAATAGGCAGTTGGCTTGACAAAAAAGGCCATCGTGTGCTTCCTTGAGTGAACGGCCAAGCCCACACAAGGAGCCCACGATGACCGAGCAAAGTATGACACAGACGCAGTACCTTGA
>Ga0315277_10001386_pt1 | contig 35424 bp, 26 predicted proteins | sample YL17G05_15_MG_FD_203695 | JGI IMG/M metagenome (GOLD analysis project Ga0315277, IMG submission 203695) | Sediment microbial communities from Yellowstone Lake, YNP, Wyoming, USA - YL17G05_15 | ecosystem: Environmental > Aquatic > Freshwater > Lake > Sediment | place: USA: Wyoming | collected...
GGGCGGACCGGTGCCCCAACTGGAGGTCTTCGACCTGTTGGAGGAATACGACATGCTCGTGGCCTGGGACGACGTGTGCACCGCCTCCCGCTTCGCCACGGGCATGGTGAGCGAGAACGGCAAACCCGTGCGGGCACTGGCCGAGCGCTACCTGGGCCGGCGCCCCTGCCCCACCAAGCTCGACCCCACAAACCAGCGGGAGGAGATCCTCATGAGAGGGATAAGGGCAAGCGGCGCTGCAGGCGTGGTCTTCGCGCAACAGGCTTTCTGCGAGTTCCACTCCTTCGACTACCCGGGCCTGAAGAAGCGGCTGGATGCGGAGGGCATCCCCTCGGTGCGGCTGGACCTCGAGCACCCTTTCCAGCCTACCGGCCAGATGAGGACCCGCCTGCAGGCCCTCTCCGAGATGCTCTCCGAAGGGATGTGACGCGACATGGCTGGAAGGTTGAAGCTGCCCTGCGAGGAGACCATGAAAGAGGTGATGACCGCCTACTACACCGAGGCCTTCACCTCCGACAAACCCAAGGCCTGGGTGACCTCGGGAGCCCCCGTCGAGCTGTTGCTGGCCGCCGGCGTAATACCCATCTTCCCCGAGAATTACGGGGCCATGATCGGGGCGCGTCACATGGGAGGGGACCTCTGCTCCGCCGCGGGGGACATGGGCTTCGACGACTGCGTCTGCTCCTACGCCCGCTGCACCATCGCCTCCACCGAGAGGGGGGAAGGGCCATTGGGCGCGTTGCCCGCACCCGACCTCCTCCTGGCCTGCAACAACGGCTGCGGCACCATGTTCAAATGGTACGAGGTGCTGAGCCGGCGCTTCGACGTCCCCCTGCTCTTTTTCGACACTCCCTACTGCGCCGGGGAGCCCACACCTCAGGACCGCGCCTATCTCGTGCGCCAGCTGGAACGCATACTCGCGGACCTGGGCGATATCCTGGGCCAGGAGGTGGACCGCGACAAGCTGTGGGAGGCCCTGCAGCTCTCCAGCGACACCGCCAAGCTGTGGGTGGAGATACAGGACCTGCGGCGCGCCCACCCCTCTCCCCTCAACTCGCCGGACATGTTCTTACACATGGCCCTCATCGTGACCCTGCGCGGCACGGAGACCGCTTACAGATATTACCAGGACATGCTCGCGCAGGTGTGCGAAAGGGTGGAGCGGAGCGAAGGCGCCATAGAAAACGAGCGCTACCGCCTGCTCTGGGACCACATCCCCCCCTGGTACGCCCTGCGGGATTTCTTCGACTTCTGCGCCGAGCAGGGAGCCTGCTTCGCCGTAGACACCTACACCAACGTGTGGCAGGGGGAGTTCGACCTGGGCCGCCCCCTGGAGAGCCTGGCGGAGTGCTACCAGATGATCATGCCCAACCTGCGCCTGCCCCTGCGGGCATCCATGTACGTCGATTACATCCGGGACTACGACATCGACGGCTACGTCATCCATTCCAATCACTCCTGCAAGTCCTACTGCCTGGGGGAGTACGAGATCGCCCGCAGGATAACGGCGGAGACCGGGGTGCGCGGCATCGTCCTGGAGGCGGACATGGTAGACCCCAAGTTCTATTCCGAGTCGCAGGTCAAACAGATGATGCAGGCGTTTTTGGAGTCGCTGGACTGACGGCCCGATCCGGGGGTTGGCGCTTTGCCGGCCCGAGGCCTCCAGGTAACGGTCTCGCTCCGCGTGCGCGGCGGAGAGTTATGTAATTGCCCGGGCCGCGGGGTAACGGTCTCGGCTCTGCGCACGAAGCCTTGGAGAGATGAAGAGGTCTGAGATTGCGCAATCGCTCCGACCGACCCCGTCGATCCCGGGCTGCGGGGTTGCTCTTTCGGCCGATTGCGCGGTTGCTGCAACCAGCCCCGTAGTTCCCCAGGCAGTAGTTGCACTCCTGCGGGACACGGGCAGAAGCCCAGCGACTGGGGTTTATAGGTTTGTGGAGATAAGGAGGAGGTCTGATGGAATACGAGACGATTGTTTACGAGGTGGAGGGGCCGGTGGGGACCCTGACCCTGAACCGCCCCAAGTCCGTCAACGCGGTTAACCGGCAGATGATGGAGGAGCTCCTCGACTTCTGGGAGCAGCGGCAGCTCGATTTCGACACCAGCGTGATCATCCTCACCGGGGCGGGGGAAAAGGGTTTTTGCGCCGGCTTCGACATGAAGGATGCCACCGAGGGATATTCCAAGGAGGGGATGACCCCCGAGAACATCTACCGCAACCAGAGCAGGTTTTCGGGCATCCTCAAACTGATGCGCTCATGCCCCCAGCCGATAATCGCCGCCGTGCACGGATACGCCATGGGAGCCGGGATGTCTTTCGCCATGGCCTCGGACATCCGGCTTGCCAGCCGCGACGCGGTATTCTGCGCAGCCTACATCAACATCGGGGTGGGCGGTGCCGACCTCGCGTCGAGCTACCTGCTCTGGCGCCTGGTGGGCTTCGGGAAAGCGGCGGAGATGTGCTACACCGGCGACCGCATGCCGGCGGAGGAGGCCTACCGTGTCGGGCTGGTCAACAACCTCTACGAGCGGGAGGAGCTCCTGGCCCAGGCCGGTGCCGTCTCCCAGAACCTCGCATACAAGAGCCCCTTCGCGCTGCACCTTACCAAGGAGGCCCTGAACGCCGGCCTGAACGCGTCCTCCATGGACGAGGCCTTGATGATGGAGAACCGCAACCAGTCCTACATGCTCACCATGCAGCTCATGAAGTACCAGGCCCAGCAGGGGTGAACGCAAAGGTTTTTGCCTTCGCGCAGCTGAATAAATGTGTTGAAGCCAGCAGAACAGGGAAACCAATATCAACGCGGGAGGGATGGCCATGGAGGAGATAGTAGTCGTGGAGGAGAGGGATAGGGTTTCCTTGACCGCCGCATGGAAAGAGATGCCCCGCCCCCACCGGGTTATGGTCGCGCTGGTGCCACTGTATATCTTCGCAGCTCTTGTCGTTCATTTCATATCCTGGGTCAGGCACGAAGCACCTCTTGCTATCGAGTTGGTCGCCATCGCCATGCTCTCCATGCTGGCCATCTGCATCTGGCACGCCGTGGTGGTAAAAGGGACCAGGCAGGCGGTAGCCTTTTTCCTCATCTGCATCCTCATCGGCTGGTTCTGCGAGTTCATCGGCCATAACTACGGCTGGTTCTTCGGCCATTACAACTACACCAAGACCTTGGGCCCGGCCATCGGCGGGGTCCCCATCCTTATCACCGTCACCTGGGCCTTCATCGTTTATTCCGCGTTCATGATCATCGACTGGCTGGTGGGGGCGAAGGGTGAGATCCGTGCCCGTTCCTGGTGGGGCAAGACCCTGTGGTCCACCCTCATCGCCTCGGCCACCGCCACCCTGGTCTGCGCCTGGGACCTCATGGTGGACCCCATGGCCAGCTCCGGGGTGTGGTGGGCGGCGGCGGGAAAGGACCCCTGGTGGTACTGGTTCTACGGCGGTCCTTACCTGAAGGAGCTGCCGGGCAAGCCGGGCATGGGCATGCCTGGGATCCCCATCGGCAACTTCGTGGGCTGGTGGCTGGCCCCCTTCTTCATGGTCCTCATCTTCATGCTCTTCTTCCAGAAACCTAACCGCATAAAAGGAAGCCTGCTGGACGCGGTGCCGCCGCTGGTCTTTTTCTACATCTTCTTCATCGTGGTGGTTATCGTGCTGGAGATGAACTGGACCTATAACGGCATGAACCAGGTGGCGCTCATCGGCTTTTTTACCATGATGCCGGTGCTCATGGTATCGGCGGTGAAGCTGGTACGGGACTACACCTGAATAGAGTCGGAAAGGGAGGAAGCATGGACCTGGTAGAGAAACTGGACCACGTAGCGTTCGCGGTAAGGGACAAGGACGCAGCAGCCGCCTACCTCACTAACGTGCTCGGGGCAAAGGAGGTCTTCGACATGGAATGGGGTGGCTTCAGGTTCACCTCCTTCCTCATGGGGTCCGGCAGCATGCTGGAGCTGGTCTACGCCGACGATCCCTCGAGCTTCGTCAACCGTTTCATCGATAAGCGGGGCGAGGGCGTGCACCATCTCACCTTCAAGGTGCGCGACATCGACGAGATGATCGAGCGCCTGCGCTCCCGGGGTTTGAACCCCTTCGATATCAACACCGAAAACCCTCTCTGGAAGGAATGCTACATCCACCCGCGTGAGGCCATGGGCACGCTCATCCAGTTCGCGGAGTTCCCCGAGGAGGAATGGATAAAGATCTGGGAGCAGTCTAAGAAGTAAGGCGCCAGAAATAATGGGGTCGTGTCTTCATTGTTCGATTTTCACCAGGTATGTGGCAGACATTGCGGGAGACGAAAACAGAACAATGAAGACACGACCCCATCAGCAAATCCTGGGGAAGTGTTCGCCCGAGGGCATACGCAACAGGCGGTGAGAGCCCAGGGGTGTGAGGACGCTCACCTCTCCCTTGCGCCCCTCTATCACCCTTCCGATGATCGCCGCATCTTTTCCTAGGGCATGAGCGCGCATAGCCTTGAGTACGGCTTGCGCATCACTCTGCGGCACCGCGGCCAACAGTTTTCCCTCGTTTGCCAGGAGCAGCGGGTCGAGGCCCAGTATCTCGCAGAAGGCACGCACGCCCTCGCGCACCGGGATGTCTTCCTCCACCAGTTCGACGGCCACGCCGGACGACGCCGCCATCTCCTTGAGCGCAGCCGCCAGGCCTCCCCGCGTGGGATCGCGCAGGGCATGGATGGCTCCCGCCCCCTGCATTGCTTCCACCAGACCGTAGAGGGGAGCGCAGTCGGACTCCACGTCCAGCTGGAAATCGAACCCCTCCCTGCCACTCAGGACCGACGTTTCATGGTCCCCCAGGAAACCGTTCACCAGGAGCACGTCGCCCGTCACTGCCCCCTGGATGGATACCTCCCGGCCTGCGGGGATGACCCCGAGCCCGGAGGTGTTTATATATAGTGAGTCGGCGGCCCCCTTTTCAACTACCTTGGTGTCCCCGGCCACCACCCTCACGCCCGCCTCGCTGGACCAGCGCTTAGCCGAGGCCAGGACCCTCTTCAGCACCTTGAAGTCCAATCCCTCCTCGAGGATGAGGCCCATGGTCAAATAGAGGGGCTTGGCCCCCCGCATCGCCAGGTCGTTTACCGTCCCGCAGACAGCCAGCTTACCTATGTCCCCGCCGGGAAAGAAGATGGGTTTGACCACGAAGGAATCGGTGGTGTAGGCTACCCGTTCTCCGGGAAGTGTAAGTGCCGCCGCATCCTCCGCCTCTGCGAGTACCGGCTCACCAAACGCGGGAAAGACCACCTCCTCCAGCAGCTCCAGCATGCGGGAGCCACCTCCGCCATGGGCCATGGTGATGACCTTATCAGTCAAGGTCCTCCCCTTCCCGGTAATCGTAGAGAAAGTATGATGCGCAGGTGCCCTCGGTGGAGACCATGCAGGGTCCATAGGGATTCTCTGGATTGCATGAGCGGGCGAAAAGCGGGCACTGCGGGGGCTTGATCTTCCCGCACAGTATATCGCCGCAGCGGCAGCCGCTCTCCCGCAGCGGTTCCGGCACCTCCACCGGCCAGGCCCCGGCGTCGTGTTGCCGGAACTCCTCGCGCAGCTCGAGACCGCTGCCGGGGATGACCCCCAACCCCCTCCACTCCGCGTCGGCCGGCTTGAAGACGCGGTCCATCACCTGCATGGCCTTGCGGTTGCCCTCAGGCCGCACAGCGCGGGAGTACTCGATGTCCACCGCCGGGCCTTTCTCTCTCATCTCCATCAACAGGAAGATGGCGCGCAGGATGTCTGCGGCCTCGAAGCCGGCTATGGCGCAAGGTATGCCGTACTCCGTAGGGAGGAAAGAGTAGGCCCGCGACCCCAGGACGGCGCTCACGTGTCCCGGCAGGATGAAACCATCGATGGAAAATCCATCCATCTCAACCAGAGCACGCAGGGCGGGCGGGATAAGCTTGTGTAGGCAGAGCACGTAGTAATTGGATACGCGCCTCTCCTTCGCCTGCAGGACGGAAGCGGCCACGGTGGGGGCGGTGGTCTCGAAACCCACCCCCAGAAAGACCACCTTGCGCTCCGGCTCCTCCACCGCCATACGCAGGGCGTCCAGCGGCGAATAGACCACCTTTACCTCCGCCCCGCGGGAGGCCGCCTCTGCGAGTGTCCCCCGGGGTCCTGGCACCCGCATCATGTCCCCGAAGGTGGCCAGCACCACTCCTTCCTCTCCGGCCAGGGCGATGGCCCGCCCTATGTCCCGTTCCGAGGTGACACACACCGGGCAGCCCGGCCCGGACACCAGGTCGATCTGGGGCGCGAGGAGTGGCCGCAATCCCGCCCTGGAAATGGCCATGGTATGGGTGCCGCAGACCTCCATGAAGGAAGCACTGTAAGGGAAACCCTTGATCATGTTTAACTGCCCCTTGAGCAGCCCCGCGGAACGGTACTCGTCAAGATATCTCATAGATCCCGATTACCTCCAAAAGCGGTCATGGCTTGTTTTCCCGCGGCTTCTTGGGGATCCGCCCATTATTGGAGCCGCTGCGATACCCCTGGGAGCACCTAAAATGCAAGACCTGACCCCATTATTCTTAGGTCTGCTCCCGCATCCATCACGGCGCCTCATCCAACCTCGCGAACTCTTCCAGGAGCTCCAGTGTTTTTTGGGCCTCGTTTTTATCTATCTTCTCGATGGCGAAGCCGGCGTGCACGAGGACGTAGTCCCCCACCTCCACCCCTTCCATGAGCATCAGGCTTATATCTTTACGGACCCCGCCGATCTCGACGAGCGCAAGCTCGTTTTCTTTCATCTCCAGTACTTCAGCCGGTATGGCCAGGCACATATCTTCCTCCCGTGACCTTCGCTCCCTTATCTCACCAGCGTGAGACCCGCATATCCTTTACGTTTTCGTCATCACCGCAATCCTCGCAGCGGCGCGCAGCCACCACGGCCTGCCCCAGGGATATGCCTCCGTCGTTACATGGTACCCTGCCATGCAGGAAAGGGGCCATGCCTTTCTTTTCCAGGCCCGCGACCACCTGCGCGGTCAGGAGCATGTTCTGGAAGACTCCCCCGCTCAGAACGACCCTCTTTATTCCCGTCTCGCCGCTCAACCTGCCGCAGGTCTCCAGGACTGCCCCGGCGAGGGCGGCATGGAACCTCCCCGCCATCTCCGCCATGCTCTCGCCACGGCCGGCGTCCTCCATGAGGGCCAGGAAGACGGGCCGGGTATCGATCCTCCAGGGTTCCCCCGTCATATCCAGGGCATAGGGATAGGGAGTCGCTTCCCTCGCCGCCACGGCCTCCAACTCGCAAGCGGCCTGGCCTTCGTAGAGTGCCCTGTCCCTCAGGCCGATGAAGGCGGCAGCCGCATCGAAGATCCTGCCCGCGCTGGAAGTTAGGGGGGTATTGAACCCGGCGCGCAGCTGGGCTGCGAGGACCTCCACCTCCCCTTCCTTGAGCGTGAAGAGACGGGAGAACCGCTCTGCGGCCTCCGCTTCGCTGACGCAGACCTCCCAGAGCACCCCGAAGGCCATACGCCACAACTCCTTTATGCACGCCTCCCCCCCCGGCATGGGATATGTGTACAGATGTGCGGCGCGGGTGAAGCCTTTCTCGTCACACAACAGGAACTCGCCCCCCCATACGGTGCCGTCCGGGCCGTAGCCGGTGCCGTCCCAGGACACCCCGATCACCTCCCCTTGCAGACCGTTGTCGGCCATGCAGCTCACGACGTGGGCATGGTGATGCTGCACGCCCACTCGGGGCAGGTCATATGCCATGGCCATCTGCGTGGTGAGATACTCCGGGTGGAGGTCGTGTGCTATGACCCGCGGTTCGAGCGCGAAGAGGCGCCGCATGGCCTGCATCGCCTCCTCGTAATGGTCCAAAGCCTCCCTGTTGTCCATGTCCCCTATGTGCTGCCCGACGAAGGCGTGCGCTCCACGCAGGAAACAGAAGGTGTTCTTGAGCTCCGCCCCCAAGGCCAGCACCTCGACTCGCGACTCCTTTGCGAGTTTGACCGGATAAGGCGCGTATCCACGCGCCCTCCTGACGGGGTATTCCTCACCCGAGAAGACCCGTGTCACCGAGTCGTCGTAGCGCACCAGTATGTCGCGGTCGTGGACGAGGAAAACGTCCGCGATGCCCGCAAGCCTGCGCATGGCTTCGTCGTTGTCCTTGGCGATGGGTTCCTCGCTCAGGTTGCCGCTGGTCATGACCAGTGGGACACCGGCCTCCCTCAACAGCAGGTGGTGCAAGGGCGTGTAAGGGAGAAAGAGACCCTGGTGTTTCAGGCCCGGCGCCACCTCCCTTGATAGCGATGACGCATCTTTTTCCTCCAGGAGGACGATCGGTCGCCGCGGCGACGCCAGGAGCCGCGCCTCCTCATCGCCTATACGGCAGTACCGTTCCGCTTCCTCCAAGGTCCCGACCATCACCGCCAGGGGCTTGGCGTAGCGCTTCTTACGCTCACGCAGCCTGGAGACCGCCGCATCGGAGGCCGCATCGCAGGCGAGTTGAAAGCCGCCCAGCCCCTTGAGCGCCACGATCTTCCCGTCCCGGAGCAAGGATGCGGCCTCCACGATAGGGTCGCCGGCGAGTTCTTCACCTGCGGCGTTCAACAGGCGTAGCCGGGGACCGCATGCCGGGCAGGCGTTTGGCTGGGCATGGAACCTGCGATCGGATGGGTCGTGATATTCCCTTGCGCATTCCTCGCACATCACGAAGGCGGCCATGGTGGTCAGGGGCCGGTCGTAAGGGGTGTCGCGGATGATAGTGAAGCGCGGCCCGCAGTTTGTGCAGTTTATGAAGGGATAGCGGTACCTGCGGTCCCCAGGAGCGAAGAGCTCGTTCAAACAGTCATCGCAGGTGGCGAGGTCGGGAGAGATCAAGGTGTGTTTTTCGCCCTCGTGGTCGCTGGCAAGGATGGTGAAAGAGCCCGCGGAGAAAGGAGCTGTCTCCCTGCTACCGATATCCTCGATCACCGCCTGGGGAGGCGCCTCCGCCCGCAGGGCGGCAAGGAAGGAGCGCAGACTACCGCCGGGCGCCGCCGCCATTATCCTCACCCCCTCGGGGGTATTGGTCACGCTGCCTGCGATACCGCGCTCGCCGGCCAGGCGGTAGACGAAAGGCCGGAATCCTACGCCTTGTACGATGCCGCTTACCTCTATCTCCAGGTATGCGGTGTCATCCTTGTCCACCTATCTCCTCCACTACCAGGCGGTGTACGTACGGCAGGGCATCCCGCACCTCCTGCGAGAGTTCGGTCCCCGTTTCCAGGCTCTTCACCTGCACCGCGATGATGATTATAGACCCCGGGCACTGGTCCAGGAGTTGAGCGGCGGCAATCAACTCGTAGAGGCCGAGATCGTGCAGGGACATGGAAGGGGCCGCCTCTCTCATGGCGACATCCCCAGGTGAGAAACGGAACACCGCGCCCGGTTCATCCCCGGCATCCACCGCATCGATAAAAACGGCCTTATCCCGCCCCTCCAGGTAGGGAAGGAGGTCCAGGCCGTAGACGCCCCCTTCGATCAAGGGCACATCGCCAGGCAGCTTATCCTTCAGATAGCGGACGGCATGGACGCCCACCCCGTCGTCGCTCATGAGGATATTCCCGATACCGATCACTACGTAGTCGGACATCTCTCACCGCGCTATGCATATGGGTGTCATTGCGAGGAGGCGTCTGCGCCGACGAAGCAATCTCGCATGGACGTTGAGCATGGTCCGGATGAGATTGCTTCGCTGCGCTCGCAATGACGTTTTCCGTACAGTTTCACTGCGCTTACAACAACATATTACCCTTCGACACGCTCTTATTGTCGATCCCATTCAAATAGGCGGGCGGCCCGCAAGGGGCCGCCCATATCAATACGATCTTTGAATACGGTCATGCCTCTTTCTTGGCGGGCTCTGGAGCGGGTTCCGGCAGGAACGGCAGCTTGTTGAACACGCCCGCTCCCACCTCGCCGAACTTGGGCACCGCTATGTACCTGTCGATGACCAGGGTCATGATGTTCCAGACGAAAATGGCCATGGCCACGCCCTCCGGCCGGAAATAGGTGAACCTGATCAAGAAGATGGTGACACCTATCCCGACCCCATATATCCATTTGCCTCTTCGCGTCACCGGGCTGGTGACCCAGTCGGTGGCCATGAAGAAGGAGCCCAGGAAGAGGCCTCCCGAGAACAGGTTATACACGGGCTGATTCCAGGCGATCAGGTTGAGCAGGAAGAAGCTGCCGATGATCGCCGTGGGGATGCGCCAGTCGATGGTCCCGCGCCAGATCAGGTAGAGACCCCCGAGGAGGAGCAGCAGCACGGATACCTCCCCGATGCAGCCGCTCTTCAGGCCCAGGAACAGTGTGCCAAGGCTGGGCCTGCCGGCTGAGGTGGTCCAGGTCGCCCCTATCGGGGTCGGGCCGGTCACTGCGTTTACACCCCACCGCCCCGACTTGAGCAGGGAGAGCGGCGTGGCGTTCGCCACCACGTCGGCTGAGACGTTTCCCGCCAGGGTCTTGAACGTCGTCACCCCGTTGCTATAGCTGGTTGCTATGGGGGTGAAGAACCCGCTGGCCTTCCAATAGAACGGCCTCACGAACTTGGTGGTGTAGATGGCCAGGGGTGTTATCCACAGCAACAGCCTGGCGGTTATGGCCGGGTTGAAGACGTTCTTGCCCAGGCCCCCGAAGAGCTCCTTGAACACCGCGATGGCGATGAAGGCGCCGATGGCCACGACCCATAAGGGCGTGGTAGGCGGGAGCAGGAAGGCGAAGAGCACCCCTGTGACCATGGCGCTGTAATCGCCCAGGGTCACTTTACGCCGCAGCAGCTTACGCATGACGAACTCGGTGAGGGCAGCGGTGATGCAGCTCACGGCGATGATCAGCACCACGTTGAAGCCGAAGACCACCATCGCCCATATCGCAGCGGGCGTAAGAGCGATGAGCACATCCCTCATGGCGCGCGAGATGGTCTCGTTCTTCTTGTGCAGGTGAGGAGAGACGTTCGTCAACATATTGTCTGCCACTTGCATCACCTCCCCTATCTCCTCTTCAAGGCCGCGATATCGGCCTTGGCCTTGCGTACGTAGGTCACGTGGGGGATATAGGCGGGGCAGGTGAAGGAGCAGCATCCGCACTCGAAGCAGTCCAGCGCTCCCCACAGCTCGGCCTTGTCCCACTGTTCCGCTTTCACCGCCTGCACGATGAAGTTAGGCTGCAGGAACATGGGGCAGGTGTCTATGCACTTGCCGCAGCGCACGCATTGTTGCTCATCCTCCACGTCCACCATGTCGGGGGTGAACGCCAACACGCCCGAGGTGCCCTTGACCACCGGGGCCGAGGTGTCCGGCTGTGCCCAGCCGGTCATGGGGCCGCCCATGATGACCTTGGCCGTCTCGCCCAGGAAACCCCCGCAGGCGTCGATCAGCGCCGACATGGGCGTGCCGATCTTGACCAGCAGGTTCCCGGGCTCCTTGATGCCGGGGCCGCCCACGGTGATCACCCTCTCGTAAAGGGGCTTGCCCCAGGCCGCAGCCTCGTAGAGGGCGATGGCCGTACCCACGTTCTGCACCAGGCAGCCGACCTCGGAGGGGAGCTTGCCCGGCGGCACCTTGCGTCCGGTGAGAGCTGAGATGAGCATCTTCTCCGCTCCCTCCGGATACTTCACGTCGAGGATCTCTACCGCGACATCGGCTTCTCCCTCGGCCGCTTTGCGCATCACCTCTATGGCGTCCATCTTGTTGGCCTCGATGCCGATAATGCCCTTCCTGGCGCCGGCCGCCTTGAGGAGCAGCTTGAGGCCCTGTACCAGGTCGATGGGCCTCTCCAGCATGAGGCGGTGGTCGCAGGTGAGGAAGGGCTCGCACTCGCAGGCGTTGATGATCACCACGTCCACCGGCTTATCTTTGGGAGGGGCGAGTTTGACGTGGGTGGGAAAGGCGGCGCCTCCCATACCCACCAGGCCCGCCTCCCGGGCTATGGCGCGTACTTCCTCGTCGGAATATGCGTCCAGTTCCTTGCCGGACTGTTTGTTAAACTCCGGCTGGCCGGCATCCGGGGCTATCACCACTACCTTCACCTTGGCCCCCGCAAACCCGGTGATCTCGGTGATGTCCTTCACCGTACCCGCCACCGAGGAATGCACGGGCGCGGAGACGAAGGCTTCGCTGCCACCGATCCTCTGGCCTATCTCCACGCGGTCCCCCGCAGCGACCAGGGATTCGTTAGGAGCGCCGATGTGCTGCGACAGGGGGATGAACACCTCTGCCGGCAAGGGACAGGGCTTTATGGCCTTCTCCTTGGCCAGCTCCTTGTTGTAGGGGGGATGGATGCCGCCTTTGAACGTCTTATAACCTGTCTTTCCCGACATCATGACACCCCCTCTTCCTTCCCGGCGGCCCAGAAACGGGGGAACTTGGACGAGCATGCCCAGCGGCTGTAGAGATAGATGATGTTCACGAGCAGCATCACCCAGAGGAATACCTCGTAGACCTTCCAGGTGTGTATGGCCCCGTTAAACGCGTTGTTGAGCCAGTTCATCCAGCCGTTGGGGAAATAGACCGCGTACGACAACAGGAAGTACCAGATACCCAGGAGGGCCAGGATGATCCTGAACCAACCCAGGGGCTCATTCCAGCCTTTGGGTTTTCCGAGGGTGGCGTAGTAGAGGTATACGAAGCTGGTGATGGCCACGACCCATATGGAGAGCACGCCCAGGTTCTGAGCGATACCCATCTGCCAAGGGTACCTCCACCCTTCCAGGAAGGGGTGGAAGTTGTTGAACCCGATATAGATGGATACCGCCAGCGCGCTCAGGTAGGTGGCGTACATAGCTTTCGCCGGACCCGGGATCTTGATCTTTTCTTTCATCCGGATCCCTCCCTCCTAGAAGACGCGGAATTCTGCGACGCCGTTGTGCTCCGGGTGAATGACGTGAATGGCACAGGCCAGACAGGGGTCGAAGGACCTCACGCAGCGCACCACATTGATGGGGTTGTCGGCATCCGGCACGGGAAGCCCGATCAGCGAGGTCTCGATAGGCCCCCGCACGCCGTTGGCATCCCTGGGTGAGCCGTTCCAGGTGGTGGGAACGACCGCCTGGTAGTTGCCGATCTTCTTGCCGCTGATAGTTATCCAGTGACCGAGAGCTCCGCGGGGCCCCTCCACCAGTCCGGCACCGGACGAGCTGTCCGGGATATCCTTGCCCTTGCTGTCCCATATCGGGTTTCCGGGCACGAGCTCGTCGACCCAACCGGCCATCGCATCGGCAAGGATCTTGCACTCTATGGCACGGGCCGCATGGCGGGCGAGGATACCGAACTTCTTTGCGTCCAGGGCTCCCGTCTTCTGGGCCAGCTCCACCAACGCCGGCGGCTTCAATACCAGCATCCTGGCCAGTGGGCCTACCTCCATGGGTTTGCCATCGTAGCGAGGGGCCTTGAGGAAGGAATATGCCCCATCCTTGGACACCTCGGGTTCGGTCTTCCCGTTTGCGGGGTTCAAGCCCTCGCATTCCGGGGTGTACCAGGAGTGCTTCACCGATTCGGCGATCTGGGCCGCGTCCATATCCTTGACGTTCGTGATGTCGTGATCGAAAATCACTCCCCGCGCGAAGAACTTCTCCGTGCCCGCGGAGTTGAGGTCGAAACCACCGTATGCCAGGTAGTTCCCTCCCGAGTCACCGGCGGTGACGAAGGGGGCGAACGCGGCGACGCCGGCCACCGTCATGATATCCGCGATGTATACCGTGTCGATCCAGGTGCGCAACTCGGACAGGCGGGCCCGGAAGATTTCGATATTGCCGACCGTAGGCTGTACAGTCACCCCTCCGGGAATAGTCCCCACGAAGCTGGGCATCCTCCCGTAGAATATGGCGATCATCTCCTGAGCCTTCTTACGCATCTCCAGTGCCTGGACGTAATGGCTCACCAGGGTGGCGGCCAACTCCGGGTCGCTGACGTAGTCGTTGGTCTCGTAGCGGGGCAGGAAGGGATAGGCGTCACCGGCGGCGGCCAGCCCCGCTACCTTACCCTGCAAAGCCTTCAAGCCGGGGTCGTTGCCCGCGTACTTGGTTACGGCGACTACATCCACATAGTCCAGGGCAGCCAGGTGATAGAAATGGAGGACGTGGGACTGGATAAAGTTAGAGCCAAGCATCAGGTTACGTATCCACCTGGCGTTGTCCGGCAGGCTCACGTCCATGGCGTCATCCAGGCAGTAGGAAGCGGCGGTGCCATGGACCATGGGGCATACCCCACAGATGCGTTCCACGACCTGCTGGGCGTCCCAGGGATGCTTGTCCAACAGCAGCATCTCGATGCCGCGGAACATGGTCCCGGAGGACCAGGCATCCTTGACCACCCCGTTCTCGACCTCCACGTCGATGCGCATATGGCCTTCGATGCGGGTTACCGGGTCTATACTGATTAACTGGGCCATTATTCCTCACCACCCTCCGGCTTCTTCCCGAGCTGTTTATAGAGGTAATGGGCGCCAACGCCCACGGCGGTCGCCCCGGCGGCCACCCAGCCCAGGGTGTCGATCGCCGGCGAGAGCCCGCCGAAGTTCATGTTGGGCAGCGGTTCATAGAGCGGGGAGAAGTTCGAGTAGAAGGACGGCTCGGCGCAACCGTGACAGGGGGCATTGGCGCCTACGCACCAGTTGACCCCCGAGTTCCACCGGCGGGTGGGGCAGTCGGCGTAGGTCACCGGGCCCTTGCAGCCCATCTTAAACATGCACAACTTGAAGTCCGGGTTGTTGTCGTTCCAGTCCTCCAGGAAGAGCCCGGCGTCGAAGGAAGCTCTTCTCTCGCAGTTCTCGTGGATGAGCTTGCCGAAATACAACGTGGGCCGGTAGTACTTGTCGAGCTCGGGAACCTTCTTGTAGTACAGGTAGTTGAGGACGGTCCCGATGAACCAGTCGGGATGGATGGGACATCCGCCGATGTTGATCAGGGGTTTGCTCTTGTCGATATCAAAAACGATATCCGACACCTGCGTGGCCCCCGTCACCGCGGCATTGGCAGCGGGAATGCCCCCAAAGGAAGCGCAGTTACCCAAGGCTATCACCGCTGCGGCGCCCGGCACCAGCTCCTGCATCCAGGCATAGATGGGCTTGTCCTTCGGAACCTTGTTGCCGAGCAGATCCTTGGTCTCCTTCTCCAGGCCGAAGGTGCAGTACTCGCCGCCTTCCGCCGTGGGGATGGGGCCTTCGACCACCAGGACATACTTGCCGCTCATCTCCTCCGCGGTCTTTTCGATGGCCTCCATGGCCTTGTAGCCGGTTCCCGCCGACACGTTGGGCTGGTAACGTACGGAAAGCTTGTCCAGTACCAATTCCGCCACACCGGGGTAGTTGGAATTGAGAAAGGAAACAGAGCAGCCCGTACAGTTCTGTCCCTGGATCCAGAGCACTGGCGGCTTGCCACTAGTCATCTCCTCCAGGGCTCTCGCGATCTCGGGTAGAAAAGCCTCGCTCAGACCCAGCATGGCCGCAGTGGCGCCCGCGTACTTGATGAACTGGCGCCTGGTCACACCCTTTCTTTCCACGGATCCTTCACCTCCTATGACGTATGTATGACTACCGAAATAAAAAAGTGCCCGAGGGGAGGGATCAGACCCAGGAAAGTGGGGGGTTCCTGGGTTATTTCGCGAAGCGGCCTCGCATTCCGAACTCCCCTCGAGGCACATGTTTCCTTATGGTTGAACAGCGCGCTTTCCACGCGATCTCTATTGGGCTTCCGTTGTATTCCGTCTCTAACCATGTTCACTGATCCATCCAGGTTACTACATCTCCTGATGATGAATTACCAAATATTTCCAGCTATTGATTAACTTTTTCCCCTCCCCTGTAACCCGGTTAAAAAGATCGCTACCCCGCTTTTGCAGCAGTGGCTGTTGTAGAACAGCCATTTCTCCCGCTCCCCTTTCCAAACACGGGAGGCACAGGCGTTTCCACCTATACCCTATCGGTCCTGCGCCGTAACCGGGTGCCTTAGGCGGCAAGGACTCGGAGAGCGACTATTCGGTTTTCATCAGGTAAGGTCTCCTGAGTTTGCGGAGATTATAAATAGAAATCTTTTCTTGCGCAATACCATCAGAGGATTAATTTTCGCATATCTTGAACATAAAGCTCTAACGGCTAGACTATGAACAAGCCCATGTTGTACGACCCCTTTTCAAGTGCTGCTCTGTAAGTCGGTCTCGTGCCGTTACTCTATCGTTGCTTATGCGAACGAGACCTTGTTCTTTGGGCTTCCTCGAGGCAAACCTCGTGGTGATGTTCGAGGCTGGCCGGAGTACCCCAGGTGTTTCTTAAACCAGCCGGTGGGAGCCGTTCTCCAGCTTCTCGGCTAGCCCCCGCCGCCCCAACAACTCCAGGTGCTTCTCGATCATGCGGGCCTCGAAGTAACGGGCGAGGGCGAAGGCGGAGCCCTGCACGCCATAGATGGGTGAGAGCTCAGCCAACTCTTCGGGGGTGGCCGGCCCGTTTTCCAGCATGACCAGTATCTTCTCGTTGCGGCGCACGAAGACGGCGTCGAAGGCCGCGATCTCCTCCTCTATCCCCTCGCGGATGGGGCGACGGTGGGAGGATACGACTATGTCCGGCTCGAGCTCGGAGATACACCGCAGGGAAGCGCAGAACTGGTCGAGGTCGCATTCGGCGTGGCCGTACCAGGGGCCGAAGGAGGTAAAGTCGATATCGAAGGAGAGGAGTATCCCCCTCTCTTCCTCCAGGAAGCAGTAGTGATCGGCGGTATGGCCGGGCGTATGCACGGCCCGGAAGCGCATGGTGCCGAGGTCGATGACGTCCCCATCCTTGAAGGTGCCCGTGGGCGGGACCGGTACGTGCCCCAGCACCTCCCGTACCAGATGCAGCCATTCGCGCGCCGGCTCCCCGCCCCCGGCAAGGCGCACGGACATCTTCTCGAGATCGGCCAGGATAGGGGCGAACATATCCGGCACCCACAGCTCGTATCCCTGCAGGAGGTGGTTGCCCGAGAAGTGGTCGGGATGGGTGTGGGAGTTGACCACCAGGTCTATGGGGAAGCGCTCTGCGGCCTCCTCTATGGCCTCGCGCCCGCAGCCGGTGTCGAAGAGGACGGTTGAGTCCCCGGCGGCCAGGATGGAATGGGACCAGGGGAAGCGCCCCTTGTTGGCACCGTGGATGAGATAAAGGCCTTGGGTTATCTGCTCGATCATAGATGAAGTGTAGCACCTGAGAAGCTGTAACGTAGGCCGGGGATCAAGCTAATCTATGGGGCGGAACTGGTGGAGAGCAATACCGTCGGGGGAGGTCCAGGTATCGAAGGCTACCTTTTGTCCTATACGCAGCTCCTCGAAGGGGGCGTCGATGCGGGTGAAGATATTGCCGATGCCGTCCAGCTCCACCATGCCCAGCACGTCCGGTTTGCGGCAGCGGAGCGCCGCCTCCTGCTGGGTGAAGGCCATGAGCACCCCATGACGCGGCAGGTCGACCCATTCCAGGTCCTCGTTCAGGCAATGCGGGCAGACGACGCGCGGGGGATAATGCGTCTTGCCGCATTTACTGCAACGCGTGGTCTGGAACATCCCCTCCGCGAGGCGCGAGAAGAACTCCTCGGCGGCGCGGTCCTGCATGTAATGCTTGGTGTCCATCTATCTACCTCGCTCCCGCGGCCCGCTCATCCTGCCTGTCCAACACAGTGACGATGGATCCGTTGATGAAGCCCTGCTCGGTATGGACGAGCCCGACGGAAGCCCCTGGCCTCTGCCGTTCGCCCGCCTCGCCCCGCAGTTGGCGCACCACCTCGTTGAACTCCAGCAGGGGGGTGGCATAGGCGGGGTGCCCGAGTGAGAGGCGCCCCCCGCTGGGATTCAGGAGCACCTCGCCGCCGTGGGTAGTGCGTCCCTCCCTCACCGCCGCGGGAGCCTCACCCCGCCCGAAGAAGCCCAACTCCTCGTACATCATCAACTCCAGGCCGGCGAAGGCCCCGTAGACCTCGGCCACATCGATGTCCGCGATGCCGTAGCCGCTGCGGCCCAGGGCGGTCCGTGCAGCACGCTCTACGCAGGGAAACCTGTCTATCTCGCCTTGATAGGGCAGGAAGGAGGTGGCGTCGTGGGCCTCGGCGATGGCGGCCACGCGCACCGCCCTGTCCCAGTCCTGCACCAGCTCTTGCGACACCAGGACCAACGCCGCGGCCCCGTCGTGCATCTCCGAGCTCTCCAGCCGATGGATGGGTGGCGAGACCAGCGGGCTGGACATCACCTCGTCCAGGGTCAAGGGTTTGTCGTATGCCGCCTGCGGATGTTTGAGGGAATGGTCGCGCAGCAAGACGGCCACCCTCGCTATGTCTTCGGGCTCGATCCCGTAATCATACATATAGCGCTGTATGGCCATGGCATAGAATGGCAGGGGGCTTATCACGCCGAACGCCGCCTGGTAGGAATCGTATAGGGAGTTGGCGGCCTTGATGAGATGGAAGTACCCCACTACGTCCTGCTGGACCTGTTTCTTAGGTACCTCCTTCTGGGCAGCGAAGACGAGGCACGACCTTATCTCACCCAGCCTGATGCGGTCACAGGCCAGGTGCAAGGCCACAGAGCTGGAATTTCCCCCGCTGTCTATATCGAGCATGAGGCCGCATTCCAGGCCGAGGTAATCGGCCATCCTCTGGGTGATCATCTTGCGCGTCTCGGCCATATACCCATGGGGAGTGGACAGCAGTCCCTCCACCTGCGAGGGCAGCAGCCCTGCGTCCCGCAGCGACTCGACGCACATCCTGGCGCCCAGCTCGTGGGCGTCCAGGTCCTGCCAGCCGATATCGGTCATGGCCACGCCCGCGATGTATACTCCAGCCACCCGGTTATCCTTTCTCGTATAGGGGAATTATATACTTGACCACACGCCATGTGTAACGGAAGGGTGATCTACGATGGGGGAACCGAGGAGACTTGTGGTGATCGGTGGGGTGGCTGGTGGAGCCACTTTCGCCGCGAAGGCGCGGCGCTGCTGCCCCGATGCGGAGATAGAGATATACGACCAGGACGAGTTTATCTCCTACACCGGCTGCGGCCTGCCATATTTCATCGGGGGGCACAGCCCCAACTGGCGCAGGCTGCTGGCGAGACTGCCCGAGGAGTTCGAGGCCCGCGAGAACATCCGCATCTTTCTGCGCCACCGTGTGAATTCCATCGACGTAAAGAACAAGACCATCCGTGTGGCCGACCTGGAGGGCGTGAGCGAGTTCTCCATCGCGTATGACGCACTGATCATCGGCACCGGCGCGTCTCCTTTCGTCCCGCCTGTCCCCGGCCACGAGTCGGACGGCGTCTTCGTGCTGCGCTCCATCACACATGCGTTGGAGATGAAATCGTTCATCGACCTGCAGGCGCCACAGCGGGCGGTGATCGTCGGCGCTGGCGCCATCGGGCTGGAGATGTGTGAGGCCCTGCGGCGGTTGGGCATGGAAGTCCACCTGGTCGAGCTGGCGGACCAGGTGCTTCCTCCCGTGGATGCGGATCTCGCCTCCAAGGTGGCGGCGCAATTGGAGAGCAACGGGGTGACGCTGCACCTGGGAGCCGAATTGAAAGGCTTGCATGCAAGAAACGGCAAGGTGAGCAGGGTGGCCGCCGGCGGGGAAGAGATAGAGACGGACATAGTCCTCTTGAGTATCGGGATAAAGCCCGCCAGCGCGCTGGCGGAGAAGGCCGGGATCGAGCTGGGCATGAAGGGTGCGATCAAGGTGGACGAACGCATGTTGACCAGCGTGCCCGATGTCCTGGCCTGCGGTGACTGCGCCACCACCCACAACCTGGTCTCGGGCAGAGAGAGCTGGATGCCCATGGGGTCTACGGCCCGCAAGCAGGCGCGGGTGGCCGCCGAAACGGTGGCGGGTAACGAGTCCGCCTTCCCCGGCACCCAGGGGACGTTCATCCTGAAGGCCTTCGATGTGACCGTGGGGAAGACCGGCCTGAGCCTGGGCGAGGCCTCGGAGGCGGGATTCGATGCGGACACCATCGACGTCGAGGACACTTCCCGGCCCGGATATTACCGCGGGGGAGGCAGCATCACGATGCGGGTGACGGTGGAGAAGGTCTCCGGACGGGTGCTGGGAGCGCAGGCGGTGGGCGACTACGAAGCCAGCGTGGACAAACGCTTAGACATCCTGGCCACCGCCGTAAGAGGCGGCTTAAACGTCACCGACCTCTCCTTCCTCGACCTGGCATACGCGCCTCCCTACTCGCATCCCTTCGACCTGCCCGTTATCGCGGGCAACCTGGCGGAGGCCAAGATACTGGGAAGGAAGTGTTCCTGCAACACTGAAGGGTTGGAATAGGGGTCGGAATAGAATAGGGGCCGTGTCTTCGATCTTCGATTTCTGAGGGGGCCGTGTCTTCATTATTCGATTTAATTTCAGGTAGCGACAAAGGCAGTAGTGACCTCGAAACCGAATAATGAAGACACGGCCCCATCCTGGCTCCAGACCGATCGGAGTGCATGAAAACCGAAGATCGAAGACACGGCCCCTTCCACTCTGTCTGCAGGCTAGAAAACCGAAGATCGAAGACACGGCCCCTTCCACTTGTCGCTCTCAATAGGTGTCATTGCGAGGCGCCGCAGGCGCCGTGGCAACCTAAAAGCACCCGTTTCTCTCCATGGGTGCTTGTGTGGATATATGACCACCCTCCCTTGTGGGTGTCGTGGTTGTGGTACTTATCCGGGCTCGAAGTGTACACCCAGGCACGTTCCAGGTTTGGGCCCAAGTGTGCCCGGCAGTTATTTTTTGATAGCGGTGATGATGCGGTAGCCGAAGTCCTGTGGCGGTATGGGGATGACCTTGAAGCGACCCAGGCCGGCTGCGGACAGGGTCTCCCTCCATACCTCGTCGGTGGTGAAGTACTCTCCCTCTTCCTTGATCACGGCGGGGATGTCCCCGATGTGCAGGAGCATGGTCTCGAAAGCGCCGTGCTCCAGGTCGTAGAGGGACTTGCCTACCATTTTCTGGATTATATCCTTGCAGCGCTCGGGGTCGTCTATGGGTCCGGTGACGTCAGAGAACATGTCGGTATAGATGAGCCTGCCTCCTGGTTTGAGCACCCTGGCGATCTCGGACGCACAGGCCGCCCTCTCGGCCGGGGGTACGTGGTGCAGGGCGAGGTTGGACATGAAGCAGTGGATGTAATCCGCCGGCATGGGCATCTGCACCGCCGTGCCTATGGCTATGTGCACGTTGGGATGGTCCTTGAACCTTTTGACGCTGGCCTGTACCATGCGCTCCGATGGGTCGATCCCGTATATCTCGGCGTCGGGATATTCTCCGGCGATGCGGGAGATGAGGGTCCCCGAACCGCATCCCAGGTCGAGCACCCGCTTGCGGTTGGCGTCGCCCATGAGCTCGATCATGATGCGCATGGCGTCGGCGTACATGGGGTCCTTGGCGAAAAGGGTGTCGTAGTCACCCATATATTCGTCCCAGTAACCCAATAGTTCCTCCTTATGGGGTCGTGTCTTCGATCTTCGATGGGGTCAGGTTTTAACCTGACCCCACTTCCCATTACTTAAGTCAACGGTCGGGGTTAAGTAACCGAAGATCGAAGACACGACCCCTTTCATCAGTCCTTGAAGGCGCGGGAGAGCTTCACTACCTTGCGGTACTCCTCCACCTGGCGTTTCTTTTCCTTCTTGTTCCAGCCCAGCTCGCGGCCTAGCAGTTCCGCCACCTTGTCCGCGCAGCCCAGGCCTTGCTCCCGGTCCTCGTAGTAGATGAGGCTGCGCCGCACCATGAAATCGCAGAGGGTGACCACCATCTCCTCGCGGGCGGAATAGGCGACCTCGGCCTCGATATAGGGAATGCCGTCCCCCAGCCTCTCAGCCGCTGAGCCGTCCTCCGAGATCATGCCCAGGACCCTCACCGCCCCCGTGCCCAGGAGCTGCAGCTTGGATATGACGTCGTCGTCCAGGCGTAGGTCCCCGGCCAGCCTCTCCAGGCGCCTGGAGAAGTCGGTGCCGTCCTTGCCGAACACCGGCGCCTTCTTGGTCGCGCATTTTGCCGGCGACGTCCCGAAACGCTCTCCCAGGCGCTTGGTCGCGAGGTCCACGAGCTCCTCGGCCATGGAGCGCGCGGTGGTCAGCTTGCCCCCCGCGATGGAGATGAGCCCGGAGTGGCTCTCGTAGATGCTGTGCTCCCGGGAGACCTGGCTCTCCTTCACGTCCTTGCATACCTCTGCGCACACCAGGGGACGCAGGCCGGCATAGGTGCTGATGACGTCGTCATGAGTGAGGCGTGCCTTTGGCAGTGCTTTGTTCGCCGCCTCCAGGATATAATCCACGTCCTCCCGCGAGGCGTAAATGGTGTCGTAGTCGCCTGAGTAATCCGTGTCCGTGGTGCCCAGGAGGGCGTAATCTCCCCAGGGGACCAGGAACATCATGCGCTTGTCCGTTGGCGAGATGATGGGCATGGCGTTGGTGGCCTTGACCCTATCCCAGGGCACGATGACGTGGGACCCCTTGGTCGGGCGGAGCTTGGGGATGGCCTCGGGATCGTCCAGGGAGCAGATGGCATCGGTCCATGGACCGGTGCAGTTGAGGACCATCCTGGCCTCGATGTCGAACTCCTCCCCGCTTACCTCATCCCGTACTCGGGCCCCGCAGGCCATGCCGTCCGCATGCAATATGTCCACCACTTGTGCGTAATTCAGGCAGTATGCGCCCTCCAGGTGAGCTGACTGCACATGGGCGAGGGTGAGGCGCGCATCGTCGGTGGCGCAGTCGTAGAACTGCCCCCCTCCCGTGAGGCGTTCCCGGTCCAGCTCCGGCTCCACCTCCAGGATGCGCTTAGGCCCGTGCAACTGGTGGTTCTGCACGTTGCGGAAGAGGGCCAGGAAGTCGTACATCCACAGCCCCATGGCGATGAGGAAGAGCGGGCTCTTGTCCCCCTTGTACACCGGGAAGATGAAGGACTGCGGCCAGACACAGTGGGGCGCGTTGAGCAGCAGTCGCCGCCTCTCCCGGCAGGCCTCGAAGACCAGCTTGAAGTCGAACAACTCCAGGTAGCGCAGCCCGCCGTGCACGAGCTTGGAGGACCGTGAGCTGGTGCCGAAGGCCCAGTCGTTCTTCTCGATGATGGCGACCGAAAGGCCTCTGCGGACGGCATCGCGTACGGCGCAGGCGCCGGTTATCCCTCCCCCGATGATCAGGACGTCGAAGACCTTGCCCTGGGCTTCCTTTATCTGGTTTTTCCTTTGCTGCGACGAGAACATCTTTTCCTGCTCCTTTCCCTTCAAGGCAGGGAACTATCTCTATGCGTTCATTATTATCGGCATCACTACGGAGCCCATAAACAGGGCCATCATCAGTATAATGGCTTTGCTCAAAGGCCGACAGCAGGCAGCAGACCTATCAAGGGCGCCGGACAGGTCACGTCTGCGGCTCGCCTGCCCTTGGGCGCATGCGGCGTGACATTGGATGATCAAGTCCGCTAAGCCCTTCTGGCCGCCGCTACCAGTTCGGGACTCAGGGCGGATGCCATTGCTCTGCTGCCATTCGTACTCCCGGGTTGAGAACGGTATAATAGGGTTCGATTCCCACAAAACCGCAGCGCATCTCGGTATTGCAGCGGGGAACTAGCGTCGGGTGTCGCGGGTATGGGGAAGGGCAGGAGGTTGGACTGCGCCGCCGGCAGGAGAAGCAAGCCGCTCCCGGCTTGTTTCCGGACCCTACGTCCTCATCGCAAGGAGGCCAGGATCGAAGGAGGAAGATAATGGCAGGGAGTTTCAATGCGGAGGGTTTCCTTAAACAACGACTGGAGTGGATAGAGAGCCACAAGCCCCTGGTACACCATATCACCAACTACGTGGTGATGAACGAGACGGCCAACGCCACCCTCTGCCTGGGCGCCTTGCCGGTGATGGCCCACGCCACCGAAGAGGTCGAGGAGATGGCCTCCCAGGCCGGGGCGTTGGTGATCAACATGGGGACCCCATACCCGGACCTGGAGGTAGCCATGCTAGCAGCGGGCAAGGCCGCCAACCGCGCCGGTGTGCCCGTGGTCTTCGACCCGGTGGGTGCGGGGGCCACCGCTTACCGCACCCGCATCGCCAGGCAATTGGTGGAGGAGGTGCGTTTCACCGCGATACGCGGCAACGCCGCCGAGATGGCCGTGCTCGCCGGCGTGGAAGCCGAGATACGCGGTGTGGACTCCCTCTCCGTCGCAGGCGACGTGGAGGACATCGCCTCGCGCCTGGCCCAATCGTTGGGATGTGTGGCCGCCGTTACCGGCGAGGTGGACGTGGTCAGCGACGGGGCCCGCGTGGCCAGGGTGTTCAACGGGCACCCCCTCCTGGGCAAGGTGACGGGCACAGGGTGCATGGCCACCACCGCCATCGGGGTGTTGCTGGCCTCGGGGGAGCCCTACCTGGAAGCGACGGCAGGAGGCCTGGCCCTCTTCGGCCTGGCCGGGGAGAAGGCAGCCGGTGCCTCAGGTGGCTTGCCAGGGAGTTTTCACCTGGAGCTGTACAACGCCCTCTATATAGTGAGCACGGGACGCAAACTCAAGGGCATACGGGTAGAGATGGTATAAGGGGCCGTGTCTTCGATCTTCGGTCACAGACATTCCTCCAGTATTTACCCGACCTCCTTTGTGGAGCGTTGGGTGTCGGTCGGAGCGTGTTAGCGGAGCGAGACCGCTACACCCACGCTCCCGGAGGACCTGATCGAAGATCGAAGACACGGCCCTATCGTACCGAGGCGATGACTCCGCCTCCCAGGACCTCGTCTCCGCGGTAGAGCACGGCGTGCTGGCCGGGCGTGAGGGCCCACACCTTCTCGTCGAACCGTAGCTCGAAAGCACCCTCCGACACCTCGACCTTGCAGGCCTTGGGAACGGTGTTATAGCGCACCATGGCTTCCGCCTCGAAGGCATCGCCCGGGGGTTCGCCCTTTATCCAGTGTGGCGATGCGGCACGCAGCCACTGCCCCGGCACCTCCTCCCTGCTCCCCAGGATCACCGCCCGCCGCGAGGGGTCCAAAGCCACCACGTAGAGGGGATGAGGCGCAGAGACGCCCGTACCCCGCCTCTGGCCGACGGTAAAGAAGGCGATGCCGCCGTGCTCCCCCAGCTTCTTCCCGGAGGTGTCCAGGATGGGTCCCGGCGTGACTGCCTCCGGATAACGGTGGGAGATGAACTCACGGTAGTCGCCCCCGCACAGGAAGCATATCTCCTGGCTCTCTTTCGCACCGGCGTCCACCAGTCCCAGCGACAACGCTGTTTCCCGGACTTCGCCCTTGGACCTCTCGCCGTTGGGGAAAAGGCAGCGGGAGAGCTGCTCCTGACCCAGGCCATAGAGGACGTAGGACTGGTCCTTTTCCGAGGTTACCGCCCGCAGTAGCGCGTAGGAGCCCGCGGCATCGAGGCAGGTACGGGCGTAATGACCGGTCGCCACCGCATCCGCCCCCAACTCCTCGGCCACCTCGACGAGGGTGGGGAACTTAACCCAACGGTTGCATTCCACGCAGGGGTTGGGGGTGCGCCCATGCAGGTATTCCCGGGCGAAAGGCTCCACCACCTGCGCCAGGAAGCGCTCCCGCAGGTCGATCACGCTATGTTCTATGCCCAGGGCACTTGCGGCCCGGGCGGCCTCCTCAACGGCCGCGAGGGAGCAACGGGCTGCGGGACCGGCTGCCGGGGATGCAGGACCCTCCTCCCACATGCGGAAGGTGACCCCCATCACCCGGTATCCCTCTTCGAGCAGGGACGCGGCTGCTACGGAGGAGTCCACTCCCCCGCTCATGGCCACTACCACCGTGCGCATTTATCACCCATATCCTTCCATACCACGTGCTCCGGACGACTTTCCCTTCAAACACCTATATACCCCCATCCATGTCCGGAGTATATCCCTCCGCTCTTCTATCACCGTACGTGCTCTGCCACCCATGTCCTACCGACCCGCATATCCCATGCGACGTTAGCCTTTACGTACCTGCATGTCCATCCATGCCCCAAATATATTCCTCTGCTCCTTTATCTTCACATATAATTAACATGCATATAAACATGGGGCGTAGAATAGCGGCGTACTGATATATGAACGCGTGGGGGTCGCCGGTGGGTTTTGAAACATATTCCGCTATGCTTCGGTCATAGTCCTCATAGCGGCGGCGGCAAAGAGATGGGCGAATGATGTTCAGGGATACCTTCAGGCGGTTTGTTCGCATCGGCCTCTTCCTTGCGGCTATAGGCTTTATCACCCAGAACATGGGGTACATGAGCCGCTGGTTCTGCGATTTCACCGGCCTGGGCCTGCTCATCCTGTTCGCATTGACCTATCTGCCCGTAAAGCACGCGGGCGAAGATAACGGCGAGCCAGATGAGGCGGAGCCACCCACCGGCAGGAGCCTGGAGCCAAGCAGGTACTGGCCCGCCATCTTCATCGCTTTGCTGTTCGTCGTATCCTCGCTTCCGATGCTCACCCTGGACGGGGTCGCCCAGCTGCTGGGTCCCGCGCTGTTCCTCTGCGGTCTCGACTGGATCCTGCGGCGGAACGGGAGCATGAACCGGGAATTGCCCCTGCTGCTGATGACCGTATTCCTTTACGCTCTATTCTTGATCCTCTATACCTATATCCCCCAGGTCTCATCCCTCATGCAGGAGTTCTCCCTGTTCTTCTCCAAGCTGGCCGGGGACATCGTCGGCAAGGATATCTCCCTGGGAATAAGTTATTCCGGCCTGTTGCTGGTGGCGCTCTTCGCGACCTGTTACCTGGGCATGTTCGCCCTCTCCGAGAAGAAGAGACCTCTTATCTTCGTCGGCATGCTGCTGCTCCTGCTAGTGGCCGAAGCCGTGTATATGATCGTGTGGGCCTTCGCGGCCAAGACGGTACCTCCGAGCGGCACCACCACGACGATGACCTACCGCATCGATTTCAGGCTGCTGCTATTCTTGCTCCTGCTCCTGCCCACCGCCTTCTACGTCAAGCCGTACCAGACCCGGTATACGCCGGTGAGAGCCGGCAGGGGACGCGTGAAGTACGCGGCCCTGGCGGCAGTGGGGCTCCTGCTGCTCTCGCTGCTGGTGCTGACGGTGAGCCTCCCCGGTTCGGGCAGGCCCGGAGAGGTGGTGTTCTACGGCAAGAGCAGCCTGGACTGGAACCTCCCGGAATTCGACAACTACAACCTCAAGCAGGTCGGGATGTTCGGCCTTCTGCCCATCTACCTCCAGGAACGAGGGTATACGACGGAAATCGTGGATGAACTCACGCCCGCGACCCTCGAGAACGCGGACACCCTGGTGCTCATCAACCTCGGCGAGACCTTCGATGCCGAGACCAAGCAGGTCATCTGGGATTTCGTCGCCGCGGGCGGCTCGCTGCTGACCCTGGGCGACCATACCGGCGTCGAACACATCAGGGAACCCTACAACGACCTGCTGCAGCCGGTGCACATCTCCTACAACTTCGACTCCGCCATCCCCCTGAAGGATTTCTGGGAACGCGGCTTCGAGCTGTGGCCGCACCCCACGCTGCGCGGCATCGGGGAGGACGAGGTGCAGATCAACATCGGCGCCTCGCTGGACGTATCCTATCCCGCGCGGCCCGTGATCACCGGCAAAAACGGTTTCTCCGATCCGGGGGACATGCAGAACATCCAGAACGGTTATCTCGGCGACATGACCTTTACCGCCGGCGAGCAGTTGGGCGACCAGGTACTGGTGGCCGAGTCATCCTACGGCAAGGGCAAGGTCCTGGCCTTCGGGGACACCACCGCTTTCCAGAACCTTTCCATATCCCACAGCTACCGCTTCCTGGACAACACCTTCAGCTGGCTGGCAGGCGGGAAGGGAGAATTTTATCCTTACAACATCATCCTGGCGCTGGTCCTGCTCGCCGCCTCGCTGGTCTTCCTGTTCCTCAAGGTGGACCTGAGCACTTTGACCCTGTTTGCCTTGACGGCGTTGCTGGCTATAACCGCGGCGGTCTCCCCCATAGCCTCGGCGGTAAGGGTCGCGGACTCCGGCATTCTGGAAGGAGAGGTGGCAAACATCGATATCTCGCACATAGAGCGCCTCAAGTTGGATGTCGCCACCCCGGAAAGCATCGCCGGGCTCACCGCCAACCTTTTGAGGAACGACTATACGCCGCTGCTGCTGAGTGACTTCACGCCCGAAAGGGTCAAGGGCGGCGATGTGCTGGTGGTCGTGGCGCCGGCTAAGCCCTTCAGCGCGGCCGAGGTCGCCTGCGTGAAAGGATTCGCCGACGCGGGCGGGCTGCTCATCCTGACCGTAGGGTGGGAGGAGTCCGCGGCCGCGGAGGCTCTGCTAGACGCCTTCGGTATGAGCGTGGCCAACGTGCCCCTGGGGAGGATCACCGCGGAGCAGAACACGGCGGGGGTGACCATGTGGGAGGCCTGGCCCCTGCAATACGAGAGCGCGCAGGACACCGAGCCGCTGGTCCTGGTGTGGGGTTACCCGGTGGTCGTCTTCCGGCAGTACGGGCAGGGAGGCGTCCTGGTTGCCGGGGACTCCTCCTTCCTGCTCAACCGCAACCTGGAGGAGGTCACCGCCTACAACGAGCCCAACATCCTCTTCCTCAAGCAGTGTCTGGACAGGTTCAGAGAGGGGTGGTTCGCAGGTGAATAGCCTCTGGATCGCCCTGCTGCTATTCTCTTCCAGCTGGTTGTTCACAGTGCCGGAGTTCTCATCCTACCGCTGGCCGGGAGCCGTGCTCATCGCGAGCGGTGTCGCTCTGACTATCTTCGCCCTCAGGAAGAGCCAGGTTGCAAAGCTCGACACGAAGTACGCCTTCTTCCTCATACCCCTGGTCGTCTCCGCCGTCTTCATCCCCTACCCTTACAACCTGGGCCCCATCCTTCTCGCCGCCGGGCTGGCGGTGGCCTGTTTCGGACGTCGGTTATCCTTCGCGGGCGTGGGGACCGCCTTCGGCGGATTGATACTGACGGTGCAGAGCGTGCTCCTCCCCATCCACTTCGCCCTTGCATCGCGTTACCACCAGGCGGACGTTATGGCCCCCCTGGCCAACCTGCTGCTGCGGGCGGTGGGGATCAAGACCAGCCTGGACGGCGCTATCATCTCCGCCCAGGCCACCCGGCAGATGTACTCCATCTCCATCACCTGGGAGAAGCTGGCGACCTTCCTTACCCTGGAGATCATCGTCGGCGGCCTGTTGATAATGTTCTTCACCTCTCTCAAGCGCAAGAGGACGATCTCCTTAGTCTTCGTGGTCCTCGCCTACATGCTGGCCAGGAGCGTGTTCCTGGTGCTCCTCTTCATGGACTCAGGCAGGCTGAACATCTTCTGGAAGCCGGCGGCTACCCTGCTGAGTCTTGTCCCCCTGGCCTTCATCCTCATCAAGGTCTATCCCCTGGAGCGGGTGCCCCACCTGCGGCCGCTGCGGCTGGACCGCAGGGCCTGGCTGGCGGGGGCCGCCGCCTTTCTCTGCGTCGCCGCTCTCATCGGCGTGTGGGGGTTTTACGACCCAGGTGTGCGCAAGCAGGGGCGGGTGTTGATCGACGAGAAGCATAGTAACTGGGAATGGACCACCGAGGAATACGACACCAAATGGTACGGGGAGAAATCTGGCTACAACTACTACTCCCTCTACGACTACCTGAACCACTTCTACCGTGTAGACAGGAACTTCGATCCCATAACCGCCGACCTCCTTTCCGGCTACGATGTGCTGGTCGTAAAGACCCCCACCGAGGCGTTTGCCCAGGAGGAAGTGGAGAGCATCGAAGCTTTCGTCGTGGGCGGCGGCGGCCTGTGGTTGATCAGCGACCACACCAACGTCTTCGGTATGAGTAGTTACATCAATCCCATCGCCGAGAGGTTCGGCCTGCGCTACAATTACGACTCCACCTACGACCTTGATACCGGCGCCCTCTCGGAGTACCGCCGCCCGACCGTGATGCCCGACCCTATCGTGCAGCACATGCCACCTTTCCTCTTCGCCACCTCCTGTACGGTGCAGGCGCCGCTCTCGGCGCGAGGTGCGATCGTGGGCTACAAACTGAAGGCGATAGGTGCGGATTACTCGCAGAAGAACTTCTTCCCCATCGTGCCGGAATCGCCCGATATAGATTACGGCCTGTTCCTGCAGGCCGCCGCCGTGAGCCATGGCAATGGCAGGGTGGTGGCCTTCACCGACAGCACCACCTTTTCCAACTTCTGGATGTTCATGCCTGGCAAGCCCGAGCTGGCCCTGGGGACCATGGAGTGGCTGAACCGGGAGAACAGCTCGCCCGCCCCCTTCATTTTCTTCCTTGTCGCCGGGGTGCTATTGCTGGGCGCGGCCGTCTATCTCATCGTAAAGACGGACAAGCAGACTACGTTGGTGGTCGTCTTCTGCGCGGGGCTGCTGGCAGCGGCTGTAATGCCCTACGTATACGAGGCGGCGAACGGGGCTTCGTACGCCCTGCCGCAGCCCCACACCGGTTATACACGGGTCAGCTTCGAACAGGAGCATTCGGATTTCGCCATGGCAACCCTGCTGCAGGGGTTCATGGCCGAGCCGCAGATACGTTACGATACCTTCTACGTCTGGAACCAGCGGTTGGGCTACGTGCCCTCCGTAAGTCCTTCCCTGGAAGAAGCCACAGAGAATGCGGACCTGCTGGTGCTTATCAACCCGAGCAAGCCGTTTACGGAGGGAGAGACAGAGAGTATAGTGAAATACGTGAAAAACGGGGGCAGGGTACTCCTCCTGGACAGCGCTGCAAATGGAAGATCGGCGTCGAACGAGCTGTTAGGGATATTCGATATGAGCCTGGATCTCACTCCCATAGGGCGGTTGTCAGCCAGCTACGCAGCTGACGGGGAGTTCTTCACCTCCGACCAGGCCGGAAGTGTCCAGGGTGGCGAAGCCGTTATCTCCACCGCATCGGGCAAGTCGATTTATTCCTTTACCCGCAAGGGAGATGGGATCGTGGCGGTCTGGAGCGATTCCAACCTCTTCTGCAACGCCTCGTTGGGCGACGTGAGTGCTATTCCCAGCGATTACCAACTCCAGCTGAGCGAGCTGGAGTTCTGGATGCTGCGAGGTCTGATAAACGATCGACCGGGGGGTGAATGATGCAGGGCAAAGGTGTAAGAATCATACTAGCGGCGCTGGCCGTTGGGGCACTGGTGGTAATCTGTCTATTGCTGTTGAGCGGAAAAACAGCTGGGAACCAACCGGCTAGTGAGGTGAAGGGCTCCCCCCTCTTCGAGCGGTCCCTGTCCGGCACCATCGATGAGCTCGAAAACGTAGGAGATACGAGCGCCGCCCAGGCGGTGGCCCAAGGAAATACCGGGCAGGTAAGCCAGCCGGTAGAGGTCGCGCTGCTCGAGAATAAGACCAGCAACTGCCAGGTAACCGTTCCCGGCTCTCCAAGCCCTCAAGCCGGTACCGGTGGGGGCAAAGCCCGAATAGCTACCGCAACCTACGGATGGACCTGCGAGGGGACCTGCTATGACACCTGCTCCAGCACCTGCGAAGGCTCGGCCACCTGCCAGGGCGGCGGATACACCTGCGCGGGCAGCACATGCGGCTATACTTGCCCTGCCACCTGTATGGGCGGGGGCGCTACCTGCAGCATGACCTGCTCCACCTGTGCTGTCACATATTGTACGACCTGCGAAGGCTCTACCTGCGCTGCTACCTGCACCGGGGCTACCTGTGCTGCCACCTGCGCCGGCCAAACTACCTGCGATGCTACCTGTACCGGTGCTACATGTGATGAAGAGACCTGTGGCTATACCTACTGCGGCACCTGCGGCGGGGCCACCTGCTCTACCTGTACCGGTCCCACTTGTATCCTGGGCACCTGCTTCGCCACCTGCCACACTCAGGCTACGTGTGCTGCCACCTGTGCCGCCACCTGCGCTGTAACGTGCGCGTCCACCTGTGCTTCCACCTGTGCGAGCACCTGTGCCGGGACGACATGTGCGTCCACCTGCACCGGGGCCACCTGTGATGCCGCCACCTGCACCGGTCCCACCTGCGGCATCACCTGCACGGGCGACACCTGTACCACCGGCACCGTCTTCTACTTCGCCGAGGGCTACACCGGTCCCGGGTTCCAGGAGTACCTGTGCCTGGGCAACCCGGTTGCAGCCCCCCTATCGGTGAAGGTGACCTACCTCTATACGGACGGGACATCTACCGAGAAGACCTACGAGGTGCCCGCCCTCTCCCGCTTCACCGCCGACGTGAACAAGGAAGCGGGCGAGGGAAAAGAGGTATCCATCAAGGCGGAGGCGGCAGCCCCCTTCGTGGCCGAGCGCCCCATGTACTTCGACTACCAAGGGAAATGGACCGGGGGCCACGACGCCGTGGGGGCCACTGGGACCTCCGGGGTGTGGTACTTCGCCGAGGGCTACACCGGGTCCGGCTTCGACGAGTGGATCTGCGTCCTCAACCCCGGGGCGGAGACGGCCAACCTCACCTTCCTCTTCCAGACCCAGGAGGAGGGGGAGAAGAGGGTGGAGGGACGCTCGGTGGGTCCCCACTCCCGCGCCTCCTTCCGCGCCAACGACCTCCTGGGGGGAGGGAGCTACCAGACCTCGCTCAAGCTGGAGTCGGACCAGCCGGTGGTGGCCGAGCGCCCCATGTACTTCGACTACACCGGCACGAACAACTGGCACTGGACGGGGGGCCACTGCGTGATGGGGGCCCCCGACCTGGCCAAGAGCTACTTTTTCGCCGAGGGCACCACGCGGGGAGGCTTCGAGGAGTGGCTGACCATCCAGAACCCCGGCCCCTCTGAGATCGGCGTGCACGCCACATACCAGCTGGGAGCGGGGAGCCCGGTGGTGAAGGACTACTCCATCCCCGCCGCCACCCGCTCTACCCTCTTCGTCCCCACCGAGGCGGGCAAGGACCAAGACGTCTCGGTCTTCCTCTCCTCAGGTTCCCTCTTTCTGGCCGAGCGCCCCATGTACTTCGACTACCAGGGCACGGGGGCCTTCGGATGGAACGGGGGCCACTGCGTCATCGGGGCCACCGCCCAGGGCACGCAGTGGTTCTTCGCCGAGGGCTACACCGGCTCCGGCTTCGAGGAGTGGCTGTGCATCCAGAACGCGGGCACGGAGACGGCCAACGTCACCATCACCTATTACCCCCAGGGGGGAGGGGCTCCCATCGTCAAGTCCCAGCCTCCCGTGGCCCCCGCCTCCCGCTACACCGTCCTGGTCAACTCGGACGCCGGGGCGGGCAAGGCCATCTCGGCCGAGGTCACCTCGGACAAACCCATCATCTGCGAGCGCCCCATGTACTTCAACTACAACGCGGTGTGGACGGGCGGGCACGACGTGGTGGGGTACACGCCCTAACAGGCTATAGCGAGTCCGTTAACAGGGCCTGCGGAAATCCCGCGGGCCCTGTCCCATGAGGGGGTCGTGTCTTCGATCTTCGGTTTCGAGGTCACTACTGCCTTTGTCGCTACCTGAAATCAAATCGCATAAGGAGCCAGGAAGGGGTCGTGTCTTCGGTTTTAAATATATATAGAAGCCGTTTGTTGCACGAGCAGCGAAATCGAAGATCGAAGACACGACCCCTATCCATTGACCCCCCAGTTTTCGTCATTGACAGAAAACGAGCCATCGCCTATATTTGTAAAATTACTTGTTAGGAGCAAATATTAGCAATGGCAAAGATAGACGACCGCGAGCTGGAAAGCTACACGCAGGATCTGTGGAATACGATAATCCGCCTCATCCACAGCTTTCGCTCGGGCATGGTGTTCAAGAAGGGCAACGAGCTCTCTTTCCCCCAGACCATGCTGTTGATCGAACTGCACCAGTCGGGCGCATCCAGCATGGGTGAACTCTCGCAGCGTCTTCACATCACTCAGGGAGTGACCACGCGCATGGTGGACCGCCTGGTGGAGAAGGGTCTGGTGGAGAGAAACCGGGATGAGGTCGATCGCCGCATCGTGCATGTGGCGCCGACGAAGCGAGGCGCCAGGCTTGCGTGCGAGATAGAGAGCATCAACCGGGAAAAGATGAAGGAGCTCTTCCTCGGCGTGCCCGAGAGAAAAAGGACGGAGCTGCTGGGATTTCTAAAGGACATGGAGCAAAAGTTCGAAAGAGAGGAAGTGCCCGAGTTCGACAGGGACGAGAAGTAGTCGCCAGGGAGTTAACAACAATAGTGAAGATAGGAGTCAAGTGAAGTGAAGGTCTTCGAGTTCTTCGCGAAGCAGTCCGAGAGGCGGCCGTGGCTGGTAGTGATCATCGCCGGCTTGATCACCCTCTTCCTCGCCGCCGGCTTCCCTCGCATCAGCACCGAGCTCAGCCAGGAAGCCATGATGCCCAAGCACTACGAATCGGTGCAGGCCATCGACGAGGTGAAGGACGCCTTCGGGGGCATCTCCAACGAGACCGTCCTTATAACGGCGGACGACGTGGCGGATCCCGAGGTCGCCAGGGTGATCTACGGGTTGAGCGTGGAGAAGATGGTGGAGGCGGGTTTCGAGGAGGGGGATATCCTCAAGGTCGAGACCTACCTCGATTTCCTGAAGTACAGGCTGCCCGAGATGATGAAGATGGCGGGCGTGGAAAGCGACATCGATATAAGCTCCATCGACGATGCCGTGCTCGCGCCGTTCCTGCAGTTCTACCTCGATCCAGACCCGGAATCTCCGGTCATAGGTATGCTCGCGGGCTTCTTCGGAGACGATTTCACCCCCGAGATGCAGGAGCAGTTCCTGGCCGTTCTCGAGGACAACAGCGAGAACATCGCAAAGATGATCTCGGAGGGGGGAGACGCGACTATCGTTAACTTCCAGCTCAACCCCGATCTCTCCCAGACGGGGCTCACGAGGGTGGGAAAAAAGCTGCGGGAGTTCGTCGCGGACGAGTTCGCCAGTCTCGACGGCGTCCAGACCTACGTGACCGGTAACGCCACTCAGGAATTGGACTCCAATGAGTTCATGGAAAAGGAGACGAGCAAGCTCATGCTCATCGCCCTCCTCTTCATCATGCTCATCCTCTACCTCACCTTCCGGCGCCTCTCTGACGTCGGCCTGCCGCTGCTGATCATCTTCGTGGCCATCGCCTGGATATTAGGCGTAATGGGGTGGGTGGGCATCACCTACACGACCATGAGCGTGGCCATCATGCCCCTGATGCTGGGGATCAACATGGCCTACGTCATCCACATCCTCAGCCGCTACTACGAGGAGAGGGAGGACGGGCTCGGCGTGGACCTCTCCGCCACCACTTCCATCAAGACGGTGGGGGTGGCGGTGTTCCTCACCGCCATCACCACCGTGATCGGGTTCTCGTCCTTCATGATCACCGACATCCCCCCCATGCGGGACTTCGGCCTCCTGTGCATGCTGGGCATCGCCTTCAGCTTCCTCCTCTCGCTCACCCTGCTGCCCGCGATCGTGGTCATCCGGGACCGCCGCAAGAAAGCGGGGAAGCTGGAATCCCACCTGGAGAAGATGCGTAAGAGGCGCCGCGACGCCCGCTAC
>Ga0315277_10001387_pt1 | contig 35410 bp, 26 predicted proteins | sample YL17G05_15_MG_FD_203695 | JGI IMG/M metagenome (GOLD analysis project Ga0315277, IMG submission 203695) | Sediment microbial communities from Yellowstone Lake, YNP, Wyoming, USA - YL17G05_15 | ecosystem: Environmental > Aquatic > Freshwater > Lake > Sediment | place: USA: Wyoming | collected...
TACTCGGTCTCGACGCCGAGACCGGAGTGTTCATGCTGCTGTTCCTCGACCTGTCGTGGGAGGACTACAAGCGACGCGGGCTGCTCAACACCGGGGCCGACGCCGACGAGGCGATCGTGCACGGCGCCGTCAAGCGCGTCCGGCCCAAGATGATGACCGTCGCGGCCGCCTTCATGGGCCTGCTGCCGATCATGTGGTCGACGTCGGCCGGCGCCGACGTCATGAAGCGCATCGCGGCGCCGATGATCGGGGGTCTGGTGACATCGTTCCTGCTGGAGCTGCTCGTCTACCCCGCGATCTACAAGCTCTGGAAGGGGGCCGCGCTACGCCAGCAAAACGGCGTTCGGGTTCAGTGAGGACCCGGTGTGGGCACGCGTTGAAGCACCGCTCTGAAAGCAGGGTCGCCCCGCAATCGATCCCACTTGGGATCGAGGCGGAGCCAGGCCACCGAAATGGGGCTTGGGATCGAGAGCAGGTGCTCAACGGTCACGACCGCTCTGTCAGCCGCTCCCGCACGCGCGAGGATTTGCGCCTGTCCGAGGAGACAGTCGGCGCCGTCGTAGGCGTCGGCCGAGAGTTGGCAGAGCTCCACCGTCTGGTCGACCGCGCGGATCGCCTCGGCGTGATGGTCGAGCAGTGCGTTCGCGTACCCGAGCTCGAGCCAAGCCTCGGCAGGGTTCCAGCTCGCCTCCCTCTCCAGGGTCGGGAGCGCCGCTCCGCAAGACCTGGCCACGCCCTCCCGGTCACCGGCGGCATCCAGGTAGACGCACTCGAACAGCTCCTTGGCCGCAAACCGGAATGAGCCCAGGGGCACGTCGCTTGCGACCCGCGAAAGGGTTTCCCGCGCGCCGCGGAAATCCCGGTTGAGGTACTTGACGTACGAGTGGCCGAAAACGATGCCGGGGTGGTCGGGAAGCGGCGCCTCCAGGATCACCCGTTCGGCGCGATCTGTCCTCCCATCCCAGCGTAGGTAGTTCCAGAACCTCTGCAGGTAACCATCGATGCGATCGGGCGAGAGGTTGATCGCCCGCTGGAACGCGCGGTCAGCTTCACCGTACGACCGCAGTCGGGACAGGGTGTCGCCGAGGGAAAGCAGGGCCGCGTAGTTGCTGGGATCGAGGTCCACCACCCGCTCCATCTCGGCACGTGCCTCTTCCCACTTCCCTTGCCTTCGGTGCACGTCGGCGATGAGCGTGAAGAGCCCGCTATCGTTGGGAAGATCTCGAGCCGCGATGCTGTACTCCACGAGCGCACGCCAATAGTCGCGCCGCCCCAGGTGGTGCAGGAACCCGAGGGCCAGGTGCGCCTCGGGCAGGTTCGGCTGAAGGGCGAGCGCACGCCCAGCCGCTTCTTCGGCGCTGGCCAAGCGGTCCGATGTGGGGTTGAAGCCGAAATGGTAGATGCGCGAGTGAGCTACCGACAGCTCGGCGTAGGCCAGGGCGAAGCCGGGATCGAGCGTCACGGCACGTTCGAACATTGCAACCGCCAGACCCAGTTGCTCCCGGCTCTCGAGGTCGCGGTAGCGAATCCCGCAGAGGTACGCCTGGTATGCATCCGGGTCGCTGGTGGGTCTTGCCGCGAGGCGGCGCTGCTCCGGACCCCGGACGCTCACGCCGAGCTCATGGACGACGCGGCTCGCAACGGTGGCGCCGACCTCCACCACGTTGGCGACCCTCGCGAGGTAGCTCTCGCCCCACAAGAGCGTGTCATCGGTCGCACGGATGAGCTGGGTGTTGACACGCAGTCGAGCGCCGTCAGGCCCTTCGGATTCCCAGCGGACCGTCCCCTCGAGGATGTAGCTCACGCCGAGCTCGTCGGCAATCTGCCGGGCGGACTTGGGCGACCTGGCAGCGTACGCCGCGCTGGTGCGCGAGATCACCCCTACAGCGTGCGCAGCGGCCAGGCGCGTCGTGATGTCGTCCGTGATGCCGAGCGCCAGGTAGTCGAGCGCGGCCGGCCCGAGGTTCTGAAACGGGAGCACGACGATCCGCCCGGCAGCGCCTGAGGACGGCCTTGCGCGCGACGCCGCGATCCACCTGAGCAGCACCCAGCCTGCGGCTGCCGAGGCGACCACCGCAACCGAAACGAGCACCACAGTGAGGGTCTTGCGCCCTTTCGAGGCCGGCGTCGGCGCCGGCACGTTCACCGGGGCTGCGGCTGACAGCTCCGCCTCGCCCGCCGGGGTGACCGGGGCAATCACCCGGTATCCGCGGGTGGGTATGGTCTCGATGTACCGTGGGCTGCGAACGTCGTCGCCAAGCGTCTGGCGGATCACGGCAACGGCATGGGTGAGCGTCCCTTCCGAGACGAACTCCTTCGCCCAGACCGCGTCGAGGATCTCCTCCTTCGAAACCACCTTGCCCCCGTGCTCGGAGAGGCAGACCAGCAGGTCCATGAATCGAGGCTGCAATGCCGCCGTCACCTCGCCGCGCGAAATCCGGTTGAGGCTCGGTTGCACGAGCCAGTCGCCGAGTCGGAAGGCCTCGCCTGAGGTCATGCCACTGTGTGCCCCGTGTCCGTGGCCGGATTATAGCAAGTCCTTTGCTCGCCTGGGATTGTCCACTGGACCCGGGCGGGTAGCGCGGGCCTGGGTACGGAGAAACCCCGGCTGAACCCCGGGTGGGCACCGGGAAACGCTCAGGACTTCTCCGCCCCCCGGGCCGAACGTGTGAGCCAAAGGAGCTGCCATGAACCAGGCCGGGTCTCGTGTGGGAGTGAGGCGCTGGAGTGGAGTATGGGTCGACCGGGCTGTCGCCTCCGGCCAGGCCTGCCCGCCCTTCACGCCCCTGTCCTCGTCCACCCCGGCGTTCGACGCCAACCCGACGCGCCGCCCGCCCAACTGATCGCGGAGGGCTCGTCACGAAAGCAGCAGGAAGAGAAAGGGAGGAAGCGATGAACGGAACCAACAAGTCAACTCGCAACTGGATCATCGCGGGAGCCATCGCAGTCATCGCGATTGTCGCGGTGCTCGGGCTCTTCTACCCGCGCCCCCAGGGAGGCCAGGTCGCCGGCACCATCGGCGGCGTCCAGAAGGCCGAGCGGTACCGGTCGGAGCAGATCACCGACAAGGACGTGCTCCTCAACCACCCCGAGGTTCAGGCGCTCCTGCAGAATGACCAGATACAAAAGCTCATAAACAGCGCGGAGTTCCAGAAGGTCCTTGCGAATGCGGAGTTCCAGAAGGTCCTTGCGAACGCGGAGTTCCAGAAAGTGATCGCGAACGCGGAGTTCCAGAAGGTCCTCGCGAACGCGGAGTTCCAGAAGGTCCTCGCGAACGCGGAGTTCCAGAAGGTCCTCGCGAACGCGGAGTTCCAGAAGGTCCTCGCGAATGCGGAGTTCCAGAAGGTCATCGCGAATGCGGAGTTCCAGAAGGTCCTTGCGAACGCGGAGTTCCAGAAGGTCATCGCGAACGCGGAGTTCCAGAAGGTCCTCGCGAATGCGGAGTTCCAGAAGGTCCTCGCGAACGCGGAGTTCCAGAAGGTCATCGCGAACGCGGAGTTCCAGAAGGTCCTTGCGAACGCGGAGTTCCAGAAGGTCCTCGCGAACGCGGAGTTCCAGAAAGTCATCGCGAACGCGGAGTTCCAGAAGGTCATCGCGAATGCGGAGTTCCAGAAGGTCCTCGCGAATGCGGAGTTCCAGAAGGTCCTCGCGAATGCGGAGTTCCAGAAGGTCCTTGCGAACGCGGAGTTCCAGAAGGTCCTTGCGAACGCGGAGTTCCAGAAGGTCCTCGCGAATGCGGAGTTCCAGAAGGTCCTCGCGAATGCGGAGTTCCAGAAGGTCCTTGCGAACGCGGAGTTCCAGAAGGTCATCGCGAACGCGGAGTTCCAGAAGGTCCTTGCGAACGCGGAGTTCCAGGCGGCTTGGAAAGACGGTGTCCTGCAACAGGCGCTGGCGAGCCAGGCGTTCTGTCGCGCGCTTCAGGCCCACGCGTTCGACCGCCAGGCAGTTACGAACTAGTAGCGAGAGCGGCGCATTGTTCCATCGGTCCGGGGTCGGGAGCGTCCAGCCCGGCCCCGGCCTTGCCTGTTTCCGCGCAAACGTCGCCAGCCCGTCCCCGCTGGCTGCTGGTGCCGTAAGAGTTTGCAGGTGTATACTTCCTACAACAAAGAGGGGGCACGACGGTCATGAAGACCCGCCTGACCGCAACACTGTTGCTGGGCCTAGCGGCGACGGCCTCCGCCCAGCTTAAATCGCTGGAAACGGAAAACTTCAACGTCGTCTACTCCCCCATCGAAGGCTACCTGGCGCCGCATATTGCTCGCTGTTTCGAAAACGCCATCCGGTTTGACCGGAAGCTATTCGACTGGACACCCTCGGAGAAGACCGTCCTCTTCCTCCACGATTTCGGAGACAACGGCAACGCCGGCGCGTTGGCCGTTCCGAACAACCGCGTCATCATTTGGATGGCACCATCTGACTATGTGTTTGAGGTCGTGCTGGCCAACGAGCGAATGAACTCGATGGCAAACCACGAGTTGATTCACGTCCTCACCCTTGACATGGCCGCGGCCCGGGACCGCACGTACCGGAAGATCTTCGGGGGCAAGGTCGACACGACCTCCGAGAACCCACTGTCGATGATCTATGCCTACTACACAGCGCCACGTGTCTATGCGCCGCGCTGGTACAAAGAGGGGATCGCCGTCTTCATGGAGACCTGGACGACGGGAGGGTTCGGGCGGACCATGAGTGCCTACGACGAGATGGTGTTCAGGACGAAGGTCGTGGACAACGCCGAGATCTACGACCTGGTTGGACTGGCGTCCGCCGCGACCAAGCTCGACTTTCAGGTGGGCGTCAACGCCTACCTCTACGGCACCAGGTTCGTGAGCTACCTCGCGCTCAGGCACGGCCCTGACAAGGTGATCCAGTGGTTTTCCCGGCGCGAGGACAGCAAGCCTGGGTATGCCGCAGAGTTTAGGGTCGTTTTCGGTGAATCGCTGCCAGCTGTCTGGTCCAGCTGGATCACCTGGGAGCACTTGTTCCAGCAGCAGAACCTCGCGCGCCTTCGGCAGAATCCGATCACGGCCTATCGAGCCCTGACCGACAGAGCGCTCGGCTCGGTCTCACGCGCGGTGATCGACCGCAGCACGAACACGGTCTACCTCGGGGTCCACTCACCAGGGCAGGTCTCGCACCTCGCCGCGCTCAATCTGAAGACCGGCGCGATGAGGAAGCTGTGCGAAGTGAAAGGACCGACCCTTTTCGCGGTGACCGCGCTGGCTTTCGACGCGAAGGGCCGGACGCTCTTCTACACGACCAACAACAACGACTGGCGCGACCTGCGCGGGGTCAACGTGGACACGGGTCGGACGAGAACGTATATCAAGACCGCTCGCGTCGGGAACCTCGCCTTCAATCTCGCCGACAAGTCCCTATGGGGCGTGCGCACGTACAACGGGATCTCGACGCTGGTGCGGATCCCCCCGCCGTACGACGAATGGAATCAGGTTCACTCATTCGATTACGGCACCGATCTCTACGATATCGACGTTTCTCCCGACGGAAAGAAACTGGTCGGGGCTCTCACGAAACCCAGCGGAAACCAGTCGCTGGTGATTTTCGACATTTCTGCCCTGCTCGCCGGCGACGCGAGCTTCGAGGTGCTCTCCGACTTCGAGAACTCCTCGCCGGCGAACTTCGTGTTCTCTCCGGACGGGCGGTTCCTCTACGGCTCCTCCTACTACTCCGGTGTCTCGAACCTCTACCGGGTGGATCTCCAGACGAGAGACGTCAAGGTGATCACGAATGCGGACACCGGGTACTTCCGTCCCGTGCCGCTATCCGGTGATGACGTGCTTGCGTTCCGTTACACCGGGAAAGGCTTTCTGCCCGTGACCATCCAAGCCCAAACGGTTGAAAAGGTCAACGCAATCACCTTCCTCGGCCAGAAGGTCGTCGAGGCTCACCCGATCGTGAAGGAGTGGAAGCTCCCCCCGCCCTCTTCGATCGACCTTGCCCCGATGATCCGGAGCGAGGCTCCCTACAGCCCGTTCGCGACCCTCAAGAAGCGCTCGCTCTACCCCATCGTCGAGGGCTACAAGACCTATGGCGCCATCGGCATGAGGCTGAACCTTGCCGACACCATCGGCTACGACAGACTCAACATGTCCGCGTCGTACACGCCGAACACGGATTTGCCCACCGACCAGAGGTTCCATTTCAAGGTGGCCTACACCTACCTGGGCTGGAAGCTGATCGGGACCTACAACTACGCGAACTTCTACGACCTCTTTGGACCCATGAAGGAGAGCTTCAAGGGTTACTCGCTCGGGATGGAGTACAAACGCTATCTGATCTACGATCAACCGAACCGCACGCTCGACTGGGCCTTCGACGTAGCCGGCTTCGGCGGCCTCGACACGCTGCCCGGCTACCAGAACGTCCCCGTCACAGCGACGAGGCTCGGCACGGCGCACCTCAGCCTCGGCTACAAGAACGTCCGCAGCTCGCTGGGCTCGGTGGAGCCCGAGAAGGGCCTGGAGTGGAGGGCCACGGCCTCAGAGTATTACGCGGTGAGCGAGAGCTTCCCCAAGCTCCGGCTCGACCTGAACCTCGGGTTGCCCCTCCCGATTTCCCACAGTTCGGTGTGGCTGTACGCCTCCGGCGGCGTCTCCGGCGGAAACTCGGCGGAGCCTTACGGCAACTTCTACTTCGGCGGCTTCGGCAACAACTATGTGGACGACAAGGAATACCGCAGGTACCACGAGCCGGGCAGCTTCCCCGGCGTGAAGATCGACGAGATCTCCGGCCACAACTACGCCAAGGCGCTGCTGGAGCTCGACCTGCCGCCCGTCGTCTTCAAGCACGTCGGCACGCCGTCGCTGTTCGCCAACTGGGCCAGCCTCGCGCTCTTCGCAGGAGGGATCGTCACCAACCCGGCCGACGCGAACCTCCGTCAGAGCTACTACGACGCCGGCGCGCAGCTCGACATCCGTCTCGTCGGGATGTCCCTCCACCAGTTCACGATCTCGTTCGGCTACGCCTCCGCCTTCCAGGGCGGGCACAAGATCTCCGACGAGTTCATGGCTTCGTTCAAGATTCCGTTTTACGAGTGATGCCGGGCGCTCAGCTGCGCACGCCGAACGTCACGACGTTGCGGTGGCCGTCCCGCCTGTAACTCAACGCATCCACCATGCGCCGCATCAGCAGCAGACCGAGGCCACCCGGTGAGCGCTCGCTCAGGGGCATCGAGACGTCGGGCTCCGCGGCAGCCGTCGGATCGAACGGGTTCCCCTCGTCGCTCAGCTCGACGACCAGCGTCGGTCCGTCGCGCCGCACCGCGACCCAGAGAGAGCCGTTCCCTCCGCGATACGCGTACCTGCAGACGTTGGTGGCCCACTCTTCGACCGCGAGGTCGAGGCGGGCCACCCTCTCCGCCGGGACATTCATCTCCGCCGCGAGACCGGTCACATATGACCCGATCTCCTGGATGTTGTCGGGCGTCGCGGGAAAGGTGCGCCTCGCGACCCCTGCAGCCGGCCTACGAGGCTGTGATGGCACTTTCAACGTCGGGAAAGATGGACAGGACCGTCTCAAAGCCCGAGATGGCGAAGACTTCTTTGACGAGCCCCTTCAGGCCGGCGACCACGAACCGAGCGTTTCGCTCCTGCGCGCGCTTGGCGGCCCCCAGGATGCTGCTCAGGCCGGCGCTCGAGACGTAGTCGAGGCCCGAGAGATCGAGCACGACGTTGCCCCTCCCCGCGTCGATCCACGCCGCACACCGCTCGGTGAAGCGCCCGACCGTCACGCTGTCCAGTCGCCCTTTGAGGGCCAGGACCGACCACCCCTGGTCGTCCCGTTCGCTCAGCTCCAGCAGCCGCTCTGCTCGCGTCGCCATTGACCGTCCTGCCTCCTCCCGCTCCTGCGGATCGAACGTGGCCATTATTCCTGCTCCTGGTCGGTCTGACAAGGCCGATCGGTCTCAGCCCGAGGCGCTCTCTTTGAGCATCCGGCGCCCCCACAGGTCGCGGGGGCTCCAGTGCAGGAACGGGGCCAGCGCCAGCTTGCCGGTCGGGCCGATGCTCCTCTCGAGGAAGGTGAGCTCGTGCAGCAGGTCGGCGATCGCCGGGTCCGGGGCCGGGGTGAAACCGGCTTCCTTCATCAGAAGGCGCCCCTTTGCCTTGATCTTCAGCTCCACCGACATCTGGAGGTAGCACAGCATGTCGCCCAGCACCTCGCCGGGAAACCGGTCGCGCAGCGTGCGCACGTATTGGCCCACCCGAGTGTCTTTCACCTCGCCCGACCGCAGCATGTCCAGGAGATCCACGTCGGAGCCGAGCCCCACCTCGAGCCAGTCGCGCAGCAAACGCTCACTGCGGGCGAACACGGCAAAGATGAGGAGGGGAAACGTCGAAACCAGCGCCAGCGTGAAGACGACCGGCGAAAGATAGAAGCTGTTGAAGAGAACGTGGCTAGCAACCGCAATGCCGAGCCCGGGCAGAAACACAAAGGGTCTCTCGCTGCCCTTCAGCTCGGCGAGCAGCTTCGAGACGATCCCCATGATGGCGGTCGCGCCGCCGTGCAACAGCGCGGTGCCGAACCCTCGCACGCCCCACAGGAGGAGGTTGGCATCGCTGACGGCCGACAGGTAGTGGACGTTCTCGACAGTTGCAAACCCGGCCCCGGTAGCGAAGCCGAGAATGGCGGAGTCAACCATGAATCCGATTCGCCGTGTCCTGATGAGGTAAACGATCACCAACCCCTTGGCCGCCTCTTCCAGGGGCGGGGCGATGAACCTCATGTAGGTCGTCGAATCGCAGAGCCCTGAGCCGATCACCCAGCGGGCCAGCAGCAGGCAGCCGACCGCGATCACGGCTCCCGTCGCGATCGCTCTTGCCACGGCTCCAGGCCGAACCAGCTTGAAAGAGTCGAGCGCGAAGAGCGCAAGAAGGAAGAGGAACACCGGCACGAGGCTGAGGACGACCCTGACCAGTTCGCTCATCTAGCGGGAGTCTACCCTGGCATGCGAGGTGATCGGAACCAGGGCTCCGGGAGCGGGCCGTCATTCCCACCCACCCGGATCCCTCGCCCCATCCTGCCCTACAGGAAGGGACTCGGGATGACAGGCGCGTCCGGCTCGCCCCGCGCGTGCCTGCCGGCTGAGGGCGCCTGCGCCAGCAGAACGCTCAGCCGGGGTTGCCTGAAGCATCTGGAGGGCCTATGCTGAGATTCGAGAATCAGGTTCAATTTTGTCGTTGAGTGTGTTCGGTTTGGCGGCCAGGCCGAGAGGCCCAACAGCGTCAACGGGAGGAAGCCATGAGTCTTCCCCGTCGCGTCCAGGCTGTGGCAGTCGTGCTGCTGCTCGCCGGCGTCGTGGCAGGCCAGCAGATCCCCACCGGCACACTCACCGGCCACGTGACGGACGGCACGGCCCCGTTACCGGGCGTCACCGTCACCGTGACCTCCCCGAACCAGCAGGGGGCACGGGTTGCCTACAGCACGGTCAACGGCGCGTACATCCTCCTCCAGTTGCCGCCGGGTCCCTACGTCGTCAGGTTCGAGCTCGATGGTTTCCAGACAATTGAGACCACGGTCAAGATCTCGGGCGACCTGACCTCGAGCGTGGATGCCGTGATGCCTCGGGTCACCACGGTGGCCGAGGAGGTCACGGTGACCGGCCGCTACGACACGATCTCGACGACGTCCACGGGCGCCACGGCCTACGAGTCAAAGCTGATCCAGGTCCTGCCGGTCAGCCGCGACGTGTCCGGCTACGTGGCCCTCACGCCCGGCACAGTGCAGCTCTCGGGTGCCCCGTGGTACCAGACGCAGATCGCGGGCGGGTCCACGTCCGAAAACCTCAACCTGATCAACGGCGCGACGGCGAGCGACAACTACAACGGTTACCTCCTTCCGCTCTTTATCGAGGACGCGATCCAGGAGACGACGACCTCGGTGTTTGGCGTCTCCGCGGAATACGGCCGGTTCACCGGGGGCGTGGTGAGCGCCCTGACCAAGTCGGGCGGGAACGAGTTCCACGGCTCGCTCCGCCTCAACCTCACCAACCCGAAGTGGACGGCGCCGACGCCTCTTACCATCGAGCGCACCGATCAGACTGACACACTCTGGGAAGCGACGCTTGGCGGCTTCATCCTCAAGGACAAACTGTGGTTCTTCCTGGGCGGGCGGACCGCCACAGCGACGACGTCGCTGCAGACGTCCCTGCCGGTGAGCATTCCGTACGACGAGTCCGTCCGCCAGGATCGCTACGAGGGGAAGCTGACGCTCGCGCTCTCCCCGAACCACCGCCTCATCGGCTCGTACCTCGACGTCGAGGAGACCCGCGAGAACTGGAGCCAAGGTTCGACCTACGACCTGGACAGCCTCTTCACGATGACGGCACCCGAGAGCATCACGGTGCTCAACTACTCCGGCGTGCTCTCCAACACCCTGTCCCTCGAGGCCCAGTACTCGGCCAGAAAGAAGACGTACAAGGGCTTCGGCTCCCACTACACCGACATCGAGCAAGGCACGCCCGTCTTCGACATGTTCAACAATTGGGTTTTGTACAACTCGCCGATGCTCTGTGCGGTGTGCCCCGACCCCAACGACGAGCGGGACAACAGCGACGCGTTCGCCAAGGCGTCGGTGTTCCTCTCCACGGAGAGGGCCGGCTCGCACGACCTGCGCTTCGGCGCGGACTCCTTCGACGACATGTGGAAGTACAACGACTGGGACAGTGGGAGCGGCTACAAACTCTACGCCGGCGCGGTCGACATCGTCGGCACCGGGACGGGCGCCAAGTACTACCCGGTCATCCTCCCCGGTGATTCCTTCATCGAGTACACCCCTCTCTTGGAGATGAGCAAGGGGACCCATTTCAAGACCAACTCGGCGTTCGTCAACGACGTCTGGCGCCTCGCCAACGCCTTCAGCTTCAACATCGGCGTGCGCTACGACAAGAACGACGGCACCGACGCCTCGGGCACCAAGGTGGTGAGCGACTCCAAGTGGAGCCCGCGCCTGTCGGCCACCTGGGACCCCAAGGGCGACGGCGCCACCCAGGTCACCCTCGGCTACGGCGAGTACGTGGCCGCGATCACGAACCCCGTGGCCAACAGTCAGGCCATTGGTGGGCAAGCGGCCTATATTGATCTCATCTACGACGGCCCGCCGATCAACGCGGAGGGTCCCCAGGTCGAGACGCACGAGGCGTTGCGGCAGGTGTTCGCCTGGCTCGACAGCATCGGCGGCCCGATGGCGAACCCGCAGCTTTGGCTCTGGGTCTATGCTCCCTTTCAGACCTTCATCGGCGACAACCTCAAATCCCCGAGCACCGCTGAGTGGACGGCCGGCGTCTCCCAGCGCCTCGGCACCCGCGGCCTCATCCGCCTCGACTACGTCAACAAGGTGTGGAGCGACTTCTATTCGTACCGCACCGACCTGACCACCGGCACGAGCCAGGGCCCGTACGGCAACCTCTATGACAGGACAATCGTCGAGAACGACAACACGTTCACAGAACGCAAGTACTGGGGGTTGCTGCTGCAGGGGAACTACCGCTTCGGCGAGCGCCTGCTCCTCGGCGGCAACTACACCTACTCCAAGCTCTACGGGACGGATTGTGTGACTTTCAGTGACTTTGGCTGCGCCCCGGTCAACTACCCCGAGTACAACGACCCGAAGTGGTACCTGCAATCGGGCTACCTCGGGGGCGACCGGCGCAACAAGCTCAACCTCTACGCCTCCTGGGACGCGGTCAGCACCCGGGCCTTCGCCTGGAATTTCAGCCTCCTGCAGCGCTACCTGTCCGGCGCACCGTACGGCGCATCGTCGTCCTGGGTGGCCGTCAGCCCCTACGTCACCAACCCGGGCTACGTGGTGCCGCCGGATTTCACCTGGTACCCCTTCACGCCCGTAGACGCATACCGCGCCGACGCGATCAGCTCGACCGACCTCGCAATGACGTTCACCTTCAAGCTCGCGGCGTTGGAGCTGTACGTGAACCCCAGCGTCACGAACCTGTTCAACAGTCAGGCGGTGATCAACCCGAACACAACTGTGTACACCCGGTACAGCAAGAAGTATCTGGCCTGGTTCGACCCGTTCACCGAGACCCCGAAGGAGTGCCCGCAGGGCACGACGTGCAATCTCGCCGACGGCTACAACTGGCAAAAAGGCCCTGATTTCGGAAAGGCCGTGGTGCCCAGCGACTACCAGACCCCGCGCACGTTCCTGGTCAACGTCGGCCTGAGGTTCTAGCGCGGGCCCCACACCTCTTTGTCATCCCGAGGAGGCCCGAAGGGCCGACGAGGGATCTGGGAGGGGCCATCATTCCCACCCACCCGGATCCCTTGTCCCGCCTGCGGCGGGCGTCGGGATGACACAAGGATGGAATTCACTGCTGAGGGCCGCCGCGCTGGAAAGCCGATCAACGGGGCTTGTCTGGGGTCTTTCGAGGCCTTATTCTTAGACCAGTGATCCAAGCCAAAGTTCGTCGTTGAGTGAAATCGGTCTGGCGGCCAGGCCGAGAGGCCCAACAGCGTCAACGGGAGGAAGCCATGAGTCTTCCCCGTCGCGTCCAGGCTGTGGCAGTCGTGCTGCTGCTCGCCGGCGTCGTGGCAGGCCAGCAGATCCCCACCGGCACACTCACCGGCCACGTGACGGACGGCACGGCCCCGTTACCGGGCGTCACCGTCACCGTGACCTCCCCGAACCAGCAGGGGGCACGGGTTGCCTACAGCACGGTCAACGGCGCGTACATCCTCCTCCAGTTGCCGCCGGGTCCCTACGTCGTCAGGTTCGAGCTCGATGGTTTCCAGACAATTGAGACCACGGTCAAGATCTCGGGCGACCTGACCTCGAGCGTGGATGCCGTGATGCCTCGGGTCACCACGGTGGCCGAGGAGGTCACGGTGACCGGCCGCTACGACACGATCTCGACGACGTCCACGGGCGCCACGGCCTACGAGTCAAAGCTGATCCAGGTCCTGCCGGTCAGCCGCGACGTGTCCGGCTACGTGGCCCTCACGCCCGGCACCGTGGTACTCGGGGTGGCTCCTCGGTACGAAACGGAGATCACGGGCGCGGCGACCTCCGAGAACCTCAACCTGATCAACGGCGCGACGGCGACCGACAACTACTGGGGTTACCTTCTTCCCCTCTTTATCGAGGACGCGATCCAGGAAACCACGACCTCGGTGTCCGGCGTCTCCGCCGAATATGGCCGGTTCACCGGGGGCGTGGTGAGCGCCCTGACCAAGTCGGGCGGCAACGAGTTCCACGGCTCGCTCCGCCTCAACCTCACCAACCCGAAGTGGACGGCGCCGACGCCTCTCACCATCGAGCGGACCGACACCATCGACCAACTCTGGGAAGCGACGCTTGGCGGCTTCATCCTCAAGGACAAACTGTGGTTCTTCCTGGGCGGGCGGACCGCCACAGCGACGACGTCGCTGCAGACCTACCCGCCGGTGAGCATCCCGTACGACTACACCGTCCGCCAGGACCGCTACGAGGGGAAGCTGACGCTCGCGCTCTCCCCGAACCACCGCCTCATCGCCTCCTACCTCGACGTCGAGGAGACCCGCGAGAACGGGGGTTGGGGCTACGACCTGGAGACCCTCTACACGTGGGAGGCACCCGAGAGCATCACGGTGCTCAACTATTCCGGCGTGCTGTCCAACACCCTGTCCCTCGAGGCCCAGTACTCGGCCCAAAAGAAGACTTACAAGGACCTGGGCTCCCGCTACACCGACATCGAGAGAGGCACGCCGGTGAACGACATGCTCAACTGGGGCAATTACAACTCGCCGCCCTTCTGCGCCGTGTGCCCCGACCCCGACGACCATCGTGACAACACCGACGCGTTCGCCAAGGCGTCAGTGTTCATCTCCACGGAGAGGGCCGGCTCGCACGACCTGCGCTTCGGGGTGGACCTCTTCGACAACATGGCGAAGTACAACGGCTGGATGACCGGTTCGGGGTACGCCCTCGACGCCACCAGTGTCGACATCGTCGGCACCGGGACGAGCGCCAAGTACTACCCGGTCATCCTCCCCGGCGATTCCTACATTGAGTACTACCCGATGTTCGAGCTGAGCCAGGGCACCCACTTCAAGACGCAGTCGGCGTTCGTCAACGACGTCTGGCGGCTCGGCAATCACTTAAGCCTCAACATCGGCGTGCGCTACGACAGGAACGACGGCACCGACGCCTCGGGCACCAAGGTGGCGAAGGACTCGAAGTGGAGCCCGCGCCTGTCGGTCACGTGGGACCCCAGGGGCGACGGTGCCACCCAGGTCACCCTCGGCTACGGCGAGTACGTAGGCGCAATCACGACCCTGTTTGCAAACGAACAGGCCATCGGCGGGAACACGGCCACGATCCAGTTGTGGTACGACGGCCCGCCGATCAACGCGGAGGGTCCCCAGGTCGAGACCCACGAGGCGCTCCGGCAGGTGTTCGCCTGGCTCGACAGCATCGGCGGGGTGATGGCGAACGCCCAGCTCTGGTTGTACGCGTTCGCACCGGGCTACCAGGTCTTCATCGGCGACAACCTCAGATCGCCGAGCACCGCCGAGTGGACCGCGGGCGTCTCCCAGCGCCTCGGCACCCGCGGCCTCATCCGCCTCGACTACGTCAACAAGGTGTGGAGCGACTTCTATTCGTACCGCACGGATTTGACCACCGGAACGAGCGAGGACCCGTTCGGCAACGTCTACGACAGGACCGTCCTCGAGAACGACAGCACGTTCACAAAACGCAAGTACTGGGGGCTGCTGCTGCAAGGGAACTACCGCTTCGGCGACCACCTCCAGGTCGGCGGCAACTACACCTATTCCAAGCTCTACGGCAACGATGGGGGGTACGCGGTGCCGTGGCCCTCCGACGATCTAATGTACCCCGAGTACCACGACGTGCGGTGGTACAACCCGGGAGCCTACCTCGCAGGCGACCGCCGCCACAAGGTCAACGTCTACGCCTCCTGGGACGCGGTCAGCACCCGGGCGTTCGCCTGGAACCTCAGCCTGCTCCAGCGCTACCTCTCGGGAGCGCCCTACGGCGCGTCGAGCTCGGTACCGGTCGGCCCCTACGTCACCAACCCGGGCTACGTGCTTCCGCCGACTTTCACCGGGTACAACTTCACGGCACCCGACGCCTACCGCACCGACGCGGACAGCTCCACCGACCTCGCGATGACGTTCACGCTCAAGGTCGCCGGTGTAGAGCTGTACGTGAACCCCCGCGTCACGAACCTGTTCAACAACCAGGCGGTGGACTACTTGAATCAAGTCGTGTACGTCAATGCCGACCTGCCGGACAACCTCGCGCCGTTCAACCCGTTCACGGACAAACCAAAGGAATGCCCGCAGGGCACGACCTGCGATCTCGCCGACGGCTACAACTGGCAAAAAGGCCCTGATTTCGGAAAGGCCGTGGTGCCCAGCGACTACCAGACCCCGCGCACGTTCCTGCTCAACGTCGGCCTGAGGTTCTAGCCCGCGGCCCGCGCTCGGATCACGGCTCCCACGTAGGGACGACGGCCCAGCCGGGAAAGGGACCGATCTCGATCTTCCAGCCGGTGTCGGAGGCCGCGTCGCGCGCCGCGCGCAGGTTGGTCAGCGACCGTAGCTTCGCCACCAGCTTGTCGTGCGGCAGCGTGTGCAGCGGCGGCTTCGTCATGTCCGGCATCGGCCAAAGCCGGATCGTCCCGTCCTCACTGCCGGACGCGATCCAGCGCCCGTCAGGGGAGACTGCCACGCCGGTGACCGGCCCGGTGTGGCCGAAGAGCAGGTGGGGCTCCTCGCCCGTCACCGGCCCGACGCGCACCGCGCCATCCTGGCCGCCGGTGACGAGGATCGCGCCGCGAGCGTCGAGGGCGAAGGAATTGACCCGGTTGCCATGGGAGGTGATCTCCCGCGTCGTGCTCGAGACAAGGTCGAACGCCGAAAGCGACGAGACCGTTCCCGTCTGGACCGCCGGGTCGAGGCGCAGGATCGTGCGGGAGTCGGGGTTCGCGAGCAGCAGAGTAAAGACAGGGCCCTTCCTGCAGGGGCGCAGGAGGCGGCTCGTGCCGGTGGCGAGGTCCCACAACCGCAGCCCTGCATTGCCTTCCGAGACCAGGTGGCCGTCCCGGAGCCACACCGGCGTCGCCCAGCCCTCGGTTCCGCTTCCGGCTTGCTGGCACCCCTCACCGCTCCCGGGACGGGTGTCGAAGGTGCGCTCGTCGCCGGTGGCAAGGTCGAGGATTCGGATCGCGGTCGATTCGGGGTGCCCGATCTCCGTGATCTCCATGGCGAGGAATCGTCCGCCGGGATCCAGACTGCCCAACGTGCCAAAAACCCCTCTGCCCTCCGGACGCTTCAACCAGTGGACGGAGGGCTTCGACCCGTCGAGAGGCACGACGAAGATTCTGCCAGCGTAGTATTCGAGCGGGTCACTCACGACCACGGAGCGACCACCCGGATCGACCTCCAAAGTAGTGCCCGAGCCAAACCGGGCATCCGGAACCGAGCAAAGCTCGCGCATGCTCTCGCCGGCGGCCGGTGACACCGGCCAGCTCCTGAGGGCTCCCTCGTCCGAGGCGGCGAGGACGTGCCCGTCGCGGGTGAATGCCACCCTCGTGTTGGGCGGCTTCTGCCGGCCGAGCACCATCGACCGCGTACCCGCCATGTTCCACAGAATCGCGTTGAGACTATGTTCGCTGGCGAGCCAAGACCCGTCCGGACTGAACGCCATGAAGTTGAGCCAGGTTACGTCGCTGTCGAGCAGTGGGATCGGCTCCGCCGTGCGAGGCGCCGCGAGGTCGAAGAGGAACAGCGAGCGGGGGGGCATCGCCTCGTAAGGGCTCGTCGCGAGGAATCTGCCCCTGGGATCAAGCGCGACGAAGCTGGCGCTCGCGGGGCTCTTGAGTGTGCGCTCCAGGCGGGCGGTGGGCACGTCCCAGATGCGCACCTCGCCGCCGCCGTCGCTGGTCACCGCCCGGTCACGCCACGGACCCACCCTGACGCCGACCGCCTTTCCCTCGTGGGTGCCGATCACCCGGGGCGGCGCCGAGAGGGCGTCGAGCCGCTGCTGGACGACACGGCCTCCCTGGATCGAGATTGTCCACGGGCCGCTCGGATCGATGTCCCAGGACCCCTCGAGGCCGTGCGGCTCCCAGCGGCCGAGCACCTGCTCGGTCGTGCCGTCGAGGGAGAGACGGCGCACAAGGATCGGCCCTCTCCCGTCAGGCGTAGAGGCGTCGAACGCAAAGACCAGCAGGCGGTCGTTGACCAGTGTGAATCTTTCCCCCCGCTGCCGCTGAAGGGTGTGCTCGACGCGCGCCTCCGGGAGCGCCCAAACGTCGACCTTGCCAGCGTCCCGGGTCACGAGCCGCCGGCTGTCCGACGTGAACCCCAGCGGGAGGGCCAGCAACGGGCTGACCTGGCGTCGTTCCCTGGTGTCCCCGTCCACGAGGTCCATGCTCCCGAGGCCACCGAGGGCGAGCCAGCGGCCGTCCGGACTCCACGTCACAGTTTCCCCGGGTGTGTCGGGGATGAAGAGCGCGGGCGGGCCTTGCCAGAGGGCCTCGACGGCGAGACGACGCGCGGGACCGTTGTCGCTGCGCTCGAGGCTGGCGATGGCGTAGGCGAGCGCGGCGTTCGGGTGGTCGGCGAGCTTCAGCCGGCCCAGGGCAAAGAGCTGCGCCGCCTCGCGCTGGCCGGTCTCCTGCACGCTCTTGCGCAGCAGGATGCCGAGCCCGCTAGCCACCAGCACGACCGCCGCGAGCCCGGCCGCGTAGGCCATGCGCCTCTGCCGCCGCCGTCGCTCCGCCCGCGCCACCATCGCGCGGGCGAACGTCTCCTCGGACTCGGAGAGGCCGCCGGGGTAGCGCGACCGCCACACCTGGTACTCCTGGTACGAGGTGCCGGTCCACAGCAGGTCGTCCGGCTTCCCCTTCTCCTCCCACAGGTGTGCCACCTGGCGGAGCTGGTCGCGGAGCTGCGCCGAGCCCTCGTCCTCGGTCCGCCAGCGCACCAAGCGCGGCCAGGCCGATAGCAGACTCTCGTGCACCACCTCGACCCGCCGTCCGGCGGTCTGCCCCGGCTCGGTGGCGTGCGCCTCGTAGCTCGTGAGCAGCCGCGCGTCGATCAGAGCCTTGAGGATCCTCTCGGCGTCCGCGCGCTGGCCCTCGGGGAACACCGTGAGCAGCTCGCCCACGTCCCGCACCGCGCGGGTGCCCTCGGCGGTGACGAGGTTTCTGAACAGCTCGCGCACGAGGGGAAGCTTGTCCGTCCCGATCCGCTCCAGCGTCGCCTCGGCGTGCTGGACCAGCGCCCCGGCGACGCCGCCGATCGCCTCGTGCGCCGCTCGCGTGAGCACCCCGCCCTCGCGGTCACGCTTCTCCCACAGGCTCGCCGCAGCGAAGGCGAGTAGCGGCAGCGCCCCGCGCTCGCCCTCGACGGCCTGCAGCATCTCGGAGACCAGCGCCTCGTCCTCGAACCGGTAGCCGCACTTCAGCGCCGGCTGCACCAGCGCCCGGCGGAGCGCGTCGCCGGTCGGTGCCCCCAGCGGCATGAGATCGCTGAACACCGGCCGCAGCGCCTCATGCTCCTGGCAGCGCAGCAGGAAGTCGTCCCGCATCGCCAGCAGGACGTGGACGTCGGCCTCGAGCACGAGCCGCGAGAGCAGCGAGGCGAAGCGCGTCTTCACCTCGGGCGGGTTGAGTGTGAACAGCTCCTCAAGTTGGTCCACGATCACGAGCGCCTCGCGGTGGTCGGAACGCCAGCGACGGAAAAGGTCCACCGCGACGTCGGCGTCCTCGAAGCGAAGCATCTGGCGCATCGCGTTCGTGTCGCGCGAGACCTCGGGCACCAACGCCTGCCCGAGCGCGACGAACGGGGCATCGCCGGGCGTGCAGATGAGGTGCGCCCAGCCTTCAGGCTTGGCCGGGATGAGGCCTGCCCGCAGGAAGCTGCTCTTGCCCGCGCCCGAGGGACCGACGACGGCGAGGAGGTGGCGGCCCGGCAGCCGCTTCCACACCCCCTCGACCTCGGCCTCGCGGCCGAAGAAGTACCCGGCGTCCGCCTCGGTGAACGCGGAAAGTCCAGGGTAGGGCTGCGCCTCCTCGACCCCGCTGACCCGGTGGGCGACCTCCTCGAGGGCGCGGGCGAGCGCCTGCGCCGAGGGGTAGCGTCGGCCCGGGTCCCTGGCCACTGCTCGGGCGATGACCTCCGACCACGGGGTGTCCGGGATGCGCGGCGGGTCCTCGCGCACCGCCTGCCAGAGCGCCTGCCGCTGCTCGACCTCGCGTGTGCCCCCGGGTGCGACCATCTCCGCCAAGACGATGCCGGCTGCGAAGACGTCGGCGCGCGGGTCGGCAGCGGCGCCCATCGCCTGCTCCGGCGGCCAGTACGCCGGCGTCCCCGCCACGGTCCCCCCGGAGGCCACCGCCTTGGCGATGCCGAAGTCCATCAGCACCACGCGCCCCGCCCGGGTGCGCATGACGTTCTCCGGTTTGACGTCGCGGTGGACGAGCCCGGCCTCGTGAATGGCGCCCAGACCCGCCAGCAGCTGCAGCGCGATCTCCCGCGCCTCGGCAAGCTCGAGCGGGCTGCGGGTCTCCAGGACGTGCTTCAGCGTGGTGCCGTCCACGTACTCCATCGAGACGCACTCCAACCCCTCCGCTTCGACGAGGTCGTAGACCCGGCAGACGTGCGGCGAGGCGACGGCCCGCGCCGACCGCACCTCCGCCCGCAGCCGGGCGAGTGCGTCCTCATCGCCGACCTTCTCGGGCGCCAGTACCTTGAGCGCCACCTCGACCTGGAGCTTGACGTCGCGCGCGAGCCACACCTCGCCCATCCCGCCCCGCCCGAGCACGCCGCGGATCTCGTACCGGCCGCCCAGGACGCGACCGACCATGGGCGCTGCGCCCGTGCCGCCCGCGGGTGGAACGAGGGTCGCCTCCGGTGCCGGGTCCCGCCGGGTGCCAGGGTCGCGGTCTTCGGGGTGAACCATCTAGCGCTCTCCACTCAAAACCGCGTCAACGACGGCCGGGTTCGTTGCAGGTAGTGTACCCCCGCGTTGGCAAATCCATGACAACAACCTGCATCATGCCTGTCCGGAGGCCTCAGAGGCCTCGTGGTTCGTCACCCTGCGGAATGATCCAGGGCGCTCGCGCTGGTGTCGTCCCGAGAATGCCCGAAGGGTCGACGCGGGATCCGGGAAGGGAGACCAAACCCCCACCCAGATCCCTCGCGGAGCCTGCCCTGAGCGAAGCCGAAGGGTTCGGGACGACACAAGGATGGAATTCGCTGCTGAGGGTCGCCGCGCCACAGAAGACAGGACGAGGGACCGGCGCGCTAACCCTGGTTGCTCGGCCCGCCTGCTTCCAGAATGGTCCTCACCTGATCCTCGAGCACGGGCAACCGGTGATGCACGAGATCCCAGATGATCTCGTAGTCGATCCCGAAATACTGATGAATCAGCAGATCTCGCAACCCGGCGATCCTCCGCCACGTCACCTCGGGGTGCTGGGAGCGAAGCTCTTCCGGCACGTTCTTGATCGCCTCGCCGATGATCTCGAGATTGCGCACCACGGCATCGACGGTCCGCGGGTCCTTGCGGAACGCCTCCAACGTCATCCCGGCCGTGTAGTCGCGGATCTTTGCGGCAGCGTCAAGCACGTCCTCGAGGTAGGCCCTAAAGTCCCGGGGCATATACCGCCTCGCGGAGGATGATTGGGCGCAGGCGCGGCTTGATGCCGTCGGCAAGCACGAGGTCGACCGAACAGCCAAAAAGGTCCTCGAGATGCTCCTTGACGTCCATGTACGCGTCGAAAGACTTGCGGTCGAGTTCGACCAGAAGATCCAGATCGCTCACCTCGGTCGCCTCGGCGCGGCTGATCGAGCCGAACACCGCTATGCGGCGCACACCGAGCGCCCTGAGGCGTTGCCGCTCCGCAGCAAGCACCGTCAGCACACGGTCGCGATTGAGCAGGGTACGTGCCGGCATCGACATCCTCCGTCCTCATAATACCCCTCGGGGACCCTTCCGGCCGTTGTGGGGGGCGCCCTCGCCCGCGCGACCGAAGCGAGGGCAGCCGCGCCACCAGGAACAGGAACAACAAAGACCCCGGGGCGGTTGAGCCCGGGGCTCTGACTCGCGTCTCGTGAGGCGGCCAGGCCAGCTCGGCGAGGGTGGCCTTGAGGGCCGTGTAGGAGCGGTCCACGGTGGAGATCTGCACCCGCTCGCCGAGCTCTCGTAGGCCTGTTACGCCACTGTTCTTCAAGGCGCAGTCGAGGGCGGACCCAGATTTCGGGACATCAGCAGCTCGACGCACCTGGAGGCCTGCCGGGTTGCTTGTTTCTCGCTTTCGTGATGGGCAGCCCAGGTCCGGGCGGCTGCTTGCGCTCCACGGGCTGTCTCGGTTCGGGTTTCACAGGCGGGCCGTCGGGAATGTTACCCTTGGGCGGCGAGCGGCAAAGTTGGCCCGTGAGAGGGGGGTTCGATATGCCTAAGAGTTTCGTTGTTCTGTTTGTGTCGGCACTTCTAATGACTTCTGCGCTAGCGGCGGTCGCAATGGAGAAGCCGGCACCCAAGCCCCAAACGATGTGCCCAGTCTCGGGCGAGCCCATCGACACGAGCGTTCACGTCGACTACCAGGGCCAGCGGATCCACTTCTGCTGCCCCAAGTGCCCGCCCGCGTTCCGCAAGGACCCTGAGACGTACTTCGCAAAGTTCGAGAAGGAGGGTGTTCAGCTCGAGAACATCCAGACCACGTGCCCGGTCAGCGGCGAGAAGCTGGGCGAGGGCGACATGGGCGAGCCGGTGACGATCAGCTACAAGGGTCGCACCGTGAAGTTCTGCTGCAACAAGTGCGTCAAGAAGTTCGAGGCCGACCCGGCCAAGTACCTGGCTAAGCTCCCGGGTGAGCAGCCCGCTACCAAGTAGCCGCCGGCGCTCCGGCGAACACGGTATCCGAAGGCCCGCCTCGCCCGCCGGGGCGGGCCCCGTGGTCCCCCGCTACCCTACTCGCCGCAGCCGATGCCCGACTCCGAGGACGCCCCACCTTCGCGAGAGGCGAGGGTGCCAGGGGGAGACGACGTTCGTTCGACCTGGATCGTGGAGTGGTCGATCCCGAAGCGGTCGTGGATGGCGGCGCGGACGCGCCACAGGACGTCGTCGGGGCATTCGGGCTCGACCACCACGTGCGCGGAGAGCGCCACGAACCCGCTCGTGATCGTCCAGACGTGCAGGTCGTGGACCGCCGTGACTCCAGGCACGGCCGCCATGACCTCGGCGACCTCGTCAAGCTTGACATGCCCCGGGACACCCTCCATGAGAACCTGGACAGACTCCCTCAGCAGGCCCCACGCCGATACGATCACCAGAAGCGCGATGAGGACCGATGCGAGCGGGTCCGCCCAGTTCCAGCCGAAAACGCTGATGACAACGCCTGCGGCGATCGCCTGTACGCTGCCCAGGGTGTCGGTGACGACGTGGAGGAAGGCGCCGCGCACGTTCAGGCTCTCCTTGCGGCCGCCGCGCAGGATCCAGAGGGAGGCGAGGTTGACCGCCAGGCCCCCGCAGGCGACCGCCAGCATCAGCCCGCCCTTGACCTCGGGAGGGTTGGACCAGCGCCGGTACGCCTCCGCGAAGATCAACGCCGCCATCGCGACGAGAGTGGCACCGTTGGCCAACGCTGCCAGGATCTCCATCCGGTGATAGCCGTACGTTCGTTTCGGGGTGGCCGGTCGCTGGGCCGCCCAGATCGCGAACAGCGACAACCCCAGCGCGGCCACGTCCGTGAGCATGTGCCCGGCATCGGCCAGGAGCGCGAGCGAGTTGGCGAGGAGCCCGCCTGCGACCTCGGCCAGCATGTAGACGCCGGCGAGAACAAGTGCGAGCGTGAGTCTCTTACGATGGCGCGATCCGGCCGTTGGCAACGACCGGTGAGTGTGGGCGTGGGCCATGCGTCCGCTCTCTCCCCACGCCAGATTAGCGCAACGCCCGTGGAGGCACGCGCCGGCTACCAGTACCTCTCGATGTGGACCTGGCCAGGGTGCTGGGGGGTATGCTCGCGGAACCCCTCGGCAGCCAGGATTGCCGCCATCTCCTCGATCATGTCCGGATTGCCCGACAGAAACACGTGGGTGTTCTCCGGCTCGGGACGGAAACCCCAGATGCCTTCGAGAATCCGCTGCTGCCACAGTTCCTGCACGTGCCCCACGAGCCCTCCCCACGGGACCGGCTCTTCCTGCGGGCGTGAGACGGTGGCGACGTACGTGAGGTTGCGGCGAAGACGTTCCATCATGATGAGCTCGGCGCGATACCCGAGGTCCCAGGAGTGGCGGGCCGAGTGCAGCACTGCGAGCCTACGGTTCTTCTCGTGCTCGAGGTCGGTCCGCAGCATGCTCATGTACGGCGCGAGGCCCGTGCCCGTGGCGACCATCACCAGGTTGACGCCGTCTGGGAGCTGGTCGAAGGTGAACAGCCCGCTCATCCTCGGCCCGAGCCAGAGCCGGTCCCCCACCTCGAGGGCGCAGAGGCGCGGCGTGAGCGAACCCGATCGCACGATGTTGAGGTAGAACTCGAGGTACTGCTGGTCCGCCGAGGACGAGGCGATCGAGTACGAGCGCCGGATCAGCGCGCCGGGCTTCGGCGGGGGGTCGTCGGTGGGATCGGCCATCGGATGCCGCCTCGCCTCGGGTGGTAGACCCAGCACCGCGAACTGGCCCGGCCGGAACGGCGGCAGCTGCCAGCCGTCGGGCACAACCTGCAGGATGAAGAGGCCCGGTGCCACCTCGATCTTCTGCGTCACCACGGCGTTCAGTCGGCTATCCGCCATCTCGCGCGCACCCCCTCGCCACACCGGCTGCCAACGACGTCAGCACGTCTCTCCATTCCCTCATCCGTGCGGAGCGACCAACCGTACAGGACGCGGACGCGAAACCGGTTCAGATTGGTGAGGCCATCCTACGGCTCACCTCCTGGCTACCAGCCGTCGGTGACCGGCGCCACGAGGGGTTGCTCCTCCTCCGTGGGCTGGAACATCGCTGCGCCGACGCAACCGGGGCCGACGTGCGTCCCGACCACGGGGCCGATCTCGCTTTCGATGACCTCTGAAACCGTAAAGCCGTCCTGCAGCAGGTTTCGTAACCGCACGGCCAGGACCGGGGCTGACGCGTGGCCGATGCCGACCATCACCGGCCTGTCAAGGTCCACCCGCTGCTTGAAAAGATCGATGAGCCGTTGATGGGCTGCGTCCCCGCGCCGGACGCGGTCCACGGGCACCACCATGCCCTCCTCCAGGCCCAGAATCGGCTTGACCCCCAGCACGCCGCCGAGCCAGGCCTGCGTCTTGCCGAGCCGGCCCCCTCGGGCGAGGTACTCCGGGGTGTCCACCACGAAGAGCAGGTGGACCCGTGCACGCATCGCCTCGAGACGGGCACGGATCTCCTGCGCCGAGAGCCGGCGCTGCGCCATCCGCGCAGCCATCACTGCCAGGAGCCCGAGCCCCGTGCTGACCTGCATGGCGTCCACCACCTCGAGCACCGGTGTGTCGCCGCCTCGCCGCCTGCTGAACTCCTCTCTCCCCTCCTGCGCCGCGGCGCGGGCGTTCACGACCGTGTGCGAGACCCGTTCGGACAGGTGCACGGAAACGAGATCGCTGCGCTCGATCAGCATGCGGTAGGTGGCGGCAAACTCCCCCTGACTGGGCGGGCTGGTCAGCGGGTGCGCACCTCTCCTGCTCTCGAGGAGTCCGTAGAACGTCTCGGGCGAGAGGTCCACGCCGTCCCTGTAGATATCCCTGCCGAATGTCACCGAGAGCGGGACGATGTGTATCTGGTGACGCTGCGCGAGCTCGACCGGGAGGTCGGCGGTCGAATCGGTGACGATGCGGACGTTCACCTCCGGCGCGTCGAACTCCAGGACGCCAAGCTCGTGGAGGCGCGCCGCGTCAGCCAGAGCCACGCCGTCGAGGGCACTCGACCTGTCCAGCGCGTTCCACAGCGTGCGGCTTGCCCGAACATCCGCCACCAACCTCTGCTCGCCGGGCGAGAGCGTGAAACCGGAGTGGCCCAGACCCGCAGCGAGCTTCACCCGGCTTGAGAGACTCGGGAGCTGGGCGCGGGCCTCGTCGTACCGGTGCTGATCCTCCATCGCGTCAGCTATCAGGCTCAGAAGGTCCTTGAAGAGCTCGCGGGGCACCAGGGGCGAGCCCACCATCACGCGAAAGCTCCCCGCGGCCGTGCGGGCGAGCCTTGCAAATGCCTTCACACCACGCCGCGTGTCGGCCCGAGCGGCGGTCACCTCGCCCTCTTCGAGGAACAGCTCGCCGCCGCCGGCCCGCACTCGACCCGTGACCGTGGCCGCGTGCAGGAGAGGGAGAAGCTCGAACAGCGGCAAGGCCTCCAGGTCCCCCACCAGGGACTCCAGCAGGGGATCGCACATCAGGCCGAGATCGCGGCCCAGCAGGGCCGTTCGTACCTTCCGAAGGATCGCCTCGAACGGGGTGTCTCGCACCGCGAGGGTGAGCACGCCCACCGGGACCTCCGGTCCGGTCTTGGTGTCGACCAGGAGGATCGTCGTGGGGGGAGCCTGCCCGGCAGCGCGCGTGGCCGAGCGGATGCCGAGGGGGTCCGCCACGTCAACGAGAGCCGCTTCGGCGACGATCACCTCGGGCTTGAGGCCGCTCGCGAACCGCCTGCCCTCTTCGGCAGAGGATGCGGCCACGACCTCCTGGCCGTGACCCGCAAGACCCCGGACCAGGTCCTTCCTGCGAGTCTCCACGCCGTCCAGCACCAGGACCGTGCGCCGCACCATTAATCATCCCACCACAAGGAGGTCACGGCGACCCGCGGCGCGCGGTCCGGAATCGTCAGGAGGCATCGGCGCTTGTAGTATAGCGCCATGAAGAAGCAGGTCCTGACGGTTTTCGCCCACCCCGACGACGCCGAGACGATGGCCGGAGGCACGCTTCTCAAGTGGGCACGAGAGGGCCACGCGATCACGATGTGCCTGATCACCGACGGGGACAAGGGCACCTCGGACCCCAACGACGCGCGCGAGGCGGTCGTCGCGCGCCGCCGCACCGAGCAGGAGCGCGCGGCGGCGCGCCTGAACGCCACGGTCGTTACGCTTGGGTACGAGGACGGCGTCTTGCAGCCCACGCTGGGACTGAGACGTGACCTGGTGCGGGTGATGCGCCGGGTCCGCCCGCACGTCGTGGTCGCGAACGACCCCACGGTGTGGTTCCGCCACGGCCAGTACATCAACCACCCGGATCATCGGGCGGCCGGCCAGGCCGCCATCGAAGCCCTCTACCCGGCGGTGAAGAAGGCCAGCATCTTCCCGGAGCTGCTCGCCGAGGGGTACCAGCCGCACGTGGTCGAGGAGGTCTGGCTGGGCCCGACCGACGAGCCGGACACCTGGGTGGACATCACGGATGTCTTCGACGAGAAGATCGCGCTCATCTGCGAGCACGCGTCGCAGTTCCCGCCCGAGCCCACGCGCGCCGCGTTCGCGCGCATCGCCCGCGAGGCCGGGCAGGAGCGCGGCATCCAGCTCGCCGAGTCGTTCCGGACCCTGCGCCTGGCCGCCAGCACCGTCCGCGCCATCGCCGGTTCCTGAGCGGGAACCGGTTAGATCTGCGGCCGGCGAAGCGCCGCGACCCTCACCCCGTTCGTGAGGAGGGCGTCCCTTACAGCTGCGGCGATGCTGGCCGCGCCGGGCGTGTCGCCGTGAACGCAGATCGTGCGGGCCCGCACAGGGACGTCCCGTCCGTCGAAGGCGGTCGCCATCCCCTCGCGTGCGATTCGGACAGCCTGGGCGGCCGCACGCGTCGGGTCGGTGATAAGGGCACCGGAGAGCCTGCGGGATCTCAGAGTGCCGTCGGCCTCGTAGGTCCGGTCGGCGAACGCCTCCGCGGCCACCTCGAAGCCGTGCTCGCGGAACACCTCCAGCATCGACGAGCCGGCCAGGCCGACCAGCACTACGTCCGCGCTCCAGCACGAGACCCCACGCACGATGGCAGCCGCGACGTCGCGGTCGTGCACCGCGTCGTGGTATAGCGCGCCGTGGGGCTTCACATGGGCCAGCGTGCACCCGGCTTTCCGGGCGGCCTCCGCGAGCGACCTGACCTGCTTGAAGACGGAGTCCTCGATCGCCGCCGGGGTCATCCCCAGCGAGTCGCGGCCGAAGCCCGCTCGGTCCGGGTAGCCGGGGTGAGCCCCCGCGGCCACGCCAAGGCGCACGGTCAGAGCGAGCGTGGCGGCCATGGTCTTTTCGTCCCCAGCGTGAGCGCCACAGGCGATGTTTGCGGAGGTGACCACGCGGAGGATCGCTTCTTCGCTGCCGTCCGCGAGCGCGTCCGGGCTCTCGCCCACGTCCGCGTTGAGGTCGATCAGGATCAAAGCATCCGAAACCCCGCTCATGTCAGCTGCTCCCCCCTAGTCTCCGGCAGCAGCAGGATCAGGCCCCCGGCCGCCAGGAAGAACGCCGAGGTGAGGCCCAGCGCGCTGCCGATCCCGTGCCGGTCGGCGAGAGCCCCGATGATGAAAGGCGCGAGCGCGCTCACACCACGCCCGAGGTTGTAGCAGAGACCCTGGGCCGTGCCTCGGATCGAGGACGGGAAGAGCTCCGCCAACATGGCACCGAACAGGCTGAAGTAGCCGTGCCCGAAGAAGCCGATCAGCGGCCCCATCGCCATCAAAACCACGGGCTGGAGCGCCATCCGGCCGTAGATCGGTACCAGAACGGCCGCGCCCAGCACGAAGGAGATGAACACCGGCCGCCTCCCGAAGCGGTCCGCGAGCACCCCGAACAGCACGTAGCCGAGGAACGCACCCACCTGCATCGGGATGATCCACCCCGAGGAGCGCACGATGCTCATCCCGGCGCCCCCCTGCTCCACCGGGCTCGCCAGGTAGGCCGGGACCCAGGTGAAAAGACCCCAGTACGCGAAGAGCACGCAGGTCGTGAGCAGCGTCGCGGCCAGCGCGTTGCGCAGATAGGGTCCGCGCACGATCTCGCGCAGCGGCCGACGCTCCGCGCCGGCGCCCCGGCGCCAGATCTCCGGCTCGGCGACTTTCCGGCGGATCCAGACGGCCAGTAGTGCCGGGAGGACCCCTACCACAAACAGGGCCCGCCACCCGAGCGTGGGCAGGATCGCCGAGGCCAGGAGCGCGGCCAGGATGTAGCCGATCGCCCAGCCGGACTGCATGAGCCCGATCGCCTTGCCCCGATGCTCGGCTGGCCACGTCTCGGCCACCAGCACCGAGCCGGCCGCCCACTCTCCGCCGAGGCCGATCCCCACCAGCGAGCGCCACAGGATGAGCTCGGGGATCGAGCGCGCGGTGGCGGTCAGCGCCGTGAACACGGAGTAGATCAGGATCGAGTAGACGAGCGCCCTGGCGCGGCCGATCCGGTCCGCCAGCATCCCGAAACCGATGCCCCCCACGGCCGAGGTGAGCAACGTCACGGACGCCAGGCCTCCGGCCGCGGCGGCGGAGAGCGCAAACTCCGCGCGGATCGCCGTGAGCGCGAAGGCGTACATCATCACGTCCATCGCGTCCAGCAGCCAGCCGAGCATCGCGGCGGCCAGGGTCCGCCACTGCTCTTTCGTAACCGAACGGACCCACGGTGGGCCCGGGATCCAGGTCATTACGAACGGTCCAGCTGCGCGCGCAGGAGCGCCTCCTGCTCGCGCAGCGCCTCGTCGGCCTCGGAGAGGGACACCTCCTGGAAGCGGACCTCGTCGCGCGGACGAAGCTGACCCACCCGGTGCAGGTCTGCGGCGATCACGCAGGCGATCTGGGGGTACCCGCCCGTCGTCTGGTGCTCCACGAACGAGAGGATGGGCTGGCCGTCGGGGGGCACCTGGACCACCCCCAGCGACACTCCCTCGGTGAGCATCGAGCCCTGGCGCTCTGCAGGAAGCGAAGCCCCGCGCAGCCGCAGCCCCATCCGGCTCGAGTCCTCGCTCACGGCGTAGGTCGATGCCAGAAACGCCTCCCACGCCTGCTCCCCGAACCACTCCCACTGCGGCCCGCGAGTCACCCTGAGCTCGCCCCTCCGAAGCAGCTTGCCGGCGAGCTCCCGCGCAAAGCGACGGGTCGGCGGCGTCTGCTCCAACGCGGGGCCAACCGCCAGCGTGTCGTCCTTGCGCAGGGCACGCCCCGCGACGCCGCCGAGACCCGTGGTCAGATGCGTCGAGCTGCTCCCCAGCACCGGCTCCAGCGCGATTCCCCCCCGCACGGAGAGGTAGCAACGGCTTCCCGAACGGGTGGCGCCGCAGACCAGCGTCTGACCCTGGCGGACCTCGATCGCCGCCCAGAGAGGGACTCGGTACCCGTCGATCACCGGGTCGAAGTCGGAGCCCGCGAGCGCGATCACTCCGGGCCCGGCGAACGCGAACGTCCCGCCGGCCAGCGTCATCTCGAGCGCCGGGGCCCCATCCGGGTTGCCCACCAGCCAGTTGGCCACCCGCAGGGAGAGGGCATCGCACGCCCCCGACGCCGAGACGCCGATGTGGGCGTGCCCGGGACGGCCGAGATCCTGGACCGTGGTCTGAAAGCCCGGCTCGATGACGCGTATCTGCCCGCCCTCGGGCCTGACCTCCGGGGCTGCGCCCTCCCCCTCGCCCGCCACGCGCCGGTACTCCTCCTCCCCGATCGCGACGAACCGCACCCGATCACCGAGGGCCAGCAGCGCCGGCGGCGTCCTGCCCGCATCGAACAGCCCGAGCGGCGTGCGGCCGATCAGCTGCCACCCCCCGGGGGACGCCGTCGGGTAGACGCCGGTCTGGCTTCCGCCGATGGCGACGCTGCCCGCGGGCACGCGCTTGCGCGGGGTGGCACGCCGCGGGGCGGCGATCCGGGGCGACATCCCGCCCAGGTACGGGAAACCGGGCGAGAAGCCGAGGAAGTAGACGAGGTAGTCGCCGGCTGCGTGCTCCCGGATCACTTCGGCCGGGTGAAGCTGGCAGACCGCCGCCGCGTCGCCGAGGTCGGGCCCGAGCTCCCCCCCGTAGCAAACCGGGATCTCCACCACCCGCGGCTCGGACAGGCCGGCCTCCCCCGCCCCGGCGAGGCGGCGCTCGATCTCCCGCTGCAGCTCCTCGCGGTCCGCGCGCAGCGGGTCGTAGCTCACCAGCAGTGAGGCGTAGGCGGGGTGGAGGTTGAGGACCCCGGCGGGCGGCTCGGCCTGCAGGAGGTGCAGCAGCCGGCGCACCTGGCCATGGGCTGCCTGCGAGATCTCCTCGCCGAAGGAGACCAGCAGGGAGTGGTCGCTGGCGTGCCGGATCACCGGTCGGGTCGGAGAGGTGTCGTCCATCGGGGCTCGAGGCAGGTTAGGCACAAACGGCGGCGCAGTCAACGCGGCTCGGGAGCACTCCGGTGCCTGGCGCCCCCTGGCGTTCGAGAATCCAGTCACCGCACGAAAGTGCCGTTGCGGAGGTCGTCGAGGGCCTGTTGGATCTCCTCGCGGGTGTTCATCACGAACGGCCCGTAGCGGGCGATCGGCTCGTGCAGGGGTTTTCCCGAGACCAGCAGGAACCAGACCGGCTTTGCCGCTGCGCGGACCGTGACGACGTCACCGTCCCCCAGGACCAGCAGCCTCGGCGAGACGGCGGAGGTGCCGTGGTCGTCTTCCCCGACGCCGAAGGCGCCCTCCCCCTCGAAGACGTAGGCGAAAGCCGCGTGCCCGCGCGGCACCGGTTGCGAGAAGGTGACGCCAGCCGGGAGGTAAACGTCCAGGTATTCCGGATCGGCCGCGATCTCGGTCACGGCCCCGGTGACACCGTCCACCTCCCCGGCGATCACCCGGACGCGCGTCCCGTCCTCGCGCTTCACCTCCGGGATGCGGGCGGAAGGGACCTCCTGGTAGCGCGGCTGCGTCATCTTGAGCCTGGCCGGGAGGTTGACCCAGAGCTGGAAGCCGGCCATCCCTCCGGGGCCCGGCTGGGGCATCTCCTCGTGCATGATCCCGCGCCCGGACGTCATCCACTGCACATCCCCGGGCCCGATGCGCCCGGCGTTCCCGATGCTGTCCTTGTGTTCGACGAACCCCCGCAGCATGTAGGTCACCGTCTCGATCCCGCGGTGCGGGTGCATCGGGAAGCCCCGGATGTAGTCCTCGGGGTTGTCCGACCCGAAGTGGTCGAGGAGGAGGAACGGGTCCACGTAGTCGAGCTCGCGGGTCGCGATGCTCCGCCTCAAGCGAACGCCCGCCCCCTCCATGACTGCCTGCGGCGTGACCACCCTCTGCACTTTCCTGGTTTGCAGACCCATCTGATCCTCCCCCAGTCACCACGCTCGTGCCCGTCGGCGGGAGCGTAGCACCAGCTCGGCTGGCCGCTCACTCTTCCAGCGAAGCTACTCGCGGCGACTGCTGGGCATGACACGCCACCGACAGAATCGGCGAGGACCGGAGCGTCTGAAACACGACGCAATAGCGCTCGGTCAGCCGCAGGAGGGTGCCGAGCTGGTCCTGTGTGGCGTTGCTGTCGAGTTCGAAGCGAAGGCGGACGGATTGAAAGCCTACCGGAACTTCCTTCGACACTCCCAGGGTCCCGCGGAAGTCGATCTCGCCCTCGGCGGTCACCGTGCCGTCCCGAACCTCGACCCCGATCGCCGTTGCCACCGCGCTCAGCGTCACGCCTGCGCACGCCACGAGCGCTTCCAGCAGCATGTCGCCCGAGCAGACGGCCAGCCCGTCGCCTCCGGTGGCGGGGTGCAAACCGGCCTCAACCAGCGCTCTGCCGGTCTCCACCCGGCACGAGACCCCCTCTCCGAGGCGACCCTGTGCCTTGAGGGTGACGACGGCGGCGGCAGGCTCTTTGCGGTACCGCTCTTTCAGCGGCGTTTGCAGCGCGCGAAGCTGATCAGAGTCCATGGCCGTGCGAGCCTCCGGATCTCTCAACTGATTGGGCGTGTCGGCTATTTCTCGGGGGTTGCTCGCTGAAGGAATTTGCGCCCCGCGGACCTACGATCCGCGCCTGCCAGTTCGTTTCACCGGCCCGGCCGACTTTTCGCAGATCCTGCGCCCGCCTTTCCCTCCAGGGCGACGTCACCGGTCGGGTGCAGGGCGTTGTCAGGTTTCACCACGATGTTCCATCGTTATGACGACTTTTCCTCTGGCATGTCCTTCTTCAAGATGTCGGATGGCCTCAGCCGCCTCGCTCAACGGGTAACGTCTGTCTATGACGGGTACGACTTTCCCGGCTTCGAGAAGATCTTTCAGAAAAACCAGGTCCTTCTTGTCTATCTTCGCCATGAAGTTGCACATCTTCTTGCGCCCAATCAGTGATAGAAACGGTCCCAGTAAGAAAACCTGGAGAATTTGCGCCCAACCACCCCCGGCCATGACATAGATTCCGTCCTGATTCAGCGCACGCCTGTACTCGAAGATCGAATGGTATGCGTTCGCACCCACGATCAGATCGTAACGCTGCCCACTCCTCGTGAAGTTTTCTCGCGTGTAATCAATCACGTGGTCTGCGCCAATCGAACGCGCCGTGTCCACATTCCTCGTGCTGCACACGGCAGTGACTTCCGCTCCGAACGACTTGGCAATCTGGACCGCAAACGTGCCCACACCACCGGACGCGCCATCAACCAGGACCTTCTGCCCCCGCTGGATCCTTCCCTTGTCGCGAAGACCCTGAAGGGCAGAGACTGCCGCCACCGGTACGGCGGCTGCGTCCTCGAACGAAATGTTGGCCGGCTTGGGCGCCAGTTTGTCTTCCTTGGCACACGCGTACTCGGCGAAGGCCCCAGGGCACACGCCGAACACCTCGTCGCCCGGTTTGAACCGGGTCACGCTCCTGCCAACGGCCTCAACCCGGCCGGCCACATCCCGTCCGGGTCGGCCGGGGCGTCCGACCTTTGGCTTGCGCAGGCCGAACAGAATGCGAACGACGTACGGCCCGCCTCTCATCAAGCGCCAGTCAAGTGCATTGACGGAAGCCGCACGAACTTCTATCAAGACTTCATCGTCCTTGGGGCTAGGTTTTGCTACCTCCGTGAGCTGGAGAACATCCGGGGATCCGTATTCAGTGTATGTGATCGCTCTCATAAGTCCTCTCTCACGCTACTTCGACTGGCTGGTTACTGCGCGTAGTTCATGGCAACCTGACCGATCACTCTTGAAACCTGACGCCCGAGCTAGGCGGCGCCTGGGTGAAAAACTGGGCGCTCCGGGCCGAGGATGCCAGCGTCTGCGCCTTGGCCAGCGCAACCCCAACGCGACAGGGCGGCCGCTTCAGCGAGTGGTTAGGCACCTGGGCTCCCATGATGTTAGAGAACCCCGGGGATGAGGCGTTTGGTTCGTGCGCAGTAGTCCGCATAGGGAGCGCCAAGTGCCTGTAGAAGCACCCGTTCCTCCTTGACCACGCGGTTCATGACCGCGAGAGTGATGGGCACGAGAAGAAGGACCAGGCTGAGCCAGTTTGCGAAGAACAACCCAAGACCGAGAAATGCAATAAGGAGACCCGCATAGGACGGATGCCGGACCAGGCGGTAAAGACCTGTCTGGATAAGCTGGTGGTCAGGTTGGATCGCGACGTCCACAGTGAAGAGCCGACCGAGCGTGAGGATAGCCACCCACCGGACAATCAGGCCGGCGACTATCAGGACCAAGGCCAGCGGGCTGACAATGCGCGAGGTGACATGGAGGCGAGCGGAGGGTACCCACTGAGCCGCGATGGCGCAGCCGACTCCGATCACAATTGCGATCCAAAGCACACGCATTGACCCACGATCCTGAGCCTGGGTCGAGCTTGCATTCGAATGTTTGATTACGGCAAGGGCGACCTCGGAGACCGGGAAAAGCGCAACCACAAACCAGAGAACCGAGAAGAGGGTCAAGCGAACTCCACGTGTCTAACGTTGTGGCTAACCGGCGCGCGAAAGGAGGCGAAGCCGACTGAAGCGCGTCCGGTTGAGCCGAGTGTTAGGCCCGACCGTGTCAGATGTCGGGCCTGAGCTTACTCTTGCCTCACTATATCGACCGAGATCTCCACCGCCGGAATCGTTCCTCTGTTCTCAAGCCAGTGTGTGGTGTTCCTATCCTCGGGCCAGCCCACTCCCGGGCCATAGTCCGTAGCGACTCCATTTCGATGGTCAGTGATCGTTCCTTGCAGGATGTAGACGGTGCCTGGTCTGTCTATATGGTCGTGAATCGGGCCGAAGACGCCTCCAGGCTCGATGGTCACCATACGCATTCGAAGTTGGCGCCCTGCCATGCCCTCGATCTCAGGGCCAAGGTCAACCGTTGCAAGTAACTTCACCGTAACACCTTTCGTCTCAGGTGCCACCTGTTCGTTGCTCATCGTGCTCTCCTCTCTCTACTTCCAGGGCCTAACGCTCGGGTTAAGCTGCGCGGCCACGTGGTCGCGGCATTTTTAGCCCCTGTTAGGCCGCCTGCTCACCCCGGCTACCCCCTCTTGGCCAGCCCAGGGCACAAGCAGGCAGGACGGCGACTACCAAGAACAGCCAAACAATTAAAGTGCCACCAAGAAGTGGGTGCGCGGTCGCTGCCAGGCCTGCAGGGCGCGGCGATTGCGCGAACGTGAGAATCAAAGCGACTACCGCAGAAACCAGAACACTCACAGACACCCACGAGAACCAGCGGAAACGGATGGCGAGGCCGAGGCACACGAACGCGAAGGCAACAACAAGAGAACCAAGGGCCACAACTGAAAGCAATGTCGATGGCGACGCCAGACCGCGAATGCCGCCAACGTCGCGATCAGCCGAGTGAATCAAGGCGGACAAGAGCAGTGGTGGGATCGCCACCCACACAAGTGCGATAACTTTTCGCATAGTCTCTCCGGATACCTCGCTGTCCCCACTCTAAGCGGTCTAACACTGCGGATCAGCTGCGAAGCGGTGCGCCCGACCGTCCTCCCCGCGGGCGCACGTGGCGGCACCTCAGGTTGCAGTACTGGTGCCGCCACGAGCTTCGTCAGCTGCATCCGCTTGTTAGGCGCCGCTTCTCATCGGCCACTCGTCAGAAGACGTAGGGCACCATCCGTTTCGTCCTTTGAGCGTACTCGGCGTACTCCGGGTATCGCTTCCGCAGAAGCTCCTCCTCCGCCAGCATCCGGAGACCACCGCCTAGCGTCACGATCCCCGCCGCACCAAGCGCGAAAACCGTCGGATGCCCTATGACGCACGCCCACGTGAAAACACAGACTGCCGTGTAGATCGGGTGACGCACCCAGCGGTACGGTCCCGTCGTCACGAGACCGCCCTCCGTCGGCGGAGCCGTTGCGTGAAAGCTCCTGCGGCCGAAAGCCAGCCGGGCCCACACCATCAGCGCTACTGCGAGCAGCTGCAGGAGAATCACATGTGGTGCAGGCGAGAGGACCTCGCCCCGAAACACAAGCCAGACTAGTCCACCCACCATAAGGGCGACCCCGGCGACTGACGCGACCGTTGTCACCACCCTCGTTCCCTCTCCGCTAGGCGCTTAACGC
>Ga0315277_10001391_pt1 | contig 35311 bp, 27 predicted proteins | sample YL17G05_15_MG_FD_203695 | JGI IMG/M metagenome (GOLD analysis project Ga0315277, IMG submission 203695) | Sediment microbial communities from Yellowstone Lake, YNP, Wyoming, USA - YL17G05_15 | ecosystem: Environmental > Aquatic > Freshwater > Lake > Sediment | place: USA: Wyoming | collected...
ATATGCGGCATCGGCTGCGCCATCAAGGCATTCGTCAAGAACAACAGGCTGATCCGGATAGACAGTCCTGATCCTTCCAGGCACGATGGTCTGCTCTGCTACATGGGGCGCTTTGGCCCCTTGAGTCAGGAGCACCCAAGAGTGAAAACACCAATGATGCGAAACACACAGGGCAAACTGGAACCTTGCTCCGCGGATGAGGCCATCGACATGGTAGCTAAGAGGCTAAAACAGTTTAAGGCCCAAAATGGCAGCAGTATAGCCGGAGTAGCTTCAGGGCAGGCCAGCAGCCGGACACTTGAGGCATTCAAGAAGTTGATTACAGGAACCCTGGGCAGCAGGTTCCTTGATACCCTTGATGGAGACCAGTACCGGGCTGTTATTAAAGGTATCGGCGCTTTCCAAGATAAAGCAGATTCAAGGACTGAAACACCGCTGGAGAGCATCTTTGATGCTGACTGCATTCTCCTGGCCGGTGCCGACCCATTTAAGAGCCATCCCGTGGCCGGGTCTTATATCGTCAGAGCAGTAAGACAGAATAAGGCGAAGCTAATTACTCTTGACTCAACGCGAAACGTTTTACCTGATTACACATCGCTATGGTTGAAACCTAAGAAGGGTAAGGAGGCTTCGGCTGTCAATAATCTGGCCAAGTCCATCAACGATGAGCCGGTCAAGGAAGCTACGGAGACCGGGATAAGTCAGAAACAGCTAACCGAGGCTGTGAAGATTCTCAGCAAAGCAAAACGAGGTATTGTCGTCTACGGCGAAGGTATATTGCAGCAAGAAAGCGCCGGGCTTATAACCGCCCTACATAAACTGGCGGCTAGTTGTGACAGCGGCAAGCCCGGTATCATATCTCTGAGGTCGAAGGGTAACAGCCGGGGCGCCTGGGATATGGGCATCGCCAACAGCTCCGTGTCTGTTATGAATAACCTGACTCAAAGTGGTATAAAAGCCCTATATCTCCTTTTGGCTGATGACTATGTTGAAGCAAAAGAATTGTCGGCGTTTCCTAAAGGATTGGATTTCTTGGTTGTCCAAACCAGCTATCTATCATCCCTGGCCCGGAAAGCCAATGTAGTCCTACCATCACCGACCTGGACGGAAATAGGTGGAAACTACAGTACTCTGGATGGTACTCAAATATCGGTATCGCGCTTGGTCAAGCCTCCAGAGGGAGTAAGAGCAGATTGGGAAACAATCAACGAAATCGCTAAGCGCTTCAAGTAATTGAAGAGGAGTAATCATATGGCAAAAGTAAAGGTAGCTACAATCTGGTTGGAAGGTTGTGCTGGCTGTCATATGTCATTTCTGGACATCGATGAGGCGATAATCGATCTAGCCAATGCGGTCGAATTCACCAGGACTCCTATAACTGATATAAAGGAGTTCCCTGAAGTAGATGTCGGCATCGTAGAAGGCTCTGTGGGAAATACCGAGGAGGAGGAGGTGCTTCGGGAACTGAGGGCCCACTGCAAAATTCTTATGGCCTGGGGAGATTGCGCATGTTTTGGCGGTGTATGCGCCATGCGCAGCAGCTTCAACAAAGAAGAGGTTCTCAAACGTGGTTATATCGAAACTGAAAGTACCTACAAGGGCAAAATACCCTGCCCGCCTGGTGTCCCGGCACTCCTTGACCGGGTGAAACCAGCGAACCATGTAGTAAAGGTGGACTGCTATGTTCCGGGCTGTCCACCAGAAGCTGGCGTTATCTTATACGCCTTAAAGGAGCTGCTGGCAGGCAGAATACCGGTCCTTCCCAGCGATATGATGCGCTTTGACTGAGAGAGGTGAAAACATGGCTTCAGAAGTTACGAAAACGATCGAAATAAATCCGGTTAGCCGAATCGAAGGACACGGCAAGGTAACAATACAACTGGACGATTCGGGTAATGTAACTGACGCCAAACTTCATGTAACACAATTTCGAGGCTTTGAGAAGTTCTGCGAAGGCAGAGTTTTCTGGGAGATGCCAGTAATAACGCCGAGAATCTGCGGCATCTGCCCGGTGAGCCATCACTTGGGCGCAGCAAAGGCTGGCGATGCAATTTTAGGAGTCGAGTTGACTCGCCCGGCTAAACTCTTGCGTGAATTGATGCACATGGGTCAGACCCTTCAATCCCACGCCCTCCATTTTTTCCACCTTGCCAGTCCGGATTTGCTTCTTGGCATGGATGCCGACCCGGCAAAGAGAAATGTAATTGGTTTGATTGTTGAGAATCCTGAGCTCGCCGTCAAAGGCGTGAAGCTCCGCAGCTTTGGCCAAACCATTATCCAGAGTCTCGGCGGTAAGAAAGTCCACCCCAATGGCGCTGTGCCCGGCGGCATGAACACAGCTCTGCCCACCGCAGAGAGAGACCACTTCCTGAAGCAAATCGATTGGGCTATCGCTAATGCGCAGATCGCTATAGGCATAATTAAGAGTTACTACGAAGAACACAATGAGTTTGTATGCACCTGCGCCAGTTTTCCCACAGGTTATCTCGGGCTGGTGGATGAAAGCAACAATCTAGAGCTCTACGATGGCAAATTGAGGTTAATTGACCAGAAAGGAAAGGTCCTCGAAGACCAGTTTAGTCCGTCCGATTACCTGGATATCATAAGTGAATACGTGGAAGACTGGTCTTATCTCAAGTTTCCGTTCTACAAGAAGATGGGCTATCCTGAGGGTATTTACCGGACGGGACCGCTTGCCCGACTCAACGTCAGCCAGGGAATATCCACTCCTCTGGCCAATGCTGAGCTCAAGAACTTCAAGAAACTGGGCAACAACGGCATAGTAGAAGGTTCATTGTATTATCATTATGCCCGCCTCATAGAACTGCTTTATTCCATCGAAAGGATCCAGCAGCTACTGGAGGACAGGGATATATGTTCGACTGACCTCATAGTCACTTCAAACAAGTACAATGAGCAGGGCGTTGGCGTGCTGGAAGCACCGAGGGGCACTCTATTCCATCACTACTGGGTAGACGACACCGGCAAAATCAAAAAGGTCAACCTCATCGTAGCCACAGGCAACAACAACGCCGCTATGAACAAAGCGGTATATCAGGTAGCCAAGACCTACATAAAGAATGGCAAAATCACTGAAGGCATACTCAACCGGGTTGAGATGGCTATCCGCTGCTACGACCCGTGTCTATCCTGCTCAACACACGCTCTGGGTCAAATGTCCTTGAACATGCAGATCATAGCACCCGGCGGTCAGATAATAGAAGAGATAACGAGATAGATTCCGGCATGAATCACACAATTGTGCCGTCTGACCTTGCACATTTGACCATTTACCCGTAGAATGCTTGGCGCTGCCCCCATCGTCTAGAGGCCTAGGACATCAGCCTTTCAAGCTGAAGATCAGGGGTCCGAATCCCCTTGGGGGCATTTCTTGCGTTAATCCATCTTTTGATCAGGGTGTCACGGGTTCGAATCCTGTACGGCTCACCAAAGCTACCAGATAAGATTCTCCACCGAATTTTGGAAGGAATCAGGGTGTCAGCACGCCGGATCAGGAATTATTGACTCCATATTCACCCACGAGTATGATTATATAAATCATGCAGCAATTGCTCATAACTTTGAGCGGTTGGGTCTGCTAACGGGGGTAGGAGACGAGCGGTGTTTGAATCGTTCCAGGGCAGCAGGTACAAGGTCACAAAGAAGCTAGGAGAGGGTGGCAAGGGTATTGTCTTCAAGGCTGAGGACACCAGACTTGGCCGCACCGTAGCTATCAAAGTCATTAAGGGCGAAGGCCTTGACCAGGAGTCCTTTGCCCGCTTTGAACAGGAAGCCAGGGCCACCGCTGGCCTTTCTCATCCTAATATTGTCGCCATATACGACATCGGCCAGGAGGGCGAGAGCCATTACCTCATCCTGGAGTTCGTCGATGGCCCTAACCTAAGCGGTTTGATCCGCTCTCAACCCGGTGCACGCTGTGATGCCGCTACCACACTCAGAATCGGCAGCCAAGTTTGCCAGGCACTGGAATATGCGCATTCTCATGGCATCCTCCACCGAGACATCAAGCCGGAGAACATCATGGTTACGTCCGCGGGGCTGCCCAAGTTGATGGACTTCGGCCTGGCCAGAGCATTGGGTGGACCCAATCTCACACAGCGAGGCGTGATAGTAGGGACTCCCGCCTATCTGCCCCCCGAGCAGGCCTTAGGAAAGCGCTCCGATGGCAGGTCAGACCTCTATTCTTTGGGTTGTGTTCTTTATGAGATGGTCACTGGCAAGCCTCCCTTCCACGGAGATGAACCGGTTAAAGTCATTTTCAGCCATATCAACGACCTGCCCGTGATGCCCCGAAAACTGGCCCCGGAGATTCCAGCAGCCCTGGAGCAGATCATCCTCAGGCTTCTTGCCAAAGACCCCGACCAGCGCTACCAGTCGGCTGGTGAGCTTTTCCAGGCGCTCAAGTCTGTGAAGGAGGCGGCAGAGACTACACCGGCGCCTGTAGGCGTGCCAACCGAGGAGAAAGCGACTGAACGCATGCCCACGCCGGAGCCGCGATGGGCTCAGGCACTGGTGGACCGGGAGCAAGAAATAAAAATCCTCAGGGCACGCCTGGATGCAGCCTTGAGAAATGAAGGAAGCCTGGTCTTTGTTACCGGTGAGGCCGGCATTGGTAAGACCCGGCTGGCCTATGAACTGAGAAGCTACGCCAAGCTCCGGGGTGCTCAGTGTCTCATGGGCGGCGGTTACGAGCGCGAGGGCGCTGTGCCCTACCAGCCCTGGAGCAATATCATTAAGGAATACTTCCGCTGGGCACCACCCCTTCTTCTGTTCAAAGCCGTGGGCGCCTTTGCCCCGGAGCTGGCGAAACTGGTGCCTGAGGTTGGCGAGAAGTTAGGCACCATCCCACCTCCAACGGCGACAACCGCTGTTCAACAGCATGTCCGCCTTTTTGAGGCGGTTACTCAGTTCTTTGTCAACATCTCCAAAGAGGTTCCATTGGTGCTATTCCTCGATGACCTGCAGTGGTTCGATGACGCTTCCATGGGGCTTCTGCACCACATGGCGCGGGCTATCACCACCGAGCGTCTCCTGGTGGTGGGTGCCTATCGCGACCTGGAGCTGGACGACCGGCGTTCCCTCTCCCGCACGGTTGCTGAAATAAACCGGGGCAGATTGTTTCATGCGATTCCCTTAAAGCGACTGGCTTTCAATCATGTTCTACAAATGATCAGGCAGACGTTCGGCGAGAAGGTTCCCGGCGAGCTGCCCGACCTGGTCTATGGCAAGACGGAAGGCAATCCTTTCTTTGTCGAGGAAGTATTACGCTCTCTGGTCGAAGAGGGAGCAGTCTACCCGGTAGAAAAAGGTTGGGGGGTCAAGGACTTTTCTCAGGTACATGTTCCGCGAGGCATCAAAGAGGTACTCGGGAAAAAACTGGAGCGCCTGGATGAAGAATGCTCTCACGTCCTGAGTGCAGCGGCGGTGATTGGCAGAGAGTTCAGTTTTCCGGTGTTAGGGGAGGTCACTGGCTTAGGTGAGACCAAATTGATCGACATAATTGATAAGTGCATGCACGCCCGCCTGGTAGTAGACAGGCACATCCCGGGAGAGGAAGTCTACGCCTTCGCCGACACTCAACTCAGAGATGTGCTCTACGAGGACATCAGCCCGGTTCGAAGGAGAAGGCATCACCTGAAGGTGGGAGAGGCAGTGGAGAAGGTATACGCCAGGAAGATAGACGATTATCTGGAAGCGCTGGCGTACCATTTTCTTGAGGGGAATGACCTGTCCAAGGCTGTTGACTACGCTCAGAAGGCCGGGGATAAAGCAGCCAGGTTGTTCGCATGGGACCAGGCAAGGCGATATTATGAAACCGCACTGAAGCTGATGGAGAAGGGAGGGTAATGATGGAAAAGGAGCTGGCCAGGAAGGCGGAGGTATTGGAGAATCTGGTCCGCGTCTCTTCAGCGCAAGGGGATTATGATGCTGCCCTTGACTATGCCAGGTCAGCGCTTGAGCTCTGTGAGAAGCTGGGCGACAAACAAAAGATAATCCGCGCTCAGATGTATTTCATAAACACATACGAAGTCCTGGGCAGGGAGGATTTGGCCCTTGAACACCTGGAGGCGGCCAGGACCGTGGTAGAAGAGGACCCTGATAGTGTGGCGAAGGGGCTGCTATATCAACGCACAGCACATGTCCATCTCCACCTGGGCCAGCCGGCTACCGCCCTCAGCTGGGCACAGAGAGCTGCGGACCTCTTCGCTGGACTGGGTGTGCCTATGGGCACCCGCTTGAAGGCAGCCTCCAGCCTGGGGATGGCATTAACATACACCGGACGGGTAGACGAAGGTATAGCCTATAATGAGAATGTCTGGGACCCGGTCGTCAAGAAGGGAAACCCGCTCGTCATCGGTATGCTGGGCCAACAGCTTACCCTCAGTTTGGCTTTGGTGCGGGATGTCCCAATGGCCAGGAAATGGGGGGAGAAAGCTCTGCCCGAGGCGACTAGATTCGGTGTACCTACGATGGAGCTCTTCTTGAGACGCCCGCTGACGCTGGTATATACGCTATCCGGAGAAGTTGCCAAGGCGGAGGCGTCCAGTCAGGCAGTCAAGACTATACAGGACAAGGGCTCAATGGCAGAAACCGGGGCAATCTGCCCCTTTGAAGACGTAGCTGGCATTGGATTTCACTATCTTCGCCAGGGGGAATGGGACAAGGCCAGGGAGTATCTGGAAGGGGCAATAGCTGTCCATAAAGACAGAAACAACCTGGCCGCCGTGGACGCTTGTTCCTTTGCCCTGGGCAGCCTCAACCTGGAGTTGGAAAACTATCCCAAAGCTGAAGAATTCCTGTTGAAAAGCCTGGAAATCTGCCGGAACGGAGGTAACGTTCTGTTTGAGCTGTGGGTATTGCCGGTGCTGGCTGAGCTTTATATAAAGATAGGCCGACCTGACAAGGCGGCGGAATATGTAAACAGGGGCTTCGAGCTGATGGAGCCCGACCAGAACTGGTATGGCTTGCCTGCACCCATGTATCTGGCCAGAGGTATGCTGGCCACAGCGCGGAAGGACTGGGGAACGGCAACCGAGTCTTTCGACAAAGCCATTGAAATCAACAGGCAGTACCAGCTCCCCTGGGATGAAGCCAGGACCTTTTATGAGCGAGGATTGATGTACCTGGCTCGCGGCGGCAAGGGAGACCGGGACAAGGCGCATGAGGACCTGGATGAAGCACTTGCCATATTCCAGAAGGTCGGTGCCAAGAAGGACGTGGAGAAGGTGCTGCGGAAGAAAGAGATGCTGAGAGCCTAGGCCCACTACCCGTTCACCTTGTCAATAGTCAAGGGACGAACCTTTTGTATCTTTTAATCAGGGTGTCACAGGTTCGAATCCTGTACGGCTCACTCTCTGTTTCTTCTTTCTTCTGCTAACATCAGTTTCTCTAATTTCAGCGTGCCGACCGACGTCCAATGAACAATCAAATATCTGTACCACGGCTTCCTGAGAACCTGACAAAACGTGACTGTATGAATCAGGCTTCGCACGGCGGGTATTTACTTCCCGCCAAAAAAAGGCGGCACACAAAATGCCTAAATTTGAACAGAAAATCAAAACTAAACAGCCTAAAAACTCGTCATCCGAGATACCCTATCAACTCGCGGCTGTGACTTGGATGGCGCAGCTTAGCCAGCGCTTCTTTTTCAATCTGGCGTATTCGCTCCTTGGTGAGACCCAACTCTGTGCCAACCTCTGCTAGGGTTCGACTGTACTCATTGCCCAGCCCAAACCTCAACTCAATGATGCGTCGTTCTCGGGGTGTCAGCGACTCTAATGTTTTGCTCAATTCTTCCCTGAGCAAGCTTGCAGTGGACTGCTCCTCAGGCTGCAGAATCGCCTCATCTGCAATGAAATCACCGAGTTGGCTTCCATCTTCTCCTACAGGTGTCTCAAAAGAAACAGACCCACCAGAACTCAGCTTAAGTAGCGATTCCATCTTTTTGGACGGCAGTCCCGTCTCAGAAGCTAGTTCCTTCTCAATCGGCTGTCGGCCGAGCTTCTGAGCTAAGTTCTTTCTTGTCCGTGCTAGCTTCGTCAGCTCGTCAACCACGTGTCCCGGCAGGCGCACAATGCGTGACTGGTCATCAACTGCCCTGTTGACTGCCTGCCAGATCCAGGGAACAGCGTAGGTACTGAACCTATAGCCTCTGCGATGGTCGAATTTCTGCACTGCCCGGATTAACCCGATATTGCCTTCCTGGACAAGGTCAGATAGCGGCACGCCCCAACCAATATGTCTCTTAGCCACGCTTACCACCAGGCGCAAATTGGCTTTAATCATGTGGCTGGTTGCCTGGCGTGCCTTTTCTCTTATTTGCTCAAAGTGCTTGACAATTTCTGAGCGATGCGCTTCCAGTTTGTCATGGAATTCCGACGACTGCAGCATTCCCCCAAATCCGGCCAGGGAACTTTTCCGGCCTGCCCCTTTTATGATGTGCCAGGGTATCAGCCGGCTGTCCAGCGACAATTCAATCACGCTATCCTCGATTCTAGTTTGGCTTACCCCGGTGATTTCAGCTATAGCACTGGATAAATGTTGATCGATATTGCCATCCATTGCGCGACGTAGATCTGGGTGTGATACCTTCTCTGCTATGCTTCCATGCGAAGGGAGTTTAAGATACTGGTAAAGGGCTTCAAAAGGCAAACGCGCCCGACTGAGTCGCTCCGCTAAAGCTAACAATAGGTCGATTGCCGACGGCTGAGCGCCATGCTCGGCAATCCAGTCTTTCTCAAGTCGGACAAGATGCTTACCATCCTCTATCTGGCTGGTCAGCATTTTTGTCTCTTTGGCATTGAGAAGGGGAGTTTGCCCCACTTCATCCAAATATAAATTCAACGAATCCTCACCAAGTTCAAACTTCCGCTTTTGAGGAGTAATCTCAAGCTCGGAGAATTCTTCTTCCTGGCCAATCTCCTCACCAGAAGAATGCAATTCCTCATCCTCAGAAGAGACTTGTTCTCTATCTTTAACGTTTTCTGAAACCGTTATCATCTTCAGCCTCCTTTATACTCTTCGTTCGGGCAACTGCATCTTTCATGCAAGGTCATTATAGGCAAGGAGGCAATCCCAGTATGCGACTTTTGTCTCATACAGACATGGCGATGGTATAGGGAAACACGGGACATTAAAACATTAGCTAGGAAAGCGGGTGAAAATATTGTATAAGAGGTCTTAGTTGGTCTCTAGGGCTCTTGGATAATTATCTCAAAAGGGCAACTTATGGCCCCAGTGGGACAAACGGCTTCGCAGTCTGTACACCAGTCGCACTCCACTGTTTCAATAATGGTAATAATATTGTTAACTATCGCCAGAGCATTGCAGTGGCACACGCCAACGCATAACCCACACCCATCGCACTTCCTGGTGTCTATAATCGGCATTTCAGCCACGTTTTTCAGTCTCCATGTTGATTATTTTAAAAGTAAAGATGCCATCTGTCTGTGATTTTTGTCTCAAGAAGACACCTCCATTATCTTCTGGAGAGCTTCTTTGTTCGTAATTATTATGCGATGGCGATCCAACTTGATCGCCCCTTTCTCCTCTAATGCCTTTAGCGACCTACCTACCACCTCCCGGGCAGTACCTGCCATAGCTGCCATTTCTTGCTGTGTGAGCCGTGGCCCGCGGCCCATTTCACCTCCGATGTGCTCAAAGAGTATCTTGGCTACCCTGCTGATGACACGCCTGAAAGACAGATCCTCAACCAGCGACACGAGGTGACGCACTCGCCTTGCCAGCACCTTAATTACATTCAATGCTATCTGTGGATAGTCCCGGAGGATAGCTTCCATGTCATTCTTCCTTATCCCATAAAGAAGAACGGGTCCCATAGTCCGAGCACTGGCGGGATTTGGACCACTATCAAAGATAGGGACATCATTGAAGGACTCACCGGGGCGCACGATGCACAAGATTTGCTCCTTTCCTTCGGCCGAGGTCTTGAACACTTTCACCGCCCCTGAAGCGACAAAATACAGATTCTCAGCCGATTCACTCTCAAGCAAGACCATTTCTGCTCTGTCAGCAGCTTTCTCAAAGACGAGCTTTCTGATCGACTCAAGCTCAGCAAGGCTAAGCTCGGAAAAGTATAGAATGCTCTTCAAAAACTCCAACTCAACAGCCATACTTCACATCCCCACGGGGTAGCAAAATCTGCTTGATTATACACCTATTTTTAAGGCTCCATCACGCCAGTGACTTCTACGCTCAAGGACATGCCTTTTGTATCTTTTAAGTAAACTTAATAAATGATATAATTACACAAGACGGCGTGGAAGTGAAGAGGCTATTCTTTCTAGTCATCTTTGCAATCCTACTGGCAGGTATTGATTATCCTTCATGAATTCTCATAAGATGTATCAAATAGAATTAGGAGGATGGGATGGGGAAGAATAAGCTGGCAGCAATCATCGTAGGTTGTACTATAGTTATTATCGTGGTGATAGCCCTAATAATATCCCACCCATGGCGACCACCAATATCACCACTACTGTACTCGCTTAGCGTAGATGTCAGCCCCTCAGGAGCAGGTTCAGTCTCTCTCGCCCCTTCGGGTGGCACCTATGGACCTGGTGTACAAGTAACATTGACAGCCAGTCCAGCTCGTGGTTATCACTTTGTTTCGTGGTCTGGGGATATCTCCGGCACAAACCTCACAACTACTATAGCTATGGATGATTCAAATAAGAATGTGATTGCTACTTTTGAACGTTTTGAACAAAGATTATCTAGAGTTAGTAACGTAATACTCTCTAACGGGTCCTATACTACTCTCCCTTCAAATGGAATATACCTACAAGCAGGCCAGCTAGTGACTCTATCCTGGTCAGCTGATGGTCATCTAGACATCTACCTCTTTACTGAAACCCAGTTCGATAACTTCAAACCATATTTGATTCCGTCTGTATATGAGAATCATTTCTCAGGTAAGGGTGCAACTTTCAGCACATATATCACCAATAATGACACGTACTATGTAGTAATCGCCCATCTACCTTTATCTTCCCAGTCCACAATAAAACTCTATCAAGCTACCCTTACGTCGCAATAACCTAACTGCCTAAGTAGTATTGCAACTATACCCTCCTAATTGCTCCACCTATTCCGTACCTAAGTTTTGTAGGTTTGCATAGACCGCTGTATACAAGGATATAGCTTCTCAGTAGACCAATATCCTTTTCTGGTAGCAAAGTAAAATAGACTAGATTTGCTAACATTTTTGCTAACGAACTTTTCACCACCATAAAAAACCGAGAGACGGTTAAATCTCTCGGCTCGTTGTTAGCGGTGCTACAACTATTTATGCTTCGGAGTATTCTCACCAACGACCAAATCTTCTCTTGTTTTCCCTGTGCATTGCATCGTGTTTCTTCTGATTCGGCAATGCCCGTAAGTTTTCACGCCTATTGTCTGTTTTGTCTCTGTTCTTATGATGGACTACAGTCCCTGGGCTGAGCTTGTGACCAAAGACTTTTTCCAGTACCCACCGATGCACTGGCTTACCAGAATTACGGAATCTGAGATATCCCCTTTTATCCTCATACACCTTTGACTTTCTCATCGCTGAATATATCCTATAACATAGGGGATTTCATTAGCAATAGCCCTTTGGTACTAAACAGCACCACCTGAAGCTAAATCGCCAATAAAAAGGTATCAGGAATTACTTCTTTTCACGCCCAGGGACATACCTTTTTGTATCTTTTAATCAAAGCCATACCAGGTGCTCACACTATCCAGTGGTTCCCTTTCGGAGCGGAACTGATTTACAGGGTCATCCCAGTCAGGGTAGCCAACAGATATACCCAGCACTATGACCTTGGAATCCGGTATTCCCAACACCCTCCTCAACACATCAGGATACACGACAGCCTGTATTTGAGGAATAGTTCCCAGCCCATACTTGGTAGCCAGCAGCATGATGTTCTCAGCCACCAAACCACAATCAAATACGGGCCAGATATTCAACCCTTCGCCCTGCCGGTAGAAAGAGCGGTCAATATAGATATAGATGACGCAAGGAGCTTCAAACAGTCTCAAACCTTGCAGGAGCCACCTCCCCCTCTTCTCCTTATCCTCCCTGCTTATTCCCTTCAGTTCGAGAATTCTCCTGCCTAAAGCGCGGTAACGAGTATCATAGGGCTGGGGAAATTCTCGAGGACGAGGGATATCTGTGTCTGCATTGTGTCCCTCTACTGCCTTTTCAACAAAGGCTTGCCTTATTTCCTCCAACTTCTTTCCGGTCACTATGGCGAATTCCCAGGGCTGAGTATTTCCCCAGGAAGGAGCTCGCAGAGCCAGTCCCATTATCTCCTTGAGAACTTCTTTGGGCACGGGGTCGGATTTGAAAGCCCGAATGCTCTTCCTTTGATTGATAGCTTCAACAATGTCCATATCTTGGTTCTCCTCCTTGTCTTTTCTCATTAGCTCAGAGTCGATATCTTGGCCCACAATCCGGCAACTTTCACAGTTCGCCGCTTGCAGCACCAACAATAGTTCCATTGCCAACTACCCTGTTTCACTTCTCCCACGCACCTTCACCGATAAGGGGCACGAAATAGCAGCCTCCTAAGTTCTCTATTCTGTTTCCTTTCCTCAGTCTGGTAACCCTGAGCAGGTCTTGCTGCCATCGGGAACCCACCGGGATCACCAATCGCCCATCCCAGGCCAGTTGCTCCAAAAGAACCTGGGGTACGCTGGGGGCACCGGCAGAAACTATAATAGCATCGTAAGGTGCTCCCTCCGGCCAACCCAGAGTCTTGTCAGCAATGTGAACCTCGATGTTGGAATAACCGAGAGTATCCAGAACTTGTCTGGCTGATTCCGCCAGTTCAGGTATGCACTCCACGGTGACCACTTTCTTAGCTAGTTCAGCCAATATCGCTGCTTCGTAGCCACTTCCCGTACCCAGCTCCAGTACCTGTTCATGCCCGTCGAGTTCCAGGGCTTGCACCATCAGCGCCACAATAAAGGGCTGGGAGATGGTCTGGCCAAAGCCGATGCCCAGGGGTCTGTCGTCATAGGCAACCTCGTATTGCTCTGGTGATACGAACGCCTCACGCGGAACACGCCTCATGGCTTCAGCTACACGCTTGTCGGCGATTTGGTGGTCAAGATACTCAAGTAAATGTTCTCTGGCCCGCTCTAAGTCCGCCACAGTTCACCACCAGGGAATGTCAACGTTAGCCAAGAATGAAAGACAGGATTACGAGGACCAGAATGATGGAGCCGGCAATGATGCCAATGCGCTTGATTTCTGGCACAACATATTGATAACGGCTGGCAAAATCTTGAGTCTTTGAAGATACTCGCGGTGCCGGTTTTATCTCAGCAGATAGCGGCCCCGGTTGTTGCGAACGCCCCTCCTGTACCGCCTTCGCCACCGCAGCTCGATGTTTGGCTTTAGCACGTCGTGATTTCTTCGGCATTATCCTCTCCTTGGCGCAGGTTGCTTATATATTCTTGTACTGGAAATATACGCATGGCCCAAAAGGCGCTGGAGTTGACTCAGCTCGACGCCATTTTGCAGCTTACGTCTAGCAAAGCTATGGCGCAAAGTCTGCGGTGTAACGCCGCCACCTAACCCTGCTCTCGAGGCATAACCCTTGATAATCTGCCAGAAACCTTGCCGGGTCAACCTCTTACCGCGCCGGTTAAGAAATAGGGCTTGCTCACTTTCGTCATACAATAAGTCAAGTCTATCGCTTCTAAGGAAATTCCCTAGAATCAGGCCCAGGCGATGGTCAAAAGGAACTTGTCTCTTGGAATCAATGCGCACACAGGTTCGCTCCAAATCAATGTTTTCAACGTTCAATGACACCAGTTCACTTATCCGCAAACCAGTAGCATAAAGTAATTCCAGCATCACTGCATCTCTTTTCGCTTCCGGAGTGGATAGTTTCGCTGGCTCGGCGAGCAACTTCTGGTACTCGGGGGGAGACAGGAATTTAAGGGCACGCTTCCTAACTTGAGGCGAGGGCAAATTCTGTGCCGGATTTTCTTTCATTCTGCCCGAATCAACCATGAATCTGAAGAATGATTTGGCTGATGCCACCTTGCGAGCGGTTGTGGCCACAGAGTACCTCTTCTCCCTGAGCTTCAGCAAGTAGCTCTTCAAAAGCCCATCATAGGATGTGATTATGCCTTTCGCCTGCTCGGCCGTAATAAAGGCTGCCATTTGAGCCAAATCATTGCCGTAAGCAGCCAGAGTATTCTGAGAATAGCCTTTGTCCTTGGTCAAATGTTGAAGGAAGGCTTCGATATCCCGCTTCACGACGCCTATTGTAACATAATGCCAGTTGTTTTGCCTCTATACGAGCCACTTGCTACAATAGATTTGCCGTGAAATCAGACCAGTCAAATCTACTCGCGAAAATGCGGCTATTCTCGCGCGAACCCCATCAATGTAGAAACGAATCGACCGAGGGTCTCCAAGAAGCCGGGGAATATTTTGACGCTGAACTAAGAGCTTTGCCTGCCCAGCCCGGAGTATATCTGTTTAAGGACAAAGAAGGCAAGGTTATCTACGTTGGCAAGGCTGCCAACTTAAAAAGCCGGGTAAGGAGTTACTTTGGCAATCCTTCTAACCTGCCACCTAAGATCCAACGACTGGTGCCAACAATACAGGATCTCGAGTTCGTAATCACCAATTCCGAACAAGAGGCACTTATCCTGGAATGCGACACGATAAAAAGATATGCTCCCAAGTTCAATGCGAGTCTCAAAGACAACAAGACTTTCCCTTACCTCAAGATAGACATAGGGGAAGATTGGCCTGGCGTCTGCATCACCCGCCGGATGCTGAAGGACGGAGCCATGTATTTTGGGCCCTTCGCCAGTGCTGGTTCGGTACGCAAGACTCTGAGGTTAATAAAGAAAATCTTTCCTTATCGCAGTTGCAGTAAGCGCATCGATGGCAAGGATAAGCGGCCCTGTCTCGATTACCACATTCACCAGTGCCTTGGACCGTGCATTGGAGCAGTAGACAAGAAGGAGTATCGTGAAGTAGTCAACCAGGTTATCCTATTCCTACAGGGTAAGCAGGAGCTTATTCTCCGGGAATTGAATGCCAGGATGAAGGCTGCGTCGCAGCAACTTCAATTTGAGAGGGCAGCCTTGCTACGTGATCAGATCGACGCCATAGAAAAAGTAATAGAGGGGCAAAGGATTGCTGTGACACTGCAGGGGGAAAAAGACATCATTGGCCTGGCACAGAATGAAACGCTGGCCTACGTCGAACTCTTCTTCATTCGCAATGACAAACTCATCGGCCGGGACCACTTCACCATGGAACGCGTCCAGGACGACTCCCCTGAGCAGGTAATGACCAGTTTTGTTAAGCAATACTATGCCTCGGCCTCATATATCCCATCGCTGATACTGCTGCAGCACCCTGTGGATGAGCCGACAATACTTTCGGAATGGCTTTCACAGCGACGAGGGGGCAAGGTGGAGCTTCAAGTGCCGCAGAGGGGATCCAAGAAGAAGCTGGTGGACACAGTAGCTGAAAACGCTGCCAGAGGTCTGGAACTAGCGCAGGCCAGAGAGATGAGAACAGAGGTCATAAGCTCCGGCCTGCAGGAGCTGAAAAGCAGGCTGAGGTTGCCCAGAATGCCCCGCAGAATAGAGTGTTACGATGTCTCCAATATTCAAGGCGCGCTGGCTGTGGGCAGCATGATTGTCCTGGAAAAGGGCTGGCCGAAACCGGCGCATTATCGCCGCTTCCGCATCAAGACCGTAGCCGGCGCTGACGATTATGCCATGATTCAGGAGACCTTGAGGCGCAGGTTTAAACGGGGCCTGACAGGTGAAGGTGCTTGGGGAATCATCCCCGACCTTGTCCTCATCGACGGCGGCAGGGGACAGCTCAATGCCGCCCTGGAGGTGAGACAGGAATTGAAGTTAGACCCCATCCCTATGGCCAGCCTGGCCAAAGAAAACGAGGAGGTATTCATACCCGGCGACCCCCGGCCGGTCCGTATAGCCAAAGATTCTCCGGCCCTCCACATCCTGCAAAGGGCCCGGGACGAAGCCCATCGTTTCGCCATAGGCTACCACCGGAAGTTGCGCCGCAAAGAAGCCATTGTCTCTGTTCTGGATGAGATTCCCGGCATCGGGTCAGAGCGAAAAAAGGCTTTGCTAAAGAAGTTTGGCTCGATTCAAGCTATAAAAGAGGCTTCATTAGAGGAACTCAGCCAGACCAAAGGGATAACATCAGCCCTGGCGAAGAGAGTCAAGGAGTTCTTAGGAGACTCCTCAGCGTCATAGCGTTCTTGACCGCAAATGCCTCGGCATCATTATTAAAGTAAATGTAGCTGGCTTCAATGTTTTGACTCATCCGGGCAATTCTCTCTGCCCATCGGGAAAGCTCTGCGTCGGAGTAGCAGCTGGAATATAGACCTTTGCTGCCATGTTCGTTCACCCTTCATTCTCAGCAAGCCTGTTACCATATTATCATCCTGGTCGAGTGTCCAGTATGATGGAAGAGATTGCTTCAGTTGGCTTCGCCAGCCTCGCAATGGCCAGAGAAAAGTGCCCCACAATCACAATGGCGAAAGTTGCTCAATCCTCCAATAGAGTCTCAAGCTATCCTCAGACTTCACTGACCCCCAGTCCGGGCAAACCGGATTACTCCGGGGGAATAATGGCTCATTTGTACTAGGCTTGATTGGTGTTGCGGTGATGAGAGTCTCTCGAGAGGACTCTCCGTGGGTTGTTGTCAATTGGCCGAGGACAAGCCTCGTCCTACAAAAGTACGATTACTAACCGGTGATTGGAGATGAAGCGAACGGGTCATACACTATATCCGATTAGTTTTGCACGAAGTTACATATGCGTCTAAGAATAAACGGCCGAATCTGCTTTGGTGCCTCTGCTTGGCTGGCAAATCCAAGAAAATTCCCCCAAAAGTACTGAAGAGAGCGAGGGATTCTCCCTTTCTTGGCGACTATATATGTAACAGAGGTAATAGACCATTCGTATGGTAATAGGCTGTTAGTCCGGCCAGGAGGATAGATATGGAAATGAAATGGAACTGCTGAAGTCTGGCAGACAGTTGGCACAAATAGGAACACTCTATTGCACTTAATCAGACACTTACAGGAATTTAGAGAGGTGAGAAATGAAGACAATGATTAGCCTGAGAAAACACCGCTACGTGGCAAGAATTAGCATTCTTCTGGTTACGTTAGCCTTTATTGGCGGGACTGTAGGCTGCGGTCAGTATACCGCTCCTGTTCCTTACACCCTCGCTATCGCCAGTACCGCTGGAGGGTTGGTAAACGCCCCTGGAGGGGGGAATCATACCTATAATAACGGAACGGTGGTCGACCTGACGGCGACTCCCACCAACGGCTACCTATTTGCCGCCTGGACTGGTGACGTAGACACGATTGATAATGTCAGCGCCGCCACCACTACCATCACGATGGACGGCAATTGCTCCATAACAGCCAACTTTGTCAAGCGATATGGCCTCGCCGCAGGCGAGAGGCACACAGTGGGGCTTAAGACCAGCGGCACCCTGGTCGCCATGGGAGATATCCTCTACGGGCAGTGTGATGTCAGCGGCTGGACGCATGTTCTCCAGGTCGCCGCCGGCAAATATCACACAGTGGGGCTTGAATCCGATGTAACTGTGGTCGCCACTGGAATGAACTGGGACGGGCAGTGTAATGTCGGCAGCTGGACGGATATCATCCAGGTCGCCGCAGGTGGCTTGTACACAGTGGGGCTGAAGTCCGGCGGCAGCGTGGTCGCGGTTGGAGATAACACCTCCGGGCAGTGCGACGTCGGCAACTGGACGCGCATACTCCAGGTCGCGGCAGGCAAGGGCCACACGGCGGCGCTAAAGCTAGACGACACTGTGGTCGCCGTGGGAGACAACACCTCCGGGCAGTGTGATGTCGGCAACTGGACGGGCATCATGCAGGTCGCGGCAGGCGGTGGTCACACGGTGGGGCTTAAGATCGACGGCAGCGTGGTCGCGGTTGGAGATAACACCTCCGGGCAGTGCGATGTCGGTGGTTGGACGAACATCACTCAGGTCGCCGCAGGTGGCTTGTACACAGTGGGGCTGAAGTCCGACGGCACGGTGGTTGCTGTGGGATCCAATGCCCTCGGGCAGTGTAATGTTCTTGGCTGGACAGATATTGTCTATGTCGCTGCAGGCAGCTTCCACACAGTGGGGCTTAAGTCCAACGGCACTGTGGTCGCCGCGGGATGGAACCTGTATGGTCAGTGCGAAGTCGGCGGCTGGGACCTAGGCTGAAGTTCTCCCATCCTTGACAGAAGGCTCTGACCGTCTGGCAAATAGTCGTCTATCTCCAGAATCGAGACGGTCAGAGCCAGGTATCTGAATATCAAAAAGGGGCCGCGTCCTTCGCATTGGGCGACGGACTAGCCTCTACAGAAGAGACCACGCCCGGCAATACCTGTGATTGCATCAGAGCAGGTATTGACTTAGGCATCCAATACGTCCACAATAAGCACCCGTGGATATACTCCTGATACCCATCTTCGCCCTTCTGGGTCTGGCGGTAGGCAGTTTTCTTAATGTATGCATCGACCGTCTGCCTCAGAACAAGTCCATCGTGTTTCCACCCTCTCACTGCGAAGCCTGTCGGCACAAGCTAGCCGTTAAAGACCTTGTCCCCGTATTCAGCTACCTCAGACTTCGTGGCCGCTGCCGGTACTGTCAGGCTACAGTACCCCGCAGGTTATTCTGGGTGGAACTTGCCACCGCCGTGATATTCGCTCTCCTGTGCTGGCATTACAGACTGAGTCCGGAGCTGGGGGTTATGATTTTCTATGCCTGTCTATTCATCATCATTCTCGTTATCGACCTGGAGCAAGGGCTCATCCTGAACAAGGTGGTCTACCCGAGCATGGTGGTGGCTTTGCTTCTGTCTTTAATACCACAGTCTTGGCTTATGCAGGAGACCTGGCTTACTCCAGCGATAAGACCTGGGATTGCCAGTGCTGCTCTGGGTGGAGCCATCGGCTTCGCTATATTCCTTTTGATTGCCATTGTCTCCCGTGGCGGAATGGGCTGGGGAGATGTCAAGCTCGCTGCTTTGATTGGTCTGGCTACCGGCTTTCCCCACGTCTTTGTTGCCATTATTATGGGGGCTATCCTCGGTGGCATAGTAGCCGTGGCTCTGGTGATAGCCAAAAGGAGAAAACGCCGGGAGGCGATTCCCTTTGGCCCTTTCCTGGCGTTGGCCGCTATGGTGACGCTACTCTGGGGAAGCAACATATTAAGCTGGTATATGGGGCTGATGCGGTAGGGTGAAATGTAACTGCCTGATAAACCAGCGCTCGCAATGACAGGTCGCCCTGGACAATACGTTCATAACCCCCATTCATCCCCCTTACCTTAAGGGGGATATTTGAACCATCCTCAACAGGTGACTTTGAAGTCGAGAATCTTTGTCTTAAGGCAAAACGGCGAGGTTTCTCGAAGCTGCCCCTCTTAAGATAAGAGGGGCAAGGGGAGTTATGAAAGTAGCCGAGGGCAGGTTCACCTTCTTCTGAACAGGCCAAAGAAACGGTCTTGATACTCCGAGAATAGACCCCACCGGTTTAACTCAATTACCAGCTCCGGAGCTCGGGAAAGGTTGCGACTTGCCTGTTCGAAAAGCTCTTCAATGTAATCCCGGGCACCCTGGGGCACGCCACTGGCATCTATGTCCAAAAAGCCCCGGTGACTAAATTCCGCTACATTAGTGTGAACCGACTTGGTAGTTAGCTCATAAATGAACATGAGCAAGGATACATCCCACACTTCCTCCACTCCCCTGATTATGGTGCTCAAGGGGTTATGCTCCTCCTCTATTTGCGAGCTGAGTTTGCTTATCACCTGCTTGATGGGCTCGGAGACAACGTTCATCCCCTTGGGTTCGTTCTTATATCGGTAAAGAATACCCGATTCGTAAGGACGCTCCCGGGCCATCATCGCCATGTATCTTCTTGCTTGTTCGCTAAAACCTTCTACGTTGACCAGGTAGGCAGGAGTAACAATTTTGGGCCTTTCTGCAATTACCTTCCCGTCCCGCACCACGCTGACATTTCCCACCAGTTCAGTGACCACGTAATAATCAATAACAGAACTGCCAAAAGTGGCCAGGCTTCGTTGCGGCGCTCTGACTAATTCAGTGTTCTCCAGAGCATATTTAATCCTGTCATCGGTTTCCATAGTAAACCCAACTCAACCTGTTATTCTGAGTCCTTCACTCCTCGTCACTTGCTAAATAAACATCTTGACCGTATAGAAGTTGCGCTTCACCTTATCCTTGCCGGCGATTATGCTGCCCATGTCAGTGCTATGACCGGGGACAACGTATTCCACGTCAAGCTGCGATAGCTCGTCAATGCTCTTTCTTAGCAAGGAAGGGCTGCCACCGGGGAAGTCGGTCCGACCTATGCTGCCAGCAAAGACCACATCACCGGTGACCAGTATTTTGTCCTCTTCCAGATAAAGGGAGATAGAACCGGGAGAATGTCCCGGGGTAAGGAAAACCTTAGCCGCGACTTTGCTATCTTTGGCGCCCAGAGACAGATCACCATCTTTGAGATAGAAGAAGGGCCTAACCTCCGGCGCCTTACCGCCAAATGCTTGAAAGAACATCTTCCCCATCGTGCCATAAAATTCATCCTCCTCACGGGATAACGTGAATAGAGCACCGCTTTTCTTCACCACCAGATCGGTGGCTTCAATATGGTCGGGATGGCTATGAGTGCCAATCACCAGACCAATATCTTCCATTTTGAAGCCATCCTTCTCCACAGCCTGGCTAAGGGAATCAAAACAGGGCTCCCCAAGTTCATTTCGGGCATGCCCGGGATCCACCAGCACGTGAGGATGCTCTCCTCTCAGGACCGATGCCCATAGAATGGTATTGCAGTTGTTTCCCCGGCCTTGCCAGACATAACAATAGAAATGCTCTGTCAGCTTCACAGACTTATGATAAATCATAGCTTGAACCTCGTTAATATTATAGGCTAAAATGCACTGCCAGTGTTAATTACTACTACCATGTCATTACGAAGCACGACAGTGTTGAAGCAATCTCAAAGAATTGGGACATGAGGTTGCTTCGCCCCGACAAAGCCGGGGCTGGCAACGACGTAACGAAAAGGACTCGTATGGGTGAGCTAAAGAGTGCCTGGGAAATCGCTCAAGAGAGAGCAAAGAGATTGGGCGGGCTGTCAGCCGAGGAAAAGGAAGAGCAGGAAAGACAGGGGTATCGCCAGATCGGTCAGGCGCTGGCACAAAAATGGATGGACAATCCCCGAAGACCGGATGTGACTGCGGAGCTCAGCAAACACGAGGAAAAGGAAAGAGAGATAATAAGGCAGGCAATTATCGAGCAACTGGTAGAGCCTATCGGGTTTGCGGATGCCCAGACCATAGACAATATGAAGTTGGTAATCCAGGCGATAAGCAGTTTGAAGCCTGAATTGCAGCCCAGGGCCGAAGAAATGGGCCAGCTTATGCAAGAATATGAAGCGACGGAACAGAAGATAAGGCAGGAACTAGAAGGCAGCTATAGGGCAACGCTACACCAATTAAGGATATCAGGAACAGCAGTAGACGCCATAAATATTGAATCTAACCCACAATGGCAGTCGGCCCGGCAAGGACTCGTCGAGTCCCTTGCCCCGAGACTCAATGCTTTAAAGCAAGCATTGGTTAGCTAAACGGGAGGCAAGTCATGGGGCCCTTATAGCAACCGTCTCCCAGGATAGCGGTGTCTATCTCGGTCTCGTAGTCGAGCTGCTGCAGGTTGTTTTCCTCATAGACCTGGCGAAGTACCTGCTCGGCCTTTCTGACCCGGGCGTCTAGTAAGTTTGTTGAGTTCGTTGAGTTTGTTGCGTTTGTTGGGTTCGGATAACAGGCGAAGCCCGTACTCTGCATCAAGAAACTGGTGCACTTGTCGATGGAGACTTTGGTATAGTTGGAAACTAGCTGGCGGTTCCGTGATGTCTGCTGCCACTGGCTGCCATTGTAGAAATCGAGGTTTGTGCGGTAGTTGGCGAGGCGCTGGGTGTCCACGCGGTTCAGTTGCGATGGAGTGAATTCAGTCATATCTCAACTCCCAGCAAGCCCAAATGTCAAAATCCCAATGACAATTGAAATCCAAATGACTAAATGCCAAACCTGTTCCCTTTTGTCATTTGAGCTTTGGTATTTGTCATTGTTTAGGGCCTTGGGCTTTATTGGGCATTTGGGCTTTGTAATTTGTCATTGTATTGAGACTATCTTCAGCCACCTCCGCACTGTTCGCGGGCTTACCTCAAATACGCGGGCAATCTCCTTGAGGCTCTTGCCTTCGCGCTTCAGCTCCAGCATCCTCTGGGCTCGCCTGCGTTTCAAGAACCTCTCCTTCCCCCAGGGCTCTTCCTCCAGGCAATCGGGGAAAGGACAATCAAGACAGGAAGGAGAAAGCTCACAGCCTTTGTCTTCGTAGGGGAATTCTTCGGGCAACAAGTCCCAGAGAACTTGAGTTTCCATGATGGTGAATAAATTAGCACACTTGTTCTAGAAGGGCAAGGGGATTTTGTCCTGTTTCACCCTCACCTTACTCCTCTCCCTTCAAGGGAGAGGAAAACCCAGGGGCGGGGCGCGACCCTGAAGGGTCGCACTACAAGGCTCAGTCAGTTGGTCATTCGTGCCTTGATATTGTTCGGGATTTGGTGCTTGGGATTTGAGATTTAGGTTTTGGACTTTGTTTGACATTTGAGCTTTGACATTTGTCATTTCGGTTGGGTATATTGACAAATCAAAGCTGGCTGCTATAATAAATTCAAAGCTATTTTGGCAAGTTGCGGGATTTACCTATTGACAAAATAGACATAATAGTTTTAAAGTAGTAGAAACCCCCAAAGGGGGGCGACTGTTGTTTGTGTTGATAGTACATATAGAGACCGAACGTTAATAATTGAATAGTGTTCGCTGAAATCTGCCGGTCATTCCGAGGCAGGCCCGATAGATCGGGTGACCCTCAGAATGACATTAATGAATAAGACTGAAAGGAGGTGATGACTATGGCAAAGTCCCGAAGCGAATCGCTATTGCGAGAAGCTAAGGGGAAGGGAACAGTGCCTGGCCCGGGCAAAAGAGCCTTACCGCATTTTCCTCGCCCTTGAGGGGAGAGGATCTAAGGTGAGGGTGAAATGGGCAGCCTGAAATGAGGCAGGCTTAAAACTAGGTTTACTGAAAAAATGTTTCCAATGGCTCGAGCCTCGAGGAGTCGACCCCGGGCGAGAGTGAAGATAAATTGGATACCCATAAAGGAGGAACTAACTAATGATTAACGCAAGAGCATGGCCGGTGAGGGCGATGTATATACTCGTCGCCGCGGCACTGGCCATTAGTCTGTTTATTACAGCGGCTCCTGCCCAGAAGGTAAGCGGCGCTGACGATGATGTAGCGGCCGAGTGGACCAGGGCCGATTCCCCCACTACGGCTGGCTGGGTTCTGGCGCCTCAGTCCACAATTGTAGATTATGCCCTGGCTTCCGCCGGGGAGGTGGCCTATGCCATCATCTACGGATACGATGAAGAGTGGTCCAAAAACCAAGACTACTATTTATTGAAGTCCGATGACGGCGCTGCCACCTGGACAGACCTCACCGAGAAACTCGATGATGTGATAGACCCGGATGACGAGGACTACAACTACATAGAGGAACTGGTGCTGGTCGCCACCGACTGGGAGGACCCCGACTTCGTGGCAGTCGCTGTTTGGTGGTGGGACAATGATGACGCCGCCTATTATCTGCATGTGTTCATCTCCGCTGACGGCGGCGACACCTTTGAGGACGCCGGCGAAGTTGAAGACGGCATCGCGTACTTCGACGACCCGGACGAGGTCGCCGACCTAGTAGTCTCCTATGAAGTGGACGGAGAGCGTGACATCGCCATCGGCGGTGAGGATTGGGATGGCTACAGCGCGCTTTTCCGCTGCACGGTTACCGGAGATTCTGCCAGTGCCTGGGAAGATGCCACGGACTTTGCTGGCGACTATCCCGGCTGGGATGACAATCACAATCTCTTCGGAATAGGGTATGAGTCATACATCGTTACCGACCTGATCTTCTCCCCCGGTTGGGAGACCGACCGGACGATCCTGGCCGTGACAGAGTGTGGCTACGGACCCGGAACCTATGGCGGTTACGAGTACGGTGCCATCCACCTGCAGATCGGCGTCTGGGGAAAGACAAGCGCGGCCTGGAATGAAGACGCTGGTTTGTCCCCAGCTGTGCTCGTGATAGAGGATGTAGACATCCCCATTTTCCTTATGGGCTTTGACGGACGAGCAATAGCCGGCGTGACCCTGCCCCTGGACTACTCCGGTGCCGACACCGACACCAGAGTGTGCTGGGTCTGGGTGAACTACTATGATGACACTATTCCCATGTCCCAGGGCGAGATATTCCGTGTCAGAGACGACGCGGTTGACTCCGTTGACACTCAAATCATGGACATGCCCTGGCTCACCAACGTGTCTTACCTGGGCACCATTGCCGAAGGTAAGGCAATAGCCGGCGTCCTGGCCGACTCGCAGTCCTACGCGCTGGATACCGGAGACTTGGACAAAGAGCCCTGCGAGGGCGTCCAGGTCTATCGCAATGCCGGCATTACCAACATGGAAATCTGCTGTCTGGAGTGGGATAAGGCCTGCAAGCCGCCCACCGGCATGTTTGCCATGGCGGTATCCTACGTCAGCGAAGACAAGGCTTACGCCGTTGCCCTCGGTGGCGTATTCGATTATGAAGAGGGCGCCTGGTCGGTAAGTTTCGACGACGGCGATACCTGGAACCAGCTCAGCCTGGTTGACACGTATATCAGCTACCTCTCGGACGTAGCTGTATCCCCAGACTGCAACAAGATGTTCCTGGTCGCCGTGAACGACGACTACGGCCCCCAGTGCGACAGTGTTTGGGTCTATGCTGATGAATTTCCTGAAGCAGGATACAGCGACTACAGCGGCCACTGGCTGAGGACCTGGATCGGGCAACTCGGGGAAGACCAGTGGGGCTTCCTCAGACTGGCTCCCGAGGAAACGACCGGTGATACCGTTTACCTCGTGGACTACGACACCGACGACATATACTACAACGACCTGGAAACCCTGTCCTGCTGGAAACACGGGACTGCTCCCGTAGATGAAATCGTTGACCTGGCAGTGGCAGACGAGGCTACCATCTTTGCCCTGGATTACAACGGCGACATTTCCATTTCCGATGACCACGCCAAGACCCTTACCTGGACTGACCCGGTAGCCAGCGAGGTCGAATACGGTTACACCATCGCCGTTCACACCAACAACATAACCCATGTACTGGTCGGCGGCGAGGATGGTGATGTTGGTTACTCCGACGATGGCGGAGAGACCTTCGCCCTACTGGAGAAGACTCCTACCATTGAAGGCCTCGTCACCGTGGCTTTTGATACCTACTTCGATGAGAACGACACAATCTTTGCTGCCGTCGATCACGACACTAGGCCATCATCAGGTGGAATCTACCTGTGGAAGATCGGCACGAGCGAAGAGTGGACGGACCTCAACGCTTGGCACGGCGTCGGCTACACCGGCCTGGTGCTCAGCTTCGACGCTACCGGCAATCCTTTCACCAGTCCTGAGACCGGCGGCGTTCTCTACGCCAGCTTCGTTGGCTATGACGGCTCCTGTGGCAAGACCGGCGTGGCCCGCTCCCTGACTCCTATATTTGAGGTCTGTTGCGACGTCGGCGACACTACATGGGACTATCTCATGGAGAGTAATCCTGAAGACCTCTTCGACAACGACTGTCAGGGTGGAGACTTCGTGGACTTCGAAGCGACGCCCGATGCTCTCAAGATGTGCGGCTGTCTGGATGCCAGCAGCAACACCAAGCTCTTTGCCCTTGACAATGGGTATAACTACGACATGGTGGACTACGAAGAGGGCGGCGTCTGGACCTTCGAAGACTGCTACGCCAAGAAGGCTCCCGAGATTACCAGCCCTGTTGACGGCTTTGTTGTCCCGACCAGCGCCTGTGGCTGCTGCAATGTACCGTTCTTCGTAAAGTGGGACCGCTTGTGCGATGCCTGTTGCTACGAGATCGAGTTCGCGCTGGATGCGGACTTCACCGAGCTCGTGGAGATAGGCAGGCCACTCGTAGATGCCCAAGTACAAATAGACGGGGTGAACTATGCTTGGTACTGCCCAATCGCACCAACGACCCCCAGCGCGATGCTTGGCTGCTACTTCACTCCTGAAACTACTTACTACTATAGAATCAGGACTGTCGAGGCTGAGACCGACCAGGATATCCACAGCTGGTGGTCCGAGGCCCAGAGCTTTACGGTTGCCCCCACTGCAGGTTCCGCGGCAATCGACCTTGTCTCACCTGTGCCCGGAGCTCCAGGTCAGCCTACAAAGAACCTGGGCTTCAGTTGGGATTTGTTGGCGACTGCCAATTCGTTCGATTGGGTGCTGTCCAAGAACGCTGACCTCTCTGCCCCTGTCGAAAGCAAGACCGGGTTGACCCGCACAGCCTACACCTGCACCAAGACACTGGACTATGGCACGACCTACTACTGGCAGGTAACTGCCTACAAGGGGGGCGCTGCCATAAGCACGAGTTCCGTAGGCACCTTCACTACTGCTCCTACCGGTGCCTTCTGCTGTCCAGTCGACGGCTTGTGTTTTGACACCGAGGTTGCGCTCAAGGCGCACAACGCTGATGTACACGCCCAGCCTATGACTCCATACTGGGTCTGGGTAGTTATCGCCATCGGCGCTGTCCTGGTGATTGTAGTCATCGTGCTCATCTTCAGGACTCGCAGGGTATAAGGATACCCTCACCTTTACCTCACCCTAACCCTCTCCAGCGAATGGAGAGGGAACAGAGGGGAGAGGAAGGGTGATTTTAAAGGGGGCGACTCCAAGAGTCGCCCCCTTTCCTTATTTGGGTTGCTGTCATTCTGAGGAGTCCTGATTCATCGGGACGACGAAGAATCTCCCAGATCCTAGGCTTCGCTCAGGATGGCACTTCCCCTCTCTTAAGGTAAGAGAGGCCAGGGGAGTTATGAGCGAATCGCTGGCAGTGTTCATAACCCCCTTTTGTCCCCCTTACCTTAAGGGGGATATTGGAGCACTGAGCGAAATCCCCAATCCCAAGCCCCAATGGGAAACCCAAAATCCTAATATCTAAATCCCAAACAATATCAAATGACCAAAATATGAAGCTCTTCAATTTGAAATTCGCTTGGACTTTGGATTTTGATATTTGAACTTGCCTGGAGATGTGGTTTGTCCAGCAGTCGAAAACTGCTATAATTAAGATGCTAACTTGTGGGAGGCAATGCTTCAATGGTGAGAAGCTATACCGCGAAGTATACCAAAATAAGCTCCGGCTACATGGGACAGCTTGTTGAGTGGCCTGAGGTGATTACCGAGGGTAAAACCATCGAGGACTGCAGAGAGATACTCAGGGATGCCCTGCAGGAGATGATGGAAGCATACAGGCAGCAGGGCAAAGAAATCCCTCTCGGGGGAGACCTCCTGGAGCAGGTACTTGTAGAGGTATAGCTTGTCGGTTAAGCGTGGAGAGCTAGTGAAATATCTCGAGGCAAACGCTTTCCATCTCCTGCGAGAAGGCAGCAAGCACTCCATCTATACAAATGGCACCAAAACGATACCTGTTAAGAGACATCGCTCGCTTGATAGAATAACCGCCAATGAGCTGTGCAAACAGGCCGGGCTCGCCCCAAGATTTTAGAAATTTCCCCCTAAGATAAGAGGGGCTAGGAAAGTTATCAATAAGTACTATACAGCGATCATGACCGCAACCCCCTTTATCCCCCTTACCTTAAAGGGGATATTGCTCAGTAGATAGTAGCCAGGAGTCAGGATTAGGTATCCAGAAGATTCCCCTGCTGGCCACTGGATTCTGTATTATTGTCACTATCACCTGGCTCGGGATTTGACATTGTTTCAGGATTTAGATACTCTAATTTAGAAGACAGCTAGTAGGCCATCCACTTTTCATGGTACGTTCATCTATGATGATTAAAATACGGGGCTTAGATAAGGATCCTCTCCCTTGATGGGAGAGGATTAAGGTGAGGGTGACATAATAAGGAGTTTTGCAACGGACTTATAGTGCGATGAGATTGCTATCAAGACTGATCATCGTTCTTGTCGTCTGCCTTATCGCCATTGCCCTACCGGCTGCGCCGGCACAGGCCGTATGCCTGCCTTACAGCATCGAGGTCTCTCCCAAGTGGGGGATGCCCGGGACAAATACGACCGTCTACGGCTACGGCTTTGCTGCCGACAAGCTTGTGGACATCTACTACGACGGCGACCTCGTAACCACAGGCAGGACCGATAGCGCAGGTGACTTCACATTGAACTTAACCATCCCTGAAGATTGCCAGGGATACTACCGGGTGCTCACCGATGTGGGGTATGCCGAGATAGACACCTACTTCCACGTGAGGCCAGGGTTGACAATAGGCCCGGAGACAGGTCCTGCCGGCACCAATGTTACTGTGCAGGGCAAGGGCTTTGTCGCCAATGAAGCAGACATCGAGCTGATGTATTACCTCAGTGTCGACGACCCCAAAACGATGGAAAGGCACATAACGGCCAGTGCCCTGGGCAGCTGGCAGACGACTTTTCAAGTTCCTCCTTCCACCGGGGGACGACACAAGATAGACGCCCGGGGCCCCGAGAGCCAATATTACGACGTCGTTGACGCCACTTTCAGAGTGACTGCATACATGAGCATGGATAAGTCATCGGGCATCGCAGGCGACACGGTAACGATGACGGGCAGCAGATTTGGCTTCAGCGAGAAGGGGATCAAGATACTGTTCGATGGCCGGGAACTGGTGACAGACATCAGAGCCAACTCAAATGGCGATTGGGAGGCGATCTTCCAGGTGCCCGAGATGCCCGCCGGCAATTATGACGTCATCGCCGAAGGGCCACAGACCAGGAAAGAAGATGCCGGACAGCTCAGCTTCCACATAGGGCCGTACATGGCCATATCTCCTTCCGAAGGACATGTAGGCACTAACGTGACGGTCACGGGAAATGGATTTGCCATCAACCAGGATGCGAGTATCATGTATGATGGGAATCAGGTGGCAACGGCCAAAACCGACGACGGAGGCAGCTTCCAAGCGGGCTTCACCGTGCCTGAGGGCCATCATGGAGAGCACTCTGTAACGGCCGGGGATGCTGCCGGCAATGAAGGCACCGCTGTCTTCATCATGGAATCAAACCATCCGGACATGCCGATACCCGTTTCGCCGGCCAAGGGGGGCCGGCTGGGGTTCATAGGTGATGTGGCGCCGACGTTCGAATGGTGCGAGGTATCCGATGACAGCGGGGTACGCTACAGCCTGCAGATAGCCACCAGTGATGATTTTGACTCATCCTCCATGATAGCTTCAGTCACAGGTCTGACCGGAACGAGCTACACCCTGAACGAAACCTTGCCCAACGGCGCCTACTACTGGACTGTGGAAGCCGTGGATGGCGCAGAGAACGAAAGCGGCTGGACTGCAGCCCGCTCCTTCCGGGTGGGACTCCTGCCCAGGTGGGGATTCATTCTCGCCATCGCGATCGCCGGCGTTGTGCTGCTCATCTTCTTGATTCGTGCTCTGGTAAGAAGGCGATCCCTATACTATGATCGCTGGTAGAAAGAGCCTTCCCTCCGCATCGACGGGACAACCAAAAGTGTCATTCTGAGCGGGGCGAAGAATCTCGGGCGATGCGGGCGGGCACAAGCCCCGCTCCTACAACATGAAACGCTGAATCCTGAGCACCAGATACCAAATCCTAAACAATATCGACATTCAGAAATCAAATGCCAGTGATTCTATTCTAATGCCAAATGCCAAAGCTCAAATGTCAAACAAAGTTCAAAACCCAAATGACAAAGGGGAGTGATTTTGGCCTTTGGGCATTTGGATTTCAATTGTCATTTGGATTTTGACATTTGGAATTTACTCCATAGGGCTCTTACTTTTTCGGGCTGATTTCGTCTATAATAGCGAAAACGGAGGTGAATCAAATGCGCTGGTTATCTCGACTGTCGGTTGTCCTCATCGTCTGCCTTGTGACCATTGGGCTGACGGCGGCGCCAGTACAAGCTATTGGCGCATCTATCACGGTGTCCCCCAGCTCGGGAGTCCCCGGCGAGCAGGTCAAGGTCCGTGGCACTAATTTCACGAATAATGAGTGGGTTGACATTTATTACGACGGCGCCTTTGTGGATGATATCCAGACCGATGATGACGGGGATTTCCCCTGGGTCACCTTCACCGTTCCCGCAAGCTACGCGGGAGTCCACAATGTAAGTGCAAAAGAGAGCGGCAGCAGTGTCTACATTAATGCGACATTCACCGTAAAGCCGGGGTTGACAGTATACCCCGAAGAGGGCCCTGTCGGCGCCAATGTCACCGTGAAAGGCCTGGGATTTGCCAAAAACGAAATGAACATCGAGGTCAGGTATTATCTCGACGGCAACTATACAACGGTGGTATCAAATATCAGCGCGAATGCCACAGGAAGCTGGCAGAGGAGCTTCCTGATTCCTTCCTCTGGGGGAAGTTGCAGGATAGATGCCAAGGGTAACAGCAGCGGCTTCACAGCGGTCGAGGATGCCTTCTTCGAGGTGAAGCCCGGGATAACCCTGGATAGAACATCCGGCAGCCTGGGACAGAACATAACGATGACGGGCAGCGGATTTGCAGCCGGCGAGAGGGACATCACAATATTGGTTTCCGGACAACCGGTGCGCACGGGAATCAGAGCTGATCCCACAGGTTACTGGCAGGAAAACTTCACGGTGCCGCTGATGCCAAAAGGCACCCACAACGTGACTGTTGAGGGAGAATCGACTCCGCAAAGCGCCATCGGCACGCTCAGCTTCAACATAACGCCCGGATTGGTGCTTGCTCCTGACGAAGGGCATGTGGGCACGGACTTGACCGTGACCGGCAGCGGATTTCCGATCGACCGGGATGTAGTCATAAAGTACGAAGGTAGCCAGCAAGCGACAACCAGCACCAATAGCAGCGGCAGCTTCACCGTGATATTCCCTGTGCCCGAGAGCCAGCACGGCGAACGTGCAGTAACAGTCGAGGATACTGCCGAGAATGATGCCAGCGCTATCTTCACCATGGAATCCGACCCCCCGGACATGCCGGAACTCATTTCACCGCCCGACGGAAGCCGGCTGGGATTCATATGGAATGTGAGGCCCACATTTAACTGGTCGGCGGTAGCGGATGAAAGTGGAGTCCACTATAATCTGCAGATAGCGACCAGTGCCAACATCACTGCTAGAGGATTCGCTGATCCCGTGGTTTCAATCACGGGCATAGTCGGAACGAACTATACTCTGAACAGGACAGAGGCTTTGTCTAGTGGCACTTACTACTGGATTGTGCGAGCCGTAGATAGAGCAGGGAACGCAGGCAACTGGACCGAGGCTTACTCGCTTCATGCCGGAGGCTTGCCCATGTGGGCGTTCATTCTTATCATCGTCGCGGCAGTGGCCATCATCGGCACCCTCGTTTACTTTCTCATAATAAGGAAAAGAACATACTACTACTAAAGGAGCGGTTCAGGATTGGGACGCGCCCTGATCTCGAATAAACCCAAATGTCAAAATCCAAATGCCAATTGAAATCCAGATGCTCAAATGTCAAAGCGATCCCTGTTTGTCATTTGGGTTTTGAACTTTGTTTAACATTTGAGCTTTGTCATTTGTCATTGTCTATAGATTTGTCATGATAAATCGAGGCTCACAGCGATAAGCGAGAGGGAAAAGGGTGAATAGAAGGAGGCGAAAATGAAGCTAACGGTTATTGGACTGGGGCAGTGTGGCTGCCGGATTGCTGACCACTTTGCCAGGCTAAATCTCAAGGCGCGTGCTCAGCGCAAGGCTACCATAGCTCCTGCCGTCATTGCCGCCAATACGGACCAGACAGACTTGACCGGTCTCAGGTTCATCAAGAACGACTACAGGCACCGGGTGCTCCTGGGCTTGCGCCGGACCCTGGGGCACGGGGTAGGCAAGATAAACGAGCTGGGAGCCCAACTGGCTAAGGAGGATGGTGATAAGGTGCTGGATGCAGTGAAAGCCAGCCCGCAGTTTTACGAGACACATGCCTTTTTGCTCATAGCCGGCGCCGCCGGCGGCACCGGTTCGGGATCGCTGCCCATAATGGCCCGGGCAGTCAAGGATAGACATGCCGGCAAGCCAGTTTACGCACTGGTGATTTTGCCTTTTGAGCATGAGCAGACCTCGGAATCCAGGAGCACGTATAACACTGCTACATGCCTGAAATCCACCTATGATTTGGTGGACGCCGTTTTTCTCGCTGATAATCAGAGGTACGTTAAAAAAGATGCCAGTCTCATGAGCAACATAGATAGAATAAACAGGATGATTGCCGAGCCCTTCTACGATTTGATGTGTGCCGGCGAGGTAACCAGAGCTAAATATGTGGGGTCGCGCACGATAGACGGCGGGGACATAATTGCCAGCCTGGAGGGATGGACCGCTATCGGTCTGGGGAGAACCGAGCTTCCCTCGTTCCGTTTCCCCTGGGAGATAAGGAAGAAGACATTCCGGGAAAAGGCCCTGGAAAGCTTCAGAGGAACGCAAGCCCTGGACGCCACGATTTCTGACCTTTCTCTAACCTGTGACCCCAAGGATGCCGGTAAAGCTCTATACATCATATCCGGTCCGGAAAAAGAGCTGAACATGGACATGGTCAGGAATATCAGTGATAATATCAAGGAGCTGGCACCTAACGCCCTGATTCGCGGCGGCGATTTTCCCGGAGAAAAGCACTGTATCGACGTTGCTCTGATATTGTCCCAGTTATCTTTTGTGCCCAGGATAAAGGATTTCTACGAGCAAGCTACGCGGTATGCCCAGGAACACAAGGGACAGCTAGAGCAAACCAGGAAGAAGATTGAATCCCTGGCTGAGTTCGGCAAAGACCTGCCTAAATTGGAGTGAGGTCGAAACCAGCACCGCCATGGCAGAAACCCTAAATCCCAAGCACCAAATCCTAAACAAATTCAAATATCAAACCATTTCTGAATTCTGGTGATTAGGGTTTCGATATTGTCTAGGGCTCAGAATCTGGAGCTCAGGATTTTTCCGCCCACTCCAGCCCCCAGAGGCACGGCAAGTTCAGTCAGCACTTTCTGAATGGCTTCCTTGAGGGACTTCTTCTACTCCTTGGTAATCTGACACCGGGTTTTTGCCAGACGGGCTATGATATTGGCAGCCTCAAAGTGCAGGTCAATTCGCTCCGACTGCTCTGCCAGAAGCTCCCTGAGCTTCACTCTGAGAAGGGCGATCTCCTCGTCGATTCCTCTGACATGAGAAGCTTCCAGAAGCTCGAGTTTTTCTCCCTCATCCAGGTCCCGACCATAGAAACTCCGCAGACTATCCTTTCTCTTGCCTTTTCGTTTTATTGCCATAACGATTCCGGGACATGTGAAGACCTGGAGAATTTCTAAGGTTATTTAGCGAGGCCTTGACCAGGCCATAGACGAGGATATGAGCGGCCAGATTGTATTCCTGCTTCTGAAGCGCCGCCGATAGTAGCTTCACCAGGTCATAACAGCACGAATGTTCTAATAAGGCAAAGGTGTTTTGTCACTTCAGAAGGCAATCTTGAGAAGCGACGCTATTACCCAGCCGAGGGCGGCACAGACCGGGAAGGTTATTATCCAGGTCATGACAATGTTTCTTGCGACTCCCCACCGTACCGCCGAAAAGCGCTTGGTAGCCCCCACCCCCATGATAGACGTACCTATACAATGGGTGGTGCTCAGGGGAATGCCAAAACGGGAAGCCAGCAAAATGGCAACGGCACCGGAACTCGTAGCGGCAAAGCCGTGTACTGACTCCAGCTTAGTGATTTTGAAACCAACGGTGCGGATTATGCGCCACCCCCCCAAAGCTGTCCCAATCCCCATCACACCACCACAAAGCAGCATTACCCACAGTGGGACAGCGAAGTGCGCCATCTTACCTCCCAGCACCAGTGCCATGGCAAAGATCCCCATAAACTTCTGTCCGTCGTTGCTGCCATGGCTGAACGCCAAAAAAGCAGCGGAAAGTATCTCAAGCCGGCTGAACACACTACGAATAAATGACGGGCTGGCTCGCCGCAATATCCAGTACAGGCTAGTCATTATTACCGCACCCAAAGAAAACCCGAGAAGGGTAGAGAAGCTCAGACCAATAAGCACTTTCTGCCATCCTTCCCAGAGTAAAACAGAGGGACCGGCAACCGCCAGTCCGGCTCCAGTAAGTCCGGCAACAAGCTCATGGCTTTCACTGGTAGGTATGCCGTAGAACCAGGTGACTGTACTCCAGATAACAACAGTAAGCGTGGCAGCAAGCAACACAGGAAGGCCGATAAGCTCTGGCTTCACGATATCCGTGCCTACAGTGTAAGCCACAGCTGTTCCGGTTACCACAGCACCCACAACGTTGAGAACAGCAGCCATGAGGACAGCCTGAGATGGGGAAAGAACGCGAGTAGAAACTACGGTAGCAATAGCATTAGGAGCGTCCGTCCAGCCATTGACAAACTCGGCAGCTAGCACTACTACTAAAGTGGCTATCAGAAGAAAATTGCCGTCAGCCATACTTGAGGACTACCCCTTCAAGTACATTGGCGACATCTTCGCCCCGGTCGGTGGCATCTTCCAGATGCTGATACAGTTCTCGCCATTTGATTACCTCACATGCATCTCTGGTACAAGCTTCAAATAATTCAGCCAGGGCGGCATGATGCACGTCGTCAGCCTCATTTTCCAGAGTATTAATCTCCACACACTCCTTTAAAATCCATTTGAACTTGTCACGATGACGTAACTGAGGCATCACTTCGTTCAACTTGCGGGCCATCCTATTCACAATTCGGGCCAGCTCTCGGGCCCTCTCCGTGGGTTGAGCAATATGATAAAGCCAAGCTGTCCTGCCCGCAGCCTCAATGAAATCCATGACATCATCTAAGCTATGGGCAAGAAGAGTAATATCCTCGCTGTCAATGGGTGTCACAAAGGTCCGATGCACCCGGGCTATTATCTGGTGTGTTATGACGTCGCCCCTGTGCTCCAAATCCTTAAGCTCTTTTGCTTTTGCCTCCACATTTTCGTAGTTGTCAAAGAGGTCAACCAGCTTTTCTCCAGCAACAACTAGATTAGCCGTCTCTTGTTCAAACAGGTCGTAGAACT